>Ga0209160_1003849_pt1 | contig 12149 bp, 8 predicted proteins | sample GraSoiAngelo_153_FD_186167 | JGI IMG/M metagenome (GOLD analysis project Ga0209160, IMG submission 186167) | Grasslands soil microbial communities from the Angelo Coastal Reserve, California, USA - 14_1009_12_40cm (SPAdes) (version 2) | ecosystem: Environmental > Terrestrial > Soil > Grasslands ...
GATGAGGATTGCGGGAAAAGAGGCGGGGATTAGGATCTCTTTGACGAAGCGTCGCCCTCGAATTCGATACGCCGCAGTTGCTTCCAGTAGATCGTTCGGGACTCCATTCACGGCACCGACGATGTTGAAGAGCAGATACCACTGCATTCCGGTAAGGATCAAGAGCACCGAGGCTAAGTTGAGGGTGAACCCGAGATAGGGGGAGTTCTTGAACGGGTCAACAAGCAGTATAACGACAAGCGGGAAAAGGGCTGTCGCGGGGATAGACTGTCCGATATCGAAGATAGGCACGAGCAACCTGGACAGTCTCTGACTTCTCGCTATCAATATGCCCGCACCGAGGGTCCATGAGAGGGCAATAGCGTACGCAATCACCAACCTGGAGAGTGATAGAAGAGTAATTGCGACCAGTTCGAAACCTGTTACATCGGTGGCGAGTAGAGAAATGCCGCTGGCAATTGATTGGGATCGTGACATGATTGTGACGGTGAGGCCTAGAAGCACGAGTCCGATGAATATTGCGTAGCTAAGCAGTCTTCCCCATAATGGTATTCTGCCAATTCGCCCCGGAAACCTCAACCTCTCCGTTATGTGCCGTATTCGTTTCAAACGTGTGATTTCGAGAACTCGTGCTGCGTAGGACCGTTCAGATTTGAAGAACGTGAGAACCGGTGAGACCAGACGGTCCTCGTATCTTCTCACCCCGGCAGCCACCGTACTCTGCCGCGTCGCAGTCGTCCTGGGAGCAGCTATGGTTTCGTACTTGTATTTCTCTGCCCGTGCGCCTAGGGGCTTCCAGATCAAACGGTCAATGGCGAGTATGATTCCAACCAGCACTAGGAGCCCAAAGAGCGCTAGCGCTAGGTCGGCCTGCAAGGCAGCTAGCGCGATATACCGGCCAATCCCGGGAAGGTCCACTTGGGTAACGTTAGGAGCAGAGCCGAAGGAGAGATGCTCCTCGACCGGTATAAGATACCATCCTCCCCCCCAAGCAAGAATGCTGCTCCAAACTAGTTCCGGGAATACTGCGGGAAGAACGATCTGTCGCAGATACCTAGTACCGTGCATTCCGTAAGCATGGGCCGCCTCCTTGATGTCCGTCGGAATCGCGTTGATTCCAGCTATGACCCCGAACGTCGGCGCCCAAGCCATCGCAGTAAAGATCAATATGATAGACGCAACTTCCTGGTTGAACACAGGCGGATTAGCCCCTGTTCCTAAGATCACGAGGAACACCACCGGCACTACTCCAAGAACAGGGACCGACTGGAATATGTCGAGCAAGGGCAAGAGCACGTGAGAGGCACGATGACTCATCGCCGTAGCGATTCCATAAGCCAGGGCAAAGGTGAGAGCGAAAGCGTAGGCAATAGTCATCCGTGCAAGAGTTCGAACAGCATACCCTGGAATACACAATGGGTCCAGAGGATGCGTGCTGCAGTCTGCAGTCAGCGCGCCTGTTAGTAATTCGGTTATTAGAACACCTATCGCTACCACAGCAATTCCTCCAAGGAATATCTTGGTGAAAAGCGAGATTCTTTTTCCGGCCGAGGATGAGATCACGCGTCTTCTAAGGCTCGGCCTTGGCATATGCAAGACGACTCAATCCGGTATGATTAGAAAAACGGACGATTGCGTCTCGTTATAAAAGGGCAACCAGATTGATGATTCTGCAACTCTCTTCCAGCTTTGCCATGCGATACGCGAACGTCAAGGACAGATGGTTGATGGTGGGGCCGGTGGGATTTGAACCCACGACCTCTGGCCCCGATTGCTCGGGGTCGCCAGCGCCCCAGGGTCACCGTCCAAGATTGGACTCTGGTATCCTCTGGGCGGGGTCAATCCCCTTGACCAAGCTAGACGACGGCCCCTAAGTTCGGAATCGAATCGGGCTGCTTTTCTGTGTTACGCTAGGACATTGCTATCGTACGAATTGCGAAGCAAGCTCCGAGACGAGCAGCTTTTGAGAGGGATAGCTTGACGAAAACATTCGCTGAGAGGCGGAATGACCATCTGTGCAACTATTTGTTCTATCGGATAGCCCTCCTACTTCCATCCGTTCCTTTATTGGCTGTCTGGACCGAGACTTGTTGTTGTGTCGGCAGAGCGATCGAGTGCGGCCTGTGCATGCGATAGGTCGCGAGCGCTCCCAGTCCACTGATAACCAAGAGAGTTGCTACTGGAAAGACCGGCACAACGAGGAGCGTTGCCACTAGACGGTCAACCGGTATTACTAGAGGCGCGGTATAGAATTGAGAGAAATGGAGGGAGAGCCCTTGGAGACTGGCTGCTCTTGCTGCTTGTTCCAAGCTTCTAGCATAGAGCACCCCGATGCCAAAGGTTGTCAATCCACCTAGAATGTTAATCACCCCGCCCAACCGAGTATACCTTGCTAGCATTAGACCGCTTCCGATCAACACAACGAATGCCACGCCGAACTGGGCGAGCATCAAGTTGTCCGGCTGGCTCGACGCGAGATTGAAGGTTGTCGTGAGGTTGTAGCCGAATAGGGCCCAGCCGATGACGAGAAGGCTGGAGAATACGCCCAGACCTCCCGCTAACAAGGACCTTGGATGTCCAATTCGCGCGGGGTTTACTTTCGCCATTATTCTAATCCGCGCTTACGAAGCTGGTCTATTGGATAAGTCTTCCACACTATCTCGTGAAGGATTCTATCATCTTTCCGAGGCTCACTCCCTTCCGTTTTGCTTCTTTCAACAAAACCTTCTGGACGCCACTGGAATATTGGACAGCTTTCTTCGGCCGATCCACCACGCTCTCAGGCAGGTTCAATCGGGCGGCAAGTTTTCTTAGAACATATTTTCGTATCACCTTTCCCTTGGCGAGGTTGACTCGGAGAGATACTGGTAGCTTCAGGGCATACTCGACAAGTGGGAGATAGGCGAAGGGTGAACAAAGCTCGAGGCCAGCTGCGACCGCGAGCTTGTCCCCAGGGTCAAAATCCTTGACGGAAGCCGCCACAACGCTGTTGAACATCTCCGACCCAAGAGTGTCAATTCCGTCTCGGAGAGCGATGTCCTCGAACTTTCCGTAACCGCCGAACAGTTCGTCGGTGAGCTGGCCAGCTGCGAGATAGGTCAGGTCCATCTCGTGAGCTTTCTGACAGGCAAAGTAGATTGGAACCGAGATCCCGACGATCACTGGATCAGTGGTTTCGATGATCTCGATAACATCTGGCAATGAGTTGAGAATCTCTGAACTTGACAATTCCCTTATCTCGACGCGGAGTCCAAAAGTTTTCGCAGTTCTCTCAGCGTGGCCTAGTTCTTGTTGGCCTTTCAGCCCCACCGACACTAATTTTGGCTCTAGACCAGCATTCTTCGCTACTTGGGCAACGAGCGCGCTGTCTAGTCCCCCAGAGAACGCGACTCCGGAACCTCGTGGTACAATTCTGCGGACAGCTTCAGTGAAGAGATCGTCCAAAGTCCGAGTCGCGTCTGACTCGACTATCGGTTCTTCCTTTGGCTGCTTGAGCGAGTAGTCACTGATCGTCTCGCACTCTCGGGTGGAGGCTCGAATTACCTTTCCCGGAGGAATAGGCTTGGGTTCGCGAATGCCGATTGAGACGAGAGGCTGGCGCAGGCTAGCAAGGGCGACTGGTCCGTCTCGCGTCTGTCCAAAATAGAGCGGTTTCTGTCCTATGATGTCCCTTCCCGCGAACAGTTGATCCTGAAGCGAGGTCAAGAAGGCAAAAGCTCCAGGTGTCTGTATGAGACGGCTGGGACCCGCTGGTTTTGTCTTATGAGGTCCCTGATTGTCGCCGAAGAAGACACCGTCAAGAGCTAACGGTATCGCCTGACGAGCGAATGACTGCGCACCAGTGGGGTCGCAGACTCCAATGATGATCTTTTCTCTGCCAGGGACGCTTTGCGAGATAGTTCGAGATTCTGATCCACGGTTCCGCATTAGAGAGAGGATGGTCTTCGCTTTCGATTCGAGATCATCCGCTTCTCGTCCTATGAGGCCGCAGATACCAGTCATTATTCCCCTATTTTTCTTCGGAGTTGTTTAATATGATGAGCTGACTGTGTCTCGGTTCGTGTCGGTAAGATTGCCCATTCTTCCAATTGACACAGGCCGCTATGGCAGTCCGGAGATGAGGAGAATCTTCGAGGAAGAAAACAAGCTCCAGCGTTGGCTGGATGTCGAAGCGGCGGTTGCAGAAGCACAGGCCTTCGTTGGAGATATTCCGAAAGAGGCGGCGGAGGAAATCCGGCGAAACGCCAACACAAAGATCGTGACTCTGGATCATGTCAAGGGGATTGAGAAAGAAATCCATCATGATCTAATGTCGATGGTAGTAGCGCTCTCAGAAGCATGCACAGGCGAGGGACGCAAATACGTCCACTATGGCTTAACAAGCTACGATATTGAAGACACCGCAACAGCACTCCAGTTCAAGGAAGCCTTCTCGGTCCTCGAGAAAAGACTCGACGGGCTCGAGAAGATCCTTACTTCAAGAGTACGTAAACACAGAGCACTGTTGATCGTTGGCCGGACTCACGGACGCCACGCCGGAGTCATCACCCTCGGCCTCAAGCTCGCAGTCTGGCTAGAGGAGGTCCGAAGATACCAGCAGAGGCTGAAGCAGATCAAAGAACGAGTCCTGGTCGGCAAGATTCTCGGAATTGTCGGAAATGGCGCCGGTCTTGGGAAGAACGCGCTGAAGATTCAGGAAAGAGCACTGGGCAAGTTGGGGCTCAAACCAGCAGGGCTAGTCACGCAGGTTATTCAACGGGATCTACACGCCGAAACCGTCTGTTATCTCTCGCTACTAGGGTCGAGTCTTGACAAGTTCGCTACTGAGATCCGAAATCTGCAGAGAAGTGAGATTTCGGAGGTTATGGAGCCGTTTGAGCGAGAAAAACAGGTCGGAAGCTCCGCTCTACCGTCGAAGAGGAATCCGGAGCTGAGCGAAAGGGTCTCAAGCATGGCCAAGCTCATGAGAGGCTTAGTCATTCCTGCTCTGGAGAATATTCCTCTCTGGCACGAGCGAGACATATCCAACTCCGCTAGCGAACGCTTCATCTTTCCAATGTCCTTCATTCTTGCTGACGAAATGATCCGGCTTGTAACACGTATCCTGGATGGCTTGGAAGTCCTACCGGAGAACATGGAACGAAACTTGGAGCTGTCACAGGGCTCTCTGCTAGCGGAAAGAATTGTGAACTCGCTCGTGGAGACGGGAGTGCCAAGACAAGATGCTCACGAAAGAATAAGAAAAATATCGATAAGAGCCCTCGACAACAAGATTCCATTTGGGCAACTGCTGCTCGAAGACAAGTTCATCTCGAAGAGATTAAAACCGAAGGAAATCAAGGAAGCACTTGACTACCGGACATACCTGGGCGTAACGCGTGAGCTCATCAACTCGGCTTTGAAGGAATAATATGGTCGTATTCGATCATATAGTAAACTTTTATTTCGCTTCCAATCGCGAGACAAGTGAGGGCGGCAAGGCTTGAAGGAAGCTTTTCTCACCGTCGGAATGCTGCTTCTCTTCACAGGATGCATGGGAGCAATCGCAGCCACCACGGCCATGGGCGCTGGAGCGGCCATCACCAACCAGGCACTTCAACAACTTCTGGTTGCCGAGGTCATCTCGACCATCATCGCCTTCGTCGGCGGCGCGCTGGTAATGCGCAACCGCTAAACGGCTGGCTCGGTTTCCAGCGAGAGAATCTCGTCAAGTGGTTCTTTCGCATCAAGCCATTCTGCAATCTGGCTATACTTCTCCGGATCGTGCTCATGGATGAACTTGATCAAGGGAAGGTAGAGTTTAGTTCCTCTTCGACTGGATATGTGGGACTTGGACCCGATTAGTGCGCCAACTCCCTTTCGAAGCTCTCGAGTTCCTCGGCTACGGGACATCGAGCTGATTCGCTGAGGAAACTTCAACGACACCCAACCTCCCGGACTCGTCTCCTTTGCGACAGCAACACCGGCAGTCATAAGATCGAGAGCGTATGACAATAGATGCCACGACTGTGTCTTCCTGATCCGCGCGAAATAGAGATCGGCCTCTGCAAGCGCAGACATGGCAGCTTCGAGTTCGCGAGGCTTCGGGATCTGGCTTGGCGTGTTTTCCAGTATCCATTGAAAGAGCATTTCTTGGTCCAGGTCTGACTTGTCCAGAGCTCGTCGAGCTTGAGCAACGGTTCTGCTGTTGAAGATGATTCTTAGAACTTCGAAAATGGATTCCGTACGATCTCGGCTTGACAGCAACGCCGTATCGTCAAAAGTCAGACTCTTCTTGGGTCCGGTTAGAATCTGGAGGTCGGTTATCGCTGATCGCATGTCGCCACGGTCCCGCTCCATGATCGCCCTGAGCGCCTCCTCGTCAGCATTCACGCCCTCTTTAGCAAGGATTCCCTTCATCAGCGGAATCCCTTCCCTCAGTCCGAGTCTCTTCAACTCGATGAGCAGACATGCGTCTCGGAGAGGTCTGATCTTTGGATCCCAAGGATCGTTGGCGGTCAGAACGATTGGAAACTGAGATTCTTTGATTACTCGGAGAATCGCGATGATCGCGCCTGAGTCCGCTCTAAGGTTGATACCATCTACCTCGTCCAACAGAATGAGTCTTCCCTTGCTGAACAGTGACGATTGCGTTGACGCAAGTCCCGCGGTTCTTGAGAGAATCTCCCCGCTCCGCCTGTCGGAGGCATTAATCTCCACAAGGTCCCAGCCTCTCTCCCGAGCAATCGCCTCGGCAACTGTCGTCTTTCCCACTCCAGCTGGGCCATAAAGAAGGACTGCGGCCTTGGAGGGTTTGCTTTTGGACCAGGAATCAAGCCAAAGGCGAATCTTCTCAAGGGCAGGCTTGTTGCCAGCGATCTCGCGAGTGGTCTGCGGTCTGTATCTAACGGTCCAGGGCTGTGACATGTTCTTCTCGAACACTTCTATGAACCGACGATTGAGCGGCAAAATGGGCGAGCAGAGCACTTAGCTGGACTTCTTCATCTCCGCCTTGCACTAACCGGAAGTCTGTATCCCCGATGGCCTCGATCAAGCTGATCCTTGTCTTCTCTGGAACGGCGAGGCGGAAGACCTCCGAGTGAATTTGGCGGATAATGTCGGACCCCGACAACCCATATTTGACGAGGAGGTTTCGAAGCTCGTCCCGCGCTTTGAGGAAGTCGCCTTTCAAAGCATGATTCAACATCTCGTGGACATCGGACGGTCTGGCTTTTCCCACTACTTGGTAGACGGTCTCCTCAGAGATTCCCTTAGACATGGACGAGGCTGCTTGGAGGATGTTGACTGCCTTTCGGAGGTCCCCCTCGGCTACCTCTACAATGGTTTTCAAACCCCCTTCGGTAGTCTTCACATTCTCATTTTTCGCGATTCGGTGAAGGTATTCAACGACTTTTTCCTCGGGGAGCGGCGTGAACCGGAATAGAGCGCATCTTGACTGGATTGGCTCGATTATTCTGCCCGAATAGTTGCAGCAGAGAATGAAACGGCAGGTGTTGGTGTAATTCTCCATCGTTCGCCGAAGCGCGCTCTGAGCATCCCCTGTCATGTTGTCAGCTTCGTCCAAAACAAGGATCTTGAAAGGAACGCTGGTTAGCGAGGCCATTCGTGCAAACTCTTTCACGGTAGTCCGGACCACGTCTATTCCTCGTTCATCACTCGCATTGAGCTCCTTGAACGCATCTTGGAATCGTTCCCCGAACAGATCGCGAGCGAGGCATAACCCGGCAGTTGTCTTGCCGGTCCCTGGTGGACCTGCAAACAGGCAGTGGGGCATCGTTCCCCTCTTGACGAAATCCTTGAGCCGCGAAACTATCTCCTCCTGATCCATGATATCGTCGAGACTCTTGGGCCTGTACTTCTCAGTCCAGAGAGCGGCTTCCAATCAGATCCAACCGGATCTAGTTGGTGGGTCAGTCTTATAGAACTGTTTCATCCACCTCTCTGAGCAATTATCGTGTGATCGATTTGATTTTCTGTTTAGAATGGTTTTATGGAGCTCACTTTCGTCTTGGTGATTCCCGGGGGCGAGTGAACTGGAGAAAGAACCGTCTATCGTAGAGATTGTAGACACAGAATTTGAAAACTCGCCTTCACGCATAACACTTCTCCGAGAATTTCCCGAAACCCGGATCGGGGACAGGACCCTCGGCCCCTACCGAATGGGGCAGGAAGTTGAGCTTTCGCTCTGGACCGCTCAGCACTTGGTTCAGATGGGATATGCACGCTTCAAAGATGAGGAACAACTCACCCTCAACACATTATCAACTACCCACTACAAAGAAACCCTGCCCGGCTCAAGGCAAATCCCTAAACTTCCCCGGTCATTCTACTTTCAGCTCCGACGGCTTATCAAAGAGCTGAAGGGCCTTGAAGCGAAAGACCGCACCAAGGCCCGGGACCTAGACAAAGCTCTCGCCCTATCACGGGACATAGTCAACATTCGAGTAAAGAAAATCGCCTCCCTTGGAGCATCTGGAGAACAGACGAGTGAGGTTACAGCCAACCTGACGATAGAAGAGCAGGCACTCTACGAGAAGGTGCGCGAGAACGTAGAGTCCTGGAAGAAAGACATTCTCGGCCGTGAGAGCACCAGTTGACACTCGTCAGCCCTCAAACGTCCCGTCCAGAGGACGTTTTCCAAGATTTCTTCCGATCATACCAAGCCGACCAGGTCGGATCTAAATACCGAAAACGCCTCGCCCAAGTCGCCGTAAACAACGGCATCTCTCTCGTAATCGACTTCGACGATCTAATCGCCTTTGATCCCGCCCTAGCCCGGAGCGTAACAGAGCGGCCGGACGATTACATTGGTTATGCAAGCTCAGCTGCCACAGCCCAAATGCGCGTGGAGGATCCTGAGTACGCAGAGCACGCTGGTCACATCTTCACTCGTTTTCGCCGCCTCCCCGAGAAGAGAGCGCTGAGAAAGATCGGCGCCGAGGACATGAAAAAACTCGCCTTGGTAGAGGGGATTGTGGTCAGGACTACGCAAGTTCGGCCCATGATTCTCAAAGCAGTCTTCCGCTGTAGAAAGTGTCTCGAAATTGTCCAGGAAGAACAGAGCGGGGACCTGATGAGAGGACCGGGTCCAACATGTCCAAGCTGCAAGCAGAAAACCGCTTGGGAACTGCTGGAGGAACAGTGCAAGTTCAAGAACACTCAAGAAGCTCGAGTTCAGGAACGACCAGAGGACCTTCCGCCCGGACAATTACCGCGCTATCTCGATGTCAGATTAGAAGACGACATTGTAGACTCGGCACGTCCCGGAGACCGGGTCGCTGTAACATCCATCGTCAGAGCTGAAAAACAGTACGTTGGAGAAAAAGGCCGCCTCAGAACCTTCAACCTCTACCTCGAAGCGAACTTCGTCGATGTGGTAGGCAAAGAGACAGAAGTTGTCGAGATCACTCGCGAAGATGAAAAGAAGATTCTAGAAGCCTCGAAGGACCCCTTCGTTCACCGCAAGCTCATCATGAGCCTCGCGCCATCCATCTACGGATACGGAGAGATCAAGGAAGGAATACTCTACCTACTGTTTGGCGGCGTCTCAAAACATCTTCCTGACGGAGTCAGCATCAGAGGCGACCTTAACACATTGTTAATCGGGGATCCTGGCTGTCTTGTTGGGGACGAGCGAGTTGTCCTAGGCGACGGGACAATCACCAAGATTGAAGATTTGGGCGACCATCACCTTGAGGACCTGAACGTTCCCGTTCTGACAGGAGGTGGAGGAGCGGAGAAGGATGTCGCAACTCGATTCCATATCTACCGTAATCGGCCGACGATGGAGATTGTCACCGAGACCGGAAAGAGCATCAGAGGCACCTACAATCACCCTCTACTTTCGGTAGAGAATGTTGATCGAACGCAGGTTCGACTCTGGAAGAGACTTGACGAATTCCGAGTGGGAGACAGGGTTGCAGTTGTTACTGGATTTCCCTGCTACATTACCGGGCTACTCGATACTAGTTGGCGACCTCTCGCTTACAGATTAGGTCCAAGGTTTCATGGCCGCCTCCCGACGAAGGTGACCCCCGAGCTTGGCGCATTCATGGGGTACGTGCTCGGCGACGGTTGGGTCCAGCGATACAGAGTAGGACTTACAGTCGCAGAGGGGGAGAAGGACATTCTCAAGACGCTTTGTGATATTTCCTTCAAACTTTTTGGCATTAACCCGAAGGTCAGTTCCAGAAAGGGTCCGAACCGCAATGTCCAGCTCTCCGAAGGAGTAATTCACAGTCAAGACGTTGCTTACAACCTGGCCACCCTAAAGAACAAGCGGGTCCCAGCTCTCATCCTGAAGTCGGGAGACAGCGTCGTCTCGCCATTCCTAAGGTGGCTGTACGAAGCGGATGGAACAGTCTTCTCAAGCAAGAGAGGGTGCGGTGCAATCGGCCTCAAAGCGAAAGACATCGAGCTTCTGAGAGATGTCCAGATTCTTCTCCTACGATTCGGGATTCACTCCCGAATAATCGCAAACGCGCTTCTAATCAGAAGGGGCGAAAGCATTCTAAAATTTGCTGACAAGATTGGTTTCGCGTCGAACAAGAAGCAAGCTCGTTTAGCTCACCTGAAGGCGCGAGCCGCGAGGTTGAAACGTCTCGGAAGACAACATAGCGAACGTGTTGTGGCCGTCTATTATCGAGAGCCTGCTGATGTTTATGATATAGAAGTTCCTAAGAGCCACAAGTTCATCGCGAACGGAATAATCTCCCACAATACCGCAAAGAGCCAGCTTCTGCAGTATGTTTCGAGGATCGCGCCTCGAGGCCTTTACACTTCGGGCAGGGGAACTACTGCTGCCGGGCTTACGGCTGCTGTTCTTCGCGAGAAAACTGGGGGAATGGTCTTGGAGGCGGGTGCGTTGGTGCTTGCGGACAAGGGGATTGCGTGTATCGATGAGCTGGACAAGATGCGGCCTGATGACCGGGTGGCTATTCACGAGGCTCTCGAGCAACAGACTGTGAGTGTCGCCAAGGGGGGCATCGTTGCTACCTTGAACGCTAGGGCTGCTGTTCTAGCGGCGGCCAACCCGGCTTTGGGAAGGTATGAGCCTCACAGGAATATCAATGAAAACATCAACCTTCCAGTAACAATACTCTCCCGATTCGATCTGATTTTCCTAGTAAAAGACGTGCCCGAGCCCGAAAATGATTCCCGGATGTCAGAACACATCCTGTCCCTCCACAAGACGAGACACACCCCGGAGGAGGCACCCTTTCCGCCTGATTTTCTGCGAAAATACATCAGCTACGCGAAAAGAATAGTTCCCGTTCTGACCCCAGAAGCTGTAAAGGAGCTCCAGGATTTCTATCTGAAGATGCGCAATACCACCGGCAAAGAAGCGGCTGTCGCAATAACCCCTAGGCAGCTCGAAGGGTTGGTCCGGATTTCCGAGGCAAGGGCCCGCGCGTTTCTCCGAGACGAGGTGACCGTTGAAGATGCGAAGAGCGCGGTCAAGATAATGAGCTATGCTCTCTACGATGTCGGAGTGGACGTAAAGACTGGCAAGATCGACATCGACACAATAATGACTGGTAAGCCAGCGACTGTCCGCGACTCCTTGGGAAGGGTGATGGCGATCGTGGCTGAACTTGAGCGGGAAACCGGGACTGTGGATGAAAAAATACTTACCGCCGCGATAGTTGAGCGAGAGAAGGTAACGGATGGCGAGGCGCGCCGGTTCGTCGGACAGTTGATTAAGGAAGGAATGATCTATTCACCCAAGGAAGGAAAACTAAAGCGGACTTCAGGCTAGAACACATTCTTCGGAGCTATCATAACAGGTGAAGATTAGCAACCTCCCCATCGACAAGCAAGTAATCGAGCTATTGGCCAAAGAAGGTCTCGACGAGCTCTACCCCCCGCAACAACACGCTATCGAAGCAGGGGTCTTAGATGGGAAAAACTTGGTTTTGGCCAGTCCCACAGCCAGCGGCAAAACCCTGGTGGCTGAGCTCTGCATCCTACAACACGTTCTCGAACACCGCGGGAAAGCGATCTACTTGGCCCCGCTCCGCGCTTTGGCTAGTGAGAAATTCAAGGAATTCCAACGATACTCAGCAATCAAGAAACCTAACGGGGATCATGTTAGAGCCGGAATATCCACGGGCGACTATGACAGCTCAGACCCGTGGCTAGGAAGATAC
>Ga0209160_1003854_pt1 | contig 12141 bp, 13 predicted proteins | sample GraSoiAngelo_153_FD_186167 | JGI IMG/M metagenome (GOLD analysis project Ga0209160, IMG submission 186167) | Grasslands soil microbial communities from the Angelo Coastal Reserve, California, USA - 14_1009_12_40cm (SPAdes) (version 2) | ecosystem: Environmental > Terrestrial > Soil > Grasslands ...
GTGTCGAGGCGGGTTGCACCGGCAAGAAGCTGGATGCGGCCGCGATCGAGGCGGCCGCGCAGAAGGCCGCCGAGGGTGTCGACGTGCAGGCGGACCTGCAGGGCTCCGTCGAGTACAAGTCGCACCTCTGCCGTGTGTTCGCCAAGCGCGCGTTGACCGAGGCGGTCAAGCGCGCCGGCGGATAGTCGACCGGCGCTGACTACGCAACGCGAAGCGCAGCCTCGGGCACGAGGACGCTGATGCCGGCGGTCCTCGTGCACGGGGTGCCGGACACGCACCGCGTCTGGCGCGCTCTGGTCGGACGGCTGCACCACGACGACGTAATCACGCTCTCCCTTCCCGGCTTCGGCCGCGAGATCCCCTCGGGCTTCGGAAGCCGTCTCGCGAGCCGGACGCGCGCCCATTTCGTCGCGTTTCCAGATGGCTCACCCTGGTGGCAGCTCGAGCGGCCCGCAGAAGGCGCGAAGGAGCTCGAAGCCTACTGGGAGTGCGCGTGATCGCGGCGGTCGTGCTGGCGGCGGGGCTCGCGCGCCGGATGGGACGGCAAAAGCTCCTGCTGCAGCTTCAGGGCAAGGCCGTCGTGCGCTGGTCGGTCGAGCACCTCCTGGGCCACGTCGAGGACGTCGTGATCGTGACCGGCCCGGACGACACCGCGATTCGCGAGGCGCTCGGAGATCTCGCGGTGCGATTCGCAGTGAATCCGCGTCCCCAAGATGGGCAGGGCACGTCCATCGCCGCCGGCGTCGCCGCGCTCAAGCCGTGGACGACCGCTGCGTTGATCGCGCTCGGCGATCAGCCGCGCATGCCCGGCGCCGTCGTGCCGGCGCTGCTCGACGCGTTCCGCCGCTCGGGCAAGGCGATCGTCGCGCCGGTCTATCAGGGCGTGCAGGGGACGCCGGTCGTGTTCTCGTCGGATGTCTTCGGCGAGCTGCGCACGCTCAAAGGCGATGCGGGCGCCCGCGCCGTCGTGAAAGAGAATCCCGAGCGCGTCGAGACCGTCGCGTTCGATCTTGCGATGCCACCCGACGTGGACACGCCCGAAGATTACGCAAAGCTTCATGTACAATAGCTAGCCATGCGTGACGAGATCCGAAAAATCCAGGACATGATGGAAGCGGCCGAGTACGTCACCGACGCGCCGGTCGCGACGTCGGTTCACCTCGCGATGCGTCTGCGCAAGCCGCTGTTGATCGAGGGACCCGCCGGCGTCGGCAAGACCGAGGTCGCGAAGGTGATGTCGCGCATGCTCGGCACGAATCTCATCCGTCTGCAGTGCTACGAAGGCCTCGACGTCTCTACCGCGCTCTACGAGTGGAACTACCAGAAGCAGCTCCTGCACATCAAGCTCGAGGAAGCGGGGCACAACAATCGAGCGATGGCCGACAAGGAGCACGAGATCTTCTCGGAGCCCTTTTTGCTGCGGCGTCCGTTGCTCCAGGCGATCACGCAGGACTCTCAGTCGCCGGTTCTCCTAGTCGACGAATGCGATCGAACAGATGAGGAATTCGAAGCATTCATGCTCGAAGTCTTCTCGGACTGGCAGGTGACGATCCCGGAGATCGGCACGATCAAGGCGACGCACCCACCGCACGTCATCCTGACCTCGAACCGCACGCGCGAGCTGTCGGACGCGCTCCGCCGCCGGTGTCTCTATCTCTGGATCGACTATCCGACGCCCGACAAGGAGATCCGGATCATCGCGCGCAAGGTGCCGGGCATCAACGGTCGGCTCGCGCGCGAGATCGCGAAGTTCATGGAGACCTTGCGCCAGGTGCGGCTCGCGAAGGTGCCGGGGGTGGCCGAGACGCTCGACTGGGCCCAGGCGCTCGCCTCGCTGCACGCCGACCACATCGACGAAGCGCTCGTCGGTGAGACGCTCGGCTGCGTCTTGAAGGACGTCGACGACATGAAGCGCTTCCGCGCCGAGGTCGCCAAGGCCGGGCTCAGCCCGTTCCTGCCCGCGCCGAGCTGAGAGCGTGCAGCGCGATCTCTCGGCGGCGGTCGCGCGCTTCGCGACCTTGCTCCGCCGCTCCGGCCTGCCGGTGACGCTCGTCGAAGTCACCGACGCGGTTCGCGCCCTCGACCACCTCGACATCGCCGATCGCCACGAGGTCTACCTGGGCCTCCGCGCCGTATTCGTCACCCGTCCCGAAGAAGTTCCGCCGTTCGACCGCTGCTTCGAGGCGTTCTGGCGCGTGTTGCCGGAGGGCGACGACCAGTCGGGATTCATTCCCGCGCCGTCGCTCGAGGACCCGGGCGGCGCGGCCCTCGAAAAGTCTGGACAGAAGAGGGAAGCGCTGGCGCTCGATTCGTGGGGCGAGGACGAGCCCGAGGAAGCCGGCGATCCATTGAGCGTGCCGCTGGCCTCCGAGGCCGAAGGCCTCGTGAACCAGGACTTCTCGACCTTCGGCGCGGACCAGCTCGACGAGCTGCTCAGGCTCACGGTCAAGATCGCGCGCCGGCTCGCCCACCGTATGAGCCGCCGCCGGCGCCCGGTCAAGCGGAAGGGACGGGTCGATCTGCGCCGCACCTTGCGTGCGAACCTCACGCGCGGCGACCTGATCGAGCTGCGCTTTCGCGAGCGGAAGCGGAAGAAGGTCAGGCTCGTGCTGCTCTGCGACGTCTCGGGCTCGATGGATCTCTACAGCCGCTTCCTGCTCCAGTTCCTGTTCGCGCTGCAGAACGTCTTCGGCCGGGTCGAGACGTTCATCTTCTCGACGCGGCTGACGCGGATCACCGAGTTGCTGCGCGGGCGCTCATATCGGCAGGTTCTCCGGCGGCTCACCGACGTGCGCGACTGGTCGGGCGGCACGCGTATCGGTGAGTCGTTCGCCCAGTTTAACCGGGAGTGGCCGCACCTGGTCGACCGGCGGACGATCGTGATCGTCCTCTCGGACGGGTGGGACACGGGCGAGCCTGACGTGCTGGCCACCGAGCTGATGCGGATCAAGCGGCGCGCGGCGCGTCTGATCTGGCTGAACCCGCTGCTCGGCAACCCCTCGTACGAGCCCCTGACGCGCGGCATGGCGGCGGCGATGCCGCTGATCGACGATTTCGCCGCCGGCCACAACCTCGCGGCGTTGCGCGATCTCGCCGGCAAGCTACATCTCTAGCGACAGGGGTGCGTCTCGGCCCCGCTCGGCGTATCATGAGGTTCCATGGCGGAACTCTTCGATCAAATTGACGAACTTCGGCGCTCCCCGGGCAAGGTCGCGGTGGCGACGCTTGTCAACACGCGCGGCACGACGCCGCGCAAAGAAGGCGCCAAGATGCTGGTCGGTGAGGGCGGGTCCGTGCTCGGCTCCGTCACCATCGGCGGGTGCGTCGACGCACAGGTCATCGAGCAGACCGAAGACGTGCTGAGCACGAACCGGCCGCGGCTCCTCGAGCTGAATCTGGGCGACGAGGAGGCGTGGGAGATCGGGCTCACCTGCGGCGGCACAATCGAGGTGTTCGTCGAGCCGCTGTCCTCCGATCTTCTCGAGCGCGTGCGCGCCCACACCGGCAAGGGCGGGCGGGCCGCGATCATCACCCGGCTCGACGGTCCGGTGGGCTCGAAGATCCTGGTGCTGGACGACGGCACGATCACCGGCAGCTTCGGCGACGCGGTGCTCGACGAGCGGTTCATCGAGGAAGCGCGCGAGGCGATGACGGTCGGCACCTCCCGGACGCTCTTCGCCGAGGGCACGCGCGCGTTCGTCGAGGTGTTCGCGCCGTCCGCGCTGCTGCTCGTTGTCGGCGCCAGCCACGTCTCGATGCCGATGACCGAGCTGGCCCGTGTGCTCGGCTATCGCACGGTCGTCATCGACGGCCGCCCGCGGTTCGCGACCCGCGAGCGGTTTCCGCAGGTAGACGAGCTGAAGATCGGCATCCCGTCGGAGCTCGTCAGCGAGTATCCGCTCGTGCCTTCCACCGCGCTCGTACTGATGGCGCACGACTACAAGTACGATCTGCCGGTGTTGCACAAGGCGCTCGCCACCGAGGTCGGCTACATCGGCATGCTCGGGTCGACGAGGCGCGGCGCGGCCATTCTGAAGCTGCTCGCGGAAGAGGGCGAGAGCGAGGCGTCGCTCAAGCGTGTGCGCGTTCCGATCGGCCTCGATATCGGTGCGCGCTCGGCGCCGGAGATCGCGCTGGCCGTGCTGGCCGAGATCCAGGCGGTTCGCGGCGGCGGCACCGGCCAGCCGATGAGCACAAAACCTCGACGGGACACCGTGCCGGTCACGGGGCCCTCTCGGTCGGAGCCCAGCCCGCGGTCATGAAAGCGATCGCGCAGCGCCGCGAAGCGGCGACCCTGGAGGGGCTGGTCGGCAAGGTCCTCTGCCACGACGTCCGCGATTCCGCCGCGAAGATCGCGGTCGAGAAGGGTGCGCGGCTGACTGCGGCCACGGCGAAGGTGTTGCTCGACACGCCGTGGGAGGAGATTCACCTGCTCGCCGTCGACCCGACAGACCTGCACGAGGAGGAAGCCGGCAAGCGACTGGCGGCGGCCGTCGTGGGCGACGGGGTCGAGGTAAAGGGCTACACCGGCGGGCAGTGGACGCTCGCGGCGACACGCCGGGGGCTCTTGAAGGTTCGACGCCAGGCTCTGGCCGACGCGAACGCGCTCGAAGGCATCTCGATCTTCACGCTGTTCGAGTCGCAGCCGGTCGAGCCCGGCGAGACGGTCGGCAAGTGCAAGGTCACACCGCTCGTCATTCCAGCCGAGACGCTCGGCGCGGTCGAGAAGATCGCCCGTGACGCGCACGGGCTCATGGCGGTGAGCGCCTTCAGGCCCACGACGATCGGCGCGGTCGCCCAGGAGCGGCTCGACGCCAAGCAGCGCGCCCGATTCGAAGCGGCATTGAAGCAGAAGATCGAGTGGTTTGGCGGACGTTTGCTGCCGATCACCTACGCCGGAGGTTCACCGAAAGTCGTGGCCGATGCGCTGACGGCGCTCAGACGCGAAGGGGCCGAGGTGCTGATCGTCGCCGGGGCGAGCGCGCTCGACCCGCTCGACCCCGTCTTTGGCGGCCTCACTTTGCTGGGTGCTCGCATGGAGCGCCACGGCGCGCCCGCGCATCCCGGCAGCCTGCTTTGGCTCGCGTTGTGGGATGGCAAGGCCGTGCTCGGCATGCCGACGTGCGGCATGTTCTCGCAGGCGACCACGTTCGATCTGGCGCTGCCGCAGATCCTCGTCGGCGAGCGCGTCGACAACCGGACCCTGGCCGAGATGGGCCACGGCGGTCTGCTCTCGCGTGATATGGCGTACCGCTTCCCGCCGTACCGGACGAACGCGGCCCGGGGAGAGCTCGAGTGAGCAGCGCCACACCCGCGGCGAAGGGCCTCTATAGCGATGTCATCCGCGATCGCTGGCGGCGGCCGCGCCATCGCGGCGACCTGCCCGGCGCGAATGCGGTCGCTGAGGACGTGAACCCCCTCTGCGGCGACCGCGTGCGGTTGATGCTGGCGATCGCGCCCGAGGGAAGAATCTCCGAGGCGCGCTTCATCGGCGACTCGTGCGCGATCTGCACGGCGTCGGCCGACGTGGTGGCCGACCTCGTCTCGGGCCGCACGCGCAACGAAGCGGCGGCGCTCGAGGTCGGTGACGTGCTGGCCGTGCTCCAGGCCGAGATTCGCCCCACGCGCATGCGTTGCGCGACCCTGCCGCTCTCGGTGCTGGCGCGGGCGCTCGACGGGAACGCGAAGCCATGAGGCTCGACGAGCTCACGCGAGCGGACTTTCCGATCCTCCAGAGGATCATCAACGGCCACCCGCTGGTCTATTTCGACTCGGGCGCCTCGAGCCAGAAGCCGCGCGCCGTGCTCGAGGCGATGAACCGGTACTACGAGCGGAGCCACGCCAACGTCCACCGCTCGATCCACACTCTGGGTGAGGAGGCGACCGAGCTCTACGAGGTAGCCCGCGACGCCGTTCAGCGCTTCATCGGCGCCCCGAGCCGCGAGGAGGTCGTCTTCACCCGGGGTACCACCGACGGCCTCGGGCTGATCGCCGAGACCATCGGCCGGACGCTTGGCAAGGGCGACGAGATCGTGGTGACTGAGCTCGAGCACCACTCGAACCTGATCCCCTGGCAGCTGGTCGCCAAGGACCGGGGCGCCGTGCTGAAGGCGGTGCCGATTTTGGCCGACGGCACGCTCGATCTCGCCGCTCTCGATCGCCTGATCACCCGGCGCACCCGCGTGGTCGCGTTCGCGCACGTCTCCAACGTGCTCGGGACGATCAACCCGGTGACCGAGATCATCGGCCGAGCTCGCACCGTCGACGCGATCACGGTCGTCGACGGGGCTCAGGCCGCTCCTCACCTGAGGCTCGATATGTCCGCGCTCGGGTGTGATTTCTACGTGTTCTCGGCCCACAAGATGCTGGGCCCGACCGGGCTCGGCGTCATGTACGGCCGACGAGCAGTGCTCGACCGGCTCGAGCCCGGCCGCGGCGGCAGCGAGATGATCAAGGAAGTCTGGATCGACCACGCCCAGTGGAACGATTTGCCCTGGCGGTTCGAGCCCGGCACTCCGCCGATCGCCGAGGCCGTCGGGCTGACGGCGGCGATCGAGTATCTGGAGAAGCTCGGCATGGATCGCGTCGCCGAGCACGAGCGTGCCCTGACCCGCCAAACCCAGGAAGGCCTGGCGCGAATTCCGGGGGTGACGGTTTACGGCCCGCCGGTCGGCGTCGATCGGGGCGCGGTCGTCTCGTTCGCCGTCGAGGGCCTGCACCCGCACGACGTGGCGGCTCTCCTCGACGCGGAAGGTATCGCCGTCCGGGCGGGACACCACTGCGCGATGCCGCTCATGCGTCGACTCGGAGTCGTCGGCACCTCGCGCGCGACCTTCTCGGTGTTCAACTCGCCCGACGAGGTCTCGCTGCTACTGACGACGGTCGCCGGGCTCCGCTCGGCGCTCTAGGAGGCTCGCGCTGCAGGCCGTCGCGGGGCTGAGCCCGCCGGCCGAGGCGCGATTATGAGCTCAGGAGGTTCGCGGTGAGCACGTCGGGACCCCGTGATGCGTTCGTCTCTCCGCGATTCGGCCAGGTGGCGACGTTCATGCTGCTGCCGTCGGCGGCCTCAGCCAAGGGTCTGGACGTCGCGCTGCTGGGCATCCCGTACGATGGCGGAACCTCCTATCGGACGGGCGCCCGGTTTGGTCCGCGGGCCGTGCGCGAGCAGTCCTCGCTGATCCGCCCGTGGAATCCTGTCCTCAAGGTGCATCCGTTCGAGCGGCTCCGGATCGCCGATTGCGGCGACGTCGACACCGTGCCGATCTCGATCGAGCGCACCCTGGCCGCGATCGATGCGCGGGTGAGCCAGGTGATCGCGGACGGCGCCATGCCCGTGTGCGTCGGCGGCGATCACTCCGTGACCCTCGGCATCCTGCGCGCGCTCGCGCGGCGTCATGGGCGATTGGGCCTGGTGCACTTCGACGCCCACCCCGACACGTGGGACGAATACTTCGGCTCGAAATACTTCCACGGCACGCCGTTTCGCCGCGCGGTCGAGGAAGGGCTGATCGAGCCCAGGCGCATGATCCAGGTCGGAATCCGCGGTCCACTCTATGGGGCGGAGGACTTCGCCTTCCACGATGAGCACGGGATCGAGGTGGCCCGCATCGAGACAGTGAAGGAGCAGGGGACCACCTGGGTGGCCGAGCGCTTCGCCCGCTTGCGTGGCGGGCCCGTCTACTGCTCGTTCGACATCGACGCCGTCGATCCGGCCTTCGCGCCCGGCACGGGAACGCCCGAGGTCGGCGGGCTCACGTCGTACGAGGCGCTCGTGCTGGTGCGGGCACTCGCCGGGCAGGCGCTCGTGGGCGCCGACGTAGTCGAGGTTTCGCCCCCGTACGACGGCCCCGGCCAGATCACGGCGTTGCTCGGCGCCAATCTCCTCTTCGAGCTCGTGAGCGTCCTGGCGCTCCAGAAATGAGGCCGGGTCGTAAGGGTTTGGAGCCGGTCCCGGCGCGTGCCGGCCTCGTGCTCGTCCTCGCGCTGCTCACCATCCCCGTCGTGGCGTCGGCCGCGCCGGCACCGGTCGCAACGATCGAGATCGAGGGCGTGATCAGCCCGGTCACCCTGCGTCTCGTGGGCATCGCGATCGACCGCGCCCAGGCGGAGCGGGCGAACGCGCTCGTCATCCAGCTCGACACGCCCGGCGGCCTCGAGCGCTCGATGCGCGCGATCGTCCAGCGCATGATGAACGCCGAGGTACCCGTCGTCGTCTACGTCGCGCCCACCGGGGCGCGCGCGGCCTCGGCCGGCGTCTTCATCACGATGGCGGCGCACGTGGCGGCGATGGCGCCGGCCACCAACATCGGCGCGGCCTCGCCCGTCGCGCTCGGCGGCGGCGCCGACAAGACGATGATGAAGAAGGTCGAGAACGACGCCGCCGCGTTCATCCGCACCATCGCGCTCGAGCGCGGCCGCAACGCGGACTGGGCCGAGAAGGCCGTGCGCGACGCCGTGGCCATCACCGAGCGCGAAGCGCTGAAACTGAAGGTGATCGACCTTATCGCCGACTCCGTCCCCGATCTGCTCGAGAAGATCGACGGCCGTACGATCAAGCTGCCGAAGGGCACGGTGACGCTCGCCACGAAGGGCGCGCCGGTGCGGCCGATCGAGATCGGCTTTCGCGACCGGTTCCTGAACATCATCACCGATCCCAACGTGGCTTACGTGCTGATGATGCTCGGCATGCTCGGCCTCTTCTTCGAGCTGTCGAACCCGGGCGTGATCCTGCCCGGTGTCATCGGCGGCATCTCGCTGATTCTGGCGTTCTTCGCCTTTCAGAGCCTGCCGATCAACTACGCGGGGCTGCTCTTGATCCTGTTCGGCATCGTGCTGCTGGTGGCCGAGATCAAGATCGTAAGCCACGGCATCCTCGCGATCGGCGGCATGATCTCGATGGCGCTCGGCTCGCTGATGCTGTTCGACTCGCCCGAGGTTGGCTTCCGCGTGTCCTGGTGGGTGATCGCGCCAACGGTGGGCGCGACGGCCGGGCTCTTCCTGTTCGTGGTCGCGGCCGGCGTGCGCGCGCTCGGGCGTCCGCCGGCGACCGGGGCCGAAGGGCTCATCGGCAAGACCGCCACCGTTCGGGAGCGACTCGGGCCGGAAGGCCAGGTGATGGTCTCCGGCGAGATCTGGCGCGCGGTCGCCGAGGGCGAGGCCCTCGAGCCCGGCGCCCAGGTGCGGATCGTCGCGGTGGACGGGCTGACGCTGAAGGTCGCGAAGGCTGAGGCCAAGGGAGGGGTCGCATGATCACGGTAGACTTCCTGCTGCTCATCGTCGCAGTCGTCGTGGCGCTCTTCTTCATCGGCTCCTTCGCGCGTATCCTCCGCGAATACGAGCGCGCGGTGATCTTTCGTCTGGGCCGCAGCACGAAGGCCATCTTGAATCCGGGTGGGCAGGGGAACGGCCCGGGGCTCGTCCTTCTGTTGCCCCTCATCGACAAGATGGTGAAGGTGAGCCTACAGACCGTCGCCCTCGACGTGGCCCCGCAAGACGTCATCACGCGGGACAACGTGTCGCTCAAGGTGAGCGCCGTGATTTACTTCCGCGTGGTCGACCCAGAGCGGGCGATCGTCGCCGTGCAGGACTATCTGTACGCGACCTCGCAGATCGCCCAGACGACCCTGCGCAGCGTGCTCGGCCAGGTCGAGCTGGACGATCTGCTGTCGGCGCGTGACAAGATCAACCAGCAGCTGCAGCGGATCATCGACGAGCACACCGAACCCTGGGGCATCAAGGTGGCGACCGTCGAGGTCAAGCAGATCGACCTGCCCCAGGACATGCAGCGCGCCATGGCCAAACAGGCGGAGGCCGAGCGCGAGCGCCGAGCGAAGGTCATCAACGCCGACGGCGAGTTCCAGGCGGCCGCGAAGCTGTCCGAGGCCGCCGAGGTGCTGACGCGGCACCCGATCGCCGTTCAGCTCCGGTATCTGCAAACCATGCGTGAGATCGCCTCCGAGCGGTCCACGACGACCTTCTTCCCGCTGCCATTGGATCTTTTCGGCCCATTGCTCCAGGCCTTCAACAAGGGTGGGGACGGCGCTAAGCCCTGAGGTAAAATAGCGCTCGCCTCGGTTGGTGGTCTCGGGGGGTTAGCTCAGTTGGGAGAGCGCGGCGTTCGCAACGCCGAGGTCGAGGGTTCGAATCCCTTACCCTCCACCAACATCAAGAAGTACAGCAGGTTCGGCCTTCTTCGTCGCGTGTGCTAATGCGAACTGCTACACGCGATGGAGAAGGTCATGTCAAGATCGTGGCCGATGCTCATGCTCCGAGGCAGCACGTACTACTACCACCGGAACGTTCCCAAGCGGCTTCGTCCGCTCCTCGATGGCAAGGCTCAGATTTGGAAGTCGCTGAGAACGTCCGGCCTCGACGTGGCGAAACTCCGCAGCCTCGAATAAGGGCAGCGGGTCGAGCGCCAGTTCCAAGCCCTCACACTCCGCGCAAGTTCCGCACAGACTGACCCGGAGTCACTCGCCCGTCTCTACTCGTCCAAGTGCGCGCGAGCGCAACCAGTCTCGGGAAGGTCTGGTAGAGCGCCTCGACTCCGCGCTCGGCCATGTAGCAGAGTACCGCCGCCCGGATGGTCGAGAGGGCGCCCTGGACGAGGTGTCGAGACGTGCGAGTGAGGAGCGCCGCGACCCGGTCGAAGGATACCGCAAGCCGCTCGATCGCCGCTTCGAGCGCGGCCAGGGCTACGCGTAGCTTCTCGGCTGGCGTGAGCGGCGGATCCTGCACGGCCGGACGATAGCACAAGCAGCACTCGTACCTGCCGAGGCTCAAAGGTGTAACCTAGTGATCGCCTTCCATCGGGCTCCGCGGGTGACGCGAACAGGCGTCCGGGCCTCCTGGCATCTGGCATGACACATCCGCCGGGCCCTGGAGAGCTACCATGCCCGATGAGACTGTTCTGCGCGCGAAAGCCCGAGAAGCGATACGCACAGGAAAGATGCCGTCCCAGCGACCCGACCGGACCTGGGGCGGGCCGGGAGTTGGTGTGATCTGCGCGGTGTGCGGCGACGCCGTCACGAAGGATCACTTGGAGATGCAAGTGGAGTTCAGCACCAACGGCAGCAATCCCGGACTGGACATATTTCATATCCACATCCTCTGCTTTGCAGCGTGGGAGCTTGAGCGTCGACAAGACGGCTCCCCTCACAGTTAGTTCGTGGCGTGATGAACGATCTGTTTCGCACGTTTCTGGACGGCGTGTCGGTTCGCGGCGGTTACTGCCTTGACTGTCTCAGCGAGATGTATGGTGAGACAGCCAGGACTGTCGCCCGATACCTGAGCGAGAGCGAGGTCTTCAGCCGCCTCGGCACCTGCACAAACTGCGACGAGGAGGGCGCGACCTTCCGCTCCGACCTTTCCGCCTAGCCGCCCCCGGCATTCTTCAACGCCTCGTCCAGTTCGGCTACCAACTATCAAGTGATCGGCGAGATTCGGTTCGGGATTGAGTATGACGATCCGACCGACTCCTTTACGTGGCAAATCACACTAGTCCAGTCGGCCAAGTACCCTCGGATCGATGACCATGTCTGGAACCAATGGAGATCGGCGGTGGGAACGAATCTGCCGCCCGAATCGGCTTACCGCGATAAGACGAATACCATCCGTTTCGTGCTGAGACCAGTCAGTCCCGATCTGTCGGCAGAAGTCGCGTTCAACGATTCGAAGCAGGTTCTTGAATTTATGCTGACCTCAGACGCTTCTCTAGCAGAAGCTGTTGGTTTCGACCCTGACGCTCGAATCGGGGCGCTAGCGGGGTCGTAAGCGCGTTTGAGCAGGTCTCGAGGGTCCGAAAGACCGGCTCCGCGATTCTCGAGCCGTTTCTAGCCGCGCTTCGGCTGCCGATCGAGGGCCTCGACGACGTGTTCATGCCGCTCGTTCTGGACATGCCCGTAGGTGTCCACAGTCTGCGAGATCGACGCGTGCCCGAACTGTGCCCGCTGTCGCGGCGTGAGCCTGCGGCTCGTCACAATCCTCGTGCCTCGCAGCGTGCTTCGCAATTCCAAGGGACGTCGTCCGTCAGGCGTTATCAGCTGCCCCCTAGGTGAACGCGGGGATGACGTGGCGGCCAAACAAGTCGATCGAGTGCATGATCCGCGTGTGGGCCAGGTTGCCCATCTGCATGAAGCAAAG
>Ga0209160_1003859_pt1 | contig 12133 bp, 8 predicted proteins | sample GraSoiAngelo_153_FD_186167 | JGI IMG/M metagenome (GOLD analysis project Ga0209160, IMG submission 186167) | Grasslands soil microbial communities from the Angelo Coastal Reserve, California, USA - 14_1009_12_40cm (SPAdes) (version 2) | ecosystem: Environmental > Terrestrial > Soil > Grasslands ...
ATTGCGGGAAGCGGGAGGCGGGAAGCAGTTAACGGGTACGATTCACGTGGTACGGTTAACGGGTAACCGGCATCGGAAAGCGCGCTTCCCGTTTCCCGTACCCGACGCCCGCTTCCCGCTTCCCGCCTACCTCGCCGCTTCTCCCTCGAGGTAAGTGTAGCCCTCGAGCCCCGCGACATAATCGGCGATGAACATGTTTGCATCCTGTCGTGGGATTCCCGTCGCGTTGGCGACTTTGCGGCGGAACGTGGCGAGGAGATCCGACGCGCGGAATTGCACGTAGTCGAGCACCTCGGTCACCGTGTCGCCGTGCACCAGGTCCGTCACCTCGTACCCCTTCGACTCCGACAACCTGATGTGCACGGCGTTGGTATCGCCGAACAGGTTGTGCAGATCACCCAGGATCTCCTGGTACGCACCAGTCAGGAAGATTCCAATTATGTAGGGATCGCCGTCGGTGAACGGATGCAGCTCCAGACTCTTTCGCGGCGTGCGATCTCCGATAAAACACTCGATCTTCCCATCGGAGTCGCACGTAACATCCTGAATCGTCCCGCGGCGAGTGGGCTCCTCGTTGAGCCGGTGAATGGGCATGATCGGGAAGATCTGATCGATCGCCCAGCTGTCGGGCAACGACTGGAATAGCGAGAAATTGCAGAAGTACCGGTCGACCATCGTCGCTTCCAGATCGTCGATGATGTCCGAGTATTCATCGCGATCCTTCTGCGCAATGCGCACCAGCGTCGCAATCGTCGACAAATAGATCTGCTCGGTGATCGCCCGATCGCGCAGGGTCAGGACGCCGCTGTTGAACAGCTCCTGCGCTCTCTCCTTGTCGAACGTGGCGTCGTGAAAAACCTCGCGCACCCTTTTTCTGGAGATGCGCTGCTTCGCCAGCGCGGCATGATCGGCGGCCATCTCGTGCAACAGCGTAGGATGATCCTCGTTCAGCTCCGGGACGGCATTCTCCGCCTGCGACTCGACATCGATCACGCTGAGCAGCAGCAGCGCGTGATGCGCAGTGAGCGCCCGCCCGGACTCACTGATAATGTGCGGCATCGGCAGCTCGTGCTGCCGGCACGATTCGGCGAGCGTGTAAATGACGTCGTCGGCGTATTCCTGGAGCGTGTAGTTGACGCTCGCCTGCGACGTCGAGCCGCTGCCGTCATAATCGACGCCCAGTCCGCCGCCTACATCGACGTGGGTGATGTCCACTCCGAGCCCGCGGAGCTCCGCATAGTACCGGGCGACTTCCTGTAGGCCCGACTTGATGTAGCGGATGTCGGTGATCTGCGAGCCGAGATGGAAATGAATGAGCTTGAGGATGTCGAGGCGGTCGAGAGCCTTCAGCTTGTCGACCAGCTTCACCAGCTGCGCTGTGCCGAGTCCGAACTTGGATTTCTCGCCGCCACTCTTCGCCCAGCGCCCAGACCCTTCGGAATAGAGCTTGATACGCACGCCCGCCGTTGGCGTAACTCCCAGCTCGTCGGCCACCTGCAGCAGCACGTCGACTTCGCTCAGCTGCTCGAGAACGATGAACACCTGGTGTCCCAGCTTCTGACCCATCAGCGCGAGGCGCATGAACTCCTCGTCCTTGTAGCCGTTGCAGACGATCAGATGATCGGTGTGTTCGGCAAGGCCCAGCACCGCCTGCAACTCGGGCTTGCTGCCGCACTCCAATCCAACCCCGGCAGTCTTGCCGAACTCGACGATCTCTTCGACGACGTGGCGCTGCTGGTTCACCTTGATCGGGTAGACCGTCGTGTATCCGCCTTCGTAAGAATACTCCTCCCTCGCGTGAGCGAACTTTTCGTTCAGCGACTCGATCCGCGAGCGGAGGATATCGGAGAAGCGGAGCAGGAGTGGCAGGCCGACGCCCTGCTCTTCCAGATCGCTGGCGAGCTCGAACAAGTCGAGCTCCCTGTCTGTCCGCTCTCGATCGGGACGCACGACGACGTGACCCGCCTCGTTGATGTCGAAGAAGCCGATACCCCAGCCTTCGATGTTGTAAAGGCTTCGGGCCGACGCGATCGTCCACAGCTCTCCGTTCGCAACGGGCGCGGGAGGCGGCGCGCTTTTTGGAGCCGGCGGAAGTCGGGTGCTAGTCATCTCAACATTTTAGGTGATGTCGTGCTCCAGTGGTACCGCCCCTTTGTCACGGATAAAGAGTCTCAATTCTCCAGCTGTCGCCATCTCTGACGTAGAGATGCCGCTCATGAAGACGATTGGCCCTGCCCTTCCAGAACTCGATTCGATCCGGAGAGACGCGGAAACCTGACCAGAACTTTGGCCGCGGCACCTCACGCCCCTCGAATTCCTTCTCGTACTTCGCGACACGTTCATTCAGAGCTGTCGGCGACTCCAACGGCTCGCTTTGCCGCGACGCCCATGCCCCGATCTGGCTTCGACGTTCACGAGTCGCGAAGTAGGCATCCGCCTCTTTACCTGCAACTTTCGTAACTGTGCCTTCGATTCGGACCTGGATGTCGAGCGGCGGCCAATAAAAGCAGAGCGCAGCCTTGGGATGCGCCAGCAGCTCGCGACCCTTCCTCCCTTCGTGGTTCGTGTAGAACACGAAGCCGCGCTCGTCGAACGCTTTGAGTAGCACGATCCTGACCGACGGCTGGCCGCCTTCTGCGATCGTGCCAAGCGACATGGCGTTGGGCTCAGGGATGACCGAGCGATCGATTTTCTCGGCGCGCGCGTAGACGGTGCGGAATCGCTCGATGGGATCCGATGGGATCAACTAATACCTCGTCATCGTCGGATCCACCTCGTCTATCCAGCGGACGATTCCGCCGGCGAGGTTTCTGACTTCCGCGACACCGGCGGCGGCTAGTTGTTGGGCTGCGTACATGCTGCGCGCGCCGACCTTGCAGTAGAGGATGATTTCGCGACTCTTGTCGAGGCGCGGGATCTCCGCCCCGATGCTGTCGAGCGGAACGAGCCGCGCGCCGGGAATGTGGCCGATCTGCCACTCGTACGGCTCGCGCACGTCGATGATCTCGAGTCGCTCTCCCTGAGCGAGCCGCTCCGCCAATCGCGCCGGTTGGATCTCGGTTACTCTCGCCTGCGATGTGTCATGAGCAGCTCCGCCACAAAACTCGTCGTAGTCGATCAGTTCTGTTATCTCGCGCGTGCCGCAGGCAGGACACTCCGGATCTCGGCGAATCTCAATGGTGCGGAACGCCATTGTCATCGCATCGATAGTCAGCAGTCGGCCGACGAGGGTTTCGCCCAGTCCGAGTAGCAGCTTGATGGTTTCCGCTGCCTGAATGGTGCCAATGAGTCCCGGGACGACTCCCAGCACTCCTCCTTCAGCGCAGCTGGGCACCAGCTCGGGGGGCGGCGGCTCGCGAAAGAGGCACCGGTAACACGGGCCGCCTGGCGCGCCGAATACCGACGCTTGTCCCTCGAAGCGATAAACGCTGCCGTAAACGTTGGGAATTTCGAGTAGCACGGATGTGTCGTTTACCAGATAGCGGGTGGCGAAGTTATCGGTGCCATCGACGATCACGCCGTATCCACGCGCAATCTCGAGCGCATTCGCGGATGTGAGACGCGTTTCGTAAGCCTCTACGCGAACGTTCGGATTGATGTCCCGCAATCGATCGCGCGCCGAATCGATTTTGGAGCTGCCGATTGCCGCGGATCCATGAAGGACCTGTCGCTGCAAGTTGGAGAGATCGACGGTGTCGAAATCAACCAGCCCGATCGTCCCCACTCCCGCCGCCGCCAGATACAGCGCGACGGGAGAGCCGAGCCCGCCAGCGCCCACCAGCAGCACGCGCGAGTTTTTTAGCGCGCGCTGCCCGTCCTCTCCCACTTGCGGCAGAAGAATGTGTCGGCTGTAGCGTACCAGCTCCTCGCGAGTGAGCGCGGTAGTGTCGCGCGGCGATTCGGTGTTCACGTTAGTGGTATATTGCGCTGTAAATCGCTGTGGATGTCTAGGACGCTAACTACTGTCCGCCCGGCGAGCAACGCTGTCACACCCAACGCACAAACGTTGATGCTTTTCAGACGATTTTACGACGAGAATCTGGCGCAGGCGAGCTATTTGATCGCTTGCGAAAAGACTCGCGAAGCAATCGTGATCGATCCCAACGTCGACATCGGGCTCTACACCCGCGCCGCGGGCGCTGATCGCGTACACATCGCCCACGTGACGGAGACCCACATCCACGCCGATTTCGTCTCCGGCGCGGGTGCGCTCGCGGCGACTGCCGGGGCAACGCTGCACTTCTCCGGTGAGGGCAATAGCGAGTGGGCTTACTCCGCCGACGTTCTAAAGGGCGCCCACGTGTTACGCGATGGTACAGCATTCGATGTCGGTCACGTCCGCGTTTCCGCGCGACACACGCCCGGACACACTCCGGAGCACATGATTTTCCTCGTCTCCGATCTCGAGCGCGGAGAGGAACCAGTCGGCGCAATAACTGGAGACTTCGTTTTCGTCGGAGACGTTGGACGCCCAGACCTGCTCGAGCGCGCGGCGGGCAAGGAAGGCACCATGGAGCAGTCCGCCCGCCAGCTCTTCCAATCGCTGAAGAAGTTTCGCGCGGCGCCCGATCACCTTCAGATCTGGCCCGGTCATGGCGCTGGCTCCGCCTGCGGCAAGTCCCTGGGAGCGATGCCGCAGTCGACCCTTGGCTACGAAAAAATGTTCAACTGGGCGTTCGCCGAGCAGAGCGAAGACGCGTTCGTGAGCAAAGTTCTGGAGAACCAGCCGGTTCCGCCGCGCTACTTCGCGTTGATGAAGCGGATCAATCGAACAGGCGCGGAGCTGCCCAAGACGGCTCCGCCGAAATACCTCGGCTTCGACGAGCTGGAAGAAGCCCTCGCCAGGAAAGCAACTATTGTCGACTGCCGCCCGACGCAGAAGTTCGCCAGCGGACACATGCCCCGCACGCTGAACATTCCCCTCGGGAAGTCGTTCCTCAACTGGATGGGCGCGCTCGTGCCCGAGAACAGCGATCTGTACCTGATCGCCGAGTCCGACAGCGAGGAAGCAGTGAAGTCGATTCTCCACGACCTCTGCAAGATTGGCCTGACGCGTGTCCGTGGGATTTTTCACAGCGATGTCGTCCAAGAGTGGGAATCCCATCACAAGAACCTGGAGAAGGTTGCGCAGCTCGACCCGGCTGGCCTCAGCAAACTGGCGAACGGTGACCACGTTCAGATCCTCGACGTGCGAAGTCCCGAAGAATGGAGCAAGGGCCATTTACCGGGCGCGAAGCACATCCCCCTTGCGGCTCTTCCCGACAAAATTGGCGAGCTCGATCCCTCCGCGCCGATAGTACTTCATTGCAAAGGAGGCAGCCGGTCCGCCATCGCCACGAGCCTGCTGCAATCACGAGGCATCGCCAACGTCTCGAATCTTGCCGGCGGCTACGAAGCCTGGGTTGCCGAAGGTTTTGCTATCGAGGCTGGAAAGTCGAAGCGCTCGAGTAGCAATCGTCGCAAGAAGAATTAGGCCCACCGCGAGCCCCTCATGAGTCACCCGGTTGTTGTTCGAGGGCCGCTGGGCCGTGGCAGCACAGCGACGCCCGCGACTTGGAAGGAACGCCTCGAGGCGCTGCGATATCTTCCTGCGCTCTTCCGCCTGATTTGGCGAACCCACCGCGGCTATACATCGGCCATCGTCGTGCTCAGGGCCGTTCGATCAGTGGTGCCGATCGCGACGTTTTGGGTCGGCAAACTCATTCTGGACGCCGTGATCGCGGCGAAGGCTGGCCATGGAACCCTAACGCAAATCTGGCGATACCTCGCCCTCGAGCTTCTGATCGTCCTCAGCGGTGAGATTCTCGCTCGCGCTTCCTCGCTCGTTGAAAGCTTGCTGGGAGATCTTTTCTCCAATGCGATGAGCGTCGAGCTCATGGAACACGCCGCGAAACTGGACCTCGCCCAGTTCGAGGACCCCGACTTCTACGACCACCTCGAGCGCGCGCGGCGACAAACCGTCGGCAGGATTGCGCTTCTCAGCCTTCTGCTTTCGATGGCGCAAGATGGTTTGACACTTGTCACCCTGGCCGCTGCGCTGATCGCTTACAACCCGTGGCTACTACTCCTTCTGGGCCTCGCGGTCATTCCAAGCTTTCTCGGCGAGACTCACTTCGCATCGCTCGGCTACTCCCTGCTCTTTCGCTGGACGCCTGAGCGCCGCCAGCTCGACTACCTGCGCTACGTTGGCGCGAGCGACAAAACGGCCAAGGAAGTCCAGATGTTCGATCTCGCGCCGTGGCTGACCGAACGCTACCGGGTTCTGGCGCAGAGATTCTACGAAGAGAATCGCAGCCTGTCGCTGCGCCGTGGGATCGTCGGCGCCTTGTTATCGATCCTCGGCACTGTCGGGTACTATGCGGCCTACATAGTGATCTTGCTGCGGGCGGTTAGAGGCGACATTACCATCGGAACCCTGACCTTTCTTGCAGCGTCTTTCGGGCGCGGTCGCGATGTGATTCAGGGCACTCTCCTCAATGCCAGCAGCGTGTTCGAGCAGGCCCTCTATCTGCGAGATCTCTTCGTATTTCTCGACATGCAGCCGACGATCCACTCATCGCCCAATGCGCGGCCGGTGCCAATGCCGATCGAAACCGGATTCGTTTTCGAGAACGTCGGATTTCGCTACCCCGGCAGCGAGCGGTGGGCTGTGCGGAACGTGAACCTCGGGCTGCGCCCGGGTGAGCGGGTAGCGCTCGTCGGTGAGAACGGCGCCGGCAAGACGACGATAACAAAGCTGCTGGCGCGACTCTACGATCCGACCGAGGGGCGAATCACTCTCGACGGAATCGATCTCAGGGAGTACGACCTCGCCAGCGTCAGAAAAGCGATCGGAGTGATCTTCCAGGACTTCGTGCGTTACGACATGCGCTTCGATGAGAACATCGGCGTGGGTGAAATCGAATCCGTCCGCGCCGAGCTCGAGAAAAAGAATGGGACTCCGGCAGCAATCACGACCGCCGCTGAGAATTCGCTGGCCTCTTCGCTGCTCCCTCGGTTTTCGAATGGGTATCAGCAGATGCTGGGACGACGCTTTGACGACGGCGTCGACCTGTCGGGCGGCGAGTGGCAAAAGATCGCGCTGGCCCGCGCGTACATCCGCGATGCACAGGTGTTGATTCTCGACGAGCCGACCGCCGCGCTCGACGCGCGCGCTGAGTACGAAGTGTTTCTGCGGTTCGCTGAGCTGGTTGCCGGACGAATGGCGATCCTGATCTCACACCGCTTTTCGACCGTGCGAATGGCCGACCGGATCATCGTGCTGCGCCACGGCAAGGTCGAGGAGCAGGGATCACACGAGGAGCTGCTCACCAGGAAGGGCCTGTACGAGGAGCTGTTCACCATGCAGGCCGCTGGCTACCGGTAGGAAATGACCCAACCGCAACAGAAGTGAAATGACGGCTACGGCGACAAATACTTTCTGAACCACCCCAGCGCCTCGCTCCACCACAGCCGCTGATTCTGCGGCTTGCCGATCCAGTGGCCTTCATCGGGAAAGTCGATCAACCGGCTCGGCACTCCCTGTCGCTGCAACGCTGTGAAAAGAGACAAACCCTCGGTGTAGGGCACGCGGTAATCCAGCTCGCCGACGACAACCAAATGTGGCGTGTGAAAGTTTGCCGCGAAAAGGTGCGGTGACCAGCGGCGGTACACTGTGTCCATCGCCGCCTTGTTCCAATACGGTCCGCCGAACTCCCAATCGGTGAACCAGATCTCCTCGGTTGCGCCGTACATGTTCTCGAGATTGAAGACGCCGGCGTGTGTAAAGAGCGCCTTAAAGCGAGTCGAGTGGCCCGCGATCCAATTTGTCATGTACCCACCGTAGGAACCGCCGGCGGCGCCCATGCGCGTCGAATCGAGCCAGGCGTTGCGCGCCAGCGCGGCATCGAGCCCGTTCATCAGGTCGGTATATGCTTTACCACCCCAATCCTTCGAGATCTGATCCGTGAAGCGCTGCCCATAGCCAAAAGACCCGCGCGGATTGATCGCCACAACGGCAAATCCCGGGGAGGCGAACATCTCGAAATTCCAGCGCCCATGCCACTGATCCAGCCACTCGCCCTGCGGTCCGCCGTGAACGAGAAACAGCACCGGGAATTTCCTGGCCGCCTGATACTGCGGCGGCTTCAGTAGCAGCCCTTGCACGCTGTCGCCGTCGGCGCCTTTGAACCAGAAATCCTCGATCGGATAGAGCTTGAGCTGCGCCAGCAACGCGTCATTCTCATGGGTGAGCCGGCGCACGTTGCTCATTCCCGGAGCGCCAACCGTTGCCACGTACACCTCGGCGGGACGCTCCGTTGCATCCTGCAGCCAGGCGATCGTCTTCCCATCGGGCGAGATCGACGGCGAAAAGTTATTGGCGCCCGACGTAAGAAGCTGAGGCGCCGTACTCCAACCGGAGGGTGTACGCGTGAGCCGGTAGAGTTTCGTGCGGCTCGCGTCGACCGTGCTCAGGTAGATCGCGTCGCCGCTGGGCGAGAACGCATAGGCATCGGCGTTCCTGTCCCACCTTGGGAGCAGCTCGCGAGAAGTCCGCGTTGCGCGATCGTACGCCATCAGTCGCTGGCGGTCGGATTCGAATCCGGGACGCGCCTGCGAAGCGTAGAGAATCGTGCGGCCATCCGGCGAGTAAACCGGATTCTGATCCGCGCCACGATTCGCCGCCGTGATCACCACCGGCCCTCCACGAGCTACCGCAACGGTGTACACGTTCGCATCAGTCGACCACGCGTCCTCACGACCCCGATCCTTGGCGGTGTAGGCTAGCTCCTTTCCGTCGGGAGAAAACGCGTACCCTTCGCTGCCGCCAAATGGGCCCGGCGGCACATCGTACTTCACACCGGCGGTCACATCGCGGAGCCCGGATCCATCCGGAGCCACGACGAAAAGGTGCGACCGCGTCGCCGGCGTCCACTCGGTCCAGTGCCGGTAGAGAAGATTGTCGGCGATGTGGGCTTTGACCTTGCCCGTGTCCGCCGCTTTCGCGCGCTCGATGTTGCAGGCATCACTGTCACAATCGGGAAAGACAGCCGTTACGAACGCGATGCGGTCGCCTGAAGGCGCCCATACCGGACCACTCGCCCCGCCATTGACGTTCGTGATCTGCCGCGCGTTCACGCCGCTGGCGTCGGCGATCCACAGCTGGCCGTTGGCGGTGTACGCGACCCATTTGCCGTCGGGCGACCAGCGCGCCTCCGCTGCCTTGGTGTTGCTGTCGGGATAGATTCGCGCCGCGCCGCCGGTGATCGGCTGCAGTTTGGTCACCGTCGTACGCTTGTTCGCGCCGACATCGGTCGTCCGCACCGAATAGAGAACCCATTTACCGTCGGGCGAGACCTGAGGATCACCAACGTTCCTGACGGCGGCGAAATCCTCAAAAGTCATCGGACGTTGCACCCGTCCCTGCGCAGACGCGTTGACGGCAACGAGACCCGCTACCAGCAGTAGTCGCTTTCTCATGATTGCTCGCCTGTAGGTGTTGTTACTGCGGTTGTTCGACCGCCGCGATGTCGATATCGACTTTGACTTCGTCGCCAAGCATGGCGGTGCCTTCCGCGATGCGATTCCACGTCATGTTGAGATTACCGGCGACCGCGATCGAATCTCCCGCCAAGCGAGCAAACCTCGTACTCCTGAAGGTGACCGTCGGATTCGCTTCCGCGTCGAAGTGATTCTCGCTGCGCAATTGAGTTTGATCGATCGTCCAGGTGGAAGCCGATTTGACCGCGGTTGCCGCCCGCGAGGGCTGTACCGGAAGAGCTGTCTGTGCTGTCGAAAGAGCGGGAGCTAAAACGAAGAGGAGTGAAAGCCCTCGAATCATCAGAAAAAGTTTTCTCGTCGACTGATGCTACTTCGGAATTGGGATGTCGTTCCACCGCGCCTGATCGAAAGTGCCGGCGGGCAATTGCTCGTTGATCCGCACATCGGCGTACTGCTCCCGCCAGAAGGGGCGTCCATTCCGGATTATGAGGAACTCGGTTGGAATGTCGAACCCCTGAATTTCCTTGTAATTCAGCACCCGAATGTCGCTGACGATGTTACGCTCGCCCGCCCTCGAGCGCTGAACGAAACGCACTAGCCGCAGATGGTCTCGATCTACCCACATCTGGTTTGAAGTGGAGTCGCCCGCTTTCGCTCCGACCACGTAAACCGGCTGTCCCTCCCATTCGTCGTCTCGCATCACTTCCATGTCCACATGCAGCGAGTCGAGATCACGCGTAACCCCGGCAACAGGGGCTACGTACACGTCGGCGGTGAGCAATAGCAGCGGATTGATCGAGGGCCGAAAGTCGACGCGAATTCCGTTGTCGAACGACGCGACTTTGTTGTCGACTTGCACGAGTCCGCTCTTGGTGGCGGCGGGGAGAAAGGCAATGCGCAGCTTCCCCGGAACTTCAATGTGCTCGTACCACTGCGATTTCACCTCGGTGCCGCTCGGCGTGTAAGCGGTGTTGTTCTGCAGGAAGCTCATCGTCTTCAGGAACTTTCCATCGTAGCGATCATGCATCGCCCTTAGCAGACCAGCGCTGGTGGCGAGTCGCAGTCCGGCACCGGGGGCCCGCGACGTCTCGGCCTTGGTGCCGGACGAAGGGGCGGGCTCGGGGGTCGCGCCCGACTTGAAGTACGAGCAACCGGCGACGGCGAAAGCGGCGAAGAGAATACCTGAGCGCATCATCTAATCCCCAAGGTCGTTGCGATAAAGGAGACCATTGAATAACAGCTTGAAAGTTCCGTGCGGCTGTGAGCGGAAATACGGATCGGGACCGAAGAGAACGAGCATCCCTTTTCCGACGGGGGCCTGAAGCACCTCTGTTACACCACTCAGATACCTTTGGCCCCAGGCCCAGCCACTGCGGAGTGGGCTCGGGTTGTCGATCCAGACAATTCTCTTGATTCCGCGCGGCTCTGCCGCGGGCAGCAGCCGGAATGCGGGGGCGTTGTCATAGTAGAAATCGGTCGTTGGCCTCATGCCTTGCGCCAGCTCCGCGGTAGTATCCACCCGCATGGCGAGTATCGATCCCGGCACGTAGAACCGGGCTCGCGGCAATGTGCGTCCGGCGCTGTCGACGAGTGCGTTGGCTATTGGAAGCTGGAGCTGCGTGCCGAGGTCCGTCGCCGAGCCAATCGCCATAATCGTCCCGCCGGCGTTCAGGAATTCAGAGAGCTGCGGGACCGTCTTCGCGACAGTCATTGCGCCAAGACGGTCGCGGTATTCCGGCGGAATGTCCTCCGGATTTATTCGTGGCGTACGTGCCGTGGAGCGCGCGAACGTCGCGCCGTCCGGAAGAATCAGCACGTCGAATTTGCTGATCAGATTCCCGGCGTCGAGCGTCTGGGGATAGACCACCTCGTATGGGAAATCAAATTGCTCGAGAATGAAGCGCGCCCATCCAGACGTTATTGCGCCACCGTACTGATCCCACAGGGCGATTCGCGCCGGGCGAATTCGCTGTAAGGACGCGGGCGAGACTTCGGTGTGGAAAGGATCGAACTGCAGTCCCTTCTCTTGCGCCAATCTGGCGAGAAACGAGCGCGTCGATGTCTTGGCGGGAACGTAGAACGTCCCTACGTCGTAAGTCCGTCCGTTGATGCTGAGCGCATTGCGCAGCGTGTAGACCGTGTCGCCGTGAGCGAGCAGACGATTGACGGCATAGAACGCATCGTTCTGCGAGTGACTGAAAGCGTAGCCTGCAGCTGCCGGTCCGACTCGCGGCGCTGGTACTCTCGCGAAGCCCGTGACTCGCGTGAACGGACCGCTGAATCCGTCGAGGATGCGATCGAACTGCACACCCATTTGATAAGCCAGTGTCCATCCAGCGTTGTCGTAGGGAGGAGTCGGGGGACCGCCGGGATACGGGATGTCGTTCGGATGGTCCTGCGGCTCGAACATGTCGAGGATGTGCGGCCGGAATGCCTGCGCCGTTTTCACCACGTACGAACCAGCGGGATAGCTCTTCCCGTCGACGGTAAAAGCGGAGGTGCCGCGATCGATCTCGATGCCTGTCTTGATCAGCGCGTTGACGAATTTCGTCGCCGTCAGAAAATCAGGCTGGTCGGCTGGAATGATGTATCCGCGGGGATCCCTGTCGGCCGGACTGCGCATGATGCGAGTGTACGTCGCCAGGTCGGCCGG
>Ga0209160_1003861_pt1 | contig 12129 bp, 9 predicted proteins | sample GraSoiAngelo_153_FD_186167 | JGI IMG/M metagenome (GOLD analysis project Ga0209160, IMG submission 186167) | Grasslands soil microbial communities from the Angelo Coastal Reserve, California, USA - 14_1009_12_40cm (SPAdes) (version 2) | ecosystem: Environmental > Terrestrial > Soil > Grasslands ...
TGACTGACCCGACCGTTGTCATAATTGGATCCTTCCTCCTCGCTTTCAAGGCTATTCTGGTCGAAGGAAGTGAGGTTGCTATTCTCTCCCTTGCCACGATAAAACAACTGGGTAGGAATAACATCCTATTCGGGGTCATCGCAGGAGGACTAGGCTCCATCATTACGTTCCTTGTCGTGTGGCGGATCTTCCTCCTTCTCCCCGCAATCGTTATTGATTTTGCAACCGCAATAGTCCTGTTCTACTTCTCAAGCAGGTTCCTGCGCGGATTCGTCAAATACGCAATCAGACATAAGTCGTTCAGAGAAAAAATGGCCCGAATGGAAAAAGAGGTCATTGACAAAGACCTCAAACGCGGAGGGACAACTGACCCGGCTCAACCAATCCGGTTCTCCGTTCCCAACTCACTGCCGGTCCTCACGATTACTCTCACTGAAGGCTTCGAAGCAAGCCTCGTCCTAGCGGCGGCAGGGGCTTTCAACATCCAGTGGACTCTGATTGGCGCGGCTGTCAGCCTTATCGTCTTGATCGCTGTCTCTGCGGTTTCGTACGACTATCTGATGCGAGTTCCCAGATGGTTGTTGGACCTGATTGCTGGAATCGTTCTTTTCTCCTTTGGAAGTATCTTCTTCGTTAGCGGAATTCTCTCCGCGCTGACAGGTACAGCCTGACTGCTTACGAGTCAAAAGCAGCGAGGGAAAAACTATGTGAATCTCACGACAGCGTCTGCGTACTAACGCTTTCGTCCGTAGACGGCACAAACAATCCCAGCGGTCAAGGGAACAGACACTGCATCAACAAGACCCTCCTCCCTCAACAGATTCGCAATCTGTTCACCAGTTCTTGCTCTTAAGATAGATCGACCTAGGTAGGATAGTGTCTTGCCCCAAGCTTCCGAAACCATTCGTCCGAAGAACGGGAAGAGACCGAGTAGATAGTCGTAGTAGAAGACCTGAAAGAGCCGGTTATGTGGACGAGCAAAATCTAGCGATATCACAACCCCACCCGGGACCGTAGCGCGTGCCATCTCGCGAAAAGTCAACTGGGCACTGGAGACATTTCGGAGGGCGAGACTGATGGAGGAAGATCCGAAGCAATCATCTCGGAACGGAAGGTTCTCAGCTCGGGCCAAGACCCAGTCAACCCTATCTCCAACCTTTCTTTCTTGTAACCTCCACCGAGCAGTTTTCAACATCGAGAGGGTGAGGTCAACACCAACGACATAGCCGTTGAGGGGGACGACCTTGGCGAAATCAGCCGCTAAGAGACCTGTCCCAGTGGCGACGTCGAGTATGCGTTCACGGCTCATAGGTCCGGTCCGGTTTACGACATAAGCTCGCCATCGCCTGTCCTGCGCAAAGGAGAGGAGGCCGAGGAGAATATCGTATTCCAATGGGACCTTTGAGAACAGGCTCCGGACATACCGAGCCTTAGCATCGAACACGAGCTACGGAGTCGAAGTCTTCGGGGTACCCGGACTCGCCCTCATGAAACTGTAGCCGACCGCGCCTATCCCTGCAATTACAACTATCAGAGCCAGCGCGATAGGTAACAGTTCGATATTAGTCGCTCCCACAAACCAGAGAATTCCAAGACCCCCAATAAGCGCACCCCAGCCAACAACCATCGTTCTGGGAGGAGCGTAGGCATTGGCGGGAGGAATGACGAATGCTTCAATGACCAACCATGCTCCAAAGAGCGTGAAGATTAGAGGAAACGCGGTTCCGAGATTGAGCAGTCCAATGTTGAAGAATGAGAGGAGGATCACTCCGCCGAAGATTATGAGGAAGACTCCTGCGTTTAGAGGCGCCCATGGAAGCCGGTTCATAATGAATCAGCGAAATTGAACACTATCCCCTGTTTATAGTTCTGTTGTGGACTTCATCCGAAAAAGCGAGGAACTGAGTCAGACATGGTTGTAGATGTTTGACTCTTGAAAGGTTCCCGTGTTCATTTCCTGCTCAATCTCTCGCAGCATGAGAATCCGCTTGTAGGTCGGGGGGTGGGTCATGAAGAGTTGAGCCGCCTTCCGCCAGTTCGACTTTGATTCTGCCTCCATAGCCATCTCCAACTCCCGCTCACTTAGAACACCGTCATGGTCCAAGTCGTACTTTGACTTTTGTTCCATGATCTGCGCCACGTCTTGTTTTGCTTGGGCCGGGTCCTCTATGAAGAAAGCCCTAGCACCGTGCGGTTCGCCTGGAGCTAGAGACAAGCCGTATGCGATCTTGGTCAGAGCACTCTCCAATTCTCTTGGCTGCTTAGTCAAGTAAGCTGAGTATGCGTCGGCGTAGCTCTCCCTCAGACGGGTTAGCCTCAAGGCCAGCAAAGTAGTCAGGATGTAGACCACGTAGGCTACGACGGCAATTGCTATCAACGCTCCAGCGCTATTATTCCGGTTAGATCCGCGACCGCTGCTAACGTATCCTCCCCAGAGCACAGAGCGAGCGATCAGATACGCGACTAGAGGTATAGCAGAGATCATTGTTACGACGATAAAGTCGCGATGCTTCACATGGCCGAGTTCGTGCGCGATTACGCCTTCGATCTCATCCTCGTTCAACCGTTGGAGCAGCCCCTGATGAACCGCGAGAGTGGCGCTCTTCTGGGTCCTGCCGAACACGAACGCATTCGGGGTAGGATCCGGCGAAACGGCGAGTCGCGGCATCGGAATGCCCGACGTTGAGGCCATCTGGGAAACCTTCGTCTCTAACCACCGATTCTCTCCGGGGGATAGATAGTGAAGCCGGCTGGTGGCTCTGACGATCACCGGTCCAATAGCGTATTGGAGCAGGATGATGAAGGCGGAGCCGAAGATAGCGAATATCAGACCCTGGGTCGGGTCAAGGAAGAAGAATGAAACTATGAGGATAAGCCCCAGAAATATGGCGAAGACGAGGATGATGGTGAAACTCATCGTCCGCTTCAACGCGCCTAGTCCCGACATGATCCATTCCCGATCCTAGAGAACTTAATTCGGCCCTTCTTTAATTCTATCCTGGAACGAAAGGAGGATCGCGATCATGTCCCAGATCGTTTCAGAGATCAAGTGCCCGAACTGCGGAGCACAACTCAACCTCTCCCCAGGAGAATTAGTAGCTACCTGCAGATACTGCGGCTACACTTCCGTGGTGGGCACCAACGCGCCGTTCCAGCTGCAACACAGCCTCATAATCAACAACCTCAACAACGCCAGAATTACCCAGGATCTGCAAGATTGGATGAGGTCAGGATTCATGAAGCCGGGAGACCTCGCCAAAAAGAGCAGACTCGCGACGTTAGAGCTTAGGTATCTTCCCTTCTGGGTGGTACCTCTTACTGCTAATAGCGCATACGAGGGAATACTCGAAAGAATCTCGCCCCCAACACCACGAAAAGGGACAATCCAGAATGAGTACGATTGGCTAGTCTTAGGAAGAAAAGGGGCTGAATTCCCAACTCGAGACTACAAAGTTCCGGTTGAAGGAAAGATACCCTTCGACTTCACCAAGATAGAACCTCAGGCGAAGTTTCTGAACAGCGAACTAGACAGCGATGAGGCGGTCATCCGAGCGAAGGATGAAGTTGAAGATAACCAGCGATTCCTACTGAAACAAGAAGTGGATCAGGTAACCCAGTTCAACACTAGTTTCACTGTTGACAAGCCTACCTATCTACACGCACCCCTCTGGTTCATCCAATATGAGTACAAAGGAAAGAGCTACAACGCAATTATCGACGGCAGCAGCGGAAACATGATTCGAGCGGATATACCGCAAGTCGACTTCAAGATGATCTAGAAACTCAACTAGGGCACGTAAGTCCTCGGGAATCTGAACAAACGGTTCGGAAAAGTAGCCTTCGGTGACTTACAGAACCCGCAGAATTCTGATACTAAGCGTCACGAAAATGGTTTCCGTCATAATGCTTCAACATGAACGAGCATGCTTTCCAATTTTCTCCGACGGGATCAAAAGGTATGAGCCCTCTTTTATCCGTCCAAGGCTTCGCGATTAGCCTCGATCGGGCAATGAAGGCCATTCGGACGCGGGCTGTTGGTAGGGCTTTCTGTTCTACGGCGAACCTCGGAGCTGGCTTCGATGTGTTCGGCTTAGCCTTGAATAGATACTCTGACACTGTCAATGTCCGAATAACTTCAGGAAAGAAGATCAGAATAATCGTCCGCGGCCCCGAAGGTCGCAACATACCAGTAGAAGTGAGGAAAAACTCTGCCGGACCTCCAGCTGCAGAATTGGCCAAGAAAGCGCAGTTGAAGAAAGGCTTGGAGATAATCGTCGAGAAGGGTGTACCTCATGGCCTTGGACTTGGAAGCAGTGGGGCTACGGCTGCAGCATGTACGATGGTTGTGAACGCGCTTCTGGATCTTGGATTATCAAACGATGAGCTGGTGCAAATAGCAAGTCTCGGCGAAAAGGCAGTCGCAGGAACGCCGCATGCGGACAATGTCGCGGCTTCGCTCCTGGGAGGATTCGTGATAGTATATGACAGGCCGCTTAGAGCAATTAGTCTAAGGCCACCTCACGGCCTAGCCGTTGTTGTTGCGACTCCTCAGCTTCCCGTTCAGTTCGAAAAGACGAGAAAAGCGCGAAAGGTCATTCCTGAAAAAATCCTAGTCAAGAACGCAGTACTAAATCTCGGTAGAGCTTCCGCCATGGCGGCGGCTTTTGCTAAAGGCGATATTCGACTGATTGGAACAGGAATGGAGGATCAGATCGCCGAGCCATATCGAAAGGACCTCATTCCCGGCTATGACGATGTGAAACGTATGGGCCTGGAAGCGGGGGCTGCAGGTATATCCATCAGCGGCGCAGGACCAAGTCTCGTCGCCTTGGTTGACGGTGATAACCGCGAACCTCGAGTGGTTGCTCAAGCAATGGTAAGGGCATTTGCACAGAACAATGTGGGTTCAACCTCGTTCGTTGCGCGGCCTGCCCAAGGGGCCAGTATAGTCAAGAAGGCTTAGCAAAATGCCCTGGCCTTACGATCTACGATGCTTCAACTGCCACACCCAATATCCAACCCAGATTACGAATTATCGATGCGAGAAATGCGGTGGTCTTCTAGAGGTCAGATTCCAGATCTCAGGCGGAAAGACTCCTTGGAAGAACAGGGGCCTATCGGTCTGGAAATATCGAGAACTTCTCCCTATCGATAACGACCGGTTCGTGACAACCCTGGCAGAGGGAGGAACGGGGCTTCACCACTGCCCGCGTCTCGGCCGCGAAATCGGCCTAACGAGACTCTTTGTGAAGAATGAGGGAGAGAACCCGACAGGGTCATTCAAGGACAGGGGCATGACAGTCGCCTTATCCAAGGCACGGGAGTTGGGAAAGAGGAAGGTTGTATGTGCTTCCACAGGCAACACCGCTGCATCCCTCGCCGCCTACTCGGCGCGCGCAGGACTCAAGTGCATAGTCATCGTCCCGGAGGGAAAGGTGGCCGCAGGGAAAATGCTCCAAGTAATGATTCATGGCTCAAGCATTTTCCAAGTCGGCGGCGACTTCGACGAGGCGATGAGAGCGGTCGTTACACTGACGGAACGCCGGAAAGGATTCTATCTGATGAATTCCCTTAATCCATTCCGATTAGAGGGCCAGAAGACTCTAGCTTTCGAAGTGTGTGATCAACTGGACGGAGCAGCGCCCGACACTCTCATGCTCCCCGTCGGAAACGGCGGGAACATCAGCGCGATCTGGAAAGGCTTCACCGAGTTCCAGACGTTGGGAGTCACCAAGACGAGGCCTAGAATGATCGGGATCCAAGCCGAAAATGCAGCACCAATCGCAAAGGCCGTCAAACGAAAACAAGACAAGATTCAACCCGTCACCAATCCGCGAACAATCGCTTCTGCAATACGAATTGGCTCGCCAGTCAACTGGACCAAGGTGCTCCCTGCCATCAACGAATCCCGTGGGACCGCGGAAACAGTGTCCGACAAGGAGATTCTACGCGCCCAGAGAGATTTAGCCTCGAAAGAAGGGATATTTGTCGAGCCGGCCAGCGCAGCATCCATCGCTGGCCTCAGAAAAAGTCGAGAGGCCGGTAGAGTCGACCGATCAGATCTAGTAGTATGCGTTACTACAGGTCATGGCTTGAAAGACCCGTCGGTAACTGACCACATACCCCACCATGAAAGCTACACTCTCAAGATTGCTCAGCCTGATTGGATCGAACGCCTAGAGAGAATGCTTTGAGAATCGTCCTCATTGGTTTCGGTACAGTCGGCCGATCACTCGCTCGCATTCTGACCAATGATAGGGACTGGCTCGTCAAGAACTATGGCTTCGAGCCTCAAGTCACCGCGATAGCTGATAGCCGAGGGTCGTGCCGGGACGATAACGGATTGAAGCTTGACCTTGCTTTGAAAGTGAAAGCGAAGTACGGAACAGTCCAGAAGTATCCGGGAAATAGTGAGAGAAAAACAAACACTCATCAGATCATTTCTGGGACAGAAGCTGAAGTTGTTATAGAAACGACTCCTTCGAATTTCGAGAATGGGGAGCCCGGCCTCAGCAACATCAAGGAATCTTTGTCTGCGAGAAGACATGTAGTCACAGCCAACAAGGGACCATTAGCTCTAGCGATGCCAGCGCTTCTAGAACTCGCAAGTCATACGAGAATGCAACTGCGCTTCAGCGCCACGGTGGGAGCAGGAACTCCATTCCTGAACTTCGCATCCAAGTGCCTCCCTGGAGAAAAAATACTGGGAATCCGTGGCATTCTCAACGGCACAACCAACTACATCCTGACTAGAATGGACGATGCTTCGCTCAGCTTTCAACAGGCGCTCGCTGAAGCACAAGAGAAAGGATACGCAGAAAAGAACCCCGCCAATGATTTGAAAGGATTAGACACGGCCGCAAAGATAGTCATCATCTCGAATTGGGTCCTAAAGCGCAGGATAAGTATCAACGAACTGGAGATAATCGGGATCCAAAACATTTCACCAGAAAAGATCCGGACAGCCAAGAAATCCGGAGCAAGAATCAAACTCATCGGAAGCTTAACAGGGCTCCAAGCCATTGTGAAACCCGAACCAGTCCCTGCAGCTGACCCCCTATGCGTCCCTGGTAACCTCAATGCTCTATCATTCTCGACAGAACACATTGGTGACGTGACCGTCATAGGTCGAGGAGCGGGAGGGGAAGAGACGGCTAGCGCAATAATCCGTGACTTGGTCGACATTAGAAACGAATATTCGATCTAGGGAAGAAAACTGAAGCTAGTAATGAAATTTGGGGGCTCATCACTAGCCAACGCCGCTAGAATCAAGACCGCAGCCAGAATAGTTCAACGGTTCTCGCCACAAAACAAAACGGTCGTTGTGGCATCAGCAATCGACGACACGACCGATCGGTTAGTAGAAATTGGAGAGCTCGCGCAGAAGGAAGAGAACGCCCGAGCAAGAAAAATCCTGTCAAGGATTCAGACGTCGCACACAAGGACCGCCCTGGCAACTTCGCCCAAGAAGGCGACAAAGGAACTCCCCAACCTTATCGACCGATTAAACCGGGAACTGGTAAAAACTGTCGAAGGAATATCTCATCTCAGAGAACTGACCCCGAGAAGCAGAGATTACCTCCTCTCTTTCGGCGAACGACTCTCTGCACCGATATTGGCGGCAGCAATTCGGAACATAGGTCTCAAGACTCGAGCTCTTACGGGAGCAGAGGCAGGGATAACATCCGACGAGAGATTTGGAGATGCCAATCCCTTGGCAGAAGTGAGCTACCATGAGATACGCCGACACCTCGACCCTATGCTGGCTAGAAACGAGATCCCAGTGATAGCAGGGTTCATAGCCGCAACTCTCGACGGGAGAATAACGACCCTTGGAAGAGGCGGGTCCGACTATACCGCCAGTCTCATAGGAGCTGCAATCAACGCTGACGAGATCTGGATATGGACTGATGTTGACGGATTAATGACCGCCGATCCCCGAATCGTCAAAGACGCAAGGCTCCTTCCTACAGTCTCCTTTGGAGAAGCCCTGGAACTGTCGTATTTCGGAGCGAAGATGATGCACCCGAGAGCTATGCAGCCCGCCGCGCAGAAAAAGATCCCAGTTCGGATTCGGAACTCTTCCAAGCCATCTCTCGAAGGAACCATGATCTCTTCAGGAGAGACCGATAACGGAGGCAGAGTAGTGAAAGCAGTCTCCATAATCCGAAGCGTCGGAATCGTCACTGTTAGCGGAACTGGGATGATAGGTTCACCAGGAGCAGCGGCGAAAGTCTTCATGGCGCTAGGTTCCAGCAACGTCAATGTGATGATGATTTCTCAAGGATCATCGGAAGCAACCATCTCATGCATCGTGGCCAGGAAGGACACAGACAGCGCGGTTCGAGCTCTGCAGCTTGCACTACTGGGGCAGGGCCTCGTTGACAAAGTCGTAGCTGAGAAAGACGCCTGCATCATAGCCGTCGTCGGATCAGGAATGAAAGGAACACCGGGAGTAGCAGCAAGAATTTTCAGCGCCGTTGCCCGGAAAAAGATCAACGTGCGCGTCGTCGCGCAAGGCTCCTCAGAACACAACGTCTCCTTCGTAGTCTCCGAAGACCAAGGCCCGGAGGCAGTGCGGGCAATACACGAGGAATTCCAGCTCGGAAAGGCGTCGGCCTAGGGAACGCTATCGTAATCCCAACGAGCTAAAGTGAAAGGCCAACCTCTTCTCTCGTCAAACTATCTCATTATGGTTACAATGTCCTTGTCCACAGGCATGTGGTCTAGTCCAACCCTTTGTCCAGAATATTTTACGCTAGGGCCAGACACAAGAGCATATTTTGCTCCCTCGCTGAATCTTGGATGAATCTTCTTGCAGACGTCTCTGAGAGTTGACCCAGCAGGGAGAATCAGCGGCTTCTCAAAATCTGGTTCTCCATCGGGACGCTTGAGGTAAATCCGGATGAAATCGAGGGTCTCCCAGATCCGCTCAGTAAGGAGGTCCATGTTCAGGCCCTTCTCTGCGGATATGGGCACAAAATCGCTGCCGATTTGTTTCTTCGCGGCGGCCAGGTACTGCTCGTTAACTAAGTCCACCTTGTTCAGGACGACGAGAGCGCGAGCGTATACTCTGTTCCCAGTCAGGACGTCGATCAGCTGATCGTCAGTGATGTCGTCTCGCATCAAAATGCCGCCATTACTGACCCCGTACTCCTGAACTATTCCCTTGACGGTTGCTGGAGTGAGTTTGGTAAGTTTGACGCTCGTGGTCAGCGCAAGGCCACCCTTGTTGCTCCTAGTGATGACCACGTCTGGGGGCTTCTGGTTGATCCGAATGCCCATCTCATGAAGCTCATGCTTCAACAGCTCTACCTGACCCGGCTGAAACACGTCCAAGACCAACAGGACCAGGTCCGCGTTTCGCGCCACCGATAGAACTCTTCTCCCTCTGCCACGTCCAGAAGAAGCACCGCTGATGATTCCCGGCAAGTCAAGTATCTGAATATCAGCACCATTGTACCGGAGTATTCCAGGGACCACCGTCAGAGTAGTGAAAGCGTAGGCTGCCACCTTTGACTTTGCGTTCGTTAGCCGATTCAGAATCGTCGACTTGCCTACGCTGGGAAGACCGATCAGAACTATCGTCGCGTCGCCTCCCTTTTTGATCTCGAATGAAGGCCCTCCCCCTTTGGAAGTGGAGCTCTCGAGCTCAGCTCGTAGCCGGGCGAGTTTGGCTTTGAGGAGACCGATGTGATGCTCCGTGTGTTTATTGATCTGAGTCTTCTTCATCTCCTCCTCGATCTGCTTAATCTTCTCAGGAAGACCCAGAACTAATCGCCTTGGTTGGCTTCACAATGGTTCAGCGGCATATTGTGAACTTTACTCCAAGCCAAGTGACTCGGCACGATAGGCTCAATTACAACCATGACTATTTTCCAGTAGCCCTTGCCAGAGCGGCCTAAGAAGAGGAGACTGTGGGAGGTCGACGCATCGATGTTTGAGCCGGGGCGAAGAGCCGGCTTCTTTGAGAGGAGGATTGTTCCAGCTCTACGGCAAATAGGGAAATTCGGTCTGTTTGGCCTTGCCATCACATATCCCATCTACTTGGTCTACGTCGGAGTGGCTTTTGGGGGTCTGGCATTCTGGAGCTTCTTCGCAGGTTCGATTGTGGCCATGGGGACTATAATTACGCGGCTTGGCTATGCGTCGAACTTTAGGCATTGGGACATTAGCCTCAAGAGAACTGTGGGGGTTCTTCTAGGCTTTGTGATCGCAGCTGGCTTCTACGGTGGATTGATCTACCTGAGGATTTGGTTCCTCCCTATTGCGGTCGGACTTGGTGGACTTGGAGTGGTTCTCGTCTTGAGACGATCCAAGTCTTAGGACACGGGGAGCTCCGTGCAGTTAATGGTCGTCCTCGGCAACGGCCAAAGACAAAATAGAACCCATTAGAAATCTATCAGAGAACTGGGCAGTTACTGGTCTAGTCTTCTATCAGCCATTTCCTAGTGGCTTCCATCGTTCAGTTGATAGATTGTCATCGTAAGCTACCGATCGACGATGCTTCTCGTGACGCCGAACTTCACAGAACATGGCAAGGCCTATTGCAGAGACGAACAAAGCAGCTGACCACCAAGTTTTCGAATCCAGTCAAGCCCATTAGCCGCCGTCGGTGCAGCAATAATGTACAAAAGTTCTCTCGAAATGACTTGTGCCTTCTTGCCCATGTCCATGAGCGTTATGAACTTGGCTGTTTGTCAAGATAGGTCTATCCGACAAGAACTCTGATTCGCTCCCCAAAATCAACTCGTCCTCTGGTTTGCAAACTTCAAGGGTTTGGGAGGTTACAGACTATTTCAAGGAGAACCGCTCTTTCGAGTTCATGGGAGACGAATGGGCGGAGGAGCGAGACAAGGCGGTACTAAACACCGTCTATTACTGCGAGACTTGCAACATCATCATTGAGCAAGGAGACGCCGATATCTCAATACACAAGAGAGACCTCCCACATCATAAAATGAGACGAGTCATGATCCTTCGATGCAGTCGTTGCGGAAATGTGGTCACTGACTCCTACGCGCAGTATAGTCCCGAGAAGAACCAGTTCTGGTGCAAGAACTGCGTCTCAGAAGCTGGTACTCAAGCCTTCCACTCCACCTAGCATTCCCTTTATACTCCAAACCCGAAAAACTCGGGAATATCGCGAGGCCTTACCCTCCTTGAACATTGATCTTGTCAGAAAAGAAATCCCTGTAACTTCTCGGCGAGCATATTTCGACAACGCGGGAACAGGCCCGCCGTCGATCAACGTTCTAAACGCGATTCACGAGTACCTAACTGATTGGCGAGATTACGGCGAGAACTGGGAAGAATGGTTGCCCATCATCATAGAATCACGCCGACTCTTCGGGAAGATAATCGGAGCGGGCCTAGATGAGATCGCGAGTGTCCCGAACGTCAGCTCAGCCCTCACCGCGTTGGCGAGCAGTATCAAGTACAAACCGAACGGGAACATTGTTATCAGCGAACTGAACTTTCCTACAAACATCTACCTCTGGCATCTCCAGAAGAAGCACGGACGCGCAAACGAGGTTCGGTTACTGAGAAAGGACACGAATGGCGTCGTTCCTTTAGATGAATGGGAGAAGGCGATTGATGATGAGACTTCGATCGTCTCAGTCGACTATGTCTCTTGGGCGAACGGCTGCCGTGAAAAGATCCGAGAGATCACAAAGATCGGACATGAGCACAACGCGTTTGTGGTAGCGGACTCCTTCCACGGACTAGGAGTCTTCCCAATCAATGCCAAGCAAGACGGGGTCGATGCATTGGCTTGTGGAATGTACAAGTGGATGCAGGGGCCCCACGGCGCAGCCTACCTATACACCCATAGCGAAAAGCTGGACGAACTGGACCCTAACTACATCGGCTGGCACGGGGTGGAAGATTCTGTCGTTAGAAGATTATCCAAGCAAGAAGACTTGTTCGGCAAGCCCTTCAACATAGACGACGCAGAGCCCGCTTTGGACGCGACTCGTTTCGAGGGAGGCAGCTGGGGAGTAGTCTCGATCGTGGGAGCGAAGGCCGCCCTTGAATACGCGCTCAAGCAAGACCAACAGGAAAGATACCATCGAATTCTCAAGGTCACCGATCATCTCATCGATGGTTTGAAGAAGAAAGGACGGA
>Ga0209160_1003862_pt1 | contig 12127 bp, 7 predicted proteins | sample GraSoiAngelo_153_FD_186167 | JGI IMG/M metagenome (GOLD analysis project Ga0209160, IMG submission 186167) | Grasslands soil microbial communities from the Angelo Coastal Reserve, California, USA - 14_1009_12_40cm (SPAdes) (version 2) | ecosystem: Environmental > Terrestrial > Soil > Grasslands ...
CGCCTACCACTCCGTCACCAACGACCTGCTGCTCAGCGTGCCGCTCCCGGCCACCTCGGGCTTCTCGAGCCAGCTGCGCAACATCGGCTCGGTGCAGAACAACGGTGTGGAGCTTTCGGTCACGACCGTCAACGTCGCGACGGCGCGGCTCGCGTGGCGCAGCACGCTGAACGTCGCGCACAACCGCAACCGCGTGCTCGACTTGGGGACCGCGACACAAATCTTCCCGGGGGTGCGCGGCGGCGGCTTCGTGGAGGGGGGGCAGACGCACATCGTGAGGGTGGGCGAACCGCTCGGCGCGATCTTTGGCTTCAAGACCGTCGGTCTGTGGCAGCAGGGAGACCAGTGCTATCTGACGAACGCCGCTGACTGCACGCCGGGCGAGTACAAGATCGTCGACGTCAACGGCGACGGAAAGATCGACCTGAACGACCGCACCATCGTCGGCTACGCCGATCCCAAGCTCTATGGCGGGCTCTCCAATAGCCTCACCTATGGTCCGTTCAGCGTCGATGTCTTCATGAACTTCTCGTACGGTAACCAGGTCGTCGACATGTCGCGGGTCTTCAATGGACTTGCAACGGGCTTCATGAACGAACGAGCGGACGTGCTGAACCGCTGGACGCCCCAGAACACCAATACCGACATCCCCCGCGCCAACTTCGCGCGGCCCCGGCGCATCTACAGCGCGCTGGTGGAGGACGGCTCGTTCCTGCGTCTCCAGACCCTCACCCTCGGCTACCAACTCCCCAGTCGCCTGTTGCGGGGCGCCAAGGCGGGCCGGGTGTACGTCACGGGTCAGAACCTGTGGATCGCCACCAAATACACGGGCTTCGATCCCGAAGTGAACAGCATGGGCGGCGACCCGCGCACCCGGGGCGTCGATGACGGGGCGTATCCCCGCTCGCGCGTGTGGAATTTCGGCGTCAATCTGACGTTCTGAGTAAAGGACACTGCCATGAAACTCAAGCTCTGGATCGCGCTGCTGGCGCTCTCGGTGGTGGTGGCCGCGTGCCGGAATCTCTTGACCGAGGACCCGAAATCGTTCGTCACGAGCGACTCGTTCTTCAAGACCGAAGCCGATCTGAAGAGCGGGGTGATGGCCGCGTATTCGCCGATGCGCAGCAACAACCTGTTCAACGGGTGGCCTTGGCTCTCATTGGAACTCGCCTCGGACCAGGTGCGCATCGATCGCGACGAGCCGAACCTCGAGACGAGCGGCCCGGACTTCCTCTTCTACTCGACCGGGAGCCGCGGGGTCACCGTCGCATGGCGCGAGCTCTACAACATGGTCTTCCGCGCCAACCTGGTTCTGGCGAATGCCGACCGCGTGCAGCAGTGGACCAACCCGGCGTTGAAGCCCACCTATCTCGCCGAGGCCAAGTTCCTGCGCGCCTACGCCTATCTCTGGCTGACCAAGCTGTACGACGACGTCCCGCTCCTCTTGACCCTGGCGGATCATGACAACTTGGCCGTGGCCCGGACGCCGGTCGAGCAGGTGCACCAGCAGATCATCACGGATCTCACCGAGGTCGAGGCGGTGCTGCCGGCCAAGTGGGGGTCGAGCGATCGGGGCCGGGCCACCCGGGGGGCGGCGGAGATGGCGCTCGCCGATCTCTATCTCTGGCGCGCCAGCTTCCTCAAGAAAACGGCCGAGTGGCAGAACGCGTCCGATTGGGCGAAGAAGGTCATGGATTCCGGCGACTGGGGGCTTTCGGCCGACTACATCAGCACCTTCCTCCCGAGCAACAAGGGCAATCGGGAAATGATCTTCTATGTCGCCGCCTCCGGCGTCGACTCCCGCAGCAGCTCGGGCTGGCTCGTCAATTTCTACTTCCCGCGGGACTTCGGTTTGTCCACCGGAGGCGGTTGGGGGGCCGGCCATCCGACGGATTGGCACTACAACCAGTATCAGCCGGGAGACTACCGCAAGGAGGCGGGCTACCGCACCGGCGGGTGCCGCTGGGACGGCTACTGCGTCACCGCGTTCAAGGACGGGCCGCTGCCGTGGAAGTACCGTCCGACGAATAACGGCTCGGACGGCGGCAAGTGCGACGTGGACATCCCGCTGTACCGCTATGCCGAGGCGATCCTCATCTACGCCGAAGCGCAAAACGAGCTCGGCAACGCGGGGGTCGCGGTCCAATACCTCGACATGATCCGCGCCCGGGCACGCAACGGCACTGGCGCCGAGAACCGCGCCAGCCCGGCCGACTATACGGGTCCACTCGACCAGGCGTCGCTGCGCGACGCGATCTTCGCCGAGCGGGACTTGGAGCTCGCGCACGAGGCGAAGCGCTGGTTCGACCTGGTGCGTCGCGACTCGGAGGACCAGAGCTACTGGGGAAACAGCCTGCACGACCACGATCCGAATTCCTGGCGCATGCAGGCGATCCAAGACTACAAGAAGCGGAGCGAGATCGATCTCAATCCCAATTTGCTGCCGAATAACCCGGGGTATTGAGCCACCGTCGTTCGGCGCCCCTCGCCCGACGGTCGGGCTGAGGGGCGCCGTTTGCTGTTGCAACACTCCCCGAAGGAACCCCGACCGAACCGCGAGTGTTCAACGCCAACGACCAAGCTCACCTGACGGGACCTGAAGGCTCGCGGATCTGGCGGCGGCCTCCTGTAGTCCTTTCGGTCTAACTCCAACGAGGTATGGTATTTCCGCAACAGCAGGGGGGAGCTTTGTCCCTGGCGTGCGGTCCCATACCCCTACACAGGAGTTCTCCGATGAAGGGCATAAAGCTCCTGCGCCCTCGTGTCATTCCACTTTGTTACGGACTTGCCCTCGGGCTCGTGGTCGGCTGCGCCGGCCCGGGCACGCGGCAGCTCGAGAAGCCCACCCCGGACGACGCAGTGTCGGTCGGCTACGGCACTCAACACAAAAAAAACATCACCGCGGCGATCACGTCGATCTCGCCGACGGACGCGGAGACGCGCGTGGCGCGCGTCGAAGATCTGTTACGCGCTCGCGCCCCGGGCTTGGAAGTCCTGCCGCTGCGGGCCGGCTCCACCGCGGCCGCACGGGTAGCCTCGCGGCTGACGAGCCGTTGCTCGTGATCGACGACATCCCGGCGCTCGGATCGGCCGGTGCGATGCTGGCCGGCCTCACGCCGCAGGACATCGCGCGCATCGACGTCCTGAAGGACGCCGGTGCGACGGCGGTGTACGGCTCGCGGGGCGCCAACGGCGTGATCATCATTACAACGAAGCGCGGGCGGTAAACGGCTCTTCGAAAGACGTAGCGGGACGACGGTACAGGTCCCACGAAGCGACTGCGTATTCTTGTCGCGGAGTGGGGCCTGAAGCGTCGTCCCGTTATATTCTCCATGTGACTGATTACCAGCGTCGCAGAACCAGCGTCGTATCAGTCGGCGGTGTGAAGGTGGGCTCCGCCCATCCGATCGTCGTCCAGTCGATGACCAACACCGATACCGCCGACATCGCAGCCACGGCGGCACAGGTGCGGGCCCTGCACGCCGCCGGAAGCGAGCTGGTGCGCGTCACGGTGAACAACGAGGCGGCCGCCGACGCGGTCCCGCACATCGTGGCGCAGGTGGACGTGCCGGTCATCGGCGACTTCCACTACAACGGCCACTTGCTGCTCACCAAGTACCCGGCGTGCGCCCGCGCGCTCGCCAAGTACCGCATCAATCCCGGCAACGTCGGCGCGAAGCGTCGCGACGAGCACTTCCGCACCATCATCGACGTCGCCCTCGCGAACGACCGGCCGGTACGCATCGGCGTCAACTGGGGGAGCCTCGACCAGCAGCTCCTCACCGAGCTGATGGACGAGAATGCGCGCCGGGCGGAGCCGGTCGACGCGCGTGACGTCCTGATCGAAGCCATGCTGGCGAGCGCGCTGCGCTCCGCCGAGCTCGCCGAGCAGTGCGGCTTGCCGCACGACCGCATCATTCTCTCGGCCAAGGTGTCGGGCGTGCAGGATCTGGTGGATGTGTACCGCCGCCTCGCCCAGCTCGCCGACTACCCGCTGCACCTCGGTCTGACCGAGGCGGGGATGGGCGCGAAGGGCATCATCGCCAGTGCCGCGGGCCTGTCGATCCTGCTGCAGGAAGGCATCGGCGACACGATTCGCGTCTCGCTCACCCCCCGGCCCGGGGGGGACCGCACCGAGGAGGTGCAGGTCGCGCAGCAAATCCTCCAGTCGCTCGGTCTGCGCAGCTTCACGCCGCAGGTGTCAGCGTGCCCCGGGTGCGGCCGCACCACGTCGACCTTCTTCCAGGAAATGGCCGAGCAAATCCAGTCCCACCTGCGGGAGCAAATGCCGCGGTGGCGGGAGCGCTACCCCGGCGTGGAGTCGCTGCGCGTGGCGGTCATGGGCTGCGTGGTGAACGGGCCCGGCGAATCGAAGCACGCCGACATCGGCATTTCGCTGCCCGGCACGTTCGAAGAGCCCAAGGCGCCGGTGTACGTGGACGGCCGGCTCAAGCTGACGCTCAAAGGCGACACGATCGTGTCCGAGTTCCTGGGGATCCTCGAGCAGTACGTCGCGGCGCGCTACGGCAACGGCGTCAGTCCGCCGGCGCCGCTTCGGGCTGCGGGCGGGCCGGCCCCGGCCTCGTAAGCGCGAGCTTCCGGAGCCGCCCGGGTAGCTCGTCCAAGTAGGTGTAGATCACCGGCGTCACGTACAGCGTGATGAACTGCGAGAACGCGAGGCCGCCCACCACCGCGATCCCGAGCGGCCGCCGCGACTCGGAGCCCACTCCCACGCCAAGCGCGATCGGCAGCGTGCCCATCAGCGCCGCCATGGTCGTCATCATGATCGGCCGGAAGCGAATGCTGCACGCCTGCAGGATCGCCTCGCGGGCGGACTTGCCTTCCGTGCGCTGTGCCTCGAGCGCGAAGTCGATCATCATGATGCCGTTCTTCTTGACGAGCCCCACCAGCATGATGACGCCCACGAACGCGTAGACGCTCAGATCCACTCGGAAGATCAACAGGGTCAAGAGCGCGCCGAACCCGGCGAACGGCAGCGCCGAGAGGATGGTCAGCGGGTGGATGAAGCTCTCGTACAGGATCCCCAGGACCATGTAGATCACGAACACCGCGAGGATCAGCAGGAACAAGAGCCCCGCCTGGCTCGATTGGAACGCCTGGGCGGTGCCCGAGAAACTGGTCGTGATGCTGGACGGCAGCGCCTGGCGCGCGATGCGCTGCACCTGGGCGACCGCGGTCCCGATGGCGACGCCCTCCCGCAAGTCGAACGAGATCGTGACCGACGGCAGTTGCCCCGAGTGACTCACCGTGAGGGGGCCGACGCTGGAGGTCAGGGTCGCGAGCGATGCCAGCGGCACCAGCGTGCCGTTCCGCGAACGGATGTACAGCAGGTTGAGGGCCGAGAGATCCTGCTGGTACTGCGGCAGCAGCTCCATCACCACCCAATACTGATTCGTCGCCGTGTAGATCGTCGAGACCTGACGCGACCCGTAGGCGTCGTACAGCGCTTCCTCGACCTGCTGCGCGGTGACGCCGAGCGCCCCAGCCCGATCCCGGTTGATCGTCACCGTGGCTTGCGGGTTCGAGATCTGCAGGTCGCTCGTGACGTTGAGCAGGTCAGGGAGCTTGCGGAGCTCGCCGGTGAGCCGATTCGCGTTGTCGTACAGCGCGACCCGGTCCGGGCTCTGGAGCGTGAACTGATACAGGCTCTTGGTGCGACGGCCGCCGATCTGGATCGGCGGCGGGTTTTGCAGGAATACCTGGATCCCGGGGATGCCGGCCAGCTTGCCGTTGAAGTAGCGGATCAGCTCGTCCACGCTCATCGTGCGCTGGGAGCGGGGCTTGAGCTGCATGAAGACGCGCCCTTGGTTGATCTGCCCGGTGCCCAGGAAGGACATGGTGGCGTCCACGTTGGGATCCTGCTCGAGCACCGCCATGACCTGCTCCTGGTGGCGGACCAGGTCGTCGAACGACGTTCCCTGGACCGTCTCCGTGGTTCCAACGATCTGGGAGTTGTCTTCGCTCGGCAGGAAGCCCTTGGGGACCAGCACGAATAGCACGGCCGTCGCGAGCAGAATCGCGGCCGAGAAGGCAAGTGCCGCGGGCCGTCGCTCCATCACCCACCCGAGGGTGCCTTCGTACCAGTGCAGCACCCGCTGGTACACGCGCTCCGACGCCTCGTAGAATCGTCCGTGGTGGGCCTCGCGCGACGGCTTGAGGAAGCGGCTGCACAGCATTGGCGTCAACGTGAGCGACACGAGGCCGGACACGAGGATCGCCGCGCCGATGGTGACCGCGAATTCGTGGAACAGCCGCCCGACGATCCCGCCCATGAACAGGACCGGAATGAACACCGCCGCCAACGACAGCGTCATGGAGAGGATCGTGAACCCCACTTCGCGCGAGCCGGCGAACGCCGCCTGGAGCGCGGGCGTGCCCTTCTCCATGTGGCGCACGATGTTCTCGAGCATGACGATGGCGTCGTCCACCACGAACCCGACCGACAGCGTCAGGGCCATCATGGAGAGGTTGTCGAGGCTGTAGTCGAGCGCGTACATCACCGCGAACGTGCCCACCAGTGAGAACGGCAGCGCCAGGCTCGGGATGATCGTGGCCGAGAGGTTGCGCAAGAACAGGAAGATGACGAGGACCACCAGGGCCAGGGTCAGGAACAGCGTGAACTGCACGTCGGCGAGCGACGCCCGGATCGATTCCGAGCGGTCGGAGCGGAGCTGCAGGTCGACCGAGCCGGGGAGCTGCTGTTTCAGGTTTTGCATGACGCTGCGCACGCGGGCGGCCACGGCCACGGTGTTGGTGCCCGGCTGCCGTTGGATCGCGAGCACGATGGCTCGGCTGCCGTTGAACCAAGCCGCGCTTTTGTTGTCCTGCACGTCGTCCAGCACCTGCCCTAGGTCCTGGAGCCGCACGGGCGCGCCGTTGCGGTAGGCGATCACGAGCGGCCGGAACGCCGTGGCATCCTGCAGCTGCCCGTTCGCCTGCACGGTATACGCGCGATGCGGTCCCCAGAGAATGCCGGTCGGCAGGTTCACGTTGCCCGCCGCGACGCCGTCCGCCACCTCGTCGATACCGATCGAACGGGTCGCCAGGGCCTTGGGATCGAGCTGGATGCGCACGGCGTACTTGGCGGCGCCGAACACGTTCACCTGCGCCACGCCGTCCACCATCGAGAGGCGCTGGGCGATGAACGTCTCGGCGTACTCGTCCAACTCCGGCAGCGATAGCGTCTTCGAGCTCAGCGCGTAATAAATGATGGGCTGGTCGGCCGGATTCACCTTCTGGTACGACGGCGGCACGATGCCGGTGGGGAGCTGCCGCAGCGTTTTGGAGATCGCCGCCTGCACGTCCTGCGCGGCGGCGTCGATGTTGCGGTCGAGAGTGAACTGCAACGTGATGTTGGTGTTGCCGAGGCTCGACGACGAGGTCATCTGATCGACCCCGGCGATCGTCGAGAACTGCTTCTCGAGCGGCGTCGCCACGGCGGACGCCATCGTCTCCGGGCTCGCGCCGGGCAGCCCCGCGTTCACCTGGATCGTGGGGAAGTCCACGTTGGGGAGGTTGCTCACCGGCAGCAGGCGATAGGCCATCAAGCCGAACACGAGGATCCCCGTCATGACGAGCGTCGTCATGACGGGGCGCTTGATGAACAGCTCGGAGATGCTCACTTGTCCCCCTCCACTTCGCGCGCCGGATCGGCCGTTCCCTTGACTTCGACCGGCGCGCCCGACACGAGGCGCAGCTGCCCGTCGGTGACCACCGCGTCGCCCGCCGCGACGCCTTGCGCGATGACGGCGTAGCTGCCGGCGGCGCGCTCGACGGTCACGGGCTGCGACCGCGCGGTCCCGTCCTGGTTGAGCACGAAGACGTATGTCCCTTGCTGGCCGGTCATCACGGCCTGCGCCGGCACGACGACGGCCTTTTCCTCGATGTACAGCTGGAGCCGCACGCTCAGGAACTCACCCGGCCATAGGACCCCTTCCTGGTTGGCGAACTCCGCCTTCAGCAGCACCGTTCCGGTCGACGTGTCGACGCTGTTGTCCACGAACGTGAGCAGCCCGCTCGCGAACGCCGTGTCCTCCTTCGAGGGGCTCGCGAGCACGGGCAGGCGGTTCCGGCGGTAGCGCTGGATGTCGGGCAGAGAGCGCTCCGGGACGGCGAACCGCACGAGGATCGGATGGATCTGGTTGATGATCACGAGCGGATCAGGCGCGTTGGCGCGCACCAGGTTCCCCTCCCGCACCAGCAGCCGGCCCGTGCGACCGGCGATCGGCGCGCGGATCCTCGCCCACTCGAGGTTGAGCTGCGCGTTGGCGACGGCGGCGGAGTCGGCCCGCACGGCGGCCTGCAGCGCCTCCGCCGCGGCGCGCTTCGCTTCGTAATCCGACTTCGTCACGTAGTCTTGCTTCACCAGTTCGGCGTAGCGCTGCGCGTCGAGCGCGGCATTCTGCGCCTGCGCCTGGTCGCGAGCGAGCATCGCCTGCGCCTGCTCGAACGCGGCCTGAAACGGGCGGGCGTCGATCTGGAACAGCAGCTGGCCGGCCGCGACATCGTCCCCTTCGCGAAACGCGACCTGGGTGAGCACCCCGGTCACCTGCGATTGCACGGAGACCGTTTGCCGCGGCTCCGCGGTGCCGGTCGCGGGGATCTCGAACGGGACGGCTCGCTGCTCGGCGCGCGCCACGGTGACGGGAACGCGCGCCGCACCGCCCGCCCCCTTGCGGGAACAGCCGGGGGCGAAGAGCAGGCACAGCGTAACAGCCGCGGTCATGGCCTTCATCTATCGGTTCGGTCCGGTCGAGTCCGGTTGCAGATGCAGCCCGCTCTGCCCGTCGAGTCCCAGAATCCCGGCGTCGTGCCCCAGCTGGGCAAGGGTGGAATACCAGGCCAAGCGGGCGTCGATCACCTGGGCGCGCGCGTCGGCCAGCACCGCCTCCGCGGTGAGCAGGTCCAGCAAGCTGCCGGCCCCGGCCCGGTAGCGTCCCAACGCCACCTGCTCCGATTGCGTCGCACTCGCCAGGAGATCGTCGCTGGTCCGCACGCGTTGCGTGGCGGTGCGCAGCGCGTAGAACGAGTTGAACACCTGGAAGATTACCTGCTGTTCCACGCCCTGGCGACGCTCGTCCGCCGCGCGCGCGGCGGCGCTCGCGGCCCGCACGTCGTAAATCTGCGCCCACCCCGAGAAGAGCGGAATCTGGAGCCCGATCATGGCCGAATAGCTGTTTCCCTGTTGAGTCGCGAGCGGCTTGCTGAAGAAGTACGTCGCCCCCCCCGTGCCGCTCACCACGAGCGATGGCAGCGCCTGTCCGCGCGCCACCGCGACGCGCGCCCGGGCCGCCTGGGCGGTGGCTCGGGCGGCCATCAGGTCAGGCCGCTCCCGCACTGCCTGGGCGATCAGCACGTCGAGGCTGTCGGTGATCCCGAGCGGCGGCGTCGTGTCGGGCGGTAGCTCGACGTCGTACGCGATGTTCGCCGGGAGGCCCATGGAGAGCGCCAACGCTCCCCGTGTTGTCTGCAGCGTGCCTTCGATCGTCTCCAGCGCGAGCTGGGCTTGGGAGCGCGCCGTCTTCGCCTGCAACACGTCGGCGATGGTGGCGAGGCCGACGCGATGGCGCTGCTGCGCCGCCTCGAGGTTGGTCTGCGCCTCCTTCAGGGTCGTCTGTTGAGCCGCGAGCAGCGCCTTCGTGGCATGGTATTGGAAGTAGGCGGTCTCGACCTGCAGCACGACGTTCTGAAGGACCGCATTGTGCGTCCAGTCGGCGGCGAGCAGCGCGTCGCGCGCGCCGGCGACCGATCCGGACCGTGTTCCGAAATCGAACAGCAGCCACGACGCGTTCAGCGTGGGCCCGTACAGCCGCTGCTGGACCGATATCCGGCCTGCGGTCGCCGCGGTCTTGACCGCGGTAGCGTTGACACCCCCCGACACGGTGGGGAAGTACTGCCCGCGGGCGGCGCCGTAGGTCGCGGCCGCGGCGCGTGCGTCCGCCCACGCGGCGGCGGTCGCCGTGTTGTTGCGCAACGCGACATCCACGATGTCCCCGAGCGTGAGCGCCTGGACCCGGCGGGCGAGATCGGGAGGAAGGGAGGGGGAACCTGTCGCCGGGGTCGTGTCGCGCGGCGCGCGCTCGTGCGGCGGGGTCCAGAAGACGTTGGGGGCAGGCGCCGTGCCCGCGACGCCGCGGACGCCGGGCGGGTTGGACAAGCACCCGCCTAAGCTCAACAGCGCGAGCGCCGCCAGCGCCCGCGCCCCGCTGCGGCGCGCGGGAGAGGACTCGGTTGCGGTTACCATGTGGAGTGGCTGGGCTCCTATCTCGATTCCATTCATACGCACGGGGCCGGTGAGACGTGAAGCGCGGGCCCTGTAAACCGCCCCGGGCCCGGGTTAGCTTTTCATCCTACATGAAACCGTGCGGCATTTCCATGCGTCTCCATTCGAGTCGGCCGTTGTCGATTTCGCGGTGCCTCGTTCGTCAATACCGCTAGCGGATAGCCTCTGAAAGGACGCATGGCGCCATGAAACTCTCCGACGTTGCCATCGGGCGGCCGGTGCTCGCCAGCATGATGAGCGCAGCCCTCGTGCTGTTCGGCGTCATCGGGTACACCCGGCTGTCGGTGCGTGAGCTCCCCGACATCGATCCTCCGATCATCTCGGTCTCGACCACCCTGCCCGGCGCCAACGCGCAGGTCGTCGAAACCGCGGTCACCGACGTGCTCGAGGAGGAGCTGTCGACGATCCAGGGGCTGCGCACCCTGTCGAGCTCCTCGTCGGAGGAGAACAGCCAGATCGTCCTGGAGTTCAACCTGGACCGGCCCGTCGACATCGCGGCGCAGGACGTGCGCGACAAGGTGTCGCGGGTGCGCGGGCGGCTGCCGGTCGACGTGCTCGAGCCGGTGATCGCGAAGCAGCAGGCCGACGCGCAACCATTCTTCTGGTTGGCGCTGAGCAGCCCGAACTACGACCTGATGCAGCTCTCCGATGTCGCCGACCGCCTGGTCAAGGCGCGACTGCAGAGTCTGACGGGCGTCGGCAGCGCCGGGGTGTTCGGCGAGCGGCGCTTCGCCATGCGGGTGTGGGCACAGCCCGACCAGCTGTCGGCACGGGGCCTCACCGTGCAGGACGTGGAAGGCGCGATCACCGCGCGCAACGTCGAGATTCCCGCCGGCCGCATCGAATCGACCCGGCGGGAGTTCTCGGTCCGGTCCCTGGGCCAGCTGAAGACGCCGCGGGAATTCGGGGAGCTGGTCGTCACGAGTCAGGGCGGACAGGTCATCAAGCTCAAGGATGTGGCACACGTCGAGCTCGCGCCCGAGGACACTCGCTCGATCTTCCGCTACGATGGAGATCCCGCGGTCGCGATCGGCGTCGTCCGGCAGTCCAAAGCGAACCTCATCGACGTGGCGCGGCGCATTCGCGACGCCCTGCCGGGCATCCAGGAGACGTTGCCCCCGGGCGTGAAGCTCCAAATCGCGTTCGATGGGTCGGTGTTCGTGACGCACTCGATCAACGATGCGCGCCTGACGCTCCTGATCGCGGCCATCCTCGTCGTGCTGATCATTTTCGTGTTCCTGCGAAACCTGCGGGCGACCGTGATCCCCGGGCTCGCGATCCCGGCGTCGATCGTGTCGACGTTCGCCATCATGTATTTCCTCGGCTTTTCGATCAACAACTTCACGCTGCTCGCGCTCACGATCGCCATCGGCATCGTGGTGGACGACGCCATCATCGTGCTCGAGAACGCCTACCGGCACCAGGAAGAGCTGCACGAGGCGCCGGAACAGGCCGCCATCAACGGCACGAGCGAGATCGGGTTCGCCGTGATCGCGACGACGATCGCCCTGGTGGCGGTGTTCACGCCGCTCGGGTTCCTGCGCGGCTCGACGGGACGGCTGTTGAGCGAGTTCGGCATCGCGGTCGCCGGGGCCGTGGTGATTTCAGGATTCGTGGCCCTCACGTTGACGCCCATGCTGTGCGCCAAAGTGCTGCGGGTGCCGCACGAGCACGGGGCGGTCTTCAAGATGCTGGAGGGAGGTTTCAATGCCCTGGCCGAGCGCTACGCGAAGCTGCTCCAGACCGCGCTGCGGCATCGGGGCATCGTAGTGGCCGGGACGGTCGTGACGGTGGCCCTGGCATTCGTGTTGTACCGCAACCTGA
>Ga0209160_1003863_pt1 | contig 12123 bp, 7 predicted proteins | sample GraSoiAngelo_153_FD_186167 | JGI IMG/M metagenome (GOLD analysis project Ga0209160, IMG submission 186167) | Grasslands soil microbial communities from the Angelo Coastal Reserve, California, USA - 14_1009_12_40cm (SPAdes) (version 2) | ecosystem: Environmental > Terrestrial > Soil > Grasslands ...
TCGCGACCTTTGTTTGGCGAGCTCGCCCCGACCATTCGGTAAACCGTTGGTTTGCCGCCCAAACCCTGTGCCTCGCGAGCTGGGTTTTCGGCGTCGGTGGACTTCAGGGCGGAACGCATCTTGACGTGTGGGGTCGCTTTACATTTGCCAGCGCGAGTTTGATTCCGCCTGCCTTTCTTGGCTTCACGCGTTGCTATCCCACACCCAGTCAGTGGCCATCGATAAGGCTCCTAAGGAGTACGTTTATAGCTGGTGCGATCCTGGCCTTCCTGTCGCTCGCGACATCTCTCGTCACTTACGACAACGTCCTGACGCCTGAGGGTCTGACAAGGAAATCGGGGCCTTTGCATCCAGTCTTTGCCACTTACTTCATCATCACCTGGGTAGCGGCTCTGGGAGTCTTCATCGAGAAGTGGAGACCGGCTCGTGGGTTGGCACGTGCGCAGCTTCAGCACCTCGGCGCCGGAATCATCATTGCGGCGGCAGGCGGTATAGGAATGAATCTTGTCGTGCCGCTGGTCACCGGCCGCTCGACTCACAGTTGGCTCGGACCCTATTTCAGTGTCATTTTCGTAGCGCTCGTAGCGCACGCGATTATCCGTCATAGGCTAATGGACTTGCGGGTGTTCATCAACCGTGGGCTGGCCTATACGCTCGGGGCTACAATTCTCTCGGCGTTTCTCATCGCAGCCGCACGTCACGCAGCTCCAAATTGGTCAACCGAGCCGCTCCTGATACATCCCGACATTTTGATCGTCGTGATTGTTGTGCTCGCTACGCTGTCAGCTCCGTCGCAACGATTCTTCAGTCGAGTAATCGATCCTTATCTCTACCGAGGACGTGTCGATTACGCCTCGGCATTGCGTAGCGCGACGCGTCAGTTAAGCCGTCTTATGCCCCTCGCAGAGTTGTCCGCAGACCTGCAACAGATCCTCAGTGAGGCCTTCGTACCCGAAAAGTTCGTGATGGTTGTGCGGCGATTCGAGAGCGAGACCTTCGAGCAGCTGACTGATAATGCAGCTGTTGTCGAAATGGCCAAGCTGGCTGCCCTTATGGGTGAGCAACCCAATCCGAATGTCATCATCGTGAACCCGGCGCTGGAGGCCGGAGCAAGGCGAATCGCACACGAGGCCCTTCGTACCGCTGGGATTGAAGTCGTTATCACATTGGGTCGACGGGGGCAAGAGCTAGGAGCGATCCTTCTTGGACCTCGTCGAAGCGGAGACGCTTACTTCAAGAACGACCTCGCCTTCATTGAGTCGCTTGCGGAGTTGGCGTCCATCGCTCTCGAAAACGCACTCCTCTACAGTCAACGCATCCAGATCCTCGAATACTCCAATCGTCTCTTAGAGTCCCTCGACTCAGCCGTCGTAGCCGTTGACGTAGCCGGCAAAATCACGAGCCTGAACCCAGCGGCCAAGGACTTGCTCGGCCTGGGCGAGGACAAGCTAGGCGCCCAGCTCGATGTGCTTCCCTCAGAAATAGCTTGGGCACTAGCGATGGAGATTACGGGCTCGTGGCATGCGCGAGATGTTGAGGCAACGATCGACCACGCTACTCAGGGTATCCTTCACGTGATCCTCTCGACAGCCGTACTTCACGACGATCAAAAGAAGGTTACAGGGGCTCTTGCGGTCGTTACCGATCTATCGAACGTCAAGGCACTCGAGAGAAACCAGAGGCGAGTCGAGCACCTCGCGATCATGGCTCGCTTCTATGCCGGTATCGCCCACGAGATTAGAAATCCGCTGGCCGCGATCTCCAACTTCATCTCCATGCTCCCTGACCGGTTCGATGACCTGGAGTATCGCGACACGGCAGTGAGGCTACTCCCAATCGAAGTAGCTCGTATTGTTCGTCTCGCCGATCGACTCCGTCTCATGGCCCCTAGTGAAGGGGGAAAGCTTAGAGCCGTTGCTCTGCCGCCACTACTCAATGACATCGTTGCGATTCACTCGCCGGCAGCACAAGACCAGCAGGTCAAGATCTTCCTCCAGTGCCCAGAAGAACTCCCAGAGATCCAGGGGGATCCTAGCCAGTTAGTACAACTCTTCGTCAACTTACTACGAAATGCCATTGAGGCCATGCCGCACGGCGGGACGGTCAGTATCGAGGCAGAGAGCCTCTCGACACGAACTACCACCGATCGCGTCATCGTCCGCGTTATCGACGAGGGCCCAGGCATTGATCCAGCGGTCCGAGCAAAGATCTTTGAGCCCTTTTTCACGACAAAGCCAGCAGGAACAGGGCTCGGGTTGTCAATCTGCAGGGAGATAGCTGACTTTCATCGAGCTCGGTTGACGCTCTTCCCTCGAACGACTTTTGGTGGGACGGTCGCGGAAGTAGAGTTCCCTTCCCACCTACCGGATCCAACGCGATGATTCCACTTTCTCTTGCTGTGGTCGCGTTTGCCGAATTTGCGCTCGCACTGTTTGTGTGGCGAGCTCGCGTGGACAGCGCGACGAATCGCTCTTTTGCCCTCTTCACCCTTCTAGTGGGGGTGTGGACAATCGGATTAGCCGCCGTGTTCGGGCACGGCCCTCAGCTAGAATCATGGCGCTTCCCGTTCGCCGCGGCAAGCTTTCTTCCCGCGGCTTTCCTCGCCTTCGCGCGCCACTACCCCACGCTCTCGAGGTGGCCGACAAGAAGAGTCTCCTACGTGAATTTCACTCTTGCCTCGCTGTTCGCGACGATTTCCCTCACGACTGACCTCATGGTTAGAAGCGCGACGATGACCCCTTCGGGGCCCACTCGGGACGTTGGTTTAGCATATCCAGCGTTCGCAGCCTACTTTCTAAGTGCGTGGATCTTGGCTCTCGCCGTGTTCCTGGCGAAGGCCCGTGGGGCACGTGGTCTCGCACGCCTCCAACTGCATTATTTGGCGGCAGGAATTCTAATCGGTGGGACAGGCGGAATCACCATGAACCTTCTCGTCCCGCTTCTGACAGGGAGCTCCCGCTATAGCTGGATAGGTCCTCTGTTCCCCGTGGTCTTCATCGCCCTCGTCGCGCACGCGATCATCCGGCACCGGCTGATGGACCTGCGGCTCGTGATCCATCGCGGCCTGACGCTGGCGATCGCGGTGCTGGTGTCGCTGCTGCCGGTCGCCGTTTTCATCACCTTCGCGTGGCCGCGGCTCTCGCTATACCTCGAGACCCACGAGCTGGTCGGAGTGCTCGCCGCAATCGCCCTCGTCAGCCTGCTGATCCCGTTCATCCGCGACGTCGCGGGCCGGGTCCTGGACCGCTACGTGTACCGCACGCACGCGAACTATCAGCGCACCGTGCGGGAGGCGAGCCGGGCGCTCACCCGGGTCCTCGACCTCAAGGCGCTCCTCCCCTTCCTAACCGACACCGTCGCCACGTCCACCCGGTGTGAAGGGGTGGCGATCTACCTGCGCGACCGGCACGGGTTGCGGCGCGCCGCGCGCGAGCCGCGGCCCGTTCAGGGGCACTTCGAGGCGCCGGACCAGGCGCCCACCAGGGTCGTCGCGGCACTCGACCGAACGCGAGACCTCCTCGTCAGCGAGGAGGTGATGCGCGAGCGGCCGACGGAGGAGCGGCGGGAGCTCCATGACGACCTGATGCGGCTCAACTGGTCACTCGTCCTGCCGCTGATCTCGGAGGACACGGTGATCGGACTGATCGCCGTGGGGCCGAAGCTCTCGGGTGACCCCTTCTATCCCCAGGACCTCGACCTCCTGATGACGCTCGCCAACCAGGCGGGCGTGGCGGTCAAGAACGCGCAGCTGTACGCCCAGGTCGTCCTCGCCAACGAGTACATCAACCGCATCGTCGCCACGATCGAGAGTGGCGTCGTCGCCATCGACGCCGCCGGCCGGATCGCGCTCTTCAACCGCGCCGCCGCGCAGCTCACCGGGCTCCCGGCGGAGGAGACGCTCGACCAGCCCGTCGCCGTGCTGCCCGCGTGTCTGAGCGACGCGCTCCAGGGCAGTGTCGCGGCGGCCCGCGCCCTGACTCAGCCCGAGGTCGAGCTCTCGGACGGCGCCAGGACGCGACCGATCATCTGCACGACGTCACCGCTGTTCGACGCGGCCGGCACCGTGCTCGGTGCGGTCGCGGTGTTCAGCGACCTGACGCCGCTGAAGGAGCTGGAAACGGGGCGCCGGCGCGCCGAGCGGCTCGCCTACTTCGAGATGCTCGCGTCGGGCATCGCGCACGAGATCAAGAACCCGCTGGTCGCGATCAAGACCTTCGCCCAGCTCCTGCCGCGCCGCCACAGCGACGAGCGGTTCATCGAGGAGTTCGGCCGGATCGCGACGCGGGAGATCCAGCGCATGGAGCGGCTGCTCGAGCGCCTCCGCACCCTCTCGCGCCCGAGCGACCGGCTCCGCCAGCCCCTCGATCTGACGATCCCGGTCACCGAGGCGGTGGAGACCATGCGAGCCGCCTTCGAGGAGAAGAACCTCGTCGTCACCTTGGTGACGCCCCCCACGCCGTGCATGATCCGCGGCGCCCACGCCGAGCTCGGGCAGCTCTTCCTGAATCTCTTGATGAACGCCCACGAGGCGACGCCGCCGCGCGGCATGCTGCGGGTCGAGCTGGCCGTGACCGAGACACACGCGATCGTGACCGTCCTCGACACGGGGCCTGGCGTGCCGGCCGAGCTGCTCGACCACGTCTTCGAGCCATTCTTCACGACCCGGCAGCGCGGCTCCGGTCTCGGGCTGGCGATCTGCGCCGCGATCGCGCAGACGCACGACGCCAAGCTCAAGGTGGCGAACCAGCCCGCAGGCGGTGCCGTCTTCACCGCCGAGTTTCCGCTTGCGGTCACGGCGCCCGCGCCAGTGTCCGCATGAATACCGTCCTGGTCGTCACGCACGACGACGCCCTCCGCACGCGTCTGCTCGGCGCCCTCGACGACTACTCCGCCTTCATCGCGCAGAGCGACGCCGACGCAATGAAGATCCTGCGTCTCATCGACATCGACGTGATCTTGCGGGACTGCGTTGGCCTGCCGCGGGGTCTCGAGGCCTTCGCCGCGCGCGTGAAGGACATCCAGCCGTCGACGCTCACGGTCGCCATCGGCGCGGCCGCCGACGAGGACGAGACGGTCGACTTCCGTCTGCCCTCCGGCTTCGGCGCGCCGGACCTCCAGGGCGTGCTCCGCCACGCGGAGGAGAAGCTGCGGCTCGTCCGCGAGCTCACCGCGCTGCGCTCGAGCGGCACGGCGGCGGAGGCGCCGGCCGCGCGCGCCGACGAGCCCTGGGACGGCGCGGCGTTCGGCCGCGTCCTCAAGGAGTTCACCCGCGCCTTCGCTGCGGGCTCCCACCTGCCGCGCGTGCTCGAGATGTTCCTCGACGCGATCGGCGAGCTCGTCCGCCCGACGCGCACCGCGCTCCTCCTGCCCGACGCCGAGGGCCGGGACTACCGCGTCGCGGCCCACCGGGGGCTCGCGCCCCTGATCGTCGAGTCGGTGCGCCTGCCGGCCGCCGCGGGGCTCGCGCGCTGGCTGGCCGCGCAGGGACGACCCGCCCGGGTGCACGAGCTGACCGACCCCGAGATCGTGCGCGAGCTCAAGCTGCTCCAGAGTGTGCTCGCCGTCCCCCTCTTGGCCCACGGCGAGCTCGTGGCGATCCTGCTGGTCGGCCAGCCGATCGTCGGCTCGACCTACGGCCGCCGCGAGACCGAGACCCTCTTCGACCTCGCCACGCACCTCGCCACGGCGATCCGCGACATCGCGCTCCACAATCAGCTCAGGCGCGAGAAGGAGTTCAGCGAGCGGATCCTCGAGCACATGTCGAGCGGCGTGATCACGATCGGGCGCGACCAGCGAGTCGGGACCATGAACCGGCGGGCGGCGGAGATCCTCGACCTCCCGGCGCAGACGGTCGTCGGCGAGGACCTCCGGGTGCTACCCTCGCCGCTCGGCGACATGCTCTATGACACGCTCCGCTCGGGCCGGGCCGTCACGGGCGCCGATTTGCAGCTCGCCCTGCGCGGGCTCTGGCTCGAGGTCTCGACGTACCCGATCCGCGGCGACGACCCGCTGCCGCTCGGCGCCGTCCTCGTCTTCGAGGACCTGACGGCGCAGAAGGAGCTCGCCACCCAGCGGCGCCAGGTGGAGCAGACGCAGCTCCTCACGCGCGTCGTCGCCCGGATCGCGGACGAGATCAAGAACCCGCTCGTGTCGATCAACACCTTCATCGAGCTGATCGGCGAGCGCTACGACGATCCCGACTTCCGCAAGCACTTCTCCTCGGTGGTCCGGCGGGACGTCCGGCGGCTGGTGGAGGTCTTCGAGAAACTCGCGGCGCTCGTGACGGAGGGTGAGTTAAACTTCACCACGGTGGACGTGCATGCCGTCGTGGACGACGTCGTCGCGGCAATCGACATGGCCGACGACGGGCTGGGCAAGCCGATCCAGCTCGAGGTCACGCGCGATTCGGCTCCGCTCACCGTCAAGGTGGACGTGGCGCAGCTTCGGAAGGCGCTCTCGTACCTCGTCTGGTACCTCACGCACAACTCGCCCCCCGAGCACGCCCGCGTGTCCCTCTCGGTCGGCCGGCACACGGAAAAGGGCGGGCGTGACAACGTCCAGATCTACATCGGCTCCCGGACCGCCACCGTGCCGCCCGACAAGCTGCACCGCCTCTTCGACCCCGTGCAGATGGTCCAGGAGAGCCTGATCGACGTGGGGCCCGCCGTGAGCCAGCGGCTCGTCGAGGCCCTCGGGGGCGACCTTCGCGTCCGCCAGGCGCGCAACGAGCTCGCGTTCGTGGTGTCGCTGCCGATCGCCGCCGCATGAGCGCCATCGCTCCGCCCTCGACGCTCCCGCGCGTTCTGGTCGTCGACGACGAGCTCGGCCCGCGGGAGTCGCTCCGGATGCTCCTCAAGCCCGCGTACCACATCCAGACGGCGGAGAACGGCCGCGCGGCGCTCGATGCGCTGGAGTGGTTCCGGCCGGACGTCGTGATCATGGACATCAAGATGCCCGAGATCGACGGGCTCGAGCTCCTCCAGCGCGTCAAGACCGCCGATCGCACCATCGAAGTCATCATGATCACGGCCTACGCATCGCTCGAGACCGTCAAGCACGCGCTGACCAACGGTGCCTTCGAGTACCTGATCAAGCCCTTCGCGCGCCAGGACCTGGAGGCTGTCGTCCGCCGCGCGCTGCTCCGCCGCCATGCCGAGCTCGGCGCTCGGGGCGAGGTGGTGCGGCTCGTGGAGGAGATGCGGCAGCTCTCAGCCAAGACACGCGAGCTCGAGGAGGCCGCCAGGCGGGAGGCCGTCGAGCAGTCCCTCCGGGTCACCCAGCTCTCGATCCTGCGCGAGATCTCCCGCACAATCGTCGGCGAGCTCGATCCCCGCGAGCTGGCCACCGGCGTCTCGGCGCAGCTCCAGGCCGCGCTGGGCTACGACCGCGTGACGGTCACGTCCAAGACGCCGGCGCGTGCGGAGGGCGAGGACCCGCGGGTGGTCATGTGCACGATCCGCGATGCGCAGGGGCCGCTCGGCGCGCTCGTCGCGGACAACCGCGCCTCCGGGCGCGCGATCGACCCGCGGGAGCGCGAGCTTCTCGAGATGCTCTCGGAGTACCTGGCGATCGCGCTGCGCAACTCGCGCCTCTACGGCGAGATCGCGGACACGAAGCGGTGGCTCGAGACGCTCATCGCGTCGGCGCCATACGCGATCGTCTCGATCAGGGCCGACGATCACATCGACGGCTGGAATCCCGCTGCCGAGCGCATCTTCCGGCTCGGATCGGCGGAAGCCCTCGGCCGGCCCATCACGGATCTTCTGCCCGCCGCCGACTACACCGATGCCAAACAGCGGCTAATCACCGGGCAGGCGATGCACGAGTTCGAGGCCTCCCTGCCGTCAGAGCAGGGGCGCCCCACCGCCCTCGCCATCGCGCTCGCCGCCCTCCACGGGCGCCAGGGTGAGCTCAAGGGCGTCATCGCGATCGTCCGCGACATCACCGCGCAGCGCGAGGTCGAGCAGCAGCTCCACCAGACTGAGAAGCACACGGCCCTCGGGCAGCTCGCCGGCGGGATCGCGCACGACTTCAACAACCTGCTCCAGGCGATCCTCGGTTACGCGCAGCTCATGAAGCAAAACCCCGGGGACGCCGAGTTCCTGAACCGCTCGCTCAATGTCGTGGAGGCGGCGGCGCTCGACGGCTCCGAAACGGTGCGGCGCATCCAGACGTTTGCGCGCCTCCGCCCGGAGGAGCAGTTCATCGCTGTCGACGTCAACCAGATCGTCCAGGACGCGGTGGCGATCACCCGGCCCCGGTGGGAGGAGAAGATCGCTCACGACCGCCGGCCGCTCCACCTCCGACTCGACGTGGGGACAGTGGAGTCGATCCACGGCCGGCCCGCCGCGCTCACCGAGGCGATGACAAACCTGATCCTTAACGCGCTCGACGCGATGCCCGACGGCGGCACGCTCAGGATCGCCACGCGCCAGGAGCAGGGCGGGCCCGTGACGATCACCGTCGGCGACAGCGGCGTCGGGATGTCGGAGGCCGTGCGCCAGCGCGTCTTCGAGCCGTTCTTCTCGACCAAGGGCGAGGCGGGCTCGGGCCTCGGGCTGTCCATGGCGTACTCGATCGTGCGGCGGCATGGCGGCGACATCCACGTCGACAGCCAGCCCGGCCGGGGCGCGACATTCACGCTGACCTTCCCCGCCGCTCGGGAGCAGGCGAAGCCGGGTCGACCGGCGCGGCCGGCGACCGCCTGGCGGCGGGCCCGCGTGCTGGTCGTCGACGATGAGCCCAAGGTCTTGGCGACGCTCGCCGAACTGCTCCAGAGCACGGGCCACACCGTGATCCCCGCGCCGAGCGGGGCTGCCGCCCTCGCCGCCTACGCGCCCGACCGCTTCGACGCGGTGCTGACGAACCTCGGCATGGCCGGCATGAATGGCTGGGAGTTCGCCGAGCGGCTCCGCGCGATGGACCCGAACGTGGCGATCCTGTTCATTACCGGTTGGGGGTTGCGCGAAGAGGACCAGGACCGTCTCGACACCCTCAAGGTCCGCGGCTGCCTCTTCAAGCCGGTCCGTCCCGGCGACCTCGACGCCGCGATCCAGGACGCCCTGGTCTAGGAAATGGGGGGCCCCGACATGGCCCCCCAAGCCCCCCAACGCTCGGAGCACCCCGGCGAAGCCGTGGCGCTCCTCGATACTCCGACAGGCTCCTAGATCCGCTCGATGACGGTGGCGATCCCCTGGCCGAAGCCAATGCACATGGTCTGGAGCCCATAGCGCGCGCTGCGCCGCTCGAGCTCGTGGAGCAGCGTCGTCATGAGCTTGGCGCCCGAGCAGCCGAGCGGGTGGCCGAGCGCGATCGCGCCGCCGTTGACGTTCACACGGCGCATGTCCGGGTGAAGCTCTCGCTCCCACGCGAGCACGACCGAAGCGAACGCCTCGTTGATCTCGACGAGGTCGATGTCGTCTAGCGTGAGGGCGGCCCTCTTCAGCACGCGCTGGGTCGCCGGGATCGGACCGGTCAGCATGATCGTCGGGTCCACGCCGGCGAGCGCCGTCGCGACCACGCGCGCGCGGGGCCGGACGCCGAGCGCCTTCGCGCGCTCGGGCGACATGAACATGAGCGCCGCGGCGCCGTCGGAGATCTGCGAGGAGTTGGCGGCGGTCACCACACCGTCGGGCTTGAAGGACGGCGCCAGCGCCGCTATTTTTTCGCGGTTGACGGGCACGCGGACGCCCTCGTCGGTGTCGAAGATGGAGCCGTCTGGGAGCGTCACCGGCACGATCTCGCGCTTGAACCGCCCCTCGGCGATCGCGCGTCCGGCCTTCTCGTGGCTCTGCGCCGAGAACTCGTCGAGCTCCTCGCGCTTGAGCCCCCACGTCTCGGCGATCAGCTCCGCGGAAATCCCCTGGGGCACGATGTTGTAGCGCTCCTGCAGCCGGGGCGAGAGCGGCCCCTCGCCGGGGCCCATCGCGTTCGAGCCCATCGGCACGCGCGTCATGTGCTCGACGCCGCCCGCGATGACGACGTCGTACTGGCCCGCCATGACGCCCAGCGCGGCGAAGTTGGCCGCCTGCTGCCCCGAGCCGCACATCCGGTCGAGCGTCGTGCCGCAGACGTCCACCGGGAAGCCCGCGATCAGCGCCGCGTTGCGCGCGATGTTGAACCCCTGCTCACCGAGCTGGTCGACGCAGCCGAGGATGACGTCCTCGACCTCGGAAGCGTCGATGCCGACGCGGGCGACGAGCTCGCGAAGCACGTGCGCCGCGAGGTCGTCGGGGCGGACGGGGGAGAGTCTGCCGTTCCTCTTTCCGACGGCGCTACGCACGGCTCCAACGATGACGGCGTCTCTCATGGCGGGCCTCCCGAGGTCATGACGTCGACTGAATCACGATTCATTCTACAGGAAACCGGGCGCCGCTCAACTGCCGCCTCGAGAAAGAGGCGAACTCTGACCTCTGCGCGGGCGTTTTAGGACGGCTGGGTTTGCTTCGCCTGGGCCCGGTACCGCTGCGGTACGGCGTCCCAGCGATCCGTCCAGTGCACGACGTCCCGTTCGTCGGTCCAGCGATAGAGTTGGCTGGGGCGGGCCGGCGACTCCTCACGTGGGGCCGGCGCTTCCGCCGGCGGTGCGGCGGGCGGTTCCACCGTTGGTGCGGCCGGCGGCGGAGGGGGCGGAGGATTCGGGATCCACACCCACGTGTAGGCTGTCGTTACCCCGTCGCCGCGGAGCTCGTACCGCCCCTCCGGATACTGGACGACGGTGGGCATGGGTGCCGGCGCCGGAGCAACGGCCACGTTCCCCACGATCGGGGGAGAATCATAGGAGGTCGGTGGCGCCGAGTACACGACCGGTGGTGGCGCGTAGATAACGACGGGAGAAGTGATCACGCCGAACGGGACAAAGGGGCGGAAGAAGCGGTGGTGGAGGAACGGGTGGGCCACAAAGGGATGCGGCACGAACGGGTGGGTCACGAACGGCCGCGTGACAACCGGGCCGCCAGCGACCTGACCGACCGCAACACGTCCACCGTGGAATCCGCCGTGATTGGCGAAGGCCGCGGCTGGCGTGAGCGCGAGGCCGAGCGTCAGGTACATGGTCGGGACGAACGACGCCTTCCTCATGTTCTACCCTCCCACCCTACCGCGAAGATCCAGGAGGAGGTGGCGGCGGAGTTCCCGCCGGGGGAGGTGGAACGCTGGAATGCTGGCAGGGGCGCTCGGCGGAGGTGGCGGCGGGGGCACCGGCTGCCGGGTGTACGCCGGCTGAGACCCTCGCGCGAGCGGGATCTGGTTGCCCTTGGCGTACATGCACTGCATGTAGGTCATGTCGTAGCGGTGCTGCACAGATTGGTTTGCGCCCGCGGCATTGCTCGCGCCCACGGCCGTCCCTCCGAGGAGACCCCCGCCCGCGCCGACCGCCGCCCCGATGCCAGGGTTCCCGGCGGCGGCGCCAATCGCGGTGCCGACTGCGGCGCCTACGGCGGTCCCGATGGCCGCTCCGCTGACTGTGCTTTGCGTGGACGCCCGCTGCGTCGTCGTCCCGGTTTGTTGCGCTGCCCACTGACGGCAGACCGCGTCATCGGCTTGAAACAGCTCAAAGTTCTTCCCGTCCCCCGGAAGCACCATCACGCTCGGCCCAGTGGGCACCGTCGCGCATGCCGTCAGGAGGACCCCGGTTGCCACGGGGAGGATGCGCCATCTCGGAACCATCGCTTCTCCGTCCCTTCTACTCAGGCCTCGGCGGGACCTTGACCCAGGCCTCCGAGCACGCCTGGACGTTCGGATAATAGTTCTTCGCGCTGGGACAGTAGTACCAGTACGTCTGCGGCGGCGGGGTCGGCGCAGGCGGCGGTTGCTGCTGGACGTACATCGGAGGCTCCTGAACGATGACCGGTGGCGGTGAGTACGCGTAGTACGGCGGCGGGTACCACCAGTATGGATACGGCGGGCCCCACCAGAACGCAGGTCCTGCGGCGATAAAAACGCGACTGTGCCCGCCATGGTGCCAAGCGTGTGTCGGCGTGGCAGCAACGAGAAGCAGCGCGATCGCCAGGAGAGAAGCTGACGCGATCCCTCTCATTCTTCCTCCCTCGCGCCCGATTAGACGGTCGGCACCCTCCCGGCATTTACCTTAGCGCAGGGCCGTCGGCCGCCCGGCTCTGGTGG
>Ga0209160_1003864_pt1 | contig 12120 bp, 6 predicted proteins | sample GraSoiAngelo_153_FD_186167 | JGI IMG/M metagenome (GOLD analysis project Ga0209160, IMG submission 186167) | Grasslands soil microbial communities from the Angelo Coastal Reserve, California, USA - 14_1009_12_40cm (SPAdes) (version 2) | ecosystem: Environmental > Terrestrial > Soil > Grasslands ...
TGGTGCGTGGGCCCGACGATCCGGACCAGGTCTTCATAGGGAAGGTCCGCGGGCAGGGGAAGGACGGGATCGAGGGCCTGGGCGACCGAGAGGTCGCTCAACGCCGCGCCGCCGCGCGAAATCTGCACGCCTCTCTTGCGCGCGCCGATGGTGTAGATCGATCCCCCGAGCATTCCCTGGACGACGGCCGCCGCGACGCCGCAGGCGACGAGCAGCGGCAGGATGATCTGGTAGCTGCCGGTCAGCTCGAACATCATGACGACGCCGGTCAACGGCGCGAGCGTCGCGCCGGCGACGACCGCGCCCATGCCCACCGCGGCGTAGGCTCCCGGCGAGGAAGCGATGCCAGGCAACGCCGCGTGGGCGAGCTGGCCGAATGCGCCGCCGAGCATGGCGCCGATGAAGACTGCGGGAAAGAAGCTGCCGCCGGGCGAGCCGGAGCCGAGGGTGAAAGAGGTAGCGATCAGCTTGCAGCCGAGGGCAAGCACCAGCGCCCCGAAGACGAGCTTGCCGGCCAGGGCGGCGTTGATGGTCTCGATGCCGGTGCCGAGCACGCGAGGAGCCAGTAGTCCCACGAAGCCGACCAGGAGCCCACCGATCGTGGCGCGCAATTCCGGACGGAGCGGGACGCGGCCGAGCCGCTCCTCGGCGGCGTGGATCGCGCGGATGTACACGAGTCCGCACAGCCCGGCGACCACTCCGAGGAGCAGGTAGACGGCGATCTCCGAAGGATGCTTCAAAGACCACGCGACCGGGCGAAGCTCGTTGCCACCGCCGAGGAGCGCGCGCGAGGTGGCGACGGCCGTGACGCAGGCGAGGACCACCGGGGCGAAACGCCGCACGTCGAAGTCGGCCAGGACGATCTCGAGCGCGAACAGCGACCCCGCGAGAGGAGCCTGGAACGACGCGGCGATTCCCGCGCCTGCCCCGGCGCCGAGCAGGATCGACGTCTCGCTCCTCGGCAAGGCGAGAAACCGCGAGAGCGAGGAGGCGACGGCGCCGCCGAGGTGGACCACGGGGCCCTCCCGTCCGGCGCTGCCACCCGACCCGATGACCAGGCCAGCGGCGAGCGATTTCCAGAGCGCGACCCGGCCCTTGATCGGGGCGCGCTTGTGGACCGCCTCGATCACCTCCACCACGCCATGGCCACCGCTCTCGGGGCTGAGGCGGACGATCAGTGCGGCCAGCAACGCGCCGGCGGCGGGGCCGAGCACCCAGGTCCATCGCGGCGCCTCCAGCAGCATCGCGTACAGCCCGCCCGAGGACTCGCGAAAAGTGCCGTTGAAGGTCCTGAGCAGGAGCAACGGGTAGTACAGCGACAGGCCCAGGGCGGCCACGAGCGCGACGGCGCGGATCCGGTGCACCTCGAACATGGGCAAGCGTTTGGCGCCGACCGCGTCGAGCACCGCTGCGGCGATGAGGAGCAGGGCAGCCAATGCGACGAACTCCAGATGCCAATGGGCGGCGCCGAGCCGTGTCCGGAACAGGCGCAGCCAGGCGACGCGACCGCTGCCGAACAGCGATGACGCCACTTCCGCGCCGCCGAATACCACCAACTGAACGAAGCGGATGGCGGTGGCGAACAGCCCGGCGGCGAGGCCTCCGTACAGTCCCACCACCGCGGCGAGCCCCATCAGGATCGCTCGCTCGAAGGGAAATCTCGCCGCCTGCCGGCGCAGTGGACCGGTCGCCCGCTCCCAAAAGGGCACTTGCGCGTCGGCCATCGGATGTTTTTAACAGAAGCGCCTTTTGTCTCGATTTGTTTCTCTGCCGCCCTCGCTCTTGACGGTGCGCCCGCTCGGCAATTAGTTGCCGCGGCAAATGTTGCGCGAGCAAGAATACATAGGCCTGCTCATCGGCGTGGCGCAGCGAAGCGTCAAGCTTGCCGTGCAGCAGCATGCGCGCGCGCTCGCGTTGACCACGCAGCAGTTCTGCTTCCTGAACGCGGCGCGTGAGCTCACCGGAGCCTCGCTTGGCGAGATCGCGCGCAGGCAGCGGATGGATGCGCCTACGGCGTCCCGGGTCGCGGAGGGACTTGCGCGTCGAGGCCTGGTGCGGACCGCGCAGGATGACCGCGACCGCCGCGCGCTGCGCGTGCTGCTCAGTCCCGCCGGAGCGAGGCTGGCGGAGCGGATCGCGCCGGTGGCTGCGGCCATCCGCGGCTCGCTCGTGCGCGGCATGACCCGGCGGGAACAGGAGGCGCTGCGCGCTTCGCTGCGGAAGGTGATCGAGAACGTACGGCTGTTCACGCGCGAGGCTGCCGTCGGCCGCCATGTCCACGAACGGGGCGCGCCACCATGATCGCCGCCTTCGCCCTTCTCGCAGCGGCGCGCATCGTCACCTTGGACGAGGCAGTGCAGTCCGCGCGCGAGCATCAGCCACAGATCCGGCAGGCGCGGGCGAACACCGCCGCCGCCGGCGCCCGCGCCAGCCAGACGCTCGCGCCGCTCCTGCCACAACTGAGCGCCACGGCCGGATACCAGCGCACCACGGCGAATGCCATCACCAGGCCCGGCGCGCCCAGCGTCGGCCCCGCCGGCAGCCTCGGCGCCGCGCACTCGAAGTTCGACACGTTCAACTCCTACTCCGACAGCATCAACGTTTCCCAGCTCGTCTTCGACTTTGGCTCGCAGCCGAACCGCTGGCGCGCGGCCCGCGCGCAGGCGGATGCCCAGGCAGCCACCGAGCGCGCTACCGCGCTGCAAGTGGACTTCAACGTGCGGTCGGCATACTTCACCGCGCGCGCGAATCGGGCACTGGCGCAGGTGGCGCGCGAGAACCTCGACAACCTCATCAGACACCTGCAGCAGATCGAGGGCTTCGTGCAGGCGGGGACCCGGGCGGAGATCGATCTCGTCCAGGCGCGCGCCGACACCGCCAACGCCCGCGTGTTGCTGATCAACGCGGACAACGCGTACCAGACGTCGAAGGTGAACCTGAACTCCGCGATGGGAGTCCAGGGACCGACCGATTACGACGTCCAGGACACGGCCCAGCCGCCGGTGGCGGGCGAGGACGCTGAGCTGGAAGTCCTGCTCGAGGAAGCAAGCCGCGCCCGGCCGGAAGTGCAGTCCCTGGAGGATCAGATCCGGGCCGAGCAACTCACGATCCGCTCGTTCGAGGGCCAATATGCGCCCGCGCTCTCGGCGACCCTCGGATTCCAGCAGGGCGGCGCCCGTCTCGACAGCTTGGGCTGGAATGCCGCCGCCGGGCTGTCGTTGAGCTGGAACATCTTCCAGGGCGGCCTGACGAGGGCACAGGTGAGCGAAGCGGAGGCGAACGTGATCGCCGCGGTGGCCCAGCTCGATCTGCAGCGGCTGACGATCCGCTCCGACGTCGACGGGGCCCGGCTGGCCGTCCGCGCCGCGAAAGAGTCGCTGAGCGCGACGCAAGAGGCGCTGGTCAACGCGCGGGAGCGCCTGCGCCTGGCGGAGGAGCGATACCAGGTCGGCGTCGGCAGCGCGATCGAGCTGGGTGACGCCCAGGTCGCGCTCACGCAGGCGGCGGCGCAGGTCGTGCAAGCGAACGATCAACTCTCCACGGCGCGCGCGCAGCTCCTCCGCGCGCTCGGCCGGCAATAGGAGCGGAAGATGCGCGAGCGCAGGACCGTCCTGATCGTGATCGCGGCGGTGGTGATTGCTGCCGCAGGCTTCTTCGTCTACCGCCGCACCAGCGCGAAGAAGCAGGCGGGCGCCCAGCGCGAACAGGCCGCCCAGGCGGCGGCGCGGGCCATCCCCGTGGTCGCGGCTCCGGTCCAGCGCCGGGACGTGCCCATCTACCTCGACGGCCTCGGCAACGTAGCGGCCTTCTATACGGTGACGGTCCGCTCGCAGGTGGACGGCCGCCTCGACAAGGTCCTGTTCCGCGAGGGCCAGCAGGTGCGCAAAGGCGAGCTGCTGGCGCAGATCGATCCGCGGCCGTTCCAGAACCAGCTCCGGCAGGCCGAAGGAGCGTTGGTCCGCGACAGGGCCCAGCTCGCCGCCGCGAAAGTGAACCTCGATCGATATCGCCAGCTGGCGGCAAAGAAGCTGATCCCCCAGCAGCAGGCGGACGATCAGGCGGCACTGGTCGGCCAGCTCGAAGGTACCGTCGCCGTGGATGAGGCAACCATCGCCTCCGCGAAGCTGAACCTGGAGTACTCCAGCATCCGCTCGCCCATCGACGGCGTGACCGGCGTGCGCATCGTCGACCCAGGCAACCTCGTGCATGCCTCCGACACGAACGGGCTGGTGGTGCTGACCCAGCTGGACCCGATCAGCGTTCTCTTCAGCCTCCCCCAGGACGACCTCGCCCGCGTCACGCAAGAGCTCCAGCAGGGCATGCTGACAGTGGAGGCCTGGAGCCGCGACGGGGCGCAGAAGCTCGCCACCGGACAGCTCACGCTGGTCGACAACCAGATCAACGCCAATACCGCTACCTTGCGGCTCAAGGCGGTGTTTCCGAACTCGCAGAAGCTCCTCTGGCCGAATCAGTTCGTGAAGTCGCGGCTGCTGCTCACCACCCGCAAGGACGCCCTGGTGGTTCCTGCCACCGTGCCACAGCGCGGGCCCGATGGGCTGTTCGCGTACGTGATCCAGCCGGATCAGACCGTGCAGCCGCGCAACATCGAGGTGGACCACACGGAAGGAGACCTGGTGATCCTCGCCAAAGGTCTGCAGGAGGGCGAGCAGGTGGTCGTGGACGGCCAGAACCAGCTGCGCGCGGGCGCCAAGGTGACGCCGCGGCAGGCGGGTCAGCCCGCGCGGACCCAGCGCGAAGGCGAAGGCCCGCGCGCCGACACGCCGCGGACCCAGCGAGGACCGCGGCAGTGAGCATTTCCGAGCCATTCATCCGGCGGCCGGTCGGCACGGCGCTGCTCACGGTGGGTCTGCTTCTGGCGGGCCTGATCGGCTACCGGCAGCTGCCGGTCAGCGCGCTGCCACAAGTGGACTACCCGACCATCGTGGTCTCGACGCTGCTGCCCGGAGCCAGCGCCGATACGATGGCGTCGGCCGTAACCACGCCGCTCGAGCGGCAGTTCGGCCAGATGCCGGCGCTCGCGCAGATGACGTCGATCTCCAGCTTCGGCACCTCGCAGGTCACCCTTCAGTTCGAGCTGGACCGGAACATCGACGCCGCCGAGCAGGACGTGCAGGCAGCCATCAATGCCGCCTCCAACCTGCTCCCGCGGACGCTGCCGGCGCCGCCGACGTACTCGAAGAGCAACCCCGCCGACGTCCCCGTCCTCACCTTGTCGGTGACCTCCAAATCGCTCCCGCTCGACCAGGTGAACGACGCCGCCGACAGCATCCTCGCCCAGAAGATCTCGCAGGTCTCGGGGGTGGGCCTGGTGACGATCAACGGCGCGCAGAAGCCCGCCGTCCGCGTGCAAGCAGACCCGGCCGCGCTCGCCGGCGCCGGTCTGACGCTCGAGGACCTGCGTGCGGCGCTGGCGGCGAGCAACGTCAACCAGCCCAAGGGCAACCTCGACGGCCCGCGCCAGGATTTCATGCTGGCCACCAACGACCAGCTGGCGAAGGCGGCCTCCTTCCGGCCGCTGATCATCGCCTACAAGAACGGCGCGCCGGTGCGGCTCGACGACGTCGCGGACGCGGTGGATGGAGTGGAGAACGCCCAGCTCGCCGGCTGGGCGAACACGGAGCGCGCCATCATCCTCAACGTCCAGCGGCAGCCGGGCGCGAACGTGATCGAGACCGCCGATCGGGTGAAGGCGCTCCTTCCACAGCTCAAGGCCACCCTCTCCCAGGGTGTCGACGTGAACATCCTCGCCGACCGCACCGAGACCGTGCGCGCATCCGTGAACGACGTCCAGTTCACCCTCGTGCTCACCATCCTGCTGGTGGTCGGCGTGATCTACGTCTTCCTCCGCTCGCTGCGCGCGACGCTGATCCCCGGCGTGGCGGTGCCGCTCTCGCTGATCGGCACCTTCGGGGTGATGTATCTGTGCGGTTACTCGCTCAACAACCTCTCGCTGATGGCGCTCACCATCTCCACCGGCTTCGTGGTGGACGACGCCATCGTCATGATCGAGAACATCTCCCGGTTCATCGAGGAAGGCGACCCGCCGTTCGAGGCGGCCCTGAAGGGCGCGAAGCAGATCGGGTTCACCATCGTGTCCCTCACGGTGTCGTTGGTCGCGGTGCTCATCCCGCTCCTCTTCATGGGCGGCATCATCGGGCGGCTGTTTCGCGAGTTCGCGGTCACTCTCGCGGTCGCCATCGGCGTCTCCGCCGTCCTCTCGCTGACGCTGACCGCGATGATGTGCGCGCACGTGCTCAAGCCGCACGCCGAGGAGAAGCAGACGCGCTTCACCCGCTTCACCGAGCGGCAGTGGGAGAGGCTGGCCCGCTTCTACGACGGGGGCCTGAAGTGGGTGCTCGATCACCAGGCGCTCACGCTGGCGGTCACCATCGCCACGCTTCTCTTCACGTTCCTGCTCGCGCTGGCGGTTCCGAAGGGCTTCTTCCCCCAGCAAGACACCGGATTGATCATCGGGGTCTCGGAGGCATCGCCGGACGCGTCCTTCACCCGCATGATGGACCGCCAGCGCGCCCTCGCGGACGTCGTGCTGCAGGACCCGGACGTCGCCGCGGTGGCATCCTTCATCGGCGCCGACGGGACGAATCCCACCACCAACAGCGGCCGCCTGAACATCACGCTCAAGCCGCACGGCGACCGCAAGGCGGACGCCGCCGAGATCATCGCACGCCTGCAGCCCAGGCTGATGCAAGTGGAGGGAATCCAGCTCTTCCTGCAGCCCGTGCAAGATCTGACCATCGAGACCCGCACCAGCCGCACGCAATACCAGTACACGCTCGAGGACGCCGACTCGAAGGAGCTGACCGAGTGGGGCCCGAAGGCGGTGGAGAAGCTGCGGACCCTGCCACAGCTGCGCGACGTGACCAGCGACCTGCTCTCCTCCGGCTTGCAGGAAACGCTGATCATCGATCGCGACACCGCCGCGCGCCTCGGGATCCTTCCGCAGACCATCGACGACACGCTCTACGACGCTTTCGGCCAGCGGCAGGTCTCGACCATCTTCACCCAGCTCAACCAGTACCGGGTGATCCTGGAGGTGCAGCCGCAGGATCAGCAGGACCCGGCTGCGTTGCGGCGGATCTATCTCAAGTCGCAGACGGGCGATCAGGTCCCGCTCAACGCCTTCTCCCATTTCGAGCCCGGGACCTCCCCGCTCTCGATCAATCACCAGGGCCAGTTTCCCGCCGCCACCATCTCCTTCAACGTCGCTCCCGGCCACGCGCTAGGCGAGGCGGTCGATGCGATCCGAGCGGCGGAGGGAGAGATCGGGCTTCCCCCCGGCGTGCGAGCGGATTTCGCCGGCACCGCGCAGGCCTTCCAGCAATCGCTGGCGTCAGAACCGATCCTGATCCTGGCGGCAGTGGTGACGGTCTACATCGTGCTCGGCGTGCTGTATGAGAGCTACATCCACCCGGTGACCATCCTTTCCACGCTGCCCTCCGCGGGTGTCGGCGCGCTGCTCGCGCTCATCCTCTGCCGCACCGACTTCTCGATCATCGCCCTGATCGGGATCATCCTGCTGATCGGCATCGTGAAGAAGAACGCGATCATGATGATCGACTTCGCGCTCGAGGCGGAGCGCGACCAGGGGTTGACGCCGCGCGATGCCATCCACCAGGCCTGCCAGCTCCGCTTCCGGCCGATCATGATGACCACCATGGCCGCGCTGCTCGGAGGCATTCCCCTGGCTCTGGGCGCGGGGACGGGCAGCGAGCTGCGGCGGCCGCTCGGCATCTCCATCGTGGGCGGCCTGCTCATCTCGCAGGTGCTGACGCTCTACACGACGCCGGTCGTGTACCTCTACATGGGACGGCTCGGAGCGTGGCTGGGCCGCGGCCGCAAGGGAAAGCGGGCAGAACCGATGCCGGCCGGGGCGCCCGCGTCATGAACGTCTCCGCGCCCTTCATCCGCCGCCCGGTGGCGACCACGCTGCTCGCCATCGCCGTCGTGCTCGCGGGCGGCGCGGCCTACACGCAGCTTCCCGTGGCGCCGCTGCCCCGCATCGACAGCCCCACCATCAACGTCAACGCCGGGTTGCCCGGGGGCAGTCCGGAAACGATGGCCTCCGCCGTGGCGACGCCGCTCGAGCGCCGATTCGGCCGCATCGCCGGGATCACCGAGATCACCTCGGCCAGCACCCTGGGCCAGTCCCAGCTGACGCTGCAGTTCGATCTCGATCGCGACGTCGACTCGGCCGCGCGCGACGTGCAGGCGGCCATGAACGCCGCGGCCGGGGATCTGCCGCCGAACCTTCCCAGCCGGCCCAATTACCGGAAGGCGAATCCCGCCGACGCGCCCATCATGATCGTGGCGTTGACGTCCGGGACGCTTCCGATGGCCCAGCTCTTCGACACGGCGAACACCATCCTCGCGCAGAAGATCTCGCAGGTGTCCGGCGTGGGACAGGTGACGGTCGGCGGCGGGCAACAGCCGGCGGTGCGCGTTTCCGTCGACCCCGGGGCGCTCGCGGGCGTGGGCCTGTCGATGGAGGACGTGCGCGCGGCGCTCTCCACTGCTACCGCCAACTCGCCGAAGGGATCCTTGTCCGGCCAGGTGCAGACGCGCAGCATCGCCGCCAACGACCAGCTCACCACGGCGGCGCAGTACCGGCCACTGATCATCGGCTACAACAACGGCGCCCCGGTGCGCCTCTCCGACGTGGCGCGCGTCTTCGACGACGTCGAGAACCAGCGTGCCGCGGGCTGGGTGGACGGCCGGCGCGCCATCCCGGTGATCATCCGGCGGCAGCCTGGCGCCAACATCATCGACGTGATCGAACGCGTGAAGGCGCTGATCCCGGAGCTGGCGCGCTCGATCAATCCCGCCATCGACGTCGTCATCGCGCTCGACCGCAGCACCACCATTCGCGCCTCAGTCGTCGACGTGGAGCGCACGCTGCTCATCAGCATCGGGCTGGTGGTGCTGGTGGTCTTCCTCTTCCTGCGAAACGTGCGGGCGACTGCCATCCCCAGCGTGGCAGTGCCCCTCTCCCTGGTCGGCACCTTCGGCGCCATGTACCTGTGCGGCTACAGCCTGGACAACCTCTCGCTCATGGCCCTGACCATCTCCACCGGCTTCGTGGTGGACGACGCCATCGTGGTCACCGAGAACGTCTCCCGGTTCATCGAGGAAGGCGACACGCCGCTGCAGGCCGCCTTCAAGGGAGCCAAGCAGATCGGCTTCACCATCGTCTCGATCACCGTGTCGCTGCTGGCGGTCTTCATCCCGATCCTGTTGATGGGCGGGCTGGTGGGCCGGCTGTTCCGAGAGTTCGCGGTGACGCTGTCGTTCGCCATCGCCATCTCGGCGGTGGTGTCCCTGACGGTCACTCCGATGATGGCCTCCCGGATGCTGCTGCACGATCGCGAGCTGAAGCACGGCCGCCTGTACCGCGCCTCGGAGCGCGCCTTCAACTGGATGCGCGACACCTACGGCACCGCGCTCCGCTGGGTGCTCGAGCACGAATGGCTGATGCTCGCCGCCACCGGCGCCACCATCGCCTTCACCGTCTATCTCTACATCGTGATTCCGAAGGGCCTCTTTCCGCAGCAGGACACGGGCTCGCTCGCGGGTGGCTCGCAGGCGCCGCAGGATATCTCCTTCCCGGCGATGAAAGCGCGGACCGAGGCGCTGAACGCAGTGCTCGCCCAGGATGCGAACATCGAGCACTTCGTCTCCTTCATCGGACAAGGAAACACCGGCTTCTTCTTCATCCAGCTCAAGCCATGGGGCGTACGCAAGCTCACCGCCGACCAGGTGGTCGGCGAGCTGCGGCCCAAGCTCGCGCGCGTGCCGGGCATCAGCCTCTTCCTGCAGAACGTGCAGGACGTGCGCCTGGGCGGCCGGCTTTCCGGCGCGCAGTACCAGTACACGCTGGTGGACGCGAACCTCGACGAGCTTACGCAGTGGGCGCCGCGCGTGCTGGAGAAGCTGCGCTCTCTTCCGCAGCTGCGCGACGTCAATACCGACCAGCAGACGAACGGGCTGCGCCTGGACGTGACGGTGGATCGCGACACCGCGTCGCGGCTCGGCATCACCCCGCAGGCGATCGACGAGACGCTCTACGACGCATTCGGTCAGCGCCAGGTCGCTACCATGTACACGCAGCTGAACCAGTACCGCGTCGTGCTGGAGGTGAAGCCGGAGTTCCAAGTGAATCCGTCGCAGGTGCAGATGCTGTACGTGCGGACGCCTTCGGGCGGGCAGGTGCCGCTGAGCGCCCTCGCCAAGGTCACCGAGGCGCCGACCGCTCTGAGCGTCAACCACCAAGGACAGTTTCCCGCCGTGACGATCTCGTTCAACCTCGCCCCGGACACCGCGCTGGGACAGGCGGTGACCGCGATCGATCGGGCCACCAGGGACATCGGCCTTCCGGCAAGCGCGCGCGGATCGTTCCAGGGAACGGCCCAGGCGTTCCAGCAGTCGCTGGCGAGCGAGCCGTTCCTGATCGCGTTCGCCCTGGTGGCGGTCTACATCGTGCTGGGCGTCCTCTACGAGAGCTATGTGCACCCGATCACGATCCTCTCCACCCTGCCCTCCGCAGGCGTCGGCGCGCTGCTCGCGCTCCTGGCGGTGAACACGGAGTTCAGCATCATTGCGCTGATCGGAATCATCCTCCTCATCGGCATTGTGAAGAAGAACGCCATCATGATGATCGACTTCGCCATCGAGGCGGCGCGCGATCATGGCCTCTCCACCATCGAAGCCATCTACAAGGCGTGCCTGCTGCGCTTCCGGCCGATTCTCATGACTACCCTCGCCGCCTTGCTCGGCGGCGTGCCACTGGCCATCGGCCACGGCGCCGGCGCCGAGCTACGGCAGCCGCTCGGCATCACCATCGTGGGCGGCCTGCTCTTCTCGCAGATGCTCACCCTCTTCACCACTCCGGTCATCTACGTCGCCCTCGACCGCTTCACGCGCCGCAAAGGCACGCACCCGGTCCCGGCCATGCAACCCGCGACCTGACCGCGCTCACCTCTTCGACTTCAGGCCGGCCACCGTCTCGTAAAGGCGTCTCTGCGAGTCGGGAGAGAACCAGGTATCGAGCCAGCGATCGGCCTGCGCGAGCGCGTTCGCGCGGGCCGCGGCCGCGGCCGGGCGCCGGAGCGATTCCTTCACCATGCGGATTCCCGCGGGCGGAACCGCGGCGAGGGACGAGGCGCGCTGCAAGGCGCGGGGAAGCAGCTCGGCCTCCGCAGCGAGCTCGTGCAGCACCCCGAGCTGGAGCGCCTCGCGCGGCGAGAGGAGCCGGCCTTCCACCGCGAGGGCCGCGAGCGAGGATCCCGGTACCTGCAAGCGCAGGGTTTCCACGACTGACGCAGGCAGGCCGATCCCGAGCTGCGTCTCGTTCAGCCCGATGCGCGCCTCCCGATCCGCTCCGATGCGCACGTCGGCTTGCAGGGCCAGCACGCACCCGCCGGCGATGGCGTGGCCGTTCACCGCCGCGACCAACGGGATCGGCAGCTCGAAGACGCGCATCATCACGGCGTCGAACCGGAGCACGAACGCCCGCATCCCGACACGATCCAGATCGATCAGCGCCGGCAGATCGAGGCCGGCGCTGAAGGCGGACCCCTGCCCGGTGATCACGGCCGCCCGCGCGTCGCCGAGCTGACCGAGGAGCGCCTCCAGCCGATCCAGGAAGGATGGCCCGATCGCATTGGCCTTTCCGTTCTCCAGCCGGATCAGGGCGACCTCGCCATTGCGTTCGATGCGCATGCTTGCCTCCCGACAGCGGTCAGCGGGCCTTCCGCCACAGCAGGTAGACGGGAAACCCCGCCAGCGTCAACGCGAGCCCGATCAGGCTGTGCACCGGATCGCGCGCGAAGGTGGAGATCACCACCGCGGCGCATACGCCGATGAAGAGCAGCGTGCTGAGCGGATGTCCGGGCATCGAGATGGGCTCGCCTCGCGCCCGGAACACGAACAGGCACGAGGCCACGAGCGCGAAGAAGATGAAGTCGATCGCCACCACGTAGCGGAGAAGGACCTCGTACGTTCCGGCGAGCGCCAGCGCGATCGCGACCGTCCCCTGCAAGGCGATGGCTGCGACCGGCGCCCGGGTGCGCGGGTGCACGCGCG
>Ga0209160_1003866_pt1 | contig 12115 bp, 12 predicted proteins | sample GraSoiAngelo_153_FD_186167 | JGI IMG/M metagenome (GOLD analysis project Ga0209160, IMG submission 186167) | Grasslands soil microbial communities from the Angelo Coastal Reserve, California, USA - 14_1009_12_40cm (SPAdes) (version 2) | ecosystem: Environmental > Terrestrial > Soil > Grasslands ...
CCTTTGCCCCCTTCTCTCTCAGTCGCGGAACTCGCTACGCAGCACCCGCAGCCTCCTTCCCTGTCCGTGATCTGGAACGGCAGGCGCCCCGAGCGACCGTTGTCGCCGAAGAGGACCCCTCGCCTCGACCCAACGGAGATGCTGAGTGAACGCGGCGATCAGCGCGCGAGCCGCTCGATTGCGCCGTAGATGAGGCGCGTCCCGAAATGAAGCGACTGTAGAGGGACGCGCTCGTCGTTCCCATGCATGCGCTCCTCGTCGGCTTGCACCATCGGGAAAGGAAGGATCCCGTAGGCCTCGACGCCCAATCGCCGCAACCGGGCGCTGTCGGTGACGCCGGTGCTCAGATATGGGACGACAGAGATCTTAGGGTCCAGCTCGTGCGCGGTGTCGGCGATGGCGTTGAACATCGCCGAGGTCGGCTCAGATGCCGGCGCTTCCTCACCTCGCTGAGTGATCTCGAGCGTCACTCCCTGCACGTTCACCGCTCCCCGCATGCGTTCCACGACTGCATCGATCGATTGGCCTGGAAGCGTGCGCACGTTCAACACCGCGCCCGCCGTATCGGGGATGACGTTGAACTGCTTTCCACCGTGCAGGACCGTGGGTGAGATGCCGTTGCGCAGCACGGCGTTGAAGACGGGTATCAAGGATAGGATGGCGGCACCGCTGTCGCTCAATGCGCCTTTGCCATTTACCAGATCGAGCATCGCCTTTTTCTCGATCGCGCTCGGCCAGATGTCCGCCAACCGAGAGAAGAACTGTCGCGTGATTTCAGTCAGCGTCACCGGCTCGGAGTAGCGCGATAGCTGATCGAGCGCGCGACCGAGGCGAAACACTGCGTTGTCTCTCAGCGGAATCGCGGCGTGCCCGGCGGTCCCGTGGGCGGTCACCGTCACGACGTGCGAGACTTTCTCCGCACTTTGCACCGCCAGATAGGTGCGTCCTCCCTCGATGATTCGGGTCCTTCCGCCCTCGTTCAGCGCGAATTCGGCGTCGAGGAGCTCGGGATGACGCGACACCAACCATCCCATTCCCCACTCTCCACCAGCTTCTTCGTCGGAGGTCGCGATGAACACGATGTCTCTCGAAGGGTTCTTCGCTGTTTTGGAGAGCAACCGCTTCGTGAGAAGCATCACCATGAGATTGGCGGCCAGCATCCCTTTGTCGTCGATCGCGCCGCGCCCGTAGAGGTAACCGTCGGCGATATCACCGGCGAATGGATCGTGGGTCCACCTGGCCCTCTCCACGCCGACCACATCCATGTGAGCCAACAGGATCACCGGGCGCCGCTCGCCAGTTCCACTAATGCGCCCAATGATCTGGGCACGATTCGCAGCCGGCTCGAGCAACGTTGTTTCGATTCCTTCGCCGGCCAACGCGCGTTCGAGATAACGCGCCAGCGGCTGCTCATTTCCGGGAGGATTGGTCGTGTCAAACTGAATTATCTCACGCAGCCGCGAAACCGTCTCGGCTTCGACGCTCTCCCAGTCAGGCCTCAAGCAGCCCCTCGATTTTTCGAATGAGCGGGTCGAAAGAGAGCCTGTCGGCGCCGGCGCGAGCCGCAATTTCATCCGCGTTTTCCCGCTGACCCTGCGCGAACAGCTCGCCCACCATCCATGGTCCCGCACTGGGATTACGGAACCAGTCGACGTCGAAGCGCGAAGTCAGCCGTTCGTTCAGAATCGATTGAAGCTGCCAGGCTCGGAGATAACGCGCCGAGTAAAAGCGCGGATCGACATCGACGAACGCGTCGGCCGCATCGTATTCGAACCCGGTGGCGCTGCTGAGGAGCGACACGTAAAGCTCGGGGAGCTCCGACCAGCTCGCCTCTCCGCTGTACAGAGCCCGTTCGTACAGAAGCTTGGCGCAGTAACGCCGCAAAAAATGCAGCTCCTCCAGCCCTGCCGTGCGCAGGAACTTCGCTACCCGATTGGTCCCCAGCTTCGTGTAACGCAACAGCCAGCCCCTGTCCTGCATGCGGTGGTCGAACAGCATGGCGTATGACTCGGTGACCGAGTTGTCGCCGAGCCAACGGAACTCGAAGTGGTAATCGGAGCTGGCGTAACCGAAGTGCAGCGCGTGGCCCAGCTCGTGGAGGAAGGTGTTGTAATCGCTCTGGCCACCGTGAGGCCTGAGAACCAAATAGACCTCTTCGGGGACGCGCACCGGCGAACAGAAGGCGCGTGAGCGCTTCCCTTCCCGATCTCCAACATCGAAGATGATGCGGCCGTGCGCGGTCGGATCGATCCCCATCTCCGATACCTGGCGGCGCATGGTTGCCTCCATCTCGCTCGCCGGAAATGCGTCGTCGTATTCCGAGGCACGGAAGAGCGCAAGCGCATCAGCGCGCCTGGCGTCTGACGGCTTGATGCCCAGAGTTTTCCGCAGAACGCCGCGCAGCGTGTCCTCCCACATCGACCTGGTGTCGCGGAGGAATCTCTCGCAGCTCTCGCCCAGAGTGCGGAGCGAAATTCCCGAAACGGCCTCGAAGGATGTGTTGTAGTCGCGGGCGATTCCCAACGACTCGATGTACTCCTTTTCGCGCTGCAGCCGCTCGAGTCGTATCGGTGCGTGCTCGTTCTTCACCAGCTTCGCGCGCGCGGCATCGAGGGCCAGGCGCGCCGCACGGTCCCGCGTGTTCGCAATCTCGATCGGCGCCGCCTGATACTGGACCACCCGACCATCGGGCGAGTGAACTACGGCGGAGTTCTCCCACGCGATCTCCCGCTCGTCGAGCGCGGCCAGCGGCTTCGCCGCCTGCGACTCGATCTCCCACTCGAGTAGCGACTGAGCAGATCTCTTCTCGTCGGTATGATCGCGCGCCGACCGGAACGCATCGAGAGTCAGCTCCAGGGCCTCGATACTCAATGCGCGATCGTACTGCTTGTAGATCGGCTGGAGATCGGCGGTCTTCTTGTGTCCCGCGTAGGCCAGATAGCTCTCGCGCGAGATCGCTTCCATGAACGCCTGGCCTTCAGCTCGCAGGCGCTCAAGGTCGAGGCTGCTCACGACGCCAGCTTGCGTGTGAGATACTCCTTGAGCTGACCGGCCTCGACGCGCTCCTGCTTGAGCGTGTCACGGTCACGCACGGTAACGGTGGCATTGGTTAGCGATTCACCATCGACGGTGATGCCGAACGGTGTGCCGACTTCGTCCTGCCGCCGGTAGCGCCGGCCAATCGCGCCGCTGTCGTCATAAAAGATCGGGAACGTTCCGCGCAGATCGCCGGCGATGCGCGTAGCCATCTCGGGCATCCCGTCCTTCTTCACCAAGGGAAAGACGCCGGCCTTGATTGGCGCGATCGATGGATCGAGTCCGAGCACAGTTCTCCCCTCTGCCTCTCCCTCCACCGCTTCCTCACGATAGCCGTTCACCAGAACGGCCAGCGTCGTTCTGTCGGCGCCAACCGATGTCTCGACGACGAACGGGACGTATCGCCGGTTATTCGGCTGGTCGAAGTACTCGAGCTTCTTCCCCGAGTATTGCTGGTGCTGGGTTAGATCGAAGTCGCCGCGATTGTGTACCCCCTCGATTTCCTGAAAACCGAGTGTGCCACCGAAGTCGAATTGCACATCGAACGCCGCACGCGCGTAGTGGGCAAGCTCCTCCTTCGTGTGCTGGTGGAACTGCAGTCTGTTCTCGGCCAGGCCGAGACCGCGGTGCCAATCCATTCGCTGCTGCTTCCAGTACTCGAACCACTTTATGTCGGTGCCAGGCTCCACGAAGAACTGCATCTCCATCTGCTCGAACTCGCGCGTACGGAAAATGAAGTTGCCGGGCGTAATCTCATTCCGGAACGCCTTGCCGATCTGCGCGATGCCGAACGGAATCTTCTGCCGCGTCGACTGCTGGACGTTAAGAAAATTCACGTAAATCCCCTGAGCGGTCTCCGGCCGCAGATAGACGATGGACGCGGAGTCTTCGACGGGACCCATGAAGGTCTTGAACATCAAATTGAATAGCCGCGCTTCGCTCAGCGTCCCCTTCATGCCGCATGAAGGGCACTGCGCGTCAGGAGTCCCTGGCGTGCCTTTGATGCGTGGATCGTCGGCTCGAAATCGACGAATCCGCTGACGTGCCCACTCGCCTCCCAGACTCGCGGATGCATCAGGATCGCGGCATCGAGACCCTCGATGTCGTTTCTGGCACGAACCATTGCCTGCCACCAGCGATCCTTGAGATTCTTCTTGAGCTCGACGCCGAGCGGGCCGTAGTCCCAAACGGATCCAGTGCCTCCGTAAATCTCGGAGGACTGGAAGATGAAGCCGCGCCTCTTACACAGCGACACGAGCTTGTCCATTACGTCGGGGTGATTGGGCATGCGGGAAAATTAGTTAGCCAGAGAGCGGGAAGGGGGGAAGAGGGGCGAGGGGCGAGGGACGAGGAAAGCGGTTCGAAGTTACTTCCGCACTGCGGCGCGAACTATCGGCGCCCCTCCCCTCGCCCCTCGTCCCTCGTCGCTACGTATCGAGCTCGGCGCTCAGCTTCGGTTCCGACGGCGCGTGCAGGCCGAGCAGACGCGCAACGATCCGGTCCCCATGAAACCGGCCGTTTTCGATGAAGACTTTGTTCGCGTCGAAGCCGGCGACGACTACACCGGCGATGAACACACCCGGCACCGATGTCTCCAGAGTCTCCGAGTTGTGCCGCGGTATGCCCGTCTTGGCATCGATCGGGACCCCGCATTCTCTCAGCAAATCCATGCTTGGCGCAAAACCGGTCATGATGTAGACGCGGTCCGCGTGCAGTCGCGCATCGCCGTTGCTCGTTGTGAGAAGGACGTTGGCCGGCTCGATGGCGCTGACGCGGCTGTTCCATCTCACTGCGATTTGGCCCTCCTTCACTCGGTTGGTGAAGTCAGGCAGGACCCAGGGTTTGATCTTCTTGTCGAACGTCGGACCAAAATGCACGAGGGTGACACGCGCCCCCGAACGCCAGAGATCGAGCGCCGCTTCGGCCGCTGAATTACCGCCGCCAACGACGACGACGTCCTGTAGAAAAGCCTCGTGACCCTCTTTGTAGAGGTGAGTGACGTGCGGCAGATTTTCGCCGGGAACGCCAATTCGGTTGGGAGAGCCGAAATAGCCGGTGGCAACGACGACGGCACCCGCTTTCGTTTTCTCCTCCTCACCGGCACTGGTGCGCGACACTACCGTGAAATTCCCCGACGTACCCTGAATCGCCGTCACCCGCTCTCGCTGCCGCAGCGGAATTCCGAAGTAGGTGACCACTGACCTGTAGTAAGCAAGCGCGTCACGCCGTGTCGGCTTCTCGGTGGCGATGACGAATGGCAGTCCTCCAATCGTCAACTTCTCCGCGGTCGAAAAGAACCGGACGTACGTTGGATACGCCGCGATGGTGCTGACCACCACGCTGCTTTCGATGACGAGAGGTCGCAATCCAGCGCGCTGTGCTGAGACCGCCGCCGCCAGACCGCACGGCCCTCCGCCAACGATCACGAGGTCCGCGTCGTTCGACATTACGCTCTTTGCGGTTAGGCGACGACGGCGGGACCGACCGGAAGCGCGCCCTCGACCCCGATGATCTGGTCGCGGCGAGTCCCGACGCTCACGTAGGTGATCTGCGTTTCGACGAACGACTGGATCCGATCGAGATAGCGACGCGCCTCGGTCGGCAAATCGGTCAAGGCTCTGGCAGCCGCCGTGCTCGTTTTCCAGCCTTCAAACCACTCGTAGCGCGGAACCGCACGCTCCAGCAGATCCAGGTCACCGGGGAATTCCTCGTACATCTCACCGTCGGCCTCGTAGCCGGTGCAAAGCCCGATTCGCTCGAGTGTGTCGAGCACATCCAGCTTGGTGACGGCGAGATCGGTAAGTCCATTCACGCGGGCCGCATAACGCACTACCACTCCATCGAACCATCCGCAGCGCCGCGGGCGTCCGGTCGTTGCTCCGAACTCGTTGCCAAGCTCTCGCACGCGCGATGCCAGCGGTTCGTCGAACTCCGTCGGCAGTGGACCGTTGCCGACGCGCGTCGTGTACGCCTTCACCACTCCAATTACTGAATCGAGCTCGCCCGGAGCGATGCCGACTCCAGTCGCCGCACCGCCCGATGTAGTGCTGCTCGACGTGACATAGGGGTACGTGCCGTGATCGATGTCCAGCAGCGATCCCTGCGCTCCCTCGAGCAACACCGCCGCGCCGCCGACGATGGCGCGATGGACCCTCAGACCGACGTCCTCGGCCAACGGCAGCAGCCGCTGTGTAAACTTCTCGAGCACCCCAAGCGTGTAATCGACACCAGCTCGCTTCGCACCGGCCATCGCCAGCTGAATGTTGGCGTGGGCTACCCCCCGCTCCACCAGCTTTCGCAGGCGCTCCGGATTTCGCAGGTCGAGCACCCGAATTCCTCGGCGGCCAAACTTGTCTTCGTAGGCCTGGCCAATGCCGCGCCCAGTCGTCCCGATCTCCTTGCTCGCCGAGCTCTGGCTGTCAACGAGCTTGTGGTACGGAAGCACGAGGTGGGCACGATCACTGACATACAGCCGACCCTCGACATCGATACCATCTGAAACCAGCTCATCGATCTCGGCAAACAGAGTCTCGACGTCGAGGACTACGCCGTTCCCGATCGCACAGCGGACACCCGGATGGAGGATCCCGCTCGGGATCTGGTGAAGCACGAACGACTTTTCGCCGATGTGGACGGTGTGGCCGGCGTTCGCGCCGCCCTGGTAGCGCACGACCCAGTCGGCGCGCTCGGCGAGGACATCGACGAGCTTGCCTTTGCCCTCGTCGCCCCATTGGGCGCCGACGACCACGATCGTGCGTGTGTTGGTATCGAACATTGAGGAGGGTGAAGCTGGTGGCGGGTATCGCGGAAAAGCAAACGCCCCGAGAGCTTCGGGGCGTTGGTTCAATCTACCTTGCAGAGGGTGTGTGTCAACGCTGGACGGGCGATGGCGGCGGAACTTCGTCGATGACGCGCGCTGGATCGTCGGGGCGAATGACGCTTCTGATCGGCAACACGACCGTGAATGTCGAGCCTTTCCCGAACGTACTCTCCGCAAACACATGCCCGCCGAGCGCGTCCACCAGCTTGCGGGTGATGCTGAGCCCAAGACCGGTGCCGCCGAATTCGCGCGTTCGGGATTGATCGACCTGTCGGAAGTCCTCCCAGATCGACTCGAGATCGTTTTCTCTGATTCCGATGCCGGTGTCCCGGACATCGAAGCGGAGGTCTGCCTCGTCCTTCGACACTGTCAGCCAGATGCCGCCGTGATGAGTGAATTTCACGGCGTTGGAAAGCAGGTTCAGGAGAATTTGTTTGACCTTGGTTCGGTCGGTGTGGAGGACCAGGCTCCGCGACGGGATCTCGACCGTGAAAGTCAGCTGCTTCTTCTTCACCAGCGGCTCGATCTGCTGGGAGATTTCCGTGACAATGTCGCCCAGCGTCACATCGTCCAGGTGGAGCGGCATTCTTCCGGCTTCGATCTTGGCGAGGTCGAGAATGTCGTTGATCAGCGCCAGCAGGTGCTGCGCGGCGCCCTGGATTCGATTGAGGCCTTCCTCCTGCCGCGGCGTCAGGTCGCCATAGATGCGATCCAGCATCAGGGAGGCGTAGCCGATGAGAGCGTTGATGGGCGTCCGCAGCTCGTGTGACATGCTGGCGAGGAATTCTGACTTGAGTCGGTTCGCTTTCTCCAGCTCACGCGACTGCCATTGGAGCCTCGTATTCTGCTCGGCAAGGTCGGCGGTCGCGGCCTGAATGCGCTCTTCGAGCTGGCTGGAGAACGTCTTCAGCTCCTCGTACAGGCGCTCGTTCTCGGCCTGCTCGGTGAGATCATGGAGCACCGACACGATGGCGAGCGGCTCACCGCGGCGATTGAGAATTTTGCCGGACACGACCTCCACCGGCAGCTCAACACCAGTCTCGGGAATGTGCAACTTCATCTGCTCGCGTCGGGCGAGAGCGGAGCTGATCGTAAAATCGGAGATGAACGTCGTAAACTTGGTGTCGTTCGCCTGAACCATCGACGCCCGCTCCCAGCTCTCGCTGTCGTCGGCCTCGAATAGCTGCTCCGCCTCCTTGTTCATCAGGATGATGTTGGAGCGGTCGTCCGTAACGAGAATCGGGTCAGCGACGTTCTCCAGTATCAGGTTCAGGCGATCGCGCTCTCTCTTGGCGTCGATCTCCGCCAGCCTGACGCGCTGGACCTGACGCTCCAGCTCGTTGGAGGCGCGGCGCAAATCAGTTACGTCGCGGAGTACCGAAACAGTCGCGCCACCCTGACCGGCGCCAGTCGAGCCGAGCGGATGCGTCAGAACCTCGAACAGCAGGTCGGTGCCTTCGTCAGGGTCGACGAGATTCAGCTCGCGCGAGCCGCCACTCGTCTCCCTGGAGCCCATCGCCGCCTTTGAAAGGTGCGACGTGAACAGGAGATTGTTGATTTCGACCGCTCGCCGTCGGCCGTCGGAATCCTTGTCCGTTGTGTGGAGCAGATGCTCGGCACGCTGGTTCTGGACGACGATGTCCCGATCGGCATTGATGATCACGATGGGATCCGGGAGCGAATTCATGATCGTCGTCAGCATCTCACGCTGCTGATCGAGCCTTCCGGTGGAAAGGCGGAATTCCTCCACCGCCGCCATGCGGGCCAGGACTGGACCCGCCAGCGTTGCCGCGTGCATCAAGGCTCCCAGCAGATCGTCCTCGATACTTGCTTCGAGAAGCACGACACCGCCCGGAGCGTGTCCGAGTTTTCGGCGCCGGTCGACGATCGCGCGCCGCCGCAACTGACACCCAGCCAGCTGGATTATGTCCAGCTCTGCGTCGGTAAGAATGGGCGGCGCGCCGCGGAACTGCGGTTGGGGGAACGGAATGGCCGTCCATTCACCGAAGGGGAATCCGGGAAGCGGCGCCATACCGTCACAGCTGATGGCGTGGAGAGAAAGAGCTGAGACCGTGAGAGGATTGGAGAGGTCTTCAGCTGGCACCGAGATGCCGGTCGGGTTCTCGTCGAATCCGATGCTGGCGGTGCTGACGAACTCGCGCGGTGGACTATCAAGAGTAACTGCTAAGCCACGACGCGCTCCGACGATATCGGCGAATTGCGCGACCATGTAGGTCGCCGCAGTGACGAAATCTGGCGCCTCGGATATGGCGGAGAGAAGTTCGGCGAGACGTTCTCCGCTGAGTTGCGGGCTGGAAGCTACCGCGGCGCTCTCACGCTTCGAGTCGCTCAAGTCGCCGCTTCAGATCTGCATTTTCCGACCGCATCCGCTCGAGTTCCTCCGCTCCACCTGCAGTCAGCTCTCGCGGGCGCGATCCCGGCAGGGAGAGTCCGACTGCTTCCGAGTATTTGAGGTAAGTCTCGATGGAGGCAACGACGATGCGCGCTTCTACAGTCGCGAGCTCGATACCGACGAGGGAGACGCGAACCCACGCGTCAATGACGATGCCCTTGTCGAGTACGCGGTCGAGTACATCGATGAGTGAGCTACCGCTCGGGGAACGTTCAACTGCCATGTCGTGACTCCTGTTGTCTTGCTGCCGAGGCGGTTGTTGTAGACGGTGGTACAGCCTGATGCGCGTGAGTGCTCAGGCGAGGATCAGTTTTCCACCAGTTGAGGCCGATCTGCTCGGCCTTGTCAATCGAGCAAATGAGGAGCCTGATCTGGATGGTGAGGAGCTCGACGTTGGCGAGGTTGATCTTGATATCGCCGACCACGACGAGGCCCTTGTCGAGCACGCGATCGAGAATGTCGACGAGACCGTAGGTACGCGACGGGGCTATTAAGTCTGCCAAGCAGTCGTCTCCGTTCGGCTCGTGCGCCGGGTTATCGTAACTTGCCTAGGGGGCCCAGATCGATCTGGAGATCTTCATCGGTCAAACCGAAGATCCCCTTCATTTCCTGCATCCGGTCATTGAGGCGGAGCAACGCGACTCCGAGCTTCTCGATCTCCGCGTCGCTCAGATGTCCCCCCTCCATTCGCCGAACTGCCTGGTGCTCTAGGACCTTACGCAATACCTCAATCAACGTCAAGACGAGCTTGGCGAGTCCGTTCTCGACCTTGTCGGGGTCGGTATTAAGACGCGGCGGCAACGCTTCAGCAACCTCTTCCAGGGGAGTGATCGGAGCATCTTTTGGCGCGGGGAGGGCTTCAACTACCTGGCTCTCCATCGTCGACCCGGAGGAAAGTACGGATGCCGATTCATCGCGTGGCGCGATGAGTCCGGGTTGACGCGGCCGGGTCCCGCGTGGAGACCGCATCGCCGATTCGACGGCGGTGAGCAGCAGTCCGAGATCGAGTTTGATCAGGTCAACGTCGGCTACGGCAAGCATGACCTCTCCGCGTAGCACCACGCCTTTGTCGAGGACGTGATTCAGGACCTCCGCCAACTCAATGCGCGGCGGGCCGAATATCTCGTCAACGCTCACTCGCTTCTCTCCCCGACAAAGTGGTAGGGCGGCCAGGGGCCGGTGAAGTCGAACTTGAATCCGGACGGCTCGTGCTTGTTGACCATCCGCGTCAGCGCCGTCTGGAATTCCACCACGCGCGGCGGAGCAACGAGGAATGATGCGTTGAGAATCGCGCGTCCCTGCTCTCGCGGGGCACCGGAGTTCACCGGCTGCTCGCGCACCGATTCCATCGAGGCGGTGCGGAGCGAGTCGTGAATCTCGCCGGCGACTTTCGCTGTCACGTCGCGTCCGGCATCGCGTCGCAGGTTTTCGATTTTCCGCTCGAGGAGATACTTCTGGCCCGGCGACGACCCCGCCGCTTCTGTCTCCAGCGATTTGAGCTCGCTGCTGTGATCGCCGAGGTGGTCCTTGAGGACGCCCGGCTGGACGTAGACGCGAACGATGAACTCCCTGCCATCGCGAATCCGGGCGAACGTGGTCTTCAGCTCCTTCATCCGCTTGCGGAGCATCCCTTTCACCGCTTTGGCATCTCGGAATAGCGTCCACATCGGGAACGGGATGACGGCGCCGTTGTCCGACGCCCAGGTGAGCACTCGATCGTGGGCCATTGCCCGTTGACTCACCCAATCGACATCGGCGGTGAGGCTCTCCACCCTGTCGGGTGCGTAGTCCTCTGCGCTGACCGATGTCGCCAGCGCAGCATAGTCATCGTTTGGTATGACCGAAACGGGCCCGTCGTCTATCCCTGTTGGAGCGGTGCTCGACTGGAGAGAGGAGCCGACGACTCCGTACACGTAGCACAGGCGCTCGATCATCGAAGCGCGCCGGTAATCTCGCTACTCCGTGTCGTCGCTGCCGGCGACGCGCACCGGTCCGGCGCCAGTGGACATTCCAAATTTCTCACGCCATTCGCGCACTTCCCGGAGGCGCTGCATTATCTCGGCCTCCTGCCTCACGTACTCGGCGTCGTCGATCTCACCCATCTCCAGCCGCATCTGGAGCTTCATCAGATCTTCCTTGATCGGCGTATCGTCGGTCAGCTCCTCGCGCACGACGCGATCCACCTTGTCGAGCGTCCACCGCGAGGCCCACACGGGCCCGAGGAACGGAGCGAGCAGAATGTTGGTGAGAAGTCCCATTTAATCAGAGCCGCGTCAGATCGCCTTTTCCAGCTTCAGCTTGATGTTAACGAAGTTGTAGGGTGGCCATGGACCGGTATACTTGAAGGTAAGAAGATCTTCGTACTGCAGTGAGATCGCTTTCACCTTCTCGTCGAACTGCTTTTCGTCCTTGCGATCGACGAGGAAGGCCGCGTTCAGGATCATGCGGTCGCCGATGACCTTGTTGCTGCGACTGGCCACGGAGACGTCCTTCAGCTGCTCGTGGACGTCGATAAGGTAGCGATTGCTCGCCTCTTCCATCGCCGCCTCGACCAGGCGACCGAGCTGCATACGGGCGAAGTAAGTCGAAGATGCGGCGTTGCGGGTGATCTCGTCCTTCAGCCGGCGAATCTCGTCGTTCTCGCGCTCGATGGCGGCGACCACCTTGTCGCGATCCCAGAGGATTTTAAGCCCGAACTCGATCTTGTCCTGCATTTTGTCGAGCACGTCGGTGAAAGCCTGGTAGGTCGATTTAAGGAGTTGGAGGACGTCGTTCTCGGACCTGAAGACGGTGCCGAACGACATCGGAATGAGGGTAAACTCGCGCATCACCGTCTCATTCACGAA
>Ga0209160_1003873_pt1 | contig 12097 bp, 14 predicted proteins | sample GraSoiAngelo_153_FD_186167 | JGI IMG/M metagenome (GOLD analysis project Ga0209160, IMG submission 186167) | Grasslands soil microbial communities from the Angelo Coastal Reserve, California, USA - 14_1009_12_40cm (SPAdes) (version 2) | ecosystem: Environmental > Terrestrial > Soil > Grasslands ...
GCCTCGGCCGATCTCACCACCCAGGTCAGACAGTCCTTTGACAGCTCGTTGACCCATCTCCACACCGAGTATGTGGACTCCTATGTCCTGCACGGACCCTATCAGCGGCAGGGCTTGGGGAAAGCGGATTGGGAGGTGTGGACGGCCATGGAAGGGCTCTATGAATCAGGGAAAGCCAAAATGATCGGCATCAGCAACGTCACGGCCCAACAACTCACCCAGCTCTGCGCACAGGCGAAGCATAAACCCATGGTGGTGCAAAACCGGTGTTTTGCCGTGCTCGGATGGGACAAAGAGGTGCGGGAGATTTGCCGGACCCACGGCATCATCTATCAGGGCTTTTCGCTGTTGACCGCCAATGGAGCAGTCCTTGCCGATCCGGAAATTCGGGCCATCGCCAAACGGTTAGGGGCTGGTGGCGCACAGGTTATCTTTCGGTTTGCCATGCACATCGGGATGCTCCCGTTGACCGGAACCACGAGCCCACAACATATGAAAGAAGACCTCCAAGCCGAACAGTTCACACTCTCCCCCGAAGACATCCGGCGGATTGAAACGATCGCGCTGTAACGAGAAGATGCAGGATCAGGGGGTCAGGCATGAGTTCTTGGCTTCAGCCGTGATGAAGTCGTTGAGCAGCCGACACCCGGCGAAGAGCGTCGCCTCCTCGTTCCGAATCCAGCGGCTGATGACACCCAGGTAGGCGAGCGTGTCCGCGACCGCCTTCATGTCTCGTATACCGGTGTCGGACCGGGCCAGGGTGGGATTCACCGGTTTGCCGCGCTCGATCAGGTAACACAGCAAGCGCCGCTCGGGGCCCTCGCCGCTCTCGGCCGCCAGGCGCTGAACAAAGGGTTCCCACTGACACCGCCCCGTCGCAACGGCATGCTCCAGGGTTCGGTGGTTCCCGTCTCCTCCCCAGTCCATGTAATGGAGAAGCAACTTGGTCAGGTAGGGATGGTTCCCGGTCCATGCGGCCAAGGCAGCACTCGTGTCCCGGCCGATCAGCCGTCGCGTCTCCCCATCGAGAAGGACCGACAGCGGGAACACTCGGAAGGACACGCCGGCCAATATTCCGGAGCGGCCGAGCATGGTTCGCAATCGGCGCCCGCCGTTCACGACGATGCTGGCCGGTTTGGCCGCCGACACCCGCGCGAACAGCGACTCGATCGCCGAGTCGGCGATGCCATCCGGATTATCCAGGACGACGATCGAGCCGGGCACCACGTCGATCCGGGGAGAAGGGTCGGCGCCAACATCTATCTCGAGCACCGTGTAGTCCGTCAGCCCCTGCAACGCAGTTCGAACCAGCGAGGTCTTGCCCAGTTTCGGCCCTCCGATCACCGCCAGGGACTCGCCTCGCGCGATGCGCCGACGCAAGTTCCTGACGAGCCCTTGGCGACCGATGAACGCGTCTCCAGTGGCGGGACAGGGAGTGAACGGTGGGATGACCATAACCCACTCTACCACAGTGAGATCAGACGAAGTTCAAGACTGTCACCCGTGTCAACGTCATGCCACCGGAGGAAGTTCTCTGCCAACTCAGACGATGATGACACAGACTGTCATGGACAAGAGTGGGACATTCGACTTTGCTGTTGACCGCCCCAGCCTCCTTTGGTAGCCTGCGCACATGCTTCGCACCGCCACTCCAAAAACTCTACTCTGCAAGGATTGAAGCGAGATTCGGTCAATATTTATGTTGCGGATGTTGATTGAGAAATCCAAGGCGCTCCTACCCGAGGCAAGTGCATTCTTTGAGCTCCTCGGTTTTGCAATACTGGCATCTGGTATTTTTTCCGGCTTAGCACTTATTACCTACGACCCTACAGACTCGATCAAGCTCTTTGCTACAGATGAACCCTATCAAAATATGATCGGACCCGCGGGCGCGGTGCTGGCTGATTTTTTGCTTAGCACATTCGGCCTTGTTAGCTTCCTTATCGCATCGATACTTTTCTTCTGGGGTGGAATGATGGCGCTCGGCTTTCTCCGCTGGCCCAAGACCAAACGTTTTGTCGGCTTTGCCCTTATCGTAGTGGTTGCTTGCGGACTCATTCATATTGACGAGCCAAATCCGACAGGCACGCACCTATCCAACGGTTTTGGCGGCACGATCGGCACAACGCTTGGTAACACACTCCTCAACAGTGTCGGCTACGGTGGCGCCGTCATCGGTTTAATTTTTGCAGCCGTGGCTGGCCTGGTGGTTACGGGTAACTTGACGGTTTCCAATACCGCAAGGTTTTTTGAATACCTGTTCTTTCTGCTGCAACGTCTCATCAGTGAACCTATAGGCAAAAGACGGAGGAAGCCGCTCTCCTCGCTTAGCACACCTCAGACTAATGGGGAGGATGGACAGCGTGCTGCACAATCGATAACTGGAGATCAGGATGAAGAAAGTGAGATAGGAATCGAGGTTGACCTCACCTCCGCAGTCCCCAAAAATGCCAAGCCTGATGTCGACATTTTTCAAACGAGCAAGGCTAACTCCTCAGACAAAACTGACTTCCGCGCCCTGGTTAAGAAGCTCGAATCTCAACTCCATGAATTCAAGATTGAAGGCAAGATCACCAACATAACGGTGGGCCCGGTAGTCACAACGCTGGAATACGAACCAGCCTCAGGAACGAAAGCTGCAAAAATTGTGAGCATTGCGAACGACATTGCCCGCATATTGCGGGCGCAAAGTGTGCGGGTTATTCCGGCGTTGCCCGGTAAGAACACCGTCGGCATTGAAATCCCTAGTGAGCAACGTAGAGTCATTCGTTTGGGTGATGTGCTCAAGAGCCCCAAGTACCGTTCATCAGAAATGATCCTACCGGTGGCTCTTGGAGTCGACACCCTGGGCGAGCCTGTGGTTGAAGATCTGGTACAAATGCCGCACCTCTTGATTGCCGGCACCACTGGGTCCGGCAAAAGCGTTTTTATCAATAATCTTATCGCCGGGCTCGTCTGCAAGAATACCGCCAAGGAGATGCGCTTCGTTTTTATCGACCCCAAGATGGTCGAATTGGCGGCGTACAAGAAATTGCCCCACCTTGCCTGCCCAGTGATCAGCGATATTAAAACCGATGCCTCCACCCTGCTCAACCGCATGGTGGAGGAGATGGAAATGCGCTACGAATCTATGCTCGCCCTCGAGACGCGAAATATTCAAGAGTTTAATGAGACTATCCGCAAACACCGCCGCAGTGAATTTGTAAAATTCAACGGTAAATGGCAAGTTTTACCCTATGTTGTTTTTCTCATTGATGAGTTTGCCGACATGGTCTTTATGCTCGGCAAGGAGGCCGAGGAATTAATCACTCGCCTGGCCCAGAAAGCCCGGGCCGCCGGGATTCACCTGGTCATCGCTACTCAACGACCTTCCGTGGATGTGGTCACTGGCTTAATTAAGGCGAACTTCCCTACCCGCATCGCCTTCCGCGTCCAGAGTGGGAGCGACTCACGAGTTATTCTCGATCAGAGCGGCGCCGAAACCTTGCTCGGCAAAGGGGATCTGCTCTACCAATCGGCTGGCACTCTTCAACGATTGCACGCGGCATTGATAGAAGACAGCGAAGTCAAAAAATTAGTCAAAGCCTGCGCCTAAGACCATATCCCCTCCACAATCTCGCTGATCCAGCTACGCGGCGCGACTTCCGTTTATTGACACTGCGAACAGGCGTGTGCTATCCAACAGTCATCGTGTTATAGTGATGGAGTTCTCACGATGGAAACAACGCCACTCTACGTTCTGAGGCGGCCAGACGGCACATTTAAATATTACGTGGATCCCGACTACGCTAAAGACCAAGGGGTAAATCCCGACAAACTGATCTGCGTGGATATTCCGAGCTCTATCTACGCGACCGGTACCGTGGACGACTTATCCACCTTCATCGCCAAGGAAATCGAAAAGCTGGGCCAACCATGACTACCACCGCTCCACCCCAGACGGCGCTCACGCGGGCCCAGGTCGAGACGGCCATCGCGGCGCTGCAGCCGGTCCAACGGGTCATGGTCCGCCTCCTCCTGCTGCCCTACCTGGACCCGACGCCCGAAGACATCGCCTTCATGGCCCGCGAGCGGTCCGAGCCGAACATGAGGGCCGGCCTGAAGCAAGGCGGCAGGTCGCAGATAGCCCACGACAAGATCAGTGGGCTCCCCAAGGACTGGATCGTCGCGGTCGAGAACAAAGTCCGGCAGTTCCAAACCCAGGTGCGCGGGCAGCTCATCCGCTTGAATCTCCTGGCCGATTTCCTCACGGACTACCTGGCAGGCCTGCAACTGGAGATCACGGCAACGGAGCAGTTGCTCACCTCCGAATGCGCGGTCGGTCCGGAGTCGCTCGAAGACCTGCACGCACAAGCCAAGCTCTCGCCGCTCTCGTACGCCCTGAAAAAGCTGGCCGCTCGCGCCGACAAAGGGGAGATCGAAGAGGCGGACTACCTTCGAGAACGGTTGAGCCTGGAATACCAGGCCCGCCTCCGGCAACGCGACCGCTTTAAGAAGCGCCTCAACCTGGTTTTGCTGGAACGCCCGGCCAGCATGCTGTCGTCCCTCTCCGACGAGTTTCTCGCCGAGATCTGGTGCATTTCTGTCGGTCCCATCACGAATCGACGCGTGAAGGCCGTCCAGGCGTACGTGAACGCGCTGGCCTCGACCCTGAAGTCCGGCCTCGACGCCGCCAGCTTCGCCGCAGCGGTCAACGCCGGTCTTGGCCCGCGGTTGGCGGGAGGCAGCAAGAACGAAGGCATCGGGAGCAAAGCCGTGGACCTGTCCGGCGACCTGTGGACCCAGAGCATCCTCGCCCTAGCGGCGGATCAGATCCCGCCCATCACTCCCAAACCCTGCGAGCACCCGGTAGGGGGAACCAAGAGCCTGACGGCCAAGCTTCGCAGCCTGGCGATCTACGAACTGGGCGAAGACGAAGAAGTCAAGATGTGGCCACTGACAGTCCTATGCCTCAACTGCCTGACCGTGGTGCGATCCGCCCAGCAAGAATCGGGCATCGTTGGACGCGCCCTCGACGAGGTCGTGGCTCGAGTGAAGACCCGCTCGGCGTTTCCCCGCAAAGAGGCCGCCCCGGCCGCCCAGGAAGCTGCGCCTTCGCCGGAAGCGGAAGCGCTGGACCTGGAAGAGCGTTTGCGTCCCTTCATCGGAGACGACGCAGGCCAGGTGGGCGCCAAAAGCTGGTAAGCACACTTTTTGTGGGATAATGAACCGCAAGCTGGGTGTGGCGGTGTAGCTCAGTTGGTAGAGCAGCGGACTCATAAGCCGCGGGCCGGGGGTTCGATACCCTCCACCGCCACCAAAAAAATCAGCGGCTTAAAACCTGACCTGTCCCCAGTTGTTGCACCACTCCCCGAAACGTACGATTTGCGAACCATCTGGTTTGAGCTACCGAGGACCGCAGCATAGCTGAAGTAGCCGACGCTTAGTCTATCAAAGCCACGCGGTTTGAGCCAAATCGCAGCCCCTGCGCGCCTCAGGGGGCGTGCATCAGAGTCAAGAGAAGCTCGCGGAGACGAGTTTCCTCTTCATGGCGTATTCTGAGGAACTCCAAGCCGATCCTCTGGCCGGTTAACGTTCGGACTATCACGTCATCAATCTCAATTGGCGGCTCTTGGTCTGGCAGTTGAATCCTGACGCAAAAATGTTGCCCTTTATGGCACAGCCCATTGCTCTTGACCGCACAACCTCGCATCGAGATGTCAAGCAAGGTTCCTTCCTCACGTTGTTTCTTAAACTGTTTGGGGATTGCGCTGAGGAGCACTGGGTATCGCGCTGGGACTCGGTCATACTCTCGACTTGGATTTGTGCTTGGCCACCACTTGAAAGCCAGAAATCGGTGGGTGCAGACTTGGCAACGAAATGGGCCGATGGTCAGCAAGCTCAGGATGTATTCACGCAGTCCACGTCTCGGGACCTTCTTTACCAGCGCGATTCCACAATGTGGACAAGCTAGCATATGGACAGAACTCGATGCTCCTGCAACTCGTTATGAGCAACACCGCGCAAAGCTCAGACCATTCGGGCGCGGAGTACCCCTCGTTTTTCAGAAGGAGTTAGCAAAATCACTGATGGTGGAAAATGAGTAGTGGTTCATTTTGATTTCTTTACAGGTTTGATAAAGACTTGGTTCATTCCATGTTTCAGTCAAGCACTGATCTCTAGACGATGACTATATAGCTTTGTTAATTCCTCTTTCATCTGGTCGTTGGACCCGTAAGGTTCTAAGAGACATTTGAGACAGGCAGACCTCTTAATGCCACCGATGATGCTTGTAAGTTCTTTTGAGAGTTCTGGGTGCTCGCGACTTGCCATATTATGCAGTCCTTACTTCAATGACCCCGCTATCTTCCGACACTGCGCCCATGATCGGCAATTCCTGCCTGCTCACCGGCCAGGTCTCGAACCTCAGGTGTCTTTCCTTCACTTTTAGCCGGGTTCTTCCCAGCTAAGGCCAAGCTTAGCGCAGAACAGAAGTAAGGCTAGGCCATCCCTCATGGCTCGGTGCGGATACACCCCAATTTGACTGTCCATTCAAACCGCTTCAGGTCCACAGGCTTGCCGAGGATTTCAATGGCCCCCAGATCGAGTCCCTCTTGCAGCAACCGCTCGTCCGGGCTCGATGTCAGTAAGATCACTCCCCCCGCGTAGTGCTTCGCCCGCAATCTTTTCAGCACCTCGATCCCATTCATGCCAGGCATGTGTATGTCTAGCACGATGAGATCGGGGGGCTCCTGATCAACCAAAGCCAGCGCGTGCAGTCCTTCAGAAGCCACGCGCACCTGATAGCCTCGACTGGATAAGTATCCACTGAGCAAGGCCGTGATCTGCGGCTCGTCGTCCACCACCAGGATCGTCATCCTATTCGTCCCCTTCCGCAGTGATTGACGTCCAGCACTTCGCACACCTTGCGCAGGAGGGCTGTCGGCGCGAAAGGCGTCTGGAGGAAGGCCGTCTCCTTATGAAGCGAGCACGCACCCCAAGTGGACCGCCAACTCAAGACGCGCCATGTCCGGGGGCTTCCCGATCACGTCAAACGCGCCGAGATCCAACATCCCTTGGAGCTTGTCCTCGTCGAGGCTGCCGGTGAGCGCGAGAATGCTGCCCGCGTACTTTCTCGCCCGCAGTTCCCGCGCCAGGGCCTCGTGCCCGTTGCTGGCCGCGAGGACTCGATAGCCAAGCTTCGTCAAATACGTTGAAACCATGTTGCAGAGTTCCGGTTCGTCATCCACAATAAGAATTGATTCCGAACCGGGCTTGCTCGCGGACGGCTCAGCCGTCGCCGTCGCCCCCTGTGACACGTCGGTCATTCGGGGCGGTCGCAACAGGGCCCGCCCGATCGCATTGCTCAAGACCTTCAGCGGCAGGTCCTTTTTCATAAAATCAACCGCGCCGAGTTGCCAGGCCTGAAGCTTCACGTCACCGGGTACGCCTCCGTCCAACATGATCACGGCGGCTTGCGGAAAGAGCTGGCGTATCTGTCGAAGCACGTCAAGGCCGTTCATGTCAGGCGGTTGGAAATCCAACAGCGTAAATCGAGGCTTCCTCTGTCGGAAAAGTTCGAGGCCTTCGATGCTGCTCTGCGCTAACAGGACCTCGTGGCCCAGACTGGACAGTATCGAGTGCAACTGGTCTCTGAGACTCCGTTCCCCAGCCACCACAAGAATCGTCGCCATCTATAGAGATTCTCTTGTGCCGTGCGATCCGCACTTCATGCATTGATCGGGAGCTCGAAAGCCTTGGTTCTGACACGTATCGTTATGGCAGCACATAGGACCTGGACCGGCTTCAAGGGAGCAGGTCATTTCAATCAAGTTTTGGGTCATAGATACTGGATAGTCGCTTTCTGCTTTTCACATCCAGAACAGGCTTCACTTTTTGTCATATGTAGCGTTTGCCACGTTTGAAATATGATCTCGAGCGCTTGTCGGTCTTCGGGAGACGTGATCCTCGCTTTTTCCGATAAACAGTCACAGCAGAAAGGCTTCCCAGGATTATCTTTCAAGGCACGCGAAGCCACGCCCTGAATATTCTGGGGCATTAGCACCTCACCGTTTAAGCGATGAGTTCCGTTAAGCCCGGTCACACCGGAGTTTGAACCGCCTCCTCGTTCTTCTTCTGCATCGCCCAGGGACGGCCAGTCGCTGTTGAGGGTAGGAAGCGGTCTTAGGTAAGGCCGATGCTTTCCCTGGGGAAATCGGTTCTTAGGACGCCTCCTAAATGATGATCCCCTCCTCACGGACCAGCACCGGCTTGCCTCCGGCCCGGAGCATCATTTGGCCCAGCAGGTGGACATGGAAGAACACGGTAATGTCATCTGGTGTGCGCGAATCAAGGAATGCGCTTGCGACCAGGACCTTTTGAACGAGCCCACCATGGACCATCCTGAATTCGTACGTGTGTGCATCCGCCCATCCGTGCGATAGTTCGGCACCCTGGAAGGTCTGTCGGAGATACGCCAGGATGGGGGCGATTTTGTCGTCTTCGTGGTCGGGCATAGGGTGCGGGTAGTGGGTCAACTTGACGGTGCTGTGTCTCCACACCGTGGACGCTTGTCACCCACTTTGAACATTCTTGCCTCCTGTTAAAGCGCGCGCCGACTGGGGCAGGTCAGGTGGACGTCTCACGTTCACACCGGAGTTTGACCAGTCACAGGTCTCTTTACCTCTGACCCGCACACCGTGCAGGCATAATCCCCTGTCGGGCGGCCATCCATGAACTGTTGTTCCACGACATGCGGGTGATCGCATGGCGGGCTGCCTTTGGCTGCCCACCCCACTCTCAATAACACGGCCTCCCGAAACTTCACAGCGGCCCCATGTTGTTTACTCCATCGGTCGGCTATAGTCCCACCGAATCTGCTTCTTCACAACACTGCGATGGCTACCCTGCTAATGCATATTCGCCATGTTAATTTCACTAAGACACATCCCGTGGTAATATCGACTGAATAGGTACTTTTGTATATCAGATTTTGTCCTACGAGTGTTTCGCGTAAATTTGTGTGCGGGATGTGGGTTCTTCAGGCCAGGCAGACTGGTGTTAGTCTACCAGTCTATTCTTGAGGGCGTAATGGGTCAGTTCGGCATTGGTGCGCATATTCATTTTCTCCAGGATGCGGGCCCGGTAGGTGCTGACGGTTTTGACGCTGAGCGCCAGCTCCTCGGCGATCTCCCCGACCGTTTTCCCTGAGGCGATCATGATCAGGACCTGATGCTCGCGGTCGGACAAGCCCGCGTGAGGGGGCCCTTGGATTTTCCTCACCCTTTCAAGGGTCAGCTTTCGTTTCAGCGTAGAACTCACATAGGTTCCGCCTCCCAAGACTATTTTCATTGCCCGGACAATCTCCTTCCCCATGCTTCCTTTGGTGATATAGCCGTTCGCGCCGGCCCGTAACATGCGCAGCGCATATTGGTCTTCCGGATGCATGGTAAAGACCAGCACCGGGAGCGCAGGATGCGTCTTCCTCAATTCCTTTAAGATCTCCACTCCACTGAGCCCAGGCAAAGTGATATCCAACACCACGAGATCCCAACGCTCTTTCCTGGCGCGTTCGAGTACCTCATGCCCCGTGGTGGCTCCTCCCTGCACTGCAATGTCCGGCTCCTCGGATAGCAGTTGTTTCAAACCCATCCAGACGACGTCATGATCGTCTGCAACCAGAACCTTGCGTATGGCCTTCATGGATGGCATGCGGTGATGCTCGCTGCGGGGTTTTATCGGTATGCTGACAGCAAGAGCACTGCCTCGGTCTGAGAGTTGCCCCGCAACCATAGCGCCAATGCCTGGTGAACTCTATCAGCGTTCGTCCTACAGGGTGGGCTCGAACAGAGTGAGCAGGCGGGGGTTTCAGTCCACGAGCTTCTTGGCCAGCAGGTCGCTCATGTCGCTATGTCCGCTGCTGACTTTTCTGATTGCGTTCACGATCTCGTGACCCTTTCTCCCGTTGGTGAGGAGCCCTTCGCGCCAGCAGTCAGCATACGTCGGGCATACTGATCCTCAGAGTGCATGCTGAGTACCACCACCGGGAGGTGAGGACTCAACGAGCACAACTCCTTGATCAGCTTCAATCCGCTCTTGCCGGGCAGGGCAATGTCGAGCAAGACCACATCCCACGGCTGTTCCCCGACGCGTTCGAGGACTTCCTGGCCGGTCGTGGCTTCGCTGATCACGATCTCATCCGGTTCGTCGGCTAGGAGTTGCCTCAGGCCATACCGGACCACTTCATGATCGTCTGCGATGAGGACCTTACGCATGGCTTACCCGAGTAAGGCGGCTACGCCGGCGGTGAAAGCGGAATCTGCAGCGTCACAGTGGTCCCTCTCCCAGGATGACCGCTGAACGAGACATCCCCGCCGCACATGCGAGCATGCTCTCGCATGCCAAGGAGCCCGAGAGAGCGAGGAACGGAGATTTTGTTTTCATCTATACCCTTGCCGTTGTCTTGGACGATCAGGACGAGGGCTGGTCCCATCTTTTTGAGGGTGATCGCGACCGTGGTCGCCTCGGCATGGCGGATGACGTTGGTAAGGGTTTCTTGTGCGATGCGGAAAATCGCCGTTCCGGTGGTTGGATTCAGCTCGACAGCTTCGAAGTCAGACACGAACTCGCACCGAATGCCTGTGTTGCTCGTGAATGCAGATGCCAGCCACTCCAGAGCCGCGATCAACCCCAGATCGTCCAGGACCGACGGTCTCAGCTCGGTCGAGATTCGACGAACCGCTTGGGCTGTGGTGTCAACAAGGGCCGATAGGGCTTTGACTTTCTCCTGCACCTGCCGTTGCTCTGGTGTCAACCTGCCTGCCAACCACGAGAGGCCGAGCTGCAAACCTGTGAGCGCTTGGCCGAGTTCATCATGGACCTCGCGCGCGATCCGAGTCCGTTCTTCCTCACGGATGGATTGCAGATGGGCAGCCAGGGCACGCAACTGGACCAAAGTCTCTTGCAACTGCTCCTGGCTCTGTCGCAACGCCTCCGCCGACCGTGTGCGCTCGGCGACTTCTGCGGTGAGCTCCGTGTTGAGCTTTTCCATCTGAGCCTTCCCGGCAGTCAAGGAGGCGATCATCTCACGGTTTTCCAATCGCAGATGCAGGGACATGAGAATCGTCTCGTGCAGCTTCCACGCGATGAACACCATGAGGATCATGTAGAGTGCCACCATCCATCCCATGGCGGTGGAGAGAGCACCCCCCTGTGCGAGAAAACGGACTGTAACAGGAAGCAAGGCGGGGATCGCGAAACTCAGGAACGCTGCCATCATGGATGATAAGGTGGCGACCGCTCCTGCTGTCATTCCTGCCAGCACGAAGACGACAAAGACTTGATGCACGATCGAATTGTCAGGAAACAGCCAGATCCCCGCAGCACCCCATCCCACACCGGAGAACGCTGTGCCGACAAGAAACAACGTCCCCCACCGATTGATTTCAAGGGTGGAGGGTGACAGGCGATAAAATCCCCGGACAGACACAACGCGGACCAGCGTCAATGCCAGGATGTAAAAGAGCCAGGCTAGGAGCGCGGTGTGAGAAACGACACCCCATTCGATGAACACCAGAATCAGGGCGTTCAAGACAATGGCAGTGAAGGCGAACGAAGAGTTCGTATAGAGCAGCTTGATCTGCTCGGAACGGACTGCCGTGGACCGCTCGCACGAAGTGTCCATTGCGAAACGACCCACCCCCGGTTGTTGTCCCATCTTCAATACAGACTTGAAAACTCCCAGGCCTGGACTCGAACCTTGGGCAGCCACTAGGCTAGGCCACCCGTCGGGACCTGTCAAGCGTGACCCTTTTGGGTAGTGGGTCAGTTTGAAGAATTGGTCTGAGGAGCGTAGCTACTCACTTCGGTTTCTTCGGATTCTGTTGCTCAGCTTTGCGTCTTTTCGAAGTATCCAATTCGAGCAGAAGAGTACGGATTTTCGATTCGATAGCTTGCTCTTCTTCCTCTGTCAGCGGCTTGTGTTCGCGTAGTACCTGCAGCAACCAGTTTGTTGCGGTAATGAATCCTTGAACTGCCAATCCCAGCGGCATAAGCGTACCTATACCGCTCCCTCTTTGTAGATTTCAATAGCTATGCATGGTCAACGTATGCCTTAGCG
>Ga0209160_1003877_pt1 | contig 12093 bp, 9 predicted proteins | sample GraSoiAngelo_153_FD_186167 | JGI IMG/M metagenome (GOLD analysis project Ga0209160, IMG submission 186167) | Grasslands soil microbial communities from the Angelo Coastal Reserve, California, USA - 14_1009_12_40cm (SPAdes) (version 2) | ecosystem: Environmental > Terrestrial > Soil > Grasslands ...
CCTCCTGATCGCCGGCCCGCACCTTTCGGGCGAGGGCGATCTCTTCCTTCTGCGTGAGCAGCGGAGTCTTCGACACTTCGTGCAGGTACTGGTCCAGGATGTCGCGCTCGTGCTCGTGAGAGCCGAGACCGGCGAGCAGACCACGGCGCCGGCCGCGACGCTTGACGACCCGTCGCCCAGTAGCGGCGGGCGCCTTCGCCTTGGCCTTCGCGGCGCGTGCAGTCTTCACGTGCTTCCGGGTACGCGGCATTGGTTCGCCCTATTGGGGTGCTTTTTAGTACGCAGACGCAGCAAAAATGTTCATGAAACGGGCGTGAAATCGCTTGACACTGCCTCAACGCCCCGATAAGATGCCGTGTTCCCGCCCGGGCAATTCGGGGGCGCCGGGGGCGCCGGGGGCGCCGGGGGCGCGGGGGGCCGCGGGGGGCCGCGGGGGGGGCAATATAACGGGGGCGTAGCTCAGTTGGGAGAGCGCGTGAATGGCATTCACGAGGTCAGGGGTTCGATCCCCCTCGCCTCCATGGCTTCCCGGGCGGTAGATGAGTCCCGACTGAGTGGTTACATTTGCTGCCGGCATGCGGGAATAGCTCAGTTGGTAGAGCACAACCTTGCCAAGGTTGGGGTCGCGGGTTCGAGTCCCGTTTCCCGCTCTCCAGTCGGAAGGTTGAAACAAGCGACGCGGGGTGGAGCAGTCTGGTAGCTCGCCGGGCTCATAACCCGGAGGTCGTGGGTTCAAATCCCACCCCCGCTACTGAAGATTGCGGATTGTGGATTGTGGATTGCGGATTGACGGTGGGCAGTTCAATCCGCAATCGCAAATCCGCAATCCGCAATTGCGTTCCGGGCGGTTAGCTCAGTTGGTTAGAGCGCCACGTTGACATCGTGGAGGTCACTAGTTCGAGTCTAGTACCGCCCATGCGCGCCCATAGCTCAACTGGATAGAGCGCTTGACTACGGATCAAGAGGCTGGGGGTTCGAGTCCTCCTGGGCGCATACACGGCGGCTCAGCGGCTTCGGCGGCTGGGCGTCTAGAAGTTCGGGGCGTAGCGCAGTCCGGTTAGCGCGCCTGGTTCGGGACCAGGAGGTCGGTGGTTCAAATCCACTCGCCCCGATTGTCTACCTGTTGCGTCTGTGGCGTCTAGGTAGTTTGCGCCAGTAGCTCAGCTGGATAGAGCGTCGGCCTCCGGAGCCGAAGGTCGTGGGTTCGAATCCCGCCTGGCGCATGAAGCTACGACGCGGTAACAACGGAGCCGAAGGCAGCTGCGCGGCCTACGCCGGGCCTGCGAGACGGGACCCTCATCAAACACGGCTGATCACACAGGTCCCGGCGGCTGGTCAGGCGGGGCTCAGTTCTTTTCCTTGGCTACCGCCTGCAGAACGAAACCGTGGACCGTATTGGTCGCATCGGCGTAGCTGCCAACCATCTCTCCCTGCGGATTGACCCCGAATATCCTGGTCCACTTAGCACCCGGGACGTCGATCACGGTCAAGCCGTCAGCGTCGCGTGAGAACCCGTGTGAAGTGACCGGGTTGAAGTAGCCGACCACCCTGCCCGTGGGGCTCACGTCCCACGCCTCGGTGAACGTCGCACCGGGTGCATCAAACTGCGTATAGGCACCCCGGTCGAGCACGTAGCTGTGGACGAGTGTCGCGGACTCGAAGGAGATCCCCGCGATCACCCTACCGCCCGACGTGACACCGTTGTGCATCGTCGAGGGCAACAACTCGAACGACTTGACCCTGTCACCGCGCTGCACGTATCCCCGCATGTCGACGAGGAAGTTCGTGTCGTGGAAGCAGCCGACGATATCGCGGGACGGGCTGATCTTGATCGGCAATGTAGTGAGGTGTCCGGGAACGGAGATATTGGTGAACACGCCGTCCTGCAGCAGGAACCCGAAGGTCCTCGCGTCGCCCGCGATACGGTATCGCCCCACGATGTCGCCCTGGGGGTTGATCCCCCAGGCCTCCGTCGCGATCGCCCCGGGGACCTGAATTGTGGTAACAGTGCTGTTATCCCACAGGTAGCCGTGCGTCCCCGCCGCATCGGTGTAGGAGCCGACGATCTGGCCAACTGCGTTGATACCGAAGGCCCGCGTGGCGGACGCGCCTTGCACGTCAATCGTGCTGAACCCAGCAGCCTGTGCCAGCTCCATCGACAGGGCGTCCACCGACCGGGGGTCAGATCCTGCTGGAATGCCTTCGATTCCTCCTCCCATGAAGATCATGAGGGGGTTCTCATCGGCGTCGGTCAATGAGGCCTGAATGCCATTGATGCCGAGCGCGCCGTCCGGCGCGAGGGGCGGCGCCGTCGGCCCCTGATCAGCGCAAGCCGCGAGCATCAGGGCGGCCAGGGCGGCCGCAGAATGGAAGCCTTTCATCGAATCTCCTCCTCAAGGGTAGAGCCACGGCCGGACCCGCGACGCGTTCGCCGGGTCTGGCTTGTGGCGGTCGGGACCGGGGTCTCCGTTAGATGCCCTGGGTCGCCTCCTGATCGCACATCGTCACCCGGCCGTCACCTGTTAATGAACTCGACGCTCCGTCGGGTCGGCGGCGTATCTCTGGAAGCGGGGGGGAGGCCCGTGCGCGGGCGGGCGGGCTAGCGGCGCCTAGCATCTGAGTAACGTTTCAATATGCTTCCAAGAGGGTCGGTCGCAAGAGCTAGTGAACTGGCCTCGGATGACGCGCGCGGGGCGCGCGCATGTCTCAAGCAGTCAGCACATTGCGAACCCAGGTCTCTTGCGTCCACGCCCCCTGATGCGCGTACAGGGGGTCGCTGCTCCAAGACGCCGACCGAGAAGCGACCTGTGGTAACAACGGTGCTAACAACGGGGGCGTCGCGAGCCGACGCTGGCTGGCGCGAAGCCCCCGCAAGTGCTTGAAACAGCAACGGCCAACGTTGGTGAGCGCTGGCCGGTGCCGCCTCCGGAGCCGAAGGTCCCGCGTTCGAATCGCGGCTGGCGCATTCGCTCTCAGCTGTGAGTGGCGGTGGCCGCGCTGAGAGCCGCGCGATCCGGATACACCCCCAGAACGCGCAGCATCGGCGCAAAGGTGCGCAGTTCGCGTAGGGCGTCGTGCGTGCTCTCCAGCGCGTCGCCGGCAACGTCCAGATAGAAGAGGTATTCCCACGGACGCCCCGGCAGCGGCCGGGATTCGATCTTCGTCAGATTGAGATCGCGAGCGGCGAAGACGCGCAGCGCACGGTGCAGGGCGCCCGGCGTGTTCGGCAGGGTAAACACCAACGACATCTTCGACGCACCCCAGACCGGCACGGGCTCACGCGCCACGACGAGAAACCGGGTGTAGTTCTCGGGGTGGTCCTCCAAGCCTTCCGCCAGCACCGCCGCACCGTACAGCCGCGCGGCGAGTGCCGACGCGATCGCCGCATCCGCCGCGAGAGTCCCGGCCATCAGGTCGTGGACGCTGCCGGCGGTGTCGTACGCGGGAACGGCGAGGAGCGCCGGATGCTCGGTGAAGAAGCGACGGCACTGAGCGAGCGCGACCGGATGCGAAGCGACGCGCCCGATGTCGCCCAGCGTGCCGCCTGGACGCGCCACGAGACAGTGCCGAATGCGCAACGCGGTCTCACCCACAACGTGGAGCGAATGGGCACTGAGCAAATCGTAGTTCTCATGCACCGACCCGGCGAGCGTATTCTCGATCGGCACGAGACCGCGGTCCGCGTCGTCTTTCTCGACCGCGCGAAAGAGGTCCTCGAACGTGACGCACGCAACGATGCGCGTGTCGGGGCCGAACACGGCAATCGCAGCAGCGTGGCTGAACGATCCCGCTTCTCCCTGGATGGCGACGCGGGTCATGCGTCCGTGACGGCGCCGAGGCTGCTGCTGGAGACCAGGCGGGTGTACTTGGCCAGGACGCCGGACTTGTACCGCGGCGGGGGCGGCGTCCACCGCGCGCGGCGCCGCTCCAGGTCGCGCTGCGAGACGTCCACACTCAGCTCGCGGCGATCGGCATCGATCGTAATCGCATCGCCCTCTTCCACCAGGGCGAGTGGTCCGCCCACCGCCGCTTCCGGAGCGACGTGACCCACCACCAAGCCGTGCGTCCCGCCTGAGAACCGTCCATCGGTGATCAAACCAACGGAATCTCCCAATCCCGCGCCGACAAGAGCGGCAGTCGGCGCCAGCATTTCACGCATGCCCGGACCACCCTTCGGCCCTTCGTAGCGGATCACGATGACGTCGCCGGCGTGAATCGCCCCGGCGAGAATCGCTGCGAGACACGCTTCCTCCGAGTCGAACACGCGCGCGGGTCCCGTGATGCTCATGTGCGCATGTCCACTCACCTTCGCGACCGCGCCCTCGGGCGCCAGGTTGCCACGCAGGATCACGATGTGCCCACGCTCGGCGATCGGCCGGTCCCAGGGGCGAATCACTTCCTGATCGACCGGCGGGCGGGATGACACGTTCTTCAGGACCTCCGCGACCGTCTTTCCTTCTATAGTCACGGCGTCGCCGCGCAGCGCGCTGTGGTCGAGCAGAATCCGCATGACCTGGGGAATGCCGCCGGCGCGATGCAAATCTGTCGTGACGAAACGCCCCGACGGCTTGAGGTCGCACAGGACGGGCACCCGGTCCCGCGCCGCTTCGAAATCCAGGAGCGAGAGCGGCACCTCGGCGGCCCGTGCGATGGCGAGGAGATGCAGGACCGCGTTAGTGGATCCACCCAGTGCCATGACCACGGCGATGGCATTCTCGAACGCCTGGCGCGTGAGGATCTGTCGCGGCAGCCGCCGCTGGCGGATTGCGTCGACCAGAACGTCGGCGGATCGGGCGGCGCTGTCGGCGGTCTCGGGATCTTCCGCGGCCATGGTCGACGAGAAAGGCAGGCTCATGCCCATCGCTTCGATAGCGGCGGACATCGTGTTCGCGGTGAACATCCCTCCGCACGAACCGGCCCCAGGACATGCGCGCCGTTCGATTTCCCCGAGCTCGTCGGCCGCCATTCGGCCGGCCCCGAAGGCGCCGACCGCTTCGAACACACTGACGACCGTCAGGTCACGACCCGCGTAATGACCCGGCTTGATCGTGCCACCGTAGACAAACACGGCGGGGATGTCGAGCCGGGCGATCGCGATCATCGCGCCCGGCATGTTCTTGTCGCATCCCCCGATCGCCAGCAGGCCGTCCATCCGCTGCGCGCCGCACGCCGTCTCGATCGAATCGGCGATCACTTCACGCGAGACCAGCGAGTAGCGCATGCCCTCCGTGCCCATCGAGATGCCGTCGCTGACGGTGATCGTGCCGAACGTCTGCGGCATCGTGCCGCCCGTCCGCAGCGCCGACACGGCGCGGTCCGCGAGCCGGTTGAGCCCCGAGTTGCACGGGGTGATCGTGCTGTAGGCGCTCGCGACGCCGACGATGGGCTTGGTGAAGTCGCCGTCCCGGAATCCGACAGCGCGCAGCATGGCGCGATTGGGGGCGCGCTCCAGGCCTTCCGTCACAGCGCGACTGCGAAAATTGTCACTCACGCTAGTCCCTCGACGGCTCCGCTAAAGACGTGTTCCACAATCCGGTCACCCATCTCCGCCGTGCCAATCGACGGCTCGCCCGGCAGCGCGATGTCCCGCGTGCGCGCGCCCGCGTCGAGCGCCGCGGCGATGGCCTCGTCCACGGCAGCGGCCGCCTCGGCGAGCCTCAGGCCGTGACGGAGCAGGAGCGCGACGGTCGCGATGGCACCGATCGGATTGGCGACGTCGCGACCCGCGAGCGGCGGGGCCGAGCCGTGCACGGGCTCGAACAAGCCCGGCCCGGGACCGAGTGATGCCGATGGAAGAAGACCCAGCGAACCAGCGAGAACCGCCGCTTCATCGCTGAGAATGTCTCCGAACATGTTCTCCGTCAGCACGACATCCAGCGATGCCGGCTCGGCAACCAGGCGCATCGCCGCCGTGTCCACATACGCGTGCTCGAGCCGCACGTCCGGGTAATCGCGCGCGATCTTCGTGACGGTTTCGCGCCAGAGCTGGGATACCTCGAGCACGTTGGCCTTGTCCACTGACGTGACCAACCTCTTCCGGTCGCGCGCGGCAGCGAACGCCACCCGCGCCACACGCTCGATTTCGGCGGTCGTATATACGAGCGTGTTCACCGCAGTCGTTCCATTGCGGCCACGCGGCTCACCGTAGTACAGCCCTCCGGTCAGCTCGCGCACGACGAGCAGATCGACGCCGTGCAGCCGATCGGCCTTGAGCGGCGAGGCAGCCAGCAAGGCCGGCCGCATCGCAACCGGCCGCAGATTAGCATAGACCTTCAAGAGCTTCCGCAACGCGAGCAAGCCGGTCTCGGGTCGCAGCTCGCGCGGCGCGCCATCCAACGCGGGATCGCCAACGGCCCCGAGCAACACAGCGTCGCTGTGGACGACCGCGTTGCGCGTCACCGCCGGCAGTGGATCGTTGGCCAGCGCGACGCCCGCCGCGCCGATGGGATACCTCGCGAACTCGAAGCAGAGGTCGAAGCGCTCGCCCACCGCCTCTAGCACGCGCACTGCCTGCGCGATGACCTCGGGGCCGATGCCGTCGCCGGGCAGAACCGCAATGGAGAGACGTTTCATTGGTGCAGCCGCTCGTACTCGGCGATGCGCGGCTCCTCGAGCAGAGTACGGTCGATCTCGTCGAGGCCCCGCAGCAACAGCTCGCGCCGATAGGGGTCGAACGCAAACGGCGCCACAAACCCGCTCTCGTCCGACACCGACTGCTCCGCGAGATCGACGACGACTTCGTAGCGGCGCGCCCCCCCGACCGTCGCGCGCTGCGCTCGCTGCATGAGCGTGTCGACTAGAGCCGGGCCCAGCTGGACCGGCACGACGCCATTGCGGCAACAGTTGGCGAAAAAGATGTCCGCGAAGGACGGCGCGATGATCGCGCGGAAGCCGTATTCCGCGAGTGCCCAGACGGCATGTTCGCGCGACGAGCCGCAACCGAAGTTCGGTCCGGTGATCAGGATCGACGCTCCCTCGGTCGCCGGATCATTGAGCTCGAACCCGGGCTGCGCGCGCCAGTCGAAAAACAGGCTGGCGCCAAGACCGGTGCGCTCGAGGCCGCGCAGAAACTGCTTCGGGATGATCTGATCGGTGTCCACGTCCTGGCGTGGCAGCGCGGCCGCTTTTCCCCGGTGACGCACGAACGGCTCCATCAAGCCACCTCGGCGCGGCGCCACGCGCGCACATCGACGAGCTGGCCGGCGATCGCGGCCGCAGCGGCCATCGTGGGACTCATGAGATGGGTGCGGCCGCCACGCCCCTGCCGCCCCTCGAAGTTGCGATTGGAAGTGGCGGCGCAGCGCTCCCCGACACCCAGCACGTCGGCATTCATGCCGAGGCACATCGAGCAGCCGGCGTTTCGCCACTCGAAGCCGGCCTCGCGGAACACGCGATCCAATCCTTCCCGCTCCGCTTCCCGTTTGACGCGCTGCGACCCGGGAACGACCATCGCCCGCACGCGCGGAGCGACATGCAAGCCACGCACGACGCTGGCCGCCGCGCGCAGATCCTCGATGCGAGCGTTGGTACACGATCCCACGAACACGCGATCGATCGGAATCCCTTCAAGTGGCGTCCCGGGAGTCAGTCCCATGTACTCGAGCGCGCGCGCAGCGGCGCGGCGCTCGTGATCGGTTGGCAGGTCGGCGGGGTTCGGGACACGCCCGGTGATGTCGACGACCATCCCGGGGTGCGTTCCCCACGTCACCTGCGGGGCGACACTCGAGGCATCGAGCGTCACGCGCGTGTCATAGCGCGCGCCGGGATCGGTGCGCAGCGCGCGCCAGCGTTCGACGGCACGGTCCCACGCCCCGCCAACCGGCGCTCGCGGACGGCCGCTGAGGTAATCGAATGTCGTCTCGTCGGGCGCGATCATCGCCGCGCGGGCGCCGGCCTCGATCGACATGTTGCAGACCGTCATCCGCTCTTCCATGGTCAGCGCGCGGATTGCGTCCCCGGTGTACTCGATGACGTGTCCGACGGCCCCCGCGGTCCCGATGCGCCCGATCAACGCGAGGATCAAGTCCTTGGCCGAAACGCCGGTGGCGCGTACCCCTGTGAAGTGCGCTTCGAGATTGCGCGGCTTCGCCAGCACGAGACATTGCGTGGCGAGCACGTGCTCGACTTCACTGGTGCCGAGCCCCAACGCGAAGGCGCCGAAGGCGCCGTGTGTCGACGTATGCGAATCACCGCACACGATCAACATGCCCGGCTGCGTCGCGCCGAGCTCGGGGGCGATGACGTGCACGATGCCCTGATTCGGTGACGCGAGATCGAACAGCTCGATCCCGAACTCGCGCGCGTTGGCGCCGAGCGCGTCGAGCTGGCGCGCGGCGACGGGATCGTCGACGGGTAGCGACCGATCGCCGGTCGGCACGTTGTGATCGACAGTCGCCAGGGTGAGCTCCGGACGGCGCACCGACCGACCGGCCGCTCGGAGGCCTGCGAACGCCTGCGGTGATGTGACTTCGTGCACGAGATGCAGATCCACGTACAGCAACGCGACGTCGTCCGCGAGCTCCTGGACGACGTGCGCATCCCAGATCCGATCGAACAGCGTTCGAGCGGTCATCTCCGTCACGCGCGAGCGCGCTCCGTCTCTGTTTCGCGGGCAGGCTTCGCCTTGGCGCGGCGCGCCTTCCCCTCCTCCGTCCACGGCATCATCGCCCGCAGCTCGGCGCCCACTTTTTCGATAGGATGCTGCCGGGCCGCGCGTCGCAGCTCGGCGAAGCGCGGCGCGCCGGCGCGACACTCGGCGATCCATTCCCGCGCGAATGCCCCGCTGCGGATGTCGGCGAGCAGCCTGCGCATCTCCGCCCGCACCGCCGGACTGATCACGCGATCGCCGCGTGTGAGGTCGCCGTACTCGGCGGTGTTGCTGATCGAATGACGCATGAAGCCCAGACCACCGCGGTAGATCAGATCCACGATGAGCTTCAGCTCGTGCAGACACTCGAAGTAGGCCATTTCCGGCGCGTAGCCGGCCTCGGTGAGCGTGTCGAAGCCCGCCTGCACCAGCGCGGTGACACCGCCACACAGCACCGCCTGCTCGCCGAACAGATCGGTCTCCGTCTCCTCGGCGAAGGTGGTGCCGATGACGCCGGCACGCGCGCACCCGATCCCAGCCGCGTACGCCAGCGCGTTCGGCAGCGCCGAGCCGCTGGCATCCTGATGCACCGCGACCAGTGCGGGCACGCCGCGCCCCGCCTGGTACTCGCTGCGGACCAGATGGCCGGGAGACTTCGGGGCGATCATCGACACGTCGACCGCAGTGGGCGGCACGATTTCGCCGAAGTGAATGTTGAACCCGTGCGCGAACATCAGCGTCTTGCCTGGGCCGAGTGCGGGGGCGAGCGCGTCTTCGTAGACGGCACGCTGCTCCTGATCGGGAACGAGCATCATGATCACATCGCCCGCTCGCGCGGCGTCGGCGACGGAGCGCACCTCGAGCCCGTCGCTCGCCGCACGCGCCGAGGATGGACCTCCCGGCCGCAGTCCGACGATCACGTTGGCGCCACTGTCGCGCAGGTTCTGCGCGTGCGCATGTCCCTGACTGCCGTAGCCGATGATTGCAAAGACGCGGTCGCGCAGGCGCGCGCGATCGGCGTCCGCGTCGTAATAGACGCGTACCGATGAGCTCATGAAACCTCCGAAAGGAAACTGGGAGTGACCGTCGTCTCGCGGACGCCGATCACGTTGTTGATTTGCAGGACCAGCCCCTTGAGCGCGGCATCCTCCGCTTCGATCACACACGAAAGCTTCCACGTCCCCGGATGACCGTTGGAGACCACCGCGAAGTCGCGGATCGGCAGGTTGTGCCGGCGCAGCACGCCGCACGCACGGCCGAGCGTGAGCAGCTCTTCCTCGAGCCGCACGGTCACCGTACGGGCCTGCTTCATACGGGCGCCGCTTCCAGCGGCTCCGAAAGCGATCCACCGGGCACGATCATCGGAAAGACATTGGCCTCCTGCTCGATCACCAGCTCGACGAGCGCGGGACCGGCAGACTGGTTCGCGCGCCGCAGCGCGTCTTCGAGCTCGCCGGCGCTCTTGATACGCCACCCCGGAATGCCGTAGGCCGCCGCGAGCTTGACGTAATCGGGACTCCAAATCGGCGTGCTGGCGTAGCGGCCGCCATGGAAGAACTGCTGCCACTGCCGCACCATGCCGAGATAGCCGTTGTTGAAGATCGCGAGCTTCACGACGAGCCCTTCCTGAATCATGGTCGCAATTTCGGCCATGTTCATCTGAAATCCGCCGTCGCCCGAAATCGCCCACACCGGCTCGTCCGGACGCGCGAGATGCACGCCCATCGCCGCCGGCACCGCGAACCCCATGGCGCCAAGGCCGCCCGACGTGATGTGCGAGTTGGGTCGCTGGAAGGGATAGCGCTGCGCGACCCACATCTGATGTTGGCCCACGTCCGATACGATCGTGGTTCGTCCCCCGGTCACCTCCGCAAGCGCCGAGAAGATCGTCTCGGGAGTGAGCCCGCCGGAGAATACCTCTTCGCGCGGGCGCATGAGCCCGCTGATCTCTTCCTGCCAGCGCGCGCAGTCGCGCGGCTCAACGAACGTCAGCAGCCGGCCGACCACCGCCTTCGCGTCGCCCGCAATGCCCACGGCAACCGGCACGTTGCGGCCGATTGCGGCGGCGTCGATGTCGATGTGCACGATCTTCGCACGCGGTGCAAACGTGGCGGTATTGCCCGTAACCCGGTCGTCGAAGCGCAGACCAATGCCGACGATCACATCGGCCGCCTGAATTGCCTTGTTGACGTGCACCTCACCGTGCATCCCCGGCATGCCGAGGTGCAAGGCGTGCGCCTGTGGGAAGGCGCTGATGCCAAGGAGGGTTGTGATCACCGGCATTCCCGTGCGCTCGGCAAGCGCTAGCACCTCGGCGTACGCACCGCTCACGATGATGCCCCGGCCTATCATCATCAGCGGCCGTTCCGCCGACGCGATCAGGCGTGCGATGTCGCGGAGTGCGTCATCATTCAACGGCCGCCCGGCTTCGCGAGGCGCCTTCGCGGGACGGATCGCGCGAGACTCGTACTCGGCTTTCTGGTTCTGCACGTCCTTCGGGACGTCCACGAGCACGGGGCCAGGCCGACCTTCGACGGCAATCGCCATCGCCTCGCGCACGACATCCGCGAGCTCGGCGACGTCACGGACCAGCGCGTTGTGCTTTGTGACCGGCGCCGTCACACCGACGACGTCGGTTTCCTGAAATGCGTCGCGTCCGAGCATGGGACGCGACACCTGACCGGTGATCGCGAGGACCGGCGAGCCGTCCATGTGCGCCGTCGCGAGTCCCGTGACGAGGTTGGTTGCACCGGGTCCGGAAGTCGCCACGCAGACGCCTAGACGATTGCTCGCGCGCGCGTAGCCGTCCGCGGCGTGGGCCGCTGCCTGCTCGTGGCGGACGAGGATATGCCGGAGCGCAGGATGCCCGTGCAGCGCGTCGTAGAACGGCATGATCGCCCCGCCGGGATAGCCGAACAACACATCGACACCCGCGTCCAGCAGGGTCCTGCAGAGAATCTCACCGCCCGTCAGTAATCGGCTCATGAGTGCCTACACTCCCCAGAAGTAACTGCTGCCCAACGCCGCCGCTTCGAGGCCGTCGGCATGGTCCACCTTGTTCAACGCATGCACCAGCGCGCGCGCGCCGGCGTCGACGATGTCAGTGGAGGCGCCGTGGCCGGTCAGTGATTTCCCGTCGATCCGCACCTGCAGGATCACGCGGCCCAGGCTGTCGCGACCGGGCGTCACCGCCTTCACGGACAAATCGAGCACCTCGATGCTGCGGCCGACGGCTTCACCGATGGCCGCGAACGCGGCGGCGATCGGCCCATTGCCGGTCGCTGTGGCGGTACGCTCCCCGAATCCGGGTCCGGCCACGCGCACTTCGGCTGTCGCCGGCTCGGTCCCGCAACTGACGCGCAGCTCGGCGAGGTGGTAGACCTCGGGCGCGCGATGGAATCCGTCGTGCAGCAACGTCAGCAGATCTTCGTCGAGGATGTGGCGCTTCTTGTCCGCGAGTGTCGTGAACTCGGCGTAGAGCGCTTCGAGCGCGTTCGAGTCGAGCT
>Ga0209160_1003881_pt1 | contig 12089 bp, 10 predicted proteins | sample GraSoiAngelo_153_FD_186167 | JGI IMG/M metagenome (GOLD analysis project Ga0209160, IMG submission 186167) | Grasslands soil microbial communities from the Angelo Coastal Reserve, California, USA - 14_1009_12_40cm (SPAdes) (version 2) | ecosystem: Environmental > Terrestrial > Soil > Grasslands ...
CCACCGTGGCGGATGACCTCACCGCGATCGACATAGACACGGGGTGTCCGACGGTGTTTCCCGGCTTTCCTCAGCTCAAACTGTGGCCGGAGGCGGTCGTGTCGCTCGGTGAAACTCCCGAGACGATGCCTCGACTGCATCCTCGGTTCGACAAGCGAGCCCGTCGGGCCGTTCGCGGGTTTTCGCACAGACTCCTTCCCTTGAAGCGGATCTACCTGCTCACCGCCGGGCCGGCCCCGCGAATCGAAACCCTTCGACCTTACGAAGCACTGATTGGCCTGGTTCCGCATTGGTACGGCTTCCGCTTTGGGGATAGGCTGCTCCCCTCTGGAGAGGCTTCGGCTTCCCAATTCCGGCGTTGCGCGCTCCTTGCGAACGGTGTCACGGTCCGCCGTCTGATCAGGCCGCGACATCTTCCGGGGCTCGGCGCGCTGCTGGACTTGGTGGAGGACGACTGTGCGGGCGATCTCGAGCAAGCGCTCCACAGGACGTCGTCGGCGTGACGACTAGGCCCCACACGACCCGGCGTCGAACCACTTCCACGCAGTCCCGAGAATGGCGTGGCCGACGGCTTGTGCCGGCGGGCATCACGATGCTCGCCCAATTGAGACGGGCGCTACGGCTCGTCTGGGAGAGCGGACCAGGCTGGACACTGGCCAGTGGGGCGCTCCTCGTCTTCCAGGCCACGCTCCCGTTGCTGACACTCTACCTCATCAAGCTCGTAGTGGATTCCGTGGTCGCAGCCATCCCGGACAACAGAGAAGAAGCCTTCGGACGGGTCGCGCTGCTGATCGGGCTGGCCGGCGGAGTCACCCTGGTGAGTGCACTCTGCCGTTCTGTCGCTGCGTTCGTCAGCGACGCACAGGCTCAAGTGGTGACCGATCACATGCACGATATTCTCCACGCCAAGTCCGTCGCAGTCGATCTGGAATACTACGAGAACTCGCAGTACCACGATACGCTTCAGCGTGCCCAGCAAGAGGCGTCCTTTCGGCCGACCCGTATCCTGAATGGCCTGATCCAAGTCGTGCAAAGCGGAATCTCGCTCCTCGCGATGGCCGGCCTGCTCTTCGCGTTTCATTGGAGCGTGGCCGTCATCCTGTTCGGCGCGGCTGTTCCGGGAGCGCTTCTGCGCACCAGATACGCCAGTCAGATGTATCGCTGGCAGCGCCAACGGACGACCACCGAGCGGCAAGCCTGGTATTTGCACTGGATGCTCACCGGGATCGCGTACGCCAAGGAGATGCGGCTGTTCGGCTTAGGGCCCCTCTTCATCCGCCGGTTCCGTGACATACGCGCTCAACTGCGCCATGAGCGCCTCGCGATCACGAGTCGCCGTTCCGCCGCGGAACTGGCTGGCCAGGCCAGCCTGATCCTCGCGGTCTTCGGTACCTACGCATTCGTCACCTATCGAACGGTGCAGGGGGCCATCACGATCGGCGACCTCGTCATGTACTACCAGGCCTTTCAGCGCGGCCAGGAGTTTCTCCGGGAGATGCTGAGTGGTCTTGCGGGTCTCTACGAGGACCACCTCTTCCTTCGGAGTCTGTATGAATTTCTCGACCTTGGTCGGGTGGTCGTCGAGCCGCAGGTGCCCAAGGCCGTTCCCCGGCCACTACGTGCAGGCATCGTCTTCGACCACGTCAGCTTCCAGTACCCAACCGGGACAAGAAAGATCCTTCAGGACATCACGCTCGCCATTCATCCAGGCGAGAGCGTAGCGATCGTGGGTGACAACGGTTCCGGTAAAACGACGCTGATCAAACTCTTGTGTCGTCTCTACGATCCGACGGGAGGGACGATCACGATCGATGGTGTCGACGTTCGTGACTTCAATACCGAGGCCTTGCGGCGTCACATCGGGGTCATTTTCCAGGATTACTCCCACTACTATGTGACGGCCGCCGAGAACATCTGGTTTGGAGACGTCGAAACGCCGCCCGAGCACGGTCGGATTACCGCGGCGGCGCGCCATTCGGGCGCCGACGATGTCATCATGAAATTGCCCCAGGGCTATGACACGGTTCTGGGCAAGTTGTTCGATCACGGGGAAGAGCTCAGTATCGGCGAATGGCAGAAGATCGCGCTGGCGCGGGCATTCATGCGCGACGCCCAGATCCTGGTCCTCGACGAGCCGACGAGCGCCCTGGACGCGTACGCGGAATACGAGACGTACAAACAGTTTCGACGACTGGCAGAAGACCGGACCGCCATCCTCATCAGTCACCGACTCTCGACCGTGAAGATGGCGGACCGGATCTACGTGCTCGACGATGGGCGGATCGCCGAGCACGGCTCTCACGATCGACTCATCCGAGAGGGGGGCCGGTATGCGCGCTTGTTCGAAAGCCAGGCTCGACACTACCGCTGACCTATGTGGCGCGGGCAGGGTCACGGCCGGGCTCATGGCGTGAGAGTCGATCAACAGCGGACGGATGAAGCACTGCTCGCCTGCCTCGGTCTGGGCGTCGACGGGACTGCGACCGGTCGCCCGAGAACGCTGTCGGACGCAGACTGGAACAACGTAATTCAGCGGTCGGCCAGGCTGGCGATCACGCCGCTACTCTACAATCGCGTGAAAGCCGACGCTCCCGCCACGGTGATTCCACCTGGCGCCGTCGCGATATTGCGCGAGATCTCGGTCGGTTGGGCGGTCACGAGTCTGCGACTTCACCATGATTTGACTCGGGTGTTGAGCGCGCTCCGCCGTGACGGTATCCCCGTCATCGTTCTCAAGGGCGCGTACCTTGGCGCAGTCGTCTACGGTGACATCGCCCTGAGACCCATGAGCGACATTGACCTGATGGTCAGGAGGGGCGATCTTCCCAAGGCCCAGGCACTGCTCTGCGACATGGGTTATTCCAAGCGGGATCAACCTCACGTCGATGTGGACTATGAGGCACACCACCATGTGCATCCGTTGACGAGACCAGACGGAGTTCCGGTCGAACTTCACTGGACCATTACGCGTCCCACGGCGCCATTCAAGATCGATCTCGATGGGCTCTGGGAGCGAGCCAGGCCGGCTCTCATCGGAGGTGTCGAGGCCCTGGTCTTGTCCGTTGAAGACCTGCTATTGCATCTGTGTCTTCACGCGGCCTTCGATCATCAGTTCTTTCTCGGCTTCAGGGCGTGCTGGGACATTCGGCAAACCATCCAACACCACGACAGCGAAATCGACTGGGAGCAGCTTCAGGATCGCGCCCGACAATGGGGCGTGAGCAAATACGTCTATCTCACGCTCCATCTGGCCAAGGACTTGCTGGGGGCCGCGGTGCCCCCCCATGCGATCACCGCCCTCCGGCCGGATGGCTTTGACCCACGACTGATGGCCTGGGCCAAGGCCGAACTTCTTACGGATCGATCGGCCGCCGTCCCGGTGCCTCCGACGCTCGCCCAGATGCGAGGAGACATGCGGATTCGGGCGAAACTGTGGCTGATGATGAAGAGCGTACTCCCATCGGCGAAAGCCATGAGGCGAATGTACCCCGCGTGCGCGAGCTCGAGGTTGGGTTATCTCTACTATCCGCTGCGCTGGGTCGATCTTCTGTGGCGATATGGCTGGTCAGCGTGTCGACTCGCTGCTCGTGACAGAGAGACGATGGCATTGGCTCATCGAGAACAGGAGAGAGCTGCGTTCCTCGAGTGGCTCAAGCCTGTTGGCTGACAGAGAGCCTCCCCTCCGCTCCGACCGACGGACGCTCGCCGGTTAGAAGGAATACTCGCCGTGCCGCAGCCCGCCGCCGTACGTCCGGCCGGCGCCCGCGGGCGGTGTACAGACAGCGGGCCCAACGCCTCCTCGACGGCGACGGCGCGAGCCTCGTGGTTCACGAGCGAGCCGACGACTACGTGACCGACCCTGCCGGAAACGCCGGGGCACGGATCGCGTGTGGCATGATCGCAGCGCGCTGAGAATGCGCGTGAGAGAGGTGCCCGGGTCTCACGCTCAGCTCGCTCGCTTCCTTGCCCGCCCGGCGGCGCGCTGCGGCTCCCCGGACGACGCGCTTGCCGACGCGCCGCCCTTCACCGAGCGGCGCGAGACTTCCTTGGCGGCCGCGAGCGTTTCCTTGTCCTTTCTCGATCGGAGCGCGAGGGAGCCGAGCGTCACGATGCCGGCGAGCACGTTGTCATCGTCGATCACCGGCAGGCGCCCGATCTGCGCGCGCGCCATGGTCTCCATCGCCTGATCGAGATTCCAGTCCGGGTGGGCGACGACCGGATCACCCGTGGCGCACTCGCCCACGGGTGTCGAGGTGAGATCCGCACCGACGGCGATAGCGCGAACGACGAGATCGCGGTCTGTGATCACGCCGCACACCTGGCCGTCCTCCACGACCGGGAGAATGCCGACATTCGCCTGGCGCATGAGCTGCGCGGCTTCGGCGAGCGATGCGGACGGCTCGATCGCGATGACATCGTGAACCATCACGTCCCGGATCTTCATAGCTGTCTCCTTGATTTAGAGTCGCGTCTCGGCCGGCGAGGCTCCGACCCCACCCCAGCCTGTCGCGTACACCACCGAGTGCCGCGTGCCGATGATCGTCAGCGATCCGGTTGCAACACGAATGCCACAGCGAGTTGCGAGCTCGATACGGATCTGATCGCGGTATCTCCATTACACGATGAGGAGACCATGAACACATCACACGCGACCGGGCTCGGCTACTCGGAATGGAGATAGCTCTCATGCGGGTCGTCGTGCCCACCGTCAAGCCGGCAGCGGTCGAGGAGACGGACAATCGCATGGCCGACGTTCCGGTCTTCATGCTGCGCACCGCTCACCTCGAGCCGGCGATGCGCGTAGCCTGAAATTCCTACCGGCAATTCCTACACGCCGGCGAAGAACCTACACGCTGGAACTTTCTATACGCCGAGAGGAGTCACTCCCACCAGCGGGCGATCTCACCGTCGAGCACGCGTGGATCCGGATAGCGACGCTCCACCTCGACAATGAAGCGCTCGGCCTCCGCCGTGGTCGGCACCAGCTCGCGAGGGGGGACCGCGAAGTCGTAGACCGAGAACCGCTCGGTCGGCAGGATCACGTCGAGCTCCACGAGCTCCGTGTTTCGGTGACGGAGCACGCGCTCGTACACCTCCGCGTAGACAGCCGGGTCGTACGGCACGGGTCCACGGACGGCCCCGCCCGCGATCGCTGCGAGACTCTGCCAGAGATCACGGAGCACGTGCGGTGGCGCGTCTTCTCGTTCACGCGGATGGAGGGGATTACCGGCCCGGCGCTCACGCTGGGCCTCGAGAAAGCTTCGCACCTCGCAAGACGGCGTGGCGATCACGAACCGGCACGACGGTGACGTCAAGAGAGCCTCGGCGCGATCATCGATCCGGCGAGCCAGCTCGACGAATCGATTGCCGACGAACGGCGTCTCGCCCACCAGGAGGTGCCCGGGTTCTCGGTAGCGCGTGCTCCAGTCGACGAGGGCCTCGCGGACCCACAGCCCGGCGGCTCTCCTGACGACTGCGTGCGTGACGCCGTCGACGATTGGATATCGGCGGCCCGCCGGGCTCGACTCGAAGACCGGACGAGCGACGTCCCACTGGATAAGATGGACCTGGCGCCCGGCACCGCTGGCCAGGTGCACGAGCTGATGCACGAGAAGGCTCTTGCCCGTGCCGGGGAGCCCGGCGAAGAAGACCATGCGCCGGCCGGCCAGGGTGCGCATCCGCTCCGCGAGCCGGCGATCGGCGTCCACGACGAGACGAGCGGTCCGGGCGTCGCTCATATGCCTGGACCGCGGCTCAGCCGCCCCACCCCAGCCACACGAACAGCTGGCCGGTGGGAAACGGGACGCCGAGGCCTTTCTCGAACAGGCCGTACACGAACGCGAAGCCGGCGAGGCTCAGGCAGATAGTGATCGGCCAGCGCTCGCGCGCGGCCCTCAGGTAGAGCACGGTCGTGAGGAGCGTGGCGAGCGAGAAGCCGAGGAGCCAGATCGCCGCGTACATCCCGAGGATCCAGCCGCAGATCGCGGACGTTCGGCGCGGCGTGTCGCCCGACGATGGGCCGCCCGCGAGTGTCTCTCGCGGCACACCCGGCCGGCGCCGGCTCGTGAGCGCGCTCGCGGCATGGACGATAGCCAGGGTCAGCCCAGCCGCGGTGATCGTCCACGGGAAAAGCCCGGCCCGAACGTCGAAGCGACGACTCATCCAGAGCGCCACGGCGAACAGGATCACGAGACCCAGGTTGAACGCCGTCGCGCCATCGAGCCGCCAACCTCGCGCGCCGGTCGAGACCTCCGTCGGGGCCGCGGTCGGACGATTCCGGCGCTGACTGACGATCGGAACGATGATGCCGGCCGCCATGACGGCCACGATGATCAGCACACCCGGCCGGAGGAGCCACGCCGCGCCGTAGTTGTCGGTCGACAGGAAGAGCCGGTTTTCGGCCAGCGGGCCGAGCACCAGGCCGAGCAGCAGGGGCGGGCGCGGCCAGTCGAGCTTCGACATCGCCCAGCCGAGGGCGCCGAACGCCAGGACCACGCCGAGATCCTCGAAGACGTTCTTCTCGGCGAAGGCGCCGACGTAGACGAGGACCAGGATGAATGGCACGAGCAGGGTGGAGCGGATCTGGGTGATCCGGGCCAGCGGGCCCATGAAGACGAGGCAGATCGCGACGGTGATGATGTTGGAGATCACGATGGTCCACACCATCGCCAGGGTGACCGCCAGGTGGCCCTTCGGCGCCGGCGTCAGCATCGCCGGGCCCGGCACCAATCCCTGAACGAAGAAGGCGCCCATCAGGATCGCGGTGGCGACGCTCGCGGGCACGCCGAAGGCCACCGTCGTGACCAGGCTGCCGCCGAGCGACGAATTGTTCGCGGCGCCGGGCCCGAGCACGCCTTCGACCGCGCCCTTGCCGAACCGCTCACGCCCGCTCGAGCTCTGGACGGCGTGCGCGTAGGCGAGCCACTGCGTGGTCGCCGCGCCGAGGCCGGGGATGATCGAGATGAAAGTGCCGAGCGCGCTGCAGCGGATCACGAGGAGCCAGTGCCGGAAGGTGTCGCGCACGCCTTCCCACACCCCGCCCACACGGCCGACGTCGAGCTTCGCGATGCTCGATCCGGCGTTGGCCATCTCGATCAGCTCGGGAATCGCGTAGAAGCCGATCGTGACGGGCACGAGCCCGATGCCGTCCCAGAGGAAGAGCTGACCGAAGGTGTACCGCTGGATGCCCGTGACTGGATCGAGCCCGATCGTGGCCAGCCAGAGACCGAGGCCGCCGGCGAGCAGGCCCTTCACGAGCGCTTCGCCGCTGAGCGAGGCGACGAACGTGATGCCGAGCAGGGCCAGCATGAAGAATTCCGGCGAGCCGAGCGTGAGCACCAGTGGGCGCACGATCGGAATCGCCAGCCCGAGCACGAGCGCGCCGAACACCGCGCCGACCAGCGAGCTCATCATCGCCGCGCCGAGCGCCCGCCCGGCTTCGCCGTTCTTCGCCATCGCGTGGCCGTCGACGATCGTCGCGGCCGTTGTCGGCTCGCCGGGGATCCCGAACAGGATCGACGTGATGTCGCCGGTGGTGGCGGTGACCGCCAGCATGCCGAGCAGGAAGGCGAACGCCTCGATCGGCGTCATCTTGAACACGAAGGGCAGCATGAGGGCGAGCGTCGTGGGGCCGCCGAGCCCGGGCAGGAGCCCCACCACGAAGCCGAGCGCCATGCCGATCAGCATCAGTCCGAAGGTCGGCCAGGCGAAGACCTGGACCAATCCGGTGAGGCTGGCGTGGAGAAAGTCGGCGATCGGGGGCTCCTTTTGCGAGGGATGCTATCACGCGACCGGCTTGACAGGGGGGCGCGCGCCGGTTACATAACGAACGTTAGATAGGTATGGCCGCCACGATCGTCGCCACGCACGAGCGCGTCACCGCGGCCGAGCGCATCCTGCGCGCGGCGGTCGCCCTCTTCCGCGAGCGCGGCTATCACGGCAGCTCGATGCGCACGCTCGCGCGCGCGCTGCGCATGGAGGCGGCGAGCCTCTACTACCACTTCAAGTCCAAGCAGGAGATCCTCTTCGCGATCCTCGACCGCACGCTCGACGATCTCCTGGCCGGCGTGGGGCGCGCGGTCGCGTCGGCGGACGGGCCCGAGGCGCGGCTGCGGGCGGCCGTGCGCTTCCACGTGCTGTTCCACACCGACAGCCAGCACGAAGCGTTCCTGAGCCACAGCGAGCTGCGCTCGCTGACGCAGGCCAACCTTCGTCTCGTCCTGGCGCGCCGCGACGAGTACGAGCGCGTGTTCCGCGGCCTCCTGGCTTCCGGCGCCCGCGCCGGCGTGTTCCAGGTGTCCGACGTGAGGCTGACCGCCATGGCGATCCTCACCATGTGCACCGGTGTGGCGACGTGGTTCTCGGACGGCGGTCGTTTGGCGCCCGAGGCGATCGCCGACCGGTACGTCGAGATGATCATGCGTAGCGTCAAACGTTGAGCGAGAGGGCCCGATGAGCGAGGACAGACCGTTCTGCGACAAGGTCGAGGCGCACGAAGCCCCGAAGATGCCCGCGGAGTACCAGGTGTTGCTCAAGCGTGTGCTGCGGATCCAGGCCGATTGCGAGATCGGGGGCCCGCATCTCTACGTGACGCAGTGGCTCCTGGGGGCGCCGTCGGCGGATGATCAGTGGATGCTGGCCAAGGTGGCCGGCGAAGAGATCGACCACTTCCGCAAGATCAACCGGCTCCTCAACGAGCTCGGCGAGGACGCCTCCGAGCTCATGTACGTCGAGAAGTCTCGCCGCGACCTCGAGGCGTTTCGGCAGGCCATGCCGACGTGGGCGGACGTCGCCGCGTTCGGCTTCCTCATCGATCGCGTGGGCCAGTACCAGCTCGAAGAGTTCGTCGGCTGCTCCTACCTGCCGCTGGACCGCGCGCTCCCGAGAATCTTGCAAGAGGAGAAGACGCACGTGGGCTATGGCCACGTGAAGCTCCGCGACATCGTGCGAACGGAGGAAGGTCGGGCCGAGGCCCAGGCGGCGATCGACCGCTGGTATCCGCGCGGGCTCGACATGTTCGGGCGCGCGAACTCGCGGCGCGCGGCCCGCTACCAGCACTGGGGGCTCAAGCGCCGCTCGAACGAAACCGCGCGCACGGAGTATATGGCCGAGGTCGCCCCGCTGATCGAAGGGCTCGGGCTCAAGGTGCCCGACGCCGCGTCCGATCGCCACTTCCGCTGAGCCAATCGCGAGGGAGGAACGACCGTGACCGAGCTCGAGCGCGCCGTCCGCGATGTGGTGATCGCCAACCGAATCCTGGCGAACGAGGGTGTGGTCGATGCGTACGGCCACGTCAGCGTGCGTCATCCGCTCGACCATACGCGCTTTCTGCTCTCGCGCTCGCTGGCCCCGGCGCTCGTCGAGCGCGACGACGTCGTCGAGTTCGACCTCGAGGGCAAGGCGGTCAGCGGCGACGCGCGGCCCGCCTACCTCGAGCGGTTCATCCACGGCGCGATCTACGAGGCGCGGTCCGAGGTCCAGGCGGTGGTCCACGCCCACGCCGAGGCGGTCCTGCCGTACACGATCTCGACGACGCCGCTGCGGCCCGTCGTGCACATGGCGAGCTTCATCGGCGCGCGCATTCCGGTGTGGGACATCCGGGACAACTTCGGCGACACGAATCTGCTGGTGGTGAACATGGCGCAGGGCCGCGATCTGGCGCGCGGCCTCGGTGCGGAGCGGGTCGTGCTGATGCGAGGCCACGGTTTCTCCGCGGCCGGGCGCTCACTGCCGGAGGCGATCCGGATCGCGGTCTACATGCCGCTCAACGCGCGGGTGCTCAGCGAGGCGTTGCGCCTCGGGGAGGTCACGGCGCTGTCACGCGGTGAGATCGAGGCCCACGCCTCGATGAGGCCCGACGAGCCGTCGATGTACCGCGCGTGGGAGTACTGGGCGGTCCGCGCGGGCTGTCGCGACCTCCTTACCGTCCGGACCTGATCGCCCCGACCGGCGTCAGCTCATAGAGGCGCCGCGTGTTCTCGTAGAGGATCTTCCGCTTCGACTCGTTGCTCAGGTCTTCGCGGGTGGCGAGCTCGCGGATGTTGTCCGGGAAGTCGTGGTCCCAGTGGGGCACGTCGCTCGCGTAGAAGATGATGTCGTTGCCGAGCCGCCGGATGACTTCGGGAACCGACTTCTCGTCGCCTTCCGCCGCGAAGAAGAGCTGGCCGGAGCGAAGGTAGTCGCTGGGCTTCTTGCGGCAGAGCGGTGCCTCGGCTTTGCGCTTCGACCACTCCTCGTCCATGCGGTCCATCCAGAACGGAAGCCACGAGCACCCGGCCTCCATGAACCCGATCCGGAGGCTCGGATATTTCTCGGGTACGCCCTCGAAGATCATGCCGGTGAGCTGGATCATCTGCGCCACCGGGTGCGAGAGCGTGTGCACCTCGACGAACTTATCGAAGCCGTCGGCGCCGAAGAAGTGCGGGCCGCGCACGGTCGCGTGGCAGGCCACCATCGATCCCAGCCGCTCCGCCTCCGCGTAGATCGGGTGGAAGTCCGGATGCCCGAGCGGCACGCGGAGCCCGACGGCCGGAGCGAAGGCGCCCGACATCCCGAGCTCGGTGACCCCGCGACGCAGCTCTTTCACCGCTTCCCCGACGTCCTGGAACGGGAGCAGGGCGACCGCTTTCAGGCGCGGGCTCACGCTCAAGAACTGCTGGTGAACGAAGTCGTTGTACGCGCGGCAGAGGGCGACCGCGAAGTCGGGCTCGCGGACCCAGCCGATGGCGAGCCCGCCGGTCGGGTAGAGAATCGTCGTCTCCATCCCGCCCTCGTCCATGATGCGGAGCCAGCTCTTCGCGTCGTTCACGCTGCTCCCGAGCGTTCCGCCCATGGAGCGATCCCACCCGTCCTCCGGGTAATAGGACCGGCGCCCTGCCCAGGCACCGCGCTCGCCTTGCTTTCCCTCGAAGTACGGACGGAGCTGCTCGGTCGACTCGGTGATGTGACCGTCGGCGTCGTTCACGGGAAACTCGACCATCGCGCCCTCCTCCGGGTGGGGCATCTGGTGCCCCGCTTGACAGCTCCATCCTGCGCCCGTTACAAGCGGTCAGCCCTTCGATCGTCCTGGGCCGCGCCACCCGGATTCTGGCCGAGGCGATGGGCTATGGCAAGCCGCGCCAAACGGGGAGGAACCGCGTGATGAGCTCCGCGAAGGTGTTCATTTTCGCTCCGGTCGAGGAAGCACGCGACTCGCACAGGCGGCTCGAGGCCGAGGGATGCGAGCTTCGCCTCGGCAAGGCGTCGTGGGATACCCCGCAGGGCCACGGCGAGCCCGAGCTGATCCGGATGGCTCAGGGGGCTCACGCGCTCATGGGCACATCCATCCGCAACGTGCCGATCAGCCGCAAGATCATGGAGAGCTCGCCCGAGCTCCGGGTCGTCGCGAAGTACACGATCGGCGTCGACGACGTCGACGTCGAGGCGGCGACCGAGATGGGGATCCTGGTGTGCCACGGCCCGACCGAGTCGAACTGGGGCGGCGTCGCCGAGGGCACGATCACCGCGATGCTCGCGATGCTGAAGAAGGTCCGCGAGCGCGACCGCCACCTGAAGGACGGCGGCGCCTGGCGCGATCCCAAGCTGCAGGGAACCTACCTCGGCTCTCGCGCCGACGGCTATGCCGGCATCACGCTCGGGCTCATCGGCCTCGGTCGGATCGGCAGCCGGATCGCGACCCTGCTGAGGCCGTGGCAGATGCGCATCCTGGCGACCGATCCCTACGTGCCCGAGGAGAAGTTCGCGGAGCACGGCGTGGCCCGCGTGGACCTGCCCACATTGCTCCGCGAGTCGGACGTGGTGAGCCTGCACGTCGTGTTGACGCGCGAGACCCGCCACATGATCGGCGCCGAGCAGCTCGCGCTCATGAAGCGCAATGCGATCCTGATCAACACCTCGCGCGGTCCCTGCGTGCAGGAAGCGGCGCTCATCGAGACGCTTCTGAAGGGCCATATCGGCGGCGCCGCGCTCGACGTGTTCGAGGAAGAGCCACTCGCGCTCGACAGCCAGCTGCGCAATCTCGGCGACCGGGTGCTGCTCTCGCCGCACGTGGTGTCCAACAACGTCGGCAGCGGCCTCGGCCCCGGCATCGC
>Ga0209160_1003885_pt1 | contig 12083 bp, 9 predicted proteins | sample GraSoiAngelo_153_FD_186167 | JGI IMG/M metagenome (GOLD analysis project Ga0209160, IMG submission 186167) | Grasslands soil microbial communities from the Angelo Coastal Reserve, California, USA - 14_1009_12_40cm (SPAdes) (version 2) | ecosystem: Environmental > Terrestrial > Soil > Grasslands ...
GGCGACCGCCGCCGCCGGACAGGGCGGGGACGGCCAGCTCGAGGCGCGCGTGCTGGTGCCGCGCACGGCGAGCACGTGGCGGGCCGGGGCGACGGGCGAAGCCAAAATCACGGTCCGCCGCTCGAATCTCATCGGCGCGCTGGTCTGGGCCGTACGTAAGCGCGTCCGCAGCGATCTGTTGCTCTAGTGAACCCCACGATCCCTGGCGCCGTTGCGCTCTGGACGATGCTGGCCGCCGCACTGCCCGCAGCCGCGCGCGCGCAGGACACCCTCCCGCCGGCCGACCGGCAGCTCGCGCGCGACATTCTGCGGGAGCTGATCGAGATCAACACCACGGACTCAGCGGGCCACACCCCGGAGGCCGCCCGGGCGATGGCGCAGCGCCTCGTGGCCGCGGGCTTTCCCGCGGCGGACGTTCAGGTTCTCATCGGTCCCGATGCGCGGCACGGCAACCTGGTCGCCCGCTACCATGGCAGCGGGAAGGGTGGGCGCCCGATCCTGGTGATGGCGCACCTCGACGTCGTGCCGGCGCGCCGGGAAGACTGGTCGGTGGATCCGTTCGCCTTCACGGAGCGGGAGGGCTGGTTCTACGGGCGCGGCGCGACCGACAACAAGGCGGGCGCCGCGATGCTCGTCGCGGACTTCATCCGGCTGAAACGGGAAGGGTTCGTTCCCGACCGCGACCTCCTGCTGATGCTCGAGGGCGACGAGGAGACGGCGGGGAGCTGCGTCCAGTGGCTCATCGAGCGGCACCGCGACCTCATCGACGCGGAGTTCGCCCTCAACACCGACGCGGGCGGCGGCGTGCTGCGAAGCGGCAAGCCCGTTTCGTTCACCGTACAGGCGAGCGAGAAGGTGTACGCGACGTACCTGCTCGAGGCGCGCGACAAGGGCGGTCACAGCTCCCTGCCGCGGCCCGCCGACAACCCGATCTATCACGTCGCGGCCGCGCTGGTGCGGCTGTCGCAGTACCAGTTCCCGGTCCGGCTCAACGAGATCTCCCGCGCGTTCTTCGAGCGCTCGGCGCAGCTCGAGACGGGGCAGCTCGCGGCCGACATGCGGGCCGTGTTGCGGAATCCCCCCGACCGCGCGGCGCTCGCCCGGCTCTCGGCGGCGCCCTTCTACGACTCGAAGCTCCGCACGACCTGCGTGGCGACCATGCTCGACGCCGGACACGCCGAGAACGCGCTGCCGCAGGCGGCGCGGGCCACGGTGAACTGCCGCATCCTCCCCGACCAGCCGCCGGCGCAGGTCGCGGCCGCCCTGGGGCGCATCGTCGCGGATGATCGGATCGCGATCACGACGACCTACACGCCGATCCCCAGCCCGCCGTCGCCGCTGCGGCCGGAGATCCTGCGGCCGATCGAGCAGCTCGTGGCCGCCCGGTGGCCCGGCGTACCCGTCGTGCCGGTGATGGAAGCGGGCGCGTCGGACGGCCTCTTCCTCCGCAACGCCGGTATCCCGACGTACGGCGTCTCGGCCGTGTTCGAGGATCCGGACGACATCCGCGCGCACGGGAAGGACGAGCGCATCAGCGCGCAGAGCTTCTACGACGCGACCGTCTACTGGTACGGGATGATGAAGGCGTTCGCGGGGCGGGCCAACTGAGCCGGCCCGCCCCGCGCGGTCGCTGCACCGTCTGCGCGCCTAGTGGTGGATGATGACTTGCCCGCCTCCCAACACCGTCGTGGGATTTGCCCCGTCACCGGCGTTGAGCTGATTGTCGTAGATGACGACGCCCGTGACCTTGTCATAAATCTGGATGCGGAGCTTATCCGCGCCGCCGCTTCCGTTGATTGCGTCGTCCACGGCCGTGAGCCGGAAGCCAAAGTCGCCCGCACCGTTGATCGTGCCCGAGCCCTTGTATTGCGCCTTGGGACCTGAGACCACCAACCAGTCATAGCTGGTGCTGTGGAAGTTGAAATCCGCCGCGTGGAACTGGAACTCCGTGTTCCCGCTCGGCACCCTGGCTCCCGGTTGATACGCTGCCACGAAGCCGAACGTCGCTTTGCCGGTAAGGGTCGGGTCTGCGGTGTAGGCTCCCGGCGGTGAGAGGATCCAACCGCCGCCCGTGACGAAGCCCGCCAAGGGATCGTAGACGACGAGGAACTGGAAGACAGACTGCCCAACGCCTCCGTCCTTATCCGTCACCGTCAGGGCGACCGTGTGGACGCCGGCCGCCGTGTAGGCATGACTGCCACTCACGGAGCCGGAACCGTTGGATTCGGTGACGGATGCAGCAGAGACGCTGCCGTCCCCCCAATCGAAGACGCCGGTGTGCGTGTCGAGTATGCCCGGATCGGTGAAGCCCGCGCTGGCCGTCGCCAGGGCGTTGATCGGCATCGGGTTGAGGGGCGCAGTGATCGCTCCGACGGTGGGCGCGACGTTGGCAACGTCGACCGTGACGCTGGCCGTACTGGTCAACCCACCCTGGTCAGTCACTTTGAGGGTGACCGGCCAGCCGCCACTGTGGTTGTCGGCATAGGTGTGGCTCCCTGTCACGGCCGTGCCGTGCGGGGTGCCGTCGCCAAAGTCCCAGTCATAGGTCAACGCATCACCGTCCGGATCAGTGGAGCCGCCGCCGTTGAAAAACACCGGCGAGCCCTCGGCAGCCGAGTACGGGCCCCCAGCGTTAGCCACGGGGGGATGGTTGACGGGTGCGCCGACGCCTGGGCCGAAGGCGATGTTGTCGACGCCTACGAACCGGACGTCTTGGATTGGTGCTTGGATTCGGATGCGAGTGATGATCTCGTCCGAGCTGACGCCCCAGAAGGCGCCTTGCTCGGTGCACGGCGCCGTCGTGGAAGCGAGGAGGGGGCGCGTGCCGGAGACGTCTGGCTGGCCGAAGATGTCCATCTGACACATGTCGGCCGAGTAGGAGACGAGGTCCATTCCAGCGGCCGTCACGTTCCCGCCGGTGAAGTCGATGATGAAGGCGTCCCCGCCGACCGACACGACGATGTTCTTCGACAGGTTCCCTAAAAAGGACGCTCGCCCGATCAGGTCGATGCCGCTGTGGTCGGAGTTGAACTCGACCCCCGGCAGGATGTCGCCCTGAGAGAAGCACAGATTGTTGTTGCTCGCGTCCACCGGTCCCGGGCAGACGCGGATGCCGCCGTCCGCTACGTTGCCCTTTTCGAAGTCTTCCAGCGGCAGGCCGGCAAACACCTGGAAGAACGCGTCGTGGTTGTCATAGAAGGTCGGTGTCGCAGGTGCCGCGAGCTGTGCATGAACGGGCCCTGGGCGATCCGCCGTCGGCTGCTCGCAGCCGACCAGGGTGAGACCGAGCAGTGAGCTGATGGCAAGAACGCGGGACGGGCGTAGCATGGCGCCACCTTTCTGATGGGCCGGGGGACCGGCTCGGTTCGGTTGCGTGGGGCGCCAAGGCGGAATATACACAACAAGTGGGTGATGCGGGTCACGCTGCCACGGGTTGGGTGCGCGACGGAGCGGGAGATTGAGGATAGCTTTACCGGCGGCACGGGGGCGGATTGGGCCTGGTGGTCTGAGCGGTCTTCAAAACCGTCTGGGGCTCGCAAGGGCCTCGGTGGGTTCGATTCCCACACGCTCCCGCCACGACCCGCCCCGCCGCCTCACCCGGCGCCGGCGACAGACCTGTCGAAATGCGGCTTTTCGACCGCCCGGTAGAACGTGAGGATGGCGGCCTGGTCGAACAGCGCCGCGGCGAAGCCCGGCAGCGACCCTGACAAGAGCGCTAGGCCGTAGACTTGCAGATAGCCGACGGTGTACATGGGGTTCTTGAAGAACCGGTACGGCCCCGCGACGCTGCGTGCGGTGCGATTCGCGGGCCCGAAGAAGTTCGACCAGTAGTACGCCCGGCCGCCCAGTGTGGCCGCGGCCCACGCTTTGGTGAGCAGGCCGACGAGCACCAGCACCACGCCCGCCGCGAGGACCAGGTCGCGGGGCAACCCGATCGCCAGCGTGTTCCGACTCACGAGGCACAGCGCCACGAAACTCACCGCGTCGCTGCTCATGAGGATCGCCGCCGCCCGGCGGAACCGCCGGAATCCCTCCTCGGGGCCGTACCGCCGCGTGAAGTAACCTGTGCGCTCCTGGCGTCTGAGGGCGAGCCCGACGTAGAGCACGTAGGCGAGCCGGCTCGCCAGGTGATAGGCGAGGGTGAGGACGGTCCACACGGGGACGGTCATGGCGAGAGAAGTTAACCCGCCCACGGTTCGCCGCCTCGGCGAGCAAGTATCTTACAAGTCTCTGATCTCCGCCCACGTCATCGTCAATCCCGCCGCGGGGCGCGGCGCCGGGGAGCGAGCGCTCGACCCGGTGGCACGCGCCTTTCGCCAGCAGGGGTGGGCCGTCGAAGTGACGCGGACCGGAGGGCCCGGGGAGGGCGCCGCGCTCGCCACGGCCGCCGTCCACAGCGGGGCGCAGCGCGTCGTGGCGGTGGGCGGTGACGGCACCGTTCACGAGGTGGCGAACGGCCTGCTGCGCTCGGGCGGCGCCGTCCCGCTCGGGGTGGTCCCGCTGGGCACCGGTAACGACTTCGCCAAGCTCGTTGGAGTGCACGGCTGCGCGCCGGCCACCGCCGTCGGGCGCCTCGTCACGGCCGACGCCCGGGTGTTCGACGTGGGGCGCGTCGGCGACGAACGCTTCGTCAACAGTCTGGGCGTCGGCTTCGGCCCCGCCGTCGTGCGGGCGCGCAATGCGATGCCGGGCCTGCGGGGCTTCCTGTCGTACTTCGTGCCGGTGCTTCGGGCTTACGGTGGGTTCCGCCCGCCGCTCGTCGAGATCCGCTCGGCCGAGTTCCGGGAGCGGGGGTATGTGATGATGGTCGAGGTCTGCAACGGGACCACGGCCGGCGGGGATTACCGGTTCGCGCCCGATGCCGACCCTGCGGACGGTTGGCTTGACGTGTGCCTGGTGCGCCGCGTGGCGCTGCCCCGGTTTCTCCTCGCGATCCCGCGGGTGATGCGCGGGACCCACGGCCGCATGCGCGAGGTGGCCTTGTTCCGCACGCGCCGCCTCACCCTGCGATCCCCGGAGGAGCCGCTGCTGCTGCACCTCGACGGCGAGCTGCGCGAGCCGGGCACGAACGAGGTGACCGTGGAGGTGGAGCGGCGCAAACTCAAGGTGCTGGTGGCGCGATGAAGCAGGCGGATCGCTGGTTAGGCGGATGGGCGGTTAGTGGGGGCGCCTTGCTGGCGCTGTTGCTGTCCGCCTATCCGCCTAACCGCCTGACCGCGCAAGCCCCGCCTGACACCATCGCTCCCCTGGCAGTCCAGGACACCTCCCATCGCCTGAAGCCGTTCGCGGCCGCGTGGCGCTCGCTCGTGATTCCCGGCTGGGGCCAGGCGGCCCTGGGGCGCGACGTGGCCGGCGTGGTGCTCGCGTCCTGGGAGGGCGTGACGATGATGATGACCCTCAAGGCGCGACAGGAGCTGCATTACGTGGAGCAGTCGGGCTCGGGGAACGTGCAGGCCAAGCGGCAGCAGGCCCAGGACTGGCTCATCCTCTGGATCTTCAACCACCTGTTCGCGGGCGCCGAGGCGTTCGTGTCGGCGCACCTGCAGGACTTCCCGAAAGAATTACGCATGCAGGCGCTGCCGGGCGGCATCGGGGTCAGCATTCCCCTCCACTGAGTAACGGGACTCGGGAAACGGGAAGCGGGACACGTGCGGCTACTACGTTTCCGGTTTCCCGTGTCGCGTTTCCCGGAAGGCTCTCAGTTCGATCGAGTTTCTAGTGACGACCGCGTAGCGATAGCCGTCGAGAAACGCGCCCGGGTTGAGGTACGCCCGCCCGTCGGGGAGCTGCTCGCACGCCGGGCGGTGCGTATGCGCGAGCACGACGAGGTCGAGGTCGGTGCGGCGCTCGAGCATCGCCTTCGCGTACTGGCTCTGCGCGCGCGCCGCGCGGTCCAGCACCGCGCGGTCGCGCGTGTTGTCGGCGAGCTTGCCCGACAGCTTGTCCGCGATCCAGAACCCGACGCTGGGGTGGAGCGCTCGGAACGCCGCGATGGTGATCGGATGACGCGTGACGCGGTGCATCAGCTTCGCGCTCCAGTGCTGCTCGCTGAGCCCGTCGCCGTGCGCTACGAAGGCCTGCCGCCCCGCCAGCTCCAGCTCCGCCTCGCCGGCGTGGAACGCGATGCCCAGGTCTGTGATGAGGAAGTCGCCGCCCCAACGGTCGTGGTTGCCGCCCACGAACGTGATCGGCATCCCGCGCGCGCGCAGCGCCTGAAGCTTCGCGACGCTGGCGAAATGCCGCCGCGGGACGACGGAGCCGTACTCGAACCAGAAATCGAACAGGTCGCCGTTGATGAGCAGTGCGTCGCCCAGGTCGGGTGCGGCCTCGAGGAACGCGTGGAAGGCGGCAGCGACGGCTGGCGCGGCTTGTCCGAGGTGAGCATCGGCGACGACGAGGACACGCGCGGCTGGCACGGGCTCAAGCTAGGAACGGGGCAAAAGGGCCGCAAGCGCGTCCGTCATTTGACATTTGGGAAGCGGTCGGGGATTTTGCCCCGGCGTGATCACCGATATCACCGTTCGCGTCAATTATTCCGAGACCGACCAGATGGGCGTGGTGTATCACGCCAACTACCTCGTCTGGTTCGACCGCGCACGCACCGAGCTCATGCGGGAGACCGGGCTCACCTACAAGGAGCTCGAGAAACAGGGGGTCTACCTCGCCGTGTCCGAGGTGCACATCCGCTACCTCGCGCCGGCCCGCTACGACGACCCGGTGCGCATCCGCTGCTGGGTGCGCGAGCTCGCGTCGCGGCGCGTCACCTTCGGCTACGCCGTGGAGCACGCGGAGCAGGGCAGGCTGCTCGCCACCGGCGAAACGGCGCTGCTCTCCCTCACGCACCAGCACACCCTGACCCGCCTTCCCGACCATGTCCGTGCCTTGCTCCAGCCGACGCGCGATCCCGTTCGCCTGTAGCCTCGCGCTGCTGCTCGTCGCCACGCGGGCGCCCGCTCAGCAGCCGGACGAGGTGCTCGTCGGTGAGCTCGCCCGCCTGCTCGCTGCGGCGGACGCGCGCGCCTTCGACCCGGCGCTGCTGCGCGCCGCGCTCGGGCACGCGCAGCCTGTCGTGCGGCGCCAGGCGGCGCTGGCAGCGGGGCGGATCGGCGATCCCACCGCGGTCGACCTGCTGGTCGCGGCGCTGCGCGACTCCGACCGCGCGGTCCAGGCGGCAGCGGCGTTCGCCCTCGGGTTGCTGAAGGATCCCCGCGCCGTGCAGCCGCTCGCCGCGCTGCTCCGCGCGGTGGCGCCGGCGCAGCAGGGAGCGCCCGAGGTCGAGGCCGTGACGGCGCTCGCGAAGATCGGTGGGGATGAAGCGGCGCGCGCGCTGGGCGATCTCGTGGGTAGCGGCTCGCGCCCGGGCGTCGCGCCACCCCCTGCCGTGAGCGCGGCGCTGCTCGAGGCATGGCGCCTCGGCTCCCGGGCTCCCATCGCGGCACTCGTCGGGTACGCGGAGGATGCGGACGCCGAAGCGCGCTGGCATGCGGTGTACGCGCTCGGGCGGCTGCGCGCCGGCGCCGGCGTGCCCACGCTGCTGGCCGCGCTGCGGGACCGGGAGCCCTTCGTCCGCGCGACCGCCCTGCGCGGTCTCACCCGCGCGGCCGCGGACAGCGCGAAGCTCGACCCCGGCCGGATCGCGGGCGCGGTGCGGCTGCTGCTCGGCGATGGCGACCCGGCCGTGCGGGTCAACGCGCTCCGCGCCCTCGCGAGCTTCCGCGACTCGACGCTCGCCGCGGCGGCGGCCTCGCTCGCCACCGATCCCGACGTGAACGTGGCGGTGCAGGCCGAGACGACGCTCGGCGCGTTGGGGGGGAGCGTGGCGATGCGGGCCCTCGCCGTCGGGGGACGGAGCGCCGTGTTCGCCCTGCGGCGACAGGCGGTGATCGGGCTGGCGCAGGCGGACAGCGCGGCCGGCGTTGCGGCCGCGGCGGCGCTCGCGACCGACCCCGACTGGCGGTGGCGCAGCGTGGCCTGCGAGGGGTTCGGCGCCGCGCGCGATCGCGCGCGCCTCGAGGGGGCGCTCGCGGACCCGGACGGGCGCGTGGTGGCGCAGGCGCTGCAGGCGCTGGGGCGGGTCGTCGTGGACTCGGACGCGGCGCTCCTCGCCCGGGCGCGCGAGCTGCTCGGCCACCCCGATCCCGCCGTGCGCAGCGTCGCCGCCGACCTGCTCGCGCGCCGGCCCGACGTCGCCGACGTCGATCGCCTGGTCACGGCGTACCAGAGGGCGGGGGGCGATCCGTTCGACGACGCGCGACTCTCCGCCGTCGCCGCGCTCGGCGCCGTGGCGCGCGGGGGCACCGAGGGCCGGCTGCGGGTGGCGGCCCGGTTCGTGGCCGCCGTGCCCCGCCCGGACGACTACCTGGTGCGGCGGGTTGCGGCGGACCGGCTCCCCGACGCCGCGGCGGCCTGGGGTCCCGTCGTCCCGATCGCCACGGGCAAGACCGACGCCGACTACCGGGACGCGGTGCGGCGCGTGCTGCTGCCCGCGCTCCAGGGTGGGGCGCCGCCCCGCGTGATCCTCGAGACGGACAGGGGGAGCCTCGTGGTTGAGCTCCTCCCGACCGAGGCGCCGCTCACCGTGGCCGCCTTCCTTTCTCTCGTCGAGCGGCGCTACTTTGACGGAGCGCGCTGGCATCGGGTCGTGCCCAACTTCGTCGCGCAGGACGGGGACCCGCGCGGCGACGGGTGGGGCGGCCCCGGCTTCGTGCTCCGGGACGAGGTGAATCCCTCGCGTTACGGGACGGGTACGATGGGCATGGCGCTTTCCGGCCCCGATACGGGCGGTAGCCAGTTCTTCATCACCCACTCCGCCCAGCCGCATCTCGACGGCACCTACACCGTATTGGGCCGGGTCGTGGCCGGCCTGACCGTGCTCGCGGGCGTCGCCCAGGGCGACCGCATCCGCAGCATCCACCGGTGAGATGATGCGCGGCCCCTTAAGCGCAGTGCTTCGCCGAGCACGGCGACCGTCAGGGAGTCCTTTAGGGGCTTCCGCCTGGGTAATCACGCTCGCCGCCCTACTCACCACGCCGCTGTCGGCCCAGTTCGGCTACTTCGGGCAGAACAAGATCCAGTACCGCAGCTTCGATTGGCGCGTGCTGCGCGGTGAGCACGTGGACCTCTACTTCTATCCCGAAGAGGAGGAGCTTGGTCGCGTGGCGCTCGCCTACGCGGAGGAGACCTACGGCGTGCTGGAGCGCCGTTTCACGCACCACGTGCAGCGCCGCGTGCCGCTCATCATCTACGCCTCGCACACCGACTTCGAGCAGACGAACGTGCTCCCGTTCGTGCCGCCGGAGGGCCTGCTCGGCGTCACGGAGTTCCTGAAGCGCCGGGTCGCCCTTCCGTTCACCGGGAGCTACAACGACTTCCGCCACACCATCCGCCACGAGCTGGTGCACGTCTTCCAGCTGAGCCTCGTGGCCGAGGTGTTCCAGCGCTACCCGCGGATCCGGCGTGCCGAGCTGCCGTTGTGGTGGAGCGAAGGGCTGGCCGAGTTCTTCTCGGCCGGAGAAGACAGCCGCGACGAAATGATCCTGCGCGAGCTGATGCTCTCGGGCCGGCTGCCCACGCTGCGCGAGCTTGCCTACGCCGCCGGCGGGATCGTCTATCCGGTGGGCGGCGTGATCCACCGCTTCCTCGCCCTGTCCTCCGGCGAGTGGCGCATCGGCGAGCTGTACCGCGACCTGTGGAAGTATTCGTCCTTCGAAGACGCCGTCCAGGGGGTCTACGGCCGCCCGCTCGACCAGCTCTCCGACGAGTGGCAGTTCTGGATGCGGCGGCGCTACTACCCCAGCGTCGCCGCCGGGGAGCCGCTCGCGCTCACAGCGCGCGTCCTCACGAAGCTCGCCATCAAGCCCGCGGTCTACCCCACGGGAGACAGCGCCGGGGGCATCCTGTACTTTTCGCCGTCCACCGGGTACACGAACATCTACGCCCAGCCGTTCGCCGGGGGGCGCGCCCGCGCGGTGGTGAAGGGCGAGCGCACGGCGGAGTTCGAGTCGTTCCACTTCTTCGAATCACGGCTGGACGTCTCGCCCGCCGGCGTCGTCGTGTTCTCGAGCAAGTACCTCGACCGCGACGCTGTGTTCTTCTGGAGTCTGGCGCGCCAGCAGGTCGTCGGGCGCTACCAATTCCCGCAGCTCGTCTCGATCCTGTCGCCCACCTGGGCGCCCGACGGCCGCAGCGTCGTGTTCTCCGGCCTCGCGGTCTCGGGCTATTCGGACCTGTATCGCCTCTGGCTCGCCGACGGCCGCCTGGAGCCGCTCACCGCCGACCGCTACCAGGACCTCGACCCGACCTTCAGCGCGGACGGCCGGACCGTGGTGTTCTCGTCCGACCGGACGGCGTACGGGCCCGGAGGCGCGCGCAACCTGTTCCGGCTCGACCTCGCGACTGGCAGGATCGAGTACCTCACCTACGGCGACTGGCGGGACGAGCAGCCCCGCTGGTCGTCGGAGACGGGCCGGATCTACTTCGCCTCGGATCGGGACGGCACCTACCAGATCTACGCCGTCGACTCGACGGGCGCGGGCTATCGCCTCACGAGCACGGTGAACGGCGCGTTCGACCCTCAGTGGGCGGGCGGCGAGCGCGGCCTCGTGTTCGGAGGGTTCGCCGACTTGAGCTACAACATCTACGTCGCGCATCCGGCGCCGCGGCCGGACGGCGCCCCCCCCGAGGTCACGCTCGCCGCGGAGCGCCGGCCGCCCGAGTGGACCTGGGCCGAGCTCGAGCACCCGCAGTACGCGCGGGCCGACGCGTCGCCCTACGAGCACAAGTTCACCTTCGACTTCGCCGCGGGCGACGCCATCGTGGCGCCGGGACTCGGGTCGGCGCAGGGCGCGGTGTTCCTGTTGAGCGACATGCTGAGCGACCACCAGGTATTCTTCACGCTCTCGTCGTTCCAGGGTGAGGGGCTCGGCAACCTGATTGACAACTTCAACGGCACGGCCTTCTACCTGAACCAGTCGCGGCGCGTCAACTGGGGAGTGGGGGCGTTCCGCCTGCGCGGGCTGTTCTACGAGGGGGACCTCCAGAACCTGTTCGAAGAGACGGCGGTAGGGGCGTTCGGGCAGGTGCGCTACCCGTTGTCGCGCTTCCGGCGGCTCGAGGCGGAGTACCGGATCGAGCACTCCGACCGGCTCGATCTCACGGATACGACCGGGTCGACCGACGTGCGCCGCGTCGGGTGGCTCGCGTCCAACTTCTTCAGCTACGTCGAGGACAACACGCTGTGGCTGTCCACCGGTCCGATCGACGGCCGGCGCATGAATCTCACCGCGGGACTCGTGAACGACGTCAGCCACGGGCGCTTCGACACCTGGCTCGCCGCCCTCGATTACCGCCGCTACTTCCGCACGTCGCTGCGCAGCGCCGTCGCCGTGCGGCTGATCGGGTACTATGCGGGCGGCGAGCGGCCCCGCCGCGTGAACATCGGCGGCTCGTGGGGCCTGCGTGGCTACCCGTTGTTCGGCTACGTCGCGGGGACGCGGGCCTGGCTCTTCAACGCCGAATGGCGTTTCCCCATCACGGAGTTTCTCTCGGTGGGCTTCCCGTTCGGCGTGGCCCGGTTCCCGGGCGTGCAGGGCGCGCTGTTCCTGGACCTCGGGCGGGCCTGGACGATGGCTACGGAAGACCGCGGCACCTTGGGCAGCTTGGGGCTGGGGCTGCGCATGCCGGTCGGCCCGCCGCTCGTGTTGCGGCTCGACATCGGCTACCGTTTCAGTTCGGGGCTGCTCGATGCCTACACGCTGCCGTCCCGCAGCCGCGGCAGCCGTTTCGTCGACTTCTTCTTCGGGTTTAACTATTGAACAGGCAACGCTTTCTGCTTGACCGCCGCAGAGCGCTTTCCTACATTGGCGCGGGCGCGCTCGTCGCGGCGTGCGCGCATCGGCTGGCGCCGCTGGTGCCGCTGCCGCTCCAGCCGGCGGACCGCGAGGAGGCGCTCGCCTGGACCCGCGCCACGACGCCGGCGCACCAGACGGCGATCCGGTTCCGCTTCAAGTACCGGGACGAGCGGCACCGCTGGGCGGGACGGGGCACGACGCGGGTCGCCCCGCCCGACTCGCTGCGGTTCGATT
>Ga0209160_1003890_pt1 | contig 12081 bp, 11 predicted proteins | sample GraSoiAngelo_153_FD_186167 | JGI IMG/M metagenome (GOLD analysis project Ga0209160, IMG submission 186167) | Grasslands soil microbial communities from the Angelo Coastal Reserve, California, USA - 14_1009_12_40cm (SPAdes) (version 2) | ecosystem: Environmental > Terrestrial > Soil > Grasslands ...
GGAACGCAGGTGTTCGACAACCTCGCCGCCTTCGCCGCGCACCTCGCCCCATGAGGCTCCTGCGCTCGAGCCTGTTCGCGCTCGCGCTCGTCATCGTCACCCCGCCCTACGCCGTGCTCGCTCTGGCCACCTTCCCGCTGCCGCGCCTGCTGCGCTACCGACTCATCTCCGGCTGGTCGCGCCTGGTGATTCTTCTTGCCAAGACGATTCTCGGCATCGACTGGCGCGTCGAGGGCCGCGAAAATCTGCCGTCGCGTCCATCGGTGATCCTGGCGAAGCACCAGTCCGCCTGGGAGACGCTCGCCTTCCAGCAAATCTTCCCGCCCCAGGTGCTGGTGCTGAAGCGCGAGCTGCTGTGGATCCCGTTTTTCGGCTGGGGGCTCGCGCTGATGAGCCCGATCGCGATCGACCGCTCGCGTGGCATAGCGGCGCTGCGCAGCATCGCGCGCCGCGGCCGCGAGCGCCTCGAGCAGGGCTTCTGGGTGGTGGTGTTCCCCGAAGGCACGCGCGTCGCGCCGGGCGAGCGCCGCGATTACCACGTCGGCGGCGCCTGGCTCGCGGCGGCGAGCGGCGCGCTGATCGTGCCGGTCGCCCACAACGCGGGCCTGCTCTGGCCGCGCAATGCTTTCATCAAGCGTCCCGGAGTGGTCACCGTGCGCATCGGCCCGCCGATCGACACCCGCAACCGCGATCCCAAGATCGTGAACCAACTCGCCGAATCGTGGATCGAAGAACAGCAGAAGGCGCTCTGCTGATCCGCCTCTGCGGGCGCTGGATCGAGTACCGCTTCGCGCGGCGGCGGCGCCGCACCATCGGAATCAGTATCGACGCGAACGGGCTCGCGGTTTACGCGCCGCTGCGCGCGCCGTGGCGCGACATCGAGGCGTTCCTGCGCGACAAGGAGCGCTGGATCGTCAGGAAGCTGGACGAATGGGCGCTGATGCCGCGCCCCACAGTGCTGCGCGGCGCGAGCGGGGAATCGCTGCCGCTCTTCGGCTCGGCGGTGACGCTCGAGATCAACGCCGGCCGGCGGGCGGTGCGGTGCGAGCCCGGGCGGCTCCTCGTCAGCGCGCCCGCGCCGCAGCGCACGCTCAAGGTGCTCCTCGGCTGGCTCAAGACCCAGGCGCTCGACGCTCTCACGCCGCGCGCGGCGCATTACGCGGAGCGGCTCGAGGTGGCCGCGCCGCCGGTAACGCTGTCGAATGCGCGCACGCAGTGGGGCGTGTGCAGCGAGGACGGATCGATCCGCCTCAGCTGGCGCCTGGTGCATCTCGAGCCGGCGCTCGCCGACTACGTCGTGGCGCACGAGGTCACCCATCTTCTGGAGCTCAACCATTCGAAACGCTTCTGGCGCCTGCTCGCCGCGCTGTATCCTGACTGGCGCGAAGCGCGCGAGCGGCTCGAGCTTGCCGCCGCTTCCCTTCCCATCTTCCAGGGGGCCAAATGAGGATCCTGCATACCATGCTGCGCGTCGGCGACCTGCAACGCTCGGTCAAGTTCTATACCGAGGTGCTGGGCATGAAGCTTCTGCGCACCACCGACCGGCCCGAGCAGAAATACAAGCTCGCCTTCGTCGGCTACGACACCGAGGAGCGCAGCGCCGTGCTCGAGCTCACCTACAACTACGGCGTCGGGCGCTACGAGCTCGGCGGCGCCTTCGGGCACGTCGCGATCGAGGTCGACGACCTGCGCAGGACTTGCGACGCGGTGAGGACGAAGGGCGGCAAGGTGACGCGCGAGCCGGGTCCCGTGAAGGGCGGCACCAGCATGATCGCCTTCGTCGAGGACCCCGACGGCTACAAGATCGAGTTCATCGAAAGGCGCGCGTAGTCCTCGGGGGAGAGGTTCTCGGGCCTCAGGCTCGAATCGATCCCCAGCGCCGCGAAATCGATTCCCGGCAGGGCATTGCGCAGCGTCTTGCGCCGCGCCGAAAACGCGCGCCTCAGGAGCTGCTCGTCGATTTCCAGAATCCTGGAGAGCGGTTCCATCCGCACCACGGCCGATTCCACCTTCGGCGGCGGGCGAAAGGCCCCCTTCGAGACCTTGAACAGCTTCCTCATCGTGAAGCGCGCCTGCAATGCGACCGAAAGCCGCCCGTAGGCAGCCGTCGAGGGCGCGGCGACCATGCGCTCGACGACCTCGAGCTGCAGCATGAAATGCAGGTCGCGCACGCGCTGCGCGAAGCGCGCGAGGTGAAACAACAGCGGCGTCGAGATGTTGTAGGGCAGGTTGCCGACGATCCGCATGCCGGGCGGGAAGCGGGTGAAGTCGTATTCGAGCGCATCGGCGCAGTGCACGACCAGGTGCGGCGGCGGAAGCTCGGCGGCGAGCCCGGAAGCCAGATCGCGGTCGAGCTCAATGACTTCAAAATGCCCAACCAACTTCAGTAAATGCCTGGTCAGCGCCCCCTCTCCCGGGCCGATCTCGACCATGAAGTCCGTTTTCGAAGGATTGATGGCTTCCACCAGGCGCGCGAGCACTCCCGGGTCATGCAGGAAATGCTGGCCGAAGCGCTTACGCGGCCGATGCGAGCTCGATCGCAAGCTTGGTCGCTTCGATCAGGCTGCCCGGGTCGGCCTTGCCGGTTCCGGCGAGCTCGAGCGCGGTGCCGTGGTCGACCGAAGTACGCACGAACGGCAGGCCGAGGGTCACGTTCACGCCGCGTCCGAAGCTCGCGTATTTGAGCACCGGGAGGCCCTGGTCATGGTACATGGCGAGCGCGCAATCGGCGGCGCTCAGCCGCTCCGGCACGAACAGCGTGTCCGCGGGAATCGGGCCGCGCGCCGCGATGCCCGCAGCCGCGGCGGCGGCGATGGCGGGCGCGACGACCTCGATGTCCTCGCGCCCGAGATGCCCAGACTCTCCGCTGTGCGGGTTGAGCCCGGCGACGAGAATGCGCGGCCGCGCGATGCGGAAACGCCGCCGCAGATCGGCGTCGAGGACCTGGAGAGTCCTGAGCAGATTTTGCGTCGTGATCGCGCCCGGCACCTGAGAAAGCGGCAAATGGGTCGTCGCCAGCGCGACGCGCAGTCCGCCGCCGACCAGCATCATCACGACGTGCGCGGCCTTCGCACGCTCGGCGAGGTACTCGGTGTGGCCGGTGAAGGCGATGCCGGCGTCGTTGATCACCCCTTTGTGCACCGGCGCGGTCACCATCGCGTCGAACTCGCCCTCCAGGCAGCCGCGCACCGCGCGCTCGAGCACCGCCAGCACGTAGCGGCTGTTCGCCGGATCGAGCTTGCCCGGCACGCGCGCCCGGTGCAAGGCCACGTGCTCGACGCGCGGACAGCCGCGCAGCAATTCGCGCTCGCCGATGGCGACGACGCGCGCGTCGAGCCGCTCTGCGCAGAGCCGGACGCAGAGCTCGGGACCAATCCCTGCGGGCTCGCCCGAGGTGAGCGCGATGACTGGCTTATCTTTCGTCAAGCCGCACTTCGACGTAGCTCTGGTCGCGCAGCTGGCGCAGCCACTCCTGGTAGGCCTCGTCGGACTTGCGCTCGCGCAGCACCTGCCGCGCCTGCAGCCGGCGGCGCTCCGGGTTCATCTCGGCCGAGCGCCGCTCGAGCACCTGGATGAGGTGATAGCCGAAAGGCGTTCTCACCGGCTGGCTGATCTCGCCCTCCTTCAGCTCCTCGTAGGCGCGCTCGAAATCGGGCACCGTGTCGCCGGGGTAGATCCAGTCGAGCTCGCCGCCGCGGCTCGCGGTGCCGTCGTCGGAATGCACCCGCGCCAGCTCGGCGAAATCGGCCTTGCCGTTGACGATGCGATCGCGCAGATCGCGCAGGCGCCGCCGCGCCTCGCTCTCGGACACCGTGTCGCTCGCGCGGATCAGGATGTGCCGCAGCCGGGTCTGCGTCACCGGCGCGCTTGACGCGGCGCCGCGGCGCTCGACGAGCTTCAGCACGTGAAACCCGGCGGGACTGCGCAGCACCTCGCTCACGTCTCCGGGGTTCATGTTGAGCAGCGTGGCGGCGAACAGCTCGGGCAGGCGGTCCTGCGTGCGCCAGCCCAGCGAGCCGCCTTGCAGCGCGTCCGCGGCATCGGAATAGCTGGCGGCGAGCCTGCCGAAATCGCCGCCGGCGCGCGCCTGGGCGAGCGCGCTCTCGGCTTTCGCGCGCGCCGCCGCGAGCCGCTCGGGGCTTGCCTGCTCGGGCACGCGCACGAGGATGTGCGACAGCTGGTATTCGACACGCTCGGCCGGCGCGGCCTTCATTTCCTCGAGAAACAGGGCCACCTCGGTGTCGCTCACCTGGATCTTGTCGTCCACTTCGCGCTCGCGCAGCCGCGTCAGGAGGATCTGCTCGCGCAGGTCCTCGCGCCAGAGCTCGAACGACACGCCGTCGGCCTCCAGCGCGCGCCGGAACTCGGCCAGCGCCATCTTGTTGCTCTCGGCGATGCGCTGCACGGCGCGGTCGAGCTGCAGCTCGTCGACGCGGATGCCGGTCTCGCGCGCCATCTGCAGCTGCGCCTTCTCGAGGATCAGGCGCTCCAGCATCTGGCGCTCGAGCACTTCGCGCTCGGGCGCGGGCGTATTCTGCCGGCGCAGCTGCCGCTCGGCGCGGCCGACGGCGTCGTTCAGCTCGGAAAGCGTGACGACTTCCTTGTTGACGACCGCGACGATGCGGTCGACGACGGTGATGCCCTGCGCCGGCGCCGCAAACGGCAAGGCGAGAAAAAGTGCTGCGAAAAACCTGCCCGTGGACATGACTAGTAAACCTGTTCGAAGGGCAGCCGCGGCCGCGAGGCCGGCGGCCCGAGCGCCTGGTCCCTGGGGTTGGTGACCGAGTAGCCGGGAACGCTGCGCCTGAGCAGCGTCACGGCCTCCTGCGTACCGATCTGGCCAACTCCGTTGAATTCGAGCTGGAAATAGAAACCTGTCGAGCTCACTTGTGCCGCGGCCTGGATGCGCTGCACGACTGCGCGAAACACCCAGCAGCCGGCGTTGTACTCGAAGCCGGCCAGGCCCTCGAGCAGGCGCTGGTCCAGAATCGAGTAATTGTACCGCCCGACGGCGTACCAGCCCGCCGCGACCGGCCACTGCCCCGATACGTCGACCTGCTTGAGCGGACTCGCCGGATCGCGGTTGAAGCGATAGCTCAGGTTGACCACCTTTGCCAGCTCGGGCGCATAGCGCGTCGCCACGGTGTAGCGCTGCGAGCGCTGATCGCGCGGGTTGTACTGGGTGGTGGCGTCGAAGGTCCAGTAGCGGAACAGCCGCCCGCCGACCGAGGCAAGGACATCCGAGGTGTGATAGTTGCGCAGGTCCGAGGCCGGGGTCAGCCCGACACGTTCGTCCTCGAAGTAGTAGCGCTGTCCGACCGTGGCGCGGAAGGCTTCCTGGCCGCCGCTCTGCAGGAAACGCGTGGTCAGGGCGAGGGTGGCCTGGTTGGCGTCGCCGAAGCGGTCGCCGCCCGCGAACCGGTTCTCCGAGAACAGCTGCGCATAGTTGAAGTCGGCGAGGGCGGTATCGAAGAGCGGCATCTGGTCCTGGTTGCGGAACGGCACCCTTACGTAGAACAGCCTCGGCTCGAGCGTCTGCGTCAGGTTCTCGCCGAACCAGCGCGAGTCGCGCTCGAAGACGAGCCCGCTGTCGGCGCTGAACCAGGGGATCGTGGCGTGCGGCCCGGCCTCCTGGCCGGGATCGAGGCGCTCGAGGTGGTAGCCGACGTAGCGCAGCCCCGCCTTCGGCGTGAAGAACCACCCGGGCGAGATGATCGGCGCGGCGAAGCTCGGGCTAACGCTGGAGCGCGAGCCCTGGACCAGGCTTTCATGGCGGAAGGACACGTACTCGGCGCCCAGCGCGCCGTCGAGCAAGCCGCCGACGTCGTTCCTGCTCGCGCTGAAGTTGAGCTGCGGCACGCGATGGTACGGCGGGACGATCGGCGCGAGCGGGTCCTGCAGGGTCTGGAAGCGCTGTACCCGCGCCTGCAGGGTGTAGCCGCTTTCCGCGAGCGCGCCGGTGTAGGTGAGGTAGGCGTCCTGCTGCAGGTTGCCGACCGAGACCTGCCGCACCTGCGACGCGAGGTCGACGAAATAGCGGTTGTCGGAAACCCTGTTGTAATCCACGTTCCCGGTAAAGCCCGGCCGGAAGGTTTGCGCGTGCTGCAGCGATGCACCGTAGCGCTTGTCCTTGAGGATCGAGTCTTCCGGCAGGTATTCCAGGTTCAGCTCGCCGGCATAGCTGCGCTCGAGATAGCGGAACTGGTTCTTCAGCTGGAAGCCGCGCTTCTGCATGGTGACCGGCGTGATCGTCGCGTCGCTCTCGGGCGCGATGTCCCAGTAGTACGGCACGCCGACCTCCAGGCCGCGCGTCGAGGTATGGGAGTAGTAAGGCGCGAGAATGCCGCTGCGGCGGCGGTTCTCGAGCGGGAAGCTGGCGAACGGCGCCGCGATCAGCGTGTGGTCGAAGAAGCGCAAGCGCGGACTCTTCGCCTTGCCCTCCTCCGCTTCGTAATCGAGCTCGATCTCCGCCGCCTCCAGCCGCCAGTCCTCCTTGGCGGGCGAGCAGGTGGTGAAGGTCGCGTTCCTGAAGCGGTACTTGTCCTTGCCGAGGAACTCCATGTGCTCGGCGCCGCCGTGCGCCGGCAGAGCGCGCTGCATGAGGAAGCCGGGCTGCTCGAACGCGCCGGTATCGTCGAGCGAGTTGTACAGCAGGTGCGGGCCGAACAGACGGTCCACGCCCTGCTGCATGCGCACGCCGCCATCGCCCTCGATGCGGCCGAATTCCGCGTTGTACCTGAGGACGTCGCCGAAAATCGAAAGCTCGTCGCGCTTGATCTCGGCGTTGCCTCGCGCCGTGAACTCGATCTCGCTCACGCCCTCGATGTGCTCGGCATCGATGGTCATGGGCCCCGGCTCGTCCGCGCTCTTGGTTTGCGCGAGGGCTGGCGCGGCAGCAAGGAGTGCGAGCGCCAGCGTCGCGAAGCGGTACCCCATGGAGCGAGCGGCAATGCTCTTGATGTTAGAATTTTCAATGATACACGCCGATTCTCGGCGCGCCGCTCTGGAATCCTGGCTCGCCGCGCAGCTGCGCGGCGCTCGCTTCTCCCTCACCTCCGCCTCGGTCGATGCAAGCTTCCGCCGCTACTTTCGCGCCGCCCTGCGCGATGGCCGTTCCTACGTCGTCATGGATGCGCCGCCCGGCAAGGAGGATTGCCGGCCGTTCGTGCACGTCGCCGGCCTGCTGCGCGCGGCCGGCGTGCATGCGCCGGAGGTGCACGCCGAGGACCTCGCCCAGGGATTTCTGCTGCTCGGCGACCTCGGTACGCAGACCTACCTGCAGGAGCTCAATGCGGACAACGCGGCGCGGCTCCTTGGCGACGCCACCGACGCGCTCCTGCGCTGGCAGCTCGCGACGCGCCCCGGCGAGCTGCCGCCCTATGACGAGGCGCTGCTGCGCCGCGAAATGGATCTTTTCCCGGAGTGGTATGTATCCAGGCACTTGGGGGTCGAGCTGTCAAACGCCCAGAAATCCGGCCTTGAAGGCATCTTCCGGTTGCTCGTGGAGAGCGCCCTCGCGCAGCCCGCAGTCTATGTCCATCGCGATTACATGCCGCGCAACCTGATGGTGAGCGATCCGAACCCGGGCGTGCTGGACTTCCAGGACGCGGTGCTCGGGCCGATCACCTACGACATGGTGTCGCTGCTGCGCGATGCCTTTGTCAGCTGGGACGATGAGCGGGTGCTCGACTGGAGCGTGCGGTATTGGGAAAAGGCGAAGCGCGCCGGGCTGCCGGTGGACACCGACTTCGCGGAGTTCTGGCGCGCGTTCGAGTGGATGGGATTGCAGCGCCACCTCAAGGTCCTCGGCATCTTCGCGCGCATCAGCTATCGCGACGGCAAGCCGAAATATCTCGCCGATACGCCGCGCTTCATCGGCTACGCGCGCGCAGTGTCCGAGCGCTACGCCGCGCTCGCCCCGCTCGCCAGGCTGCTCGACGAGCTCGAATGAAGGCCATGCTCCTCGCGGCGGGCCGTGGGGAGAGGCTGCGGCCCCTGACCGACGCCCTGCCCAAGGCGCTGGTCGAGGCGGGCGGCAAGCCGCTCATCGCCTGGCACCTCGAGCGGCTGGCGGCGAGCGGCTGCCGCGAGGCCGTGATCAACGTGTCGCACCTCGCCGAGCGAATCGTCGAGCGCATCGGCGACGGCGCGCGCTACGGCCTGCGCATCGCCTACTCGCGCGAGCCGCAGCCGCTCGAGACCGCGGGCGGCCTCGCGCAGGCGCGCGCGCTGCTCGGCGATGAGCCGTTCCTGCTTGTCAATTCGGACGTGTATTGCGAAGTGGAGTTCGAAAAACTGCTGCGGCATTCTCTCGCCGGTCGGCTCGGCCACCTGGTGCTGGTGCCCAATCCCCCTTATCACCCGGCGGGCGACTTCACGCTCGATCACGGCCTGATCGGCAACGGCGCCGGGCCGCGCTACACTTATGCAGGCGTGGCGGTCATGTCGCCGGCGCTCTTCGCGCAGGTGAAGGCCGGCGAAAGGGCGCCCCTCGCGCCGCTGCTGCGCGCGGCGGCGGAGCGCAGGCTGTTGAGCGGCGAGCCCTACGCCGGCCTGTGGCAGGACGTCGGCTCGGCCGAGCGGCTTGCCGAACTCAGGGCGCGCCTGGCATCGCGAAATGAAACCGACTGATTCGATATCGATGTACTCCGAGCGCCGGCGGCGGCTCGCCGAAGCCATGGCGGCAGGAGTCGCCGTCATTCCCACTGCGCCGGAGCGCGTGCGCAACCGCGACACGCATTTCCCCTACCGCTTCGACAGCCACTTCTACTACCTGAGCGGCTTCCCCGAGCCGGACGCGGCGCTGGTGATCGTCGCCGGAAGCACGCCGAAGTCGCTGCTCTTCTGCCGCAGCCGCGACGAGGAGCGCGAGATCTGGGACGGCTACCGCTGCGGGCCCGAGGCCGCGCGCGAGCGCTTCGGCTTCGACGAGGCGCACCCGATCGGCAAGCTCGACGAGGCGCTCGCGCAGCTGCTGCAGGACTCGCCTGCGCTGTTCTACCCCCTCGGCGCCGACGCGCACTGGGATGCGCGGGCGATGAACTGGCTGAACGCCGTGCGCGCCCGCGCGCGCGCAGGCGTCGCGGCCCCCGATCGCGTGCACGACGTGCGCGGGCTGATCGACGACATGCGCCTGGTCAAGGACGCGCACGAGCTCTCGGTGATGCGGCGCGCGGCGCGCATCGCCGCCGGCGCGCACCGGCGCGCGATGCAGGCGACGCGCCCGGGACGCAACGAGTACGAGATCGAAGCCGAGCTGCTGCACGAGTTCCGGCGCAGCGGCGCGCAGTTCCCCGCGTACTGGCCGATCGTCGCCGGGGGGCCGAATGCCTGCGTGCTGCACTACGTCTTCAACAATGCGCCGCTGCGCGGCGGCGACCTGCTGCTGATCGACGCCGGCTGCGAGCTCGACGGCTACGCCTCGGACGTGACGCGCAGCTTCCCGGTGAACGGCCGGTTCAGCGCGGCGCAGCGCGACACCTACGAGGTGGTGCTCGCGGCGCAGCTCGCGGCGATCGGCAAAGTGCGCGCCGGCAACGCCTGGAACGAGCCGCACGACGCGGCGGTTCGCGTCCTCGCGCAGGGCATGCTCGACCTCGAGCTTCTCTCCGGAACGCTCGAGGAAGTCCTCGAGAAGGAAGCCTACAAGCGCTTCTATATGCACCGCACCGGGCACTGGCTGGGCCTCGACGTGCACGATGCCGGCGATTACAAGCGCTCTGGAAAGTGGCGCAGCCTCGCGCCGGGCATGGTGCTGACGGTCGAGCCCGGCCTCTACGTCCGCGCCGCCGACGATGTGCCAGAGCCGCTGCACAACATCGGCATCCGTATCGAGGACGACGTCCTCGTCACCGAGGGCGGCTGCGAAGTGATTACGGCCGAAGCGCCGAAGCGCATCGATGACATCGAGGCGCTGATGCGCGATGCCCGCGCCAGAGACTGATATCCTCATCCACGGCGCCGGGCCGGTCGGCTGCACGCTGGCCTTGGCTTTGCGCGGCGCGGGACTGCGCGTCGCGGTTTTGGACAAGACGATCGCGCTGTCGTACGCCAGCCGACTGATCCTGGAGCGCGTCGGCGCATGGCAAGCCGCGACGCCGATCGAGACGATCCACGTCTCCCAGGCCGGCGGCTTCGGCCATGCGCGCCTCGAAGCAGGCGATGCCGGCGTTCCGGCCTTGGGGTACGTCATGGATTATTCAACGCTGGCCTGGGGCTTGCGCAGCCAAGTCGAAGAATTCATTACCAAAGATGCGGTGGCGGCGAAATGCGTGGTACATGCGGAAGGCGCGGCGCCGGATGCAGAGGAGAAGCGTTACGCGCAGGACGCGGTCGTGGCGCTCGTGCATGCCGACCCGCCCGCGCACAGCGCAGCGTTCGAGCGCTTCACGCCGGAAGGGCCGCTCGCGCTCCTGCCGTTCGCCGGCCGCTATGCGATGGTATGGAGCCGCCGGCCGGACAAAGCCCGGGCGCTGGCGGGTGCTCCGGACGCGGAATTTCTCGCCGAGCTGGGCGCTGCCGCCGGCAGCCGTCCCGGCCGGCCCGTCAAGGTCGAAGCGCGCGCGGTGCACCCGGTCGTGCTGCGCGTGCGGGCCGCGCGCATCGCTCCCCGCGCGGTTTTCATCGGCAACGCGGCGCAAACGCTGCATCCGGTCGCCGGGCAGGGGCTCAACCTCGGCCTGCGCGATGCCTGGGACCTGGCGCGGGTCTGGCGCAGCTCAAGCGACCCGGGCGATGCGGCGACGCTCGAGCGTTACGCGGCGCGCCGGCGCCTCGACGCGGCCGCCACCATCCGGGTCACCGATTTTCTGGCTGGCGCCTTCCTCGGCTCGAATCGATTCGCGCGTGGCGTGCGTGGCGCGGCCCTCGCGGCGCTCGACGTTTTTCCGCCGGCGCGGCGTTTTTTCGCGCGCCGGATGATCTACGGTCCATCAGCGCTACCGTGAAAAACCCGATTCTTTTTCGGAAGGAAACGGGCTAGAATCCCTTTCTCTCGAACGTCAATCACGCAATGAGAATCGGCGCGCATCAACTGCGCAACGCGTTGTTCGTCGCTCCGATGGCGGGTATCACCGACCGCCCGTTCAGGCGGCTCGCTCGGCGCTACGGCGCGGCGCTCGCCGTATCCGAGATGCTGTCGTCGCGACCCGAGTTGCGCGAATCGCGCAAAACCCGCCTCAGAGCCGACCATGCCGGCGAGCCGAGCCCGATTTCGGTGCAGATCGCCGGCGCGGATCCCGTCCTGCTCGCCGAGGCGGCGCGCCACAACGTCGAGCGCGGGGCCGACATCATCGACATCAACATGGGCTGCCCGGCGAAGAAGGTGTGCAACGTCGCGGCCGGCTCGGCGCTGCTCGAAGACGAGCCGCGGGTGGCGCGCATCCTGGAAGCGGTCGTCGCGGCGGTGCAGGTTCCCGTCACGCTGAAGATCCGCACCGGCCCGGCGCCGGAACGGCGCAATGCCTTGCGCATCGCGCGCATCGCCGAATCGGCCGGCGTGCAGCTGCTTTCGATTCACGGCCGCACGCGCGCCTGCATGTTCGAAGGCTGTGCCGAGTACGAGACCATTGCCGAGGTGAAATCCCGGCTGCGCATCCCGGTGATCGCCAACGGCGACGTGCGCACGCCCGAGGACGCAAAGCGCGTGCTCGAGCTCACCGGAGCCGACGGCATCATGGTGGGACGCGCGGCGCAGGGACGGCCGTGGCTGTTCCGGGAGATTTCGCATTACCTCGAGACGGGCGAGCGGCTGGCGCCGCCGCCTGCCACGGAGATGGGCGCGATCCTGATCGAGCATCTCGAGGGCCTGTACACGCTTTACGGGTCGGAGCAGGGGGCCCGGGTGGCGCGCAAGCACATCGGCTGGACGGTGCGCGAGCTGCCCGGTGGGGAGGCACTGCGCTGCGCGGTGAACAAGATCGATGCCGCGGCGGCGCAGTGCGCAGCAGTGAACGACTACTTCGAGAGACTCGCCGCATGAAACGGAGCAATGAGCTGTCGGATTGCGTCAAGCGCTCGCTCGAGCGCTACTTCAAGGACATGGACGGCGAAAAGCCGACCTCGATCTACGAGATGGTGCTG
>Ga0209160_1003893_pt1 | contig 12076 bp, 16 predicted proteins | sample GraSoiAngelo_153_FD_186167 | JGI IMG/M metagenome (GOLD analysis project Ga0209160, IMG submission 186167) | Grasslands soil microbial communities from the Angelo Coastal Reserve, California, USA - 14_1009_12_40cm (SPAdes) (version 2) | ecosystem: Environmental > Terrestrial > Soil > Grasslands ...
GCTGATAAGGCTTGTCGTCAGAGGAAGGGCGATCGCGCATACCGCGAGGGAGATCCAACTGGACTCTCGCCAGTCGCCTTTGACGATAAGGTCCTTCAGCCGGCCGAAAGCGAGGGCAGCGAGTAAGAACCCTCCGACGAGCACGCTCACCCGCAACGTCCACACCTGGCCGAACCGGGTGTCCGTCCATACGTCCTTGATCGAGCTCAAAGACGCGGGATCGCTGCCTGCTGACCAACCCTGGAGCCAGAGCGCCAGGAGCGTCGTCACGCTGACGAGCGCTAGCGAAGACAGAATGGTAATCCGGACGATGCGCGCGACCTTTTTGGCGATCCGCTGTTTAGTCTCCTCATCCGGCTTGAGCGATCTGAGGCCGGCGGGAAGTACGAGCGCGGGGAAGACGACGGCGCCCAGAAACGCGGCCATACCTGCAAAGCCGACCCATCGGTTCACGGCGGCAAGCCAGCCCGGCGGGCTCGAGCCACCGCTGTCTATAGTGAGAGTAGGCGAGCCGGGCGCCGCCGGGGGCCCTGCTTGTCCGACGCTGAACGCAAACGTCCCGGCGGTCCGGTGCCCATCCACCGCGGAAAGCACGCGCCAGGCAACCGTGTAAGTGCCCTCCGGTAGGTTCGGCTGGATTGTGATCCCCGGATTCGATGCGTCACCGTGGTGATGGAAATCGTTGTTATCAACGCGCGTCCCTTTGGAGTCCAGCACCTGCATCTCGCTGAACTGCAGCTCCACTGCCTCCGTGAACCAGACGAGCACCTCGAATGGGGCCTGAGCCACGACAGAGTTTTGTTCCGGAGTCGACCGGATGTACTGAGCGTGGGCGTATGCGCTGGAACTGCGCGCTCCGAACGCCACGCCCACGACCGCGATCGCGAATATGAAGCCTACCAGCCGCATTATGCCGCCGCCTCTCATTGCGAACATATCCGTCCTCTTTACGATCTCCGTGCGGCGAGCGCCACGCCTCCGGCTGCCACGCCGACAATCCCAGCAATTATGCCGATGACGCCCAGCACGCGCGCCGTGTCATCCGAGCCGCCTGAAGACTTGCTCTGCAGCGCGGTAATTGATGACTGAAGCTCAGCGGTGGTCGGAAGCTTGTCCGGGAACTGCAAGTCGCTCGGGTCGTCGACGGGGTCGAACGTCTGGGGCCCGGAACTGAAGCTCTCGTCGACATCCTTGTTCTCGACTTTGCCGAAGATGTGGTACGTGTAATCCCCGGGCAGCGTCGGAATAAAGTGCGCCTCGTAAGCTCCCGGGTTGTTGAATGCCGCTTCAAGCGTCAGCGGCATCTTCTTTGCGTCGCCGCCGACGATCACTTCCACTTTGAGCGTGCTATCTAGGCCTTCGACCGGCTGCCCTGCCGCCTCCGCAGCTTCGTCTCCCTCCGCCGGGACGCCGTTCGGGAACAACTTCACATCCAGAGAGAGGCCGTTCAGTTGATAGGCGATCGCGGGTTCGTTGAGGAAGCCGACGACGAACCCGTAGTTGCCGACCGCCCTGTGCTCGTGGGCAAGCGCACGATTTGAAGAAGTAAGGCCGCCGGCTATAAGCGCGAGTACGCCGACAAGCATGAACGCGATGATACGTCTCACGAAGAGATGCCTCCCTTAATTACTATACGAACCGGTTCGGTCTTCTGGACTAGACCGAGCGGGGAGGCTTCTCCGGCCTCTGCCAGAGTGAGTAGCTGTCATGGACAGGCTCGCTGTCAAGCGAGTAAGACATCCCGTCCTGTGGTAGAGCGGAGATTATACTCGGAATGGGAGCGACGACGGCGCCTTCCGAGCCCGCGCAACTTTTTGGACCTAGGTGGCAGTGGTTTGCATGCTCGGCGGCCGCCGCGTCGTGATTTGCGTGATGATTCGACGCCGCCTGTCCGGACGTGTCGTCGGCGGCCGCCGGGTTACCGAGGTAGAGGACCTGGGGCAGGACGGCCAACAGCAGCACGAATATACTGCCGAGCCTGATCGCCCAACGCCTGCGCCGGGAAGATAACCGGAGCATGGTTAACCCATGCTAACGCTGTTGTGGCCCAAGCAGCAATCGCGGCCTAACTCGGCTCCCCTTCTTCCCCCTCGAGCCCAGAGTGCACAGACACCGGCTGCGGCGTGGTAGCGCTCTTCGCGCGGATCTGCGCCTCAAGCTCCTGTGCGAGGTCCGGGTTCTCTCGCAGGTAGTCCTTCGCCTGCTCCCGACCCTGGCCCAGCCTTTGCTCGCCGTAAGAATAGAAGGCACCTTGCTTTTTGACGATGCCGTTATCCGCCGCGAGGTCCACGATGTCGCCCTCGCGGCTGATGCCGATCCATGCGCCCGTAAAGATCATGTCAAACTCCGCTGTCCGGAAGGGAGGCGCCACTTTATTCTTCACGATTTTCGCCTTCACCCGGCTCCCAATTACGGTCCCGGCCTGCTTCAAGCTCTCAACGCGCCGTAGATCGATCCGCACCGAGCTATAGAACTTGAGAGCCCGGCCGCCGGGTGTGGTCTCTGGATTGCCGAAGATGATGCCGATCTTTTCCCGAAGCTGATTGATGAAGATGACCGCCGTCCGTGACCGCGAGATCGCCGCCGTGAGCTTACGCAGAGCCTGCGACATGAGACGCGCCTGGAGCCCGGGCAACGAGTCGCCCATGTCGCCTTCGATCTCGGCCCGCGGCACGAGCGCAGCAACGGAGTCCACGATGATGACGTCGACCGCGTTCGATCTCACGAGCGCCTCGCATATCTCAAGCGCTTGCTCGCCCGTGTCCGGCTGGGAGATGAGGAGGTCTTCGATGTTGATTCCAATTGCTCCGGCGAAGGTCGGGTCGAGCGCGTGCTCAACGTCGATGTATGCCGACAGTCCACCTGCTCGCTGCGCCTGCGCGATTACGTGCATCGCCACCGTAGACTTGCCGGCCATCTCCGGCCCGAAGATCTCGGTGATCCTGCCTCGCGGAATGCCGCCTCCCAACGCCACATCAAGCGCCAGGGAACCCGTTGGTATCGTCTCGACCGTCATCTTCGCGGAGGCTTCCCCCAATCGCATAATGGAGCCTCTGCCGAACTGCTTCTCGATCTGGCCGATCGCGAGGTCGAGTGCGCGCAGGCGCTCGTCTCCCTCGCTCGCGTTGGTCTGGCTCATTGTCGCCGTCCCATTGTTTCGCCCCATGGTTCGCTCCTTTGTGACTCGCTGTAAATCGACGGCATCGTAGCATCGGGGTTTGTCACGCCACAATGGGCAAATGGCACTGATGAGAACAAATAAGCTAATCTTGGCATCACGCTCAATTACCGAGTCTAAAGGACGCTTGAATTACCAGCCCAAGTACGAATATAGCGATCATTGGGGAGAAGTCGAACATTCCCACGCGTGGAAGAATCTGGCGGATCGGAGCGAGGATGGGCTCCGTGATCTCGTGGATGATGTTGTGGAGCGGATTGTTCGGATTGTAGCCGATCCACGACAAGATAACCCTGGCAAACATCGCTATTAGGAGAGCAATCGCGAGAATGCGAACAAAAAGCGCAAGTGCTTCTATTTCTGGCCTCCTAGAGTTTTCGCCTTATCGTAGGTGGCTTCGACTGCGTTCAGAAACGCGGCGCGCAGACCCGCTTCCTCCAGCTCCCTCAGCCCCTCGGTCGTCGTCCCTCCCGGCGATGTCACCTGGTTGCGTAGTTCTGCCGGATGCTTTCCTGTCTCCAGCGCGTAGCGCGCTGAGCCGAGGACCGTCTGAAGCACCATCTGTACGGCCATCTCACGACGCAGGCCGATGTGGACAGCTGCATCAATGAGGGCTTCGATGACCAGAAAGACGTAAGCGGGCCCGCTTGAGCTGACGGCGGTCGCCATATCGATGTACTTCTCGTCGGTGACGTATAGCTCCCGGCCGAGGACGGAGAGGATGCTGCGCACCGCTTCTCGCGTCGAGTCGGGCACCGCCTCGGTTGCCGTCCAGACCGTCATCCCTTCGCCGATTTGCGCCGGCGTGTTTGGAATCGCGCGCACTATGGCGTCATGCTTGAGCGCTGACCGGATCGTTTCGATCGTGACACCGGCCATGATCGACATAACAGTCTGTTTGCCGTTGAGGGTCGAGTTGAGCGAGCGGCCGGCCGCCGGGAACTCCTGAGGTTTGACGGCGAGCATGACGATGTCGCTCTCCGACGAAACCGCGTTAGCCTCTTCGCCGACGCTCACACCATACGTTTTCGCGAGGTGGTCCCGGCGCGCCGGTGAGATATCGCAGGCGGCAATATCGGCGGGTGCGACGACGCCTTTATCGAGGACCCCGGCGATGATCGCCTCGCCCATGGTTCCGCCGCCGATGAAAGCGAGCTTCATCTAACGGCGTTCCCCAAAAATCGCTCGCCCAATTCGCAGATGCGTGGCGCCTTCTTCAACCGCGACCTCGAAGTCGTCGCTCATCCCCATCGATAGCTCTTGCAGTCCCAACCGCTCTGCCGCCTCTCGCAGGCGCCGAAAATGTGGTCGCATATTCTCAGCGTTTGCCGTCTGCGTCGCGACCGTCATTAGGCCTCGCACATCGAGAACGGGGAGCTGGGCGATCGCAGCATTCTGACGAGGCAATTCATCCGGGGTGAAACCGTACTTGCTCGGCTCTTCGGATACGTTCACTTCGAGAAGAATGGGTCGGCGCGCCGAGCTGCGCTTCGAAATGGCCTCCGCCAGGTGGAACGAGTCCACAGAATGGATTATAGCAAAGAGGCCCATAGCGAGCTTGACCTTGTTCGTCTGCAAATGGCCCACCATATGCCAGGTGACGAGCCGATCGATATCATCGAGCGCGCGCTGCTTGGCCTCTGCTTCCTGCACTCGGTTCTCGCCCAAATGGCGCACGCCTGCGTCGACCGCCTCGCGGATGGCCTTGGGCGCGACCCCCTTCGTCACCGCGACCAGCGTGACCTCCTCGGGCGCCCGCCCGCTCCGTTCGCATGCCGACGTAATTCGCCGGCGCACATCTTCGACGCGGCCGGCGATGCTCACGGCGTACACGCCCGAAGTATACTTGGCCTTACCGTGAAGCAGATGGACCGCCGGCTTCTCATTCTCACGCGGCTGCGCGAAGAGACCGCGTTTCGGGCGGCGGATCTCGCCGAGGAGTGCGAATGCTCGGTTCGCACCATCTACCGCGACATCGATGCGCTTTGCCAGGCCGGCGTACCGGTTGCCGCCATGCCCGGCGAGGGCTACCGGCTGGCTCCGGGGTACCACCTGCCGCCGATTGCATTCACGGTCGAGGAGGCTGTCCAACTCCTGCTAGGGAGCGATCTTGCACATGGCCTGGGCACCGCCGAGCAGCGAGAGGCGGCGCGCTCGGCGGCCGCGAAGGTCGAGGCTGCGCTCCGGCCCGACACGCGTGCCGAGACCGACCGCCTGCGACAACGCATCCGTGTTTCGGACTGGTTGCGGCGCGAACCGACGCCATGGCTGGCAATGCTGCAGCAGGCCGTCGCGCATGACCAGGTGCTCTGGCTGCAATATCACTCCTTCAGTTCGGACGAGCTCACGGAGCGCAAAGTCGAGCCCTACTCCCTTATCTTCTACGGCGACGACTGGCATGTCGTGGGCTACTGCCGCCTGCGAGAAGGGATGCGGGACTTCCGCGCGAGCCGGATCCGCGACGCGCAACTGCTCCCCGAACGCTTTCAGCGCATTGCGGGAATGCTCCTTGCGGAAGACCGCATCCGCTCCAGTCCGGAAGAGGTGCGCGTCTGGGTTGAACGGGCGGCAGTGCCATGGGCTCGCGAGACGCCGGCCTTCGGCTTCGACCGAGAAGAAGCGGCCGAAGGAGGCGCGGTCTTCATCTACCGCGCATGGGACCTCCGGAGGCTGCTTCCCTGGGTGCTCAGCTGGGGCGCGTCAGCCCGCGTGCTGTCTCCAGCACACGTCGCGGACCGAGTGCATCGAGAGGCGGCGGCTCTCGCCCAACGCTACGCTGACGCCTAGATCACGAATTTCGAAAACCCGCTGACACTCCTGACAACATCCTGTCAAACGCCTTCCGTATCCTCAGGCCATCCAGCAGTTCAAGGAGGCAAATATGAAGGTGCACACGTTTCTGGTCAACCTCACGAGCGAGGAACCGGAGCGCATGAAGGCGTTTTACGGCCAGACAATCGGGCTGGAGAAGAACCCGGACATGGGCGATGACGCCTTCCACGCCGGCGGCGCCGTCATCGCCATCGACGGCCATAGCGAGACGAAGGGCTCGGCCAAGGAGCCGCAGCGCGTGCTGATCGACTTCTTTGTCGACGACCTTAAGGCCGAGCAGTCGCGTCTCGAGGGCAAAGGCGTGAAGTTCCTAAGGACGGCCGGTAAGGAATGGTGGGGCGGGATCATCTCCACCTTCCAGGATCCCGACGGCAACTACTGCCAGCTCATCGAGTACAAGCCGGAGGCGTAGGATGGAGGTTCGCTTCGTAGCTGGAGTCACACCCATCGTCGAAAGTGCCGAGAAGGCTCGGGAGTTCTACGGAAGGGAGCTAGGCCTTCCAGTGCGGGCGGAGGAAGGTGACTACTCCGTCGCTGATCTTGAAGGCGTCAAGCACTTCGGGCTATGGACCCTGAAGGACGCCGCGAGAAGCACTTTCGGCGTCGAGGAGTGGCCAGACGGCCTTCCGCGACCGCAGGTGACGATCGAGTTCGAGGTGGATGACGTGCGAGCGGCAGTAGCAGAACTGAAATCGCGCGGTGTCGACGTATTGCAAGGTGCGAAGGTCGAACCTTGGGGACAGACCACTGCCCGGCTGCTCAGCCCGGAGGGCATCCTGTTGGGAGTGACGTACACTCCCTGGCTCCGAGAAGGACGGTCTGCACAATGACCGCGACTACTCATGTGACCGGCCTCGACGTCCTCCGCGCCGCCGCCGACGGGCTCGTTGAAACGCCGCCGGCGGCTGCGCTGCTCGGCTGGAGGGCGCTCGACCTTGAGCCCGGCCACGTCCGCGTTCAATACACGGCTCGACCGGAGTTCTGTAACCCGCACGGCGCCATCCAGGGCGGCTTTTTGGCGGCGATGCTCGACGACGCGATGGGCCCGGCGCTGTTCACCACGCTTCCAGCGGATCAATTCGCCCCGACGGTCGAGATGAAGGTGAACTTTGTCCGTCCGGCGAGGCCCGGCCCGATCATCGCGGAGGGCAGCGTCGTTCACAAGACGAACTCCATCGCCTTTCTTGAGGGCAAGCTTACGACCGTCGACGGGGACCTTATCGCCACGGCCATGGCGACGGCTCGCATCTTTGCCGCAGCCAAGAACGGCCATGGACATTCGGGATAGGGTCGCGCTCGTCACGGGCGCTGGTTACGGCATCGGCCGCGGCATCGCGCTTCGGCTCGCTGCCGCCGGCGCACACGTCGTCGTCAACAACGTGCACGAAGAGCATGGCGGCGAGACGGTGGGCATGATCGAGTCGGCGGGGGGCAAAGCGGCATTCGTTCACGCCGATGTCACCCTCGACAGCGAGATCCAGCGGGCGATCACCGTCGCTGAGGGGACGTTCGGCGGCCTCGACATCTTGGTTAACAATGCCGGGAGCTACTACGACCCTCCCTTCTACCCAGTGGCGGAGGCGAGGGACTGGCGGCGCATCCTGGAGGTCTTCCTGACCGCCTACATGGATGTCATGCAGCGAGCGATCGCCTCCTCTGCCGGAGTGGGCTTCAAGGCCGACAACGACTGGCCCGACTACGCTGCCGCAAAGGCCGCTGTCATGCGGCTTACGGCCACGCTGGCGCCGCTCAAGGAACGGATGAACATCCGCGTCAACTGCATCTGTCCCGCCTGGGTCGCGACCGAGAACGTGCGCGCCTACCTCTCGACCTGGAGCGAGGAGCGAAAGCAGCAGCAAGATGTTCCGGCCGGCGGGCCGGACGCAATGCTTCAGCCAACCGACATCGGCGACGCAGTCGTGCAATTTGTTCGCGACGAGTCTCGCTGTGGCCGGATTTTGCTGTACTACGAGCCGGGCAAGAAGCGGTTGATCCCAACAGACCTCGACCTCTTCGAGCTGAGTGAGGAGGCTTAGTGCTGGTCCCTTGGGGCGAGTTCGCGGACGCTGCGCCCGGCCTCGCCGAACGCGGCGCGCGGCTGTTCGGCGTGGGCGTGGCCTACATCGCCACGACTGCGAAGGACAGCTCACCCCGCGTGCATCCATTCACGCCTTTGATCGGCGGCGAGCGCCTCCTCGCCTTCATCGGCAAGCACACTGTGAAGTACGGCAACCTTCAACGCGACCCGCGTTACGCCATTCACGCCTTGATCGGCAAGGACGACGAGGAGTTCATGATCATCGGCCGCGCCGTTGTCTCCGACGACTGGGCGACGAGCATGCTCGCCGCCGTCGAGGCGCGCAAGATCAACATGACCAGCCACAACCACGTACCCTTCGAGTTCATGATCCAGCGCGTCCATTGGGCCGTGTGGAAAGGCCTTGGCACGCCCGACATCCGCAGGCGAGCAGAGCACTGGCAGGCGCTGGGCTAGAGTGGTGCCCGACCGGCTGGAGCCCGCTGCCATCGGCTTTTCCTCGCATTCGGGCTGGGCGGCGGCTGTCTGTGTGGGCGGCCCGTTGAGCGCTCCTTGCGTCATCGAGCGCTCGCGACTCCTGCTCACCACGTGGCCACTCCCGCGTGAGCCATATCACGATGCCAAGCGCGGCGGCTCAGACAAGGCTGAAGGGATAATCGCCGCTGCCGCTGAGGAGGCGCAGGTATTGGCGGCGGAAGCGATAACTGGGCTTGCTGCCTTGGTTGGAGCGCACGGATACACGCTGGTCGCAAGTGGCGTTGTGTTGGGTGGCGGCAAGCCCGGCGTCACGTTGCCCCAAGCTCTGTCTACACACGCGGCGATGCATGGCGCCGAGGGATGGCTATTTCGAGAGGCGTTGATCCAAGCAAGCCAGAACTCTGATCTTAGAGCGGTCGGGTGCCCGAGAGGGAGTTGCCGGCCCGCGCAGCGGAGGCGGTCGGGACTTCGGAGGGCGAAGTGAGCGCGCTCGTGCAGCAGCTTGGGCGAGATTACGGTCCGCCTTGGGGACGGGATCAGAAGGCGGCAACGAAGTCCGCTCTTGTTGCACTGCGTTCTACGTCTCCCGCGCACCCGCCTAGTTGCCGTTCGGCCCTCGCCCGCCGACAATGGCGCGAGATGGTCGTCTCGATCCTCCGCCGTAAGAGCCGCTTGAGTGAACGCGCGCGCTGGCAGTCGCAGCTCTCCGGACTTCTGCCGAAGATTACCGGCATACTCGAGAAGTCGCCGGGGTTCGTCTCCGTTCAGTACGCCTGGGATGTGAACGACGAAGGTGCGTTCGCCCAAATCACCACCTGGCGGAGCGAAGATGATTGCCGCCGCTACGTCCGCGAGGGCGCTGCAGCGACCATTGCCACGATCGAGGAGGCTGCTATCCCGACCGCCGCACACCCCGAAGGCAGGTGGGTGCGGCAAACGTACGAAGTCGCCGAACCGTAGGGCGGACTGTATTGCCGCCGGATGAAGGCGACTTTCTTTGCGGTGACTGGGTCTGGGACGCGGCGCTGCGCGAACTCCGTAATTACCCCAGGAAGGGTAAGAAGCATGCCGACGAGCCGCAGGCTGTCGAGCGGCTCAAGCCTGTCCGCTCCGTCACCTGGCACCGCTGGTCGCAGGCGCCGATGCAGACCGCGACCGGCCACGTCTTGCCGGCGAGCCTCTCGCGGGTCGTTGTCGCGTACGAGGGCGGCGGCGACCTCACGATCAACGAATACGACCGCGGCTGCGCGGAGAAGCTGGCGAGCGCGATCGCGCAATCCTACGATCTAGCTGTAATTGAGGAAGGTGCGCCCGGCGGCCGTCACGGCGGCAATCTGCCCTCGCGCGACCAGATGGGGCGGCTGGTGAATGAAGCCGGGCGCGAACAGGTGATCCTCGATGAGGTAGGCGGCGAGATCACGGTCACGAAGCGGGGGCGTCTTTGGGGCAAGAAGCGCCGCACGATGCGTACGAACGAAGTGCGCCGTCTGGAGCTGGGCTACGGAGTGACCGGCCCGATCGAGACCTTCACTGTGTGGGCAGTGGTTGGGCCGGAGGAGGAGAAGATATCGCTGACCTCGTACTCGGGGTACGAAGGGTGGGCGGAGCCGGAGGAGTGGCGGGAGTTCGTTCGGGAGCTCGGGGGGTCTTTGGGCGTGGAGGGGCGAGTGTAGAGACGCGCCTTCGGGGCGTCTCTACGGCGCTGCGTTATCGCGAAAAGCCCGCGATGCGCTCGAGGCGGTCGATCTTAACGGTCGCAGGGTCGAACAGCGATCCGAAGTACGAGGAGAACGTGGCCATGTGCTCGGTGCCGCGATGCGCCGCTGTAGCGTCGTCGTCCGCGTAGATCTCGTAGACCGTAATCTCGGACGGGTCCTTGCGGTTCCGGTGGAAGATGTAAGTCAGCGCACCCGGCTCGGTGGACTCGACGGATGCAGCCTGCTTCTGCATCGCCTCTTCGGCCTCGGCTTCTTTGCCGGCAATAATGTTGAACCGGGCGAGAATCGTGTTCATCTTGCCTCCTAAACTGCGCTAATCTAGGATTTCGTTTCGTCGTTTTTTGGGTTTGACTTCCGGATTATTCTGGTCTCTTATTTCTAGAGAGAGCTTTCCTTGTTACCCAAGGTGTCGATTTTAGTCCAGTTGGTCTCGCCGGGCGGGCGGATCGAGAGGTGGGCGAATTCGCTGTCCGGCGCGGCTCCGTGCCAATGCATCTCGCCCGCCGGCACATGGACGATATCGCCCGGGCCGACCTCGTTCCGCTCGCTCTCGGTGGCGAGGATGCCGCGGCCCTCGATGCAGTGCAGAACCTGGGGCACCTCGTGCGAGTGCAGGTAGGTGCGCGCGCCCGCGCTGAAGCGAACGACGATGATCTCGATACCCTCGGTGCCCGGGATGATAGGCTGCACTCTTACCTCGCCGACGAAGAACTGCTCGCCGGCGGGGACGGCGGCGTCTGGGGCGACGCGATGGACTTTCATGCGGTTTCAGAGCTCAAAGCGCGTGCCGACACTGTTCTGGATAAAGGCGTTTGGGAAGCGGGCGGCTAGGGCGTGAACTGCCTTCCATCCTGTGCAGTGTGCAGGAACGATCACCTGAGGGTCTAGCTCGGCGAGGGCGTTGCAGACAAGCGGAATGATGGGCTCGAAGAGCGGTCCGTTGAGGTGGAAGCCACCGATCACCGTATAGATAGGCTCGACGCCGGTGAGTTTGCGAGCATACCGAATGATGTTAACGATCCCGGCGTGTCCGCAGCCGGTAAGGACGACCAGGCCTTTGTCGCGAACGTTCAGGATGGCGGCCTGATCGTCGAGGATCAGGGGGTCGGGTTGCCAATCGCCGTTGCGCTTCGCCTGGTGGATCGGAAAGCCTTTCTCAAAGTCGGTAGTCCGGTCTACCTCCCCGGTTATCAGAAGTGAACCGTCGAGGAGGAACGAAGGCTGCTTCTCCTCGATGATCTCGAAGCCGGCGCCTTTGATTGCTGACTTGCTGGGCGTCGGCAACTCGAACGGCTCCCGGCCAGGAAGGACGAGTCGCCGCCGGCTCCAGGCCTCAGGGTGGAGGAACACTGGCACGCTCAAGCGGCCAAGCGTGCGCACGAGTCCGTCCAGGCCGGTCGTGTGGTCAAGATGACCGTGGCTCAGCACGATCGCCTCGATATCTTTCGGAGAGTGGCCCAAACGTCGCATGTTCTCGACGAGGCCGCTCGGCGTCATGCCGGTGTCGAACAGCACTGTGTGCGCGCGGCCGCTGGAGTGGACGTCGATCAGCGCCGAGAAGCCGTGCTCAGCCAGAGGATTGTCGGCCGTCTGGCCCTCCTCCAATACGCTGGCTGGAACGCGCGGCGTCTCGGCTGTTGGAAGCCCCAAGCGCTTTGCCGGCCCCTGGTCCATCAAGAGCATATCGACATAGTTGTCGACGAGCGTCGTGATGGTGACGGAATCGACGGGTGGCAGGGCGACGCGAGGTTCGGGCACCTGGGCTCCTTCTACACTACTGACGGATGCCGCCAGTATACGAAATGGAGCGAAGTCCGGAGATCCGGTCAGGTA
>Ga0209160_1003895_pt1 | contig 12074 bp, 25 predicted proteins | sample GraSoiAngelo_153_FD_186167 | JGI IMG/M metagenome (GOLD analysis project Ga0209160, IMG submission 186167) | Grasslands soil microbial communities from the Angelo Coastal Reserve, California, USA - 14_1009_12_40cm (SPAdes) (version 2) | ecosystem: Environmental > Terrestrial > Soil > Grasslands ...
TGATGGCGCGCCTAGTCTAGCGTCGTCGTAAACACCAAGTCCCGCCGCAAGTCGGGACGCGCAGCCCCGTTGCTGCGCAAGATCAAAAGACGCTCGGGGGCGGAGTACCGGTCCCGCTCCCGAGCGTTCTCTAGGCGCGCAGCGTCAGGAGGCGCGCAGCGTCAGGCCCGCAGCGTCGCAGGAATATCCTCTGGATTCGCACGTCGGGCTGCGGCATCGACAGTCTTCAACCTTACCGTCGCAGGTTCGACTCCTGTCAAAGCGCACCGGACAATGCCTGACGACTTGACTAGACGGAGGGTCGGTGCGTCCAATTTGTGTATGAGCGATGACCGGGGGGCCGTGTGAGGACATTTGATCGACCCCGCAGGAGGACACCATGTACAAGAAGGTCCTGTTGGCCGGCGCCCTTCAACATTGGGAACGCTACAGTGTCCACGCGCTCGCCGCGAGGGAGGTCGCGGCGGAGCTGGCCCGTCACGCCGAGCGGCTGCACGTCCTGAGCGTTTACGATCATGAGCCGGCGCGACTGCCCACCTCCGAGCTCTCCGCCGAGATGGTGGCGCGGCTCCGAGAGCAGTACATCCAGCAGACCGATCAGGTCATGGCGCAGAAATGGACGAGTACGTCGCTCCTCTCGTGAGCCGAGGGATCGCCGTCTCGAAGATCATCCGCACCGGCGGCCCCCGTCACGTCATCGTTGAGGTCGCCTCGGAGATCGAGGCCGATCTACTGGTGATTGGAAGCCACAGCAAGCGGGGCCTGCTCGACATCGCGCTGGGCGACACGGCGCGCCACGTCAGTACACACGCGCCCTACACCGTGGTGATGGTCGTGCCGAAAAAATAACGCGATCCGGCTCGGGAGCTCATCGCTACTGGCCGAGCGCTTTCGGGCGCTCGGCCGCCGGCGCGTGACCCTACGGAGACGAACATCCCGGTATGGCGCAAGCGCGGGGCCCTGGTTCTTGGTGACGCAGTCGAAACGGGGTCCTGCCCCGGGTCAGCGGGCTAGTTTCGCCTTGCTTCTACTTATTCGTTTGCTCGGCTCGCCGCTCTCCGGACGTATTCGTGATGGAGCCCACCCAGGCGGGGCACCTCCACCACCCTGCCCTGGCTCGTCGGCTGCACCCTCCGTGGCTCGGGCGCGTCCTTGGTCAAGGAAAAGTGAGTCCGCGTTCTGTTGTAGTAGTCCACGTACTCCGAAGTGTCCCAAAGAGGATTCCGAGCCATCGGACCATGACCGGCGAAATAGCCGATCAGTCCGCAGAATGCAAATTAATCGGCGGATGACTTTTTATAAGGGACAACCTTTTGCGCAAGGAGTGCACCACCCGTGGAGCAGGCGTCTGCCCCACACATAAGTCCCTTGTTCATGGTGAGCAGCGCCCTACTGCCGCGCGCACCGGGATCGCGCTCGGTCCCATGACGCGGCGCGCCGCCAAACGCGTCGGAAAAGTCCTCGGGCCGCGCGCGCGATGTTCAGCCGCGCGTCGTAAACTCCCGCTCACGGCGACACCGGCCGCGCGTATCTGCGTGGGGCAGGCTCGCCACGGCGCGCGGATCCAACGATCATTGTCTTTCTTCGTCACGACGGTCTCGCGGCCCGCGAGATCTAGAGCAGCATCGGGCGCTGCGTCGGCAACTGAGGTCGGCACCTGGCGACCCGCCTGATCCCAGACTATCTCGCCACGACGGATCGCCCCGTCACGTGGCATCCGGTCGATTCTCGCGCCCCCGAAGAGAGGCCCGGGCCGGAGAGGTGCTCTGCGCCTCGAGTATCCCCCGATCGGCTCGAGGCCGAGGGTCAAGACGGCGCCTTGACACCGTTGGCGAAAGGAAGGAGTCTGTTTATAGTTAGCGGGATCGGCCTCTCAGGGGAGGTAGTCAATGCCCCTGGAACGGGTCACTGGAGAGCAGTTCGACGTCCTCGTCGACCATGCGGATGGCCGGGTCGGGCGTCCGCGTTCGCGTAGCCTGACTCCCTTTTCGTGTCAAGCGCCCGAGTCACAGGCACAAACTACCGGAGGGGCACTATGGGAGCATACTGCCTTCTCGAATCGGTACCGTCTCACCGCGCCAGCGTCGGGGAAATCTTGGAAGTCCACTGGTTCGACTACTATGGCGCCGTCATCTTCGGCGATAGAAACGAGATCGCGTGCATCCCGCATGACGGATGTCGGCTGGAGATCACGGCGACAGCCCCAAGCCCGCACCGCAAGGTCGAGCTTCTCTTGCCAGGACAGGTTATCCAATACACGCACTCCTTCTTCCTGGGCGATCGATTCGCGCTGCCCAATGGCCGCAAAGTAAACCTCCGGCACCTTGTGGGATTCAAACTGCAGCTCGCGTCGAGCCCGGCCCCTCCGCCGCTCGAAGACGTCGTCGTCCGGCGGCGACTCGCCGATCGAGCCGGGGTGCGTATCCCTGGAGTATGCTCGGGAGTTCCTGTGGCCGCGGCGCCAATACGGAGAGCTTTGTAATGACGAGCCTCAAAGTGGGGGATCTCGTTGAACTGCGCGCTGGCTCAGGTACAGTCGGGACAGTCTTGGACGTGGTGGAGAATCGCCCGCGTTGGATTCTCGTCGACTGGCACACGCCCCCGGACACCTGCATCAATCCCCTGTTCGAGAACGAAGAGTTCCTCACGTTAGCAGCAGGTGACGGCAGGGACAGCCAAAGACGTGGACGAGCCGCCTGTCACTGCGAGTAACGATGAATGAGCGAAGCGATCGACGCAGCCGATGTCCTCCAGTTCGATCACGTCGATCCGATGAGTCATGACGCGCCTAGGCTCGGCGAAGTCAGCGGGACACCTCGACGCTCTTGCGAACCGGTGCCCCCGGCCTCGTGCTGTAGGCGGACTTTGGCCTAGCCATCGAGATTCACCTGCCTCCCACGCGGCCCGCTGCGTCGCGTGCCAGGGCGTGCGTCCCCAGCCTGTTCCAGTCGCACTGGTGGGCGAGTGCTCACCTGAGCCCCAAGATCGCAACGAGGAGCGCGAGCACGACCGCCAATAGCACACCAAGCTACTGACACCGCCAGGATCCGTAATCCGGCCCGGAGCGCTCCAACTGGGCACGATGGTGGTCGCGATGTACCGTGAGGAAAATGGCGACAAGATCTTGACTAAACTTTCCCTGATGCAAAGCGCGCCGGCCCCTTCAACGCCCAGCGAGGCGCCGAAGCGGTAACGATCCAGACGGTGAGAGGAAGGCTCCCGACGCATCGTCGGCCGGATGATGCGTCCGGCACCTCAATTTAGAGCCGCGAGGCGGAGTAGATCCGCAGCCGCCTCTTCCGGCGTCACCCACCGCTCAAACACCACTCCGCACGAGCACGCCAGTGTGAGCAAGTAACCGTTGCACGCGGGCTCCGTGGCATCGGCGGCCAGCGAGCCGTGCGGACGGTGGTCAGGGACGTACTCCTCAGGTCGGCAAAATACTTGACTGGTTCCCGAAGCGTCAATTTCGACCACGGACCAGCCGAGTCTTACAGTAAATAGGGCCGGCGGAGTGTGGATACGAGCCACGCCCGCGCTCAACGGTGTCACAAATCGTGCGTGGGGCGATGTAAGTTCTCATCCTCGCGCCGAGCTAGCACCGAGAGGTAGTCCCTATCGGATCAACGGCGCGAATACCTCCTCACAACATTCCAACATTCCTTTTTGATCAGACGCGCCGCGGGCCGCCCAGCGCCGGGAGACGCGCGGTCATAAGCTTCCTACGCCGCTAAGCCAGGGGATGGTGTATCCGAACGACGCCGCGCCACGGGAGAGCGACGGCTTTCGTCGGTGTCCCGCAATTTGAAGAGACGCAAACGTGGCAATCAGAGTTCGAGCGTCTCTTGCTGTTCAACGACTCTCTCTCGCCCCAGGATCTCCTGGGATGGATGACGGGAGCACCCGAACCCGCTCGACACCCAGCGCGGGCGCGTCCCCGATCCGGCGTGGAGACGCTCCCCTCCGGCTGTTTCCCGTTCAGCGCCCTGGGCGCGCTCTCCTCGCGGACGGTTACTACCACGATTCGAGACCGACAGTCGCTGTGCTAGGAAAGGACGCCTGACGTGAGGGTGTGCGGACGACTTTCCACGTCAGCCGTCACCTTCGCTCGCCGACGGCCGTGCCTCGATTATGCTGTCCAGCGTCAGCTTCGCGAGGGCGAGAAACATCCGGCCGTCGTCTTCGTTCCTGATCGTGTTCTCGACCGTATGGACTGTGCTATCAACCCTGTCCACTTCCTCGGAGCGAAGATCGAAATGCGGTTCGTGGTGTACGAGAAACCTCATCCGCGTTCCGCTGTCAGACTCGATGGTGATGGTCAGGGTGTCCATCGCTACTCCCCTTTCGGCTCATTGTAGCTAACCCGAGCTAACCAGGCTGTCTTGGTCGCCCGGAGGACTCGAGCCGCTTCTGGCGGCTCTGGCGATCACGAGCTTGGGCCCCTGCTCCGTCGGCTTGCAGTCGATGCTCGCGTCTATCAAGGCGTCGGCCAGCTCGTGTTCGATAAGCAGCACCTTGGCGCCCTCGTGCTTGACGATGTAGTCACCCCGCTTCTCTTTGTCTGGGAATAGCTCCAACTCGCCCGATGCGCCTCCCTCCAGCCGCAAGCCGACCTCAGGGTCGCTCACGTTCGCCGACGCTTTCATCTGGGCCAGCGCCTCCGCCGCGCGTTGCGTCACGGTCACCATCTCGTCCTCCTCCGACGTCTCCTACTTGGGGTCCGTCTTCTCAACGGCCGCGTCGCACGCCAAATCAGCCGCAGGGCCGTTTTCTGACTCGGTTCATCGTTGCGAAGCGACCTTCTGGACCCTCCCTGTACTGTACGCCCTCCACGATGTGGCGGTTGCCGATCCCGCAGCGGCGAGGAACCTCCGCTGATGTTGCCCGTCAGCGGCGAAGACGAAATCGGACCTCCGGAAGGAAGCCGGGTGCGATCGCGCGGGCGACCGGCTCGTTCCTTCGAAGGATCAGCCTAAGGTCACGGTCACTCCGAGTCTCGGGCGTGTCAAGCGCTCGTCGCGAGGATGATGTCAACTTTGGCCCGGACCAATTTGCGGCGAGGTCAGGCACGTTCGGCACGCCCATCCGCGTATCGCAACTCGATGGAGGAAATGGTCGCCCCTCCGCATCACCCAGCGCGCGGAGACCCTGTCGGAACGCCGCGACAAGCGAAGCGCTGTCCGCCAGCCGACAGTGAACACAGGCCCTCATCCGACAGACCTTCCCGGACTGCGCCTCGGCCGAGTCGAGCTGCGAAGAGGGCGTCCAGCTCGGTCAGCAGGCTCATCGCCAGGAGCCTACCGTAAGTGCCGGCGCGCGAGGGGCTGCCTGGCCCATCGTCAAGGTCGAACTCGCCCCGGGCGCTGACGATGCGGGCGGCAGGTCATCTCCTCCTTGACCGACTTTGTTCACGGTGGCAGCGTTTAGTCGGCACTAACGACGTGCCAAGGAGGAACATTATGACTCGCTTGATCGCACTTCTTGTTGCCCTCGCGTTCGCTCTCGGCGCCGGGACCACACCGGCGTGGGCACAGGCCCCAAAAGAGCCCGCCAAGCCGGAGCAGAAGGCGCCACCGGCGGCGAAGAAGGAGCCGCTCGACATCAACAGCGCCTCGGCCGACGAGCTGAAGACGATAAAGGGCATCGGGGAGGCCGACGCCAAGAAGATCGTCGAGAGCCGGCCTTATAAGACCAAGGACGAGCTTGTACAGAAGAAGGTAGTGCCGAAGGCAACCTACGACAGGATCAAGGATCAGATCGTCGCCAAGTAGCGACTGCCACAAGACCGGCCGGCTGATTCAAGTCGGCCGGTTCACCTTTGCGGTCTACTGAATCGTCCCCGTCTTTCGCGACGTAACCCTCGTACCCACGCTCATCTGCGTCCACGCCAGTCGTCGCACCGGGAACACCAGCTCGCTGCCGGCGAGACATCCTCCAGCCGGGCCGCGGCGACCATCATCGTAAGCGCGAAGTAAGCGCGAAGATCATGTCGGCGAGAACCTCGTCATGCCGCTCCGCGCCGCACTCGCAATCAAATCGACCGTCGAGGGAGCAGTGGACCAACGGCGGGTCGCATTGAGAACTCTTCTCCTCGCCCATGGAATGCCGACCTCCGCAAGCGCGGAGAACTGCATTTTCGTTGCCGCGGTGCAAATCGATAGCGACTATGACCTTAGCCGCCAATTCTCTTGGCTATGGACTAGGGAGGAGGACAGGTGAATGGCGTCCAGTGACCGTACGATCCGCGCCCAACGACTGGACGGCCAGTAGTGGGCGGTGGCCAAGAGGGCCGAGTTCAGCGCCGCCAGGCCAAATTTCGACAGCGTCTGTTCCACCGGCGTGTCTGATCAACAGAGAGTTTCTAGCCGGTGCAAATGGGAGGCGTCGCGTAGAAGCATAAGAAAGTTCGTGGTCTCGACCCAGGGACCGCTTGACCCGCGTGCGCCTCGGGCGGAGACTGACGCCGTGGGTCGTCCGCGGGCGGTAGTGATGCTCTTGAATCAACTGGCTAACGGCCCCGGCCGCGTCGCCGAACACCATGGTCGCGGGCCGAGGTACGCCTCGTCACGCCTTCCCAGCTTCCGCCTTCTCGGCTTCCGCCTTCTCGGACGCGGAGTCTTTAGGCCGCTCTCAACCGCGCGTTCGTAGAGAGTCCGCGAGAGCCTTACTGGCTCGTCGCCGTCGTTGAGGCGCTCGCCCAGGCTCGTTCTACCCTGCTCCATCAAGCACGTACCAGGCATTCACATGGAAGGAGCGAGAGACATGATTCAAGTGACCGAGAGGGCACGCCGCCAGATGGGAATGCTGGAGAAGGCGGCGGCGACGCGCGCCGTCGTCGAGCGCGCCGCACGGAAGACCTTCAAGAACAGACTCGAGGATCTGATCGAGCGTCCCGGCGTGATGCTACGTATCGGCCGCACGGATTCGGGCCTCAGGATCTTTCCCGACACACTCGAGGACAATGACCAGATCATCGAGCACGACGGACGCGCAGTGCTGCTCATCGACCAAGAAGTATCTGAGACGCTCGCGGACACGACGATCGACGTCGAGGAGCAGGCCGACGGCGCTCATTTCGTGGTCCGGAGATAGCCAGACGACAACATCACATCCCACCGATGAGGGTTGACACATGAACACGTTAGCGCTGTTCGTCGCGATGCTGGCCCCGGTGATCTTTGTCGCCGCGGCGCTCGCCCAAACGCAGGTCCCGCCACCGGCCGGGCGGAGCTCGCCGCCCCCGGGCGGGACGACGCCGGCCCCGAAGCGGAGGACGCCGGTCGAGGGTCGAATCGAAATGTCGATCCGTCCAGGAGGGCGATAACCCTGAGTGACGGCACGAAGCTGGTCACGCCAGTTGGAGCCGTGCTCAAGCCCGGCGTCGTCACCGACGGCATGTTTGTCGTGGCAAGCTACAGGGAGGAAAACGGGGCGAAGGTCGTCACGGGACTCAGGCGGAACGGAGCTCCGCTACTAGAGAACCCTCAAGGCTGGCCGAGTTACGCACGTCAAAATCCTCGCGCTCAAGCGAGCGCTGTCCGCCAAGTGTGCCGCGTACCGAACCATCGTCCTGCTCTCTTCACACCGACCCGTGCGCTCGACTGGCGAATCGCGGCGCCGCAAGGCCGGGTTTCTCAAGGGGTCGGCGGCCGGGACGTCGGCGGTTCGGGTGGTTGCTGGTGCCGCAGTAGCGTCTGATCCCGCTCTGCGAGGGCCTTTTCCAGCGTAGCGACTCGAGCCTCGGCCGACCGGGCCCGCGAGCGCCAGCGCCAACTCTGGATCCAGAGCGGCAAGCCACACAAGACAAATCCGATGCCCAGCGAGACGAGCGCTACGGCCGCTAGGGGTAGGCCGTCGAGCGTCCAAACCAGGAACCGCACACTCGTCTGGGAGCTGTTCTGCAGGGCGAACACAGCGACGGCCGTGGCGAGGAGGGCGACGATCAAATACCAGAGAGCCATGCATCATCTTACCTTGGCCGGGGATTTGATCCTTGCGACTGCGCCCACCGCTCACTATCGAGTGCATCGGCGCCTCGATTATCCAGCGTCTCTGGGACTTGACCCTGGGGCCACGCGGCGGCGATGTGTACCGCCTGCGCCAAGAACTTCCGGCATCAGGAACTAGCCGCCGACCTCGTTGGTCACCGCACGAACCTCTGCCCGCATTGTCGTGCGGATCTGACTGAGACTATGCGCGGCCATCTCTACAGTTGCGCGATGTTGCCCGAGGAGGTGCGTCGGAGGGCGCGGGAGGCGCGCGATGCCGCCGGGAAGCTCATCAAGCAAACCCGTCAGACGGCGGACGGCCTGATGCGCGAGGCCGAAGTCGCGCTCGCCGCGTTGCGCGAGACGATGCGGCGCACCACCTGGGGCCGTTGACGCGCGCCGCCCGAGAACATCCGGACGGCGCCGCCGTGTTCAGGCGTCTCCGGGAGCGGAAGCGAACGGCGAACCGGGCGACGCGCCGAGCGCCTCGTCTTGCGCGTGACGTCGGGCCAATAGCCGCGCCCGCATGGACGCTGGCACGTAGTACATGAACTGGCGCATCATCCGCGCCTCACGCGGATGCGTTCGTGAGCAACCCACGTCCGATCCTCCACAGCGCCGGGCTGATCAACTCTCCGGACGTTAGTGTTGACACCCTTGCCGCCCGCAGTCGAGTGCGGGCGGCTGGTGACTTCCCAGTCGCCGGTCTCGTCGGAGAATCGGTCGCCGATCTGGAGGTGCATAGGGAGGACGTGGTAGGACAGAAGTCTGATCTGCGTCTCCGGGTGCTTGGTCCCGCTGCGGGTCGGTGCCGTCCGCATGGCGTGTCGCAGCGCGTGGAGCGCGCCTTCAGCCTCTTGCAGCACGTCCGCCGCATCACTCAGTTGGCGGCTTTGCTTCACCAAGATTCTCGCCGCCTCCCGTGCCGCCTGCGCCCTGCGTCGTACTGCCACTGGCAGCATCGCGCAGCCGTAGAGATGCGCCCGAATGGTCGGTCAGGTCTGTGTGGCACCGCGGGCACCCGTGCGAACGGATGCCGAATTGATCGATAGAGGCAACCTCGCGCAGGTGGAACTTCCCTCCGCAACGAATGCACTCAGCGACTGGGTGGTCCCGACAGTAGAGAAATAGAAGAGTCCGCTCCTCGGCACTCAGAACACGCGGCCGACAACAAACGAGATGGCCCAGGCGCCCGTAGCCGAAGACGATGGTATCCCCTGGCGAGATCCTCCGAGAGCACTCCGGGCACGTCGCGGTCTGCTGTTCCGCCATTGGAGCATCCCCAATGCAAAGGGGGGCCGGATGGCCTGACGCCAGGGGCACGACGCCAGCTTGCGTCACCCCGAGTGCTCCAGTGGTCGGCGCGGGGGAGGATAGCACCGAAGCCCTCCTTGCGCTCGGTCTCCTTTTTCTTCTCGGGTTTCGGCCTCGCCATCACCTCGTACCCGCCGATCCCTAAAGATGTAGACTATAACCTGCCTTCGATCGGGCTTCTCGGGTGACGTGAACAGGCGTCCGGGCCTCCTGGCATCTGGCATGACCACCCCGCCGGACCCCAGAGAGTTCCCATGCCCGACGAGAAGGTTCTGCGCGCGAAAGCCCAAGAAGTGATTCGCACTGGAAAGCTGCCAAACAAACGACCCGATCGTACTTGGGGCGGGCCAGGGGTCGGTGCGCTCTGCACGATCTGCGGCGAGCCCGTCACGTGGGATCAGTTGGAGTTTGAGATTCAGTTCGAACACGACGGCGACAACCCCGGCCTCGATAAGTTCCACATTCACATTCAATGCTTCGCGGCGTGGGAACTTGAGCGCGTCCAGGGTGGCCCGCACACTTAGCTCGTTTCCGCCTTCTTGAGCGCATCCCACGCGGCCCGCTTCGTCGCGTGCCACGGCGTGCGCTCCCATCTGTGCCGATCGCGCTCGTAGGCGAGTACTCCATCTGGGTTGCATAGAGGGTCGCCCGCAAGTCGCGGTCATCGTACTGGGTCATGCCTCAGCCTGATAGACGTGGTGGCCTCGGTGGCTTCGCAGGCAGCGCGGAGCAATTCCAACCCTGCCGTCCGCCACTGAGGGACCGTGAGGTACTCCAAACCACTCCCGGCCTCACATAGCTTTCGATCCCCAGTTTCGCTCGTGAGGTGTCCTCCGTCCGGAGCGCCATGGCGACAACTCGCTTGAGGTGAGTTCGAGAGACTCACGGGCAAGCACAGGGTCCGGTGTGTCTGGGTCGGGCTCATCGCCGCCCCGCGCGACGACCGGTCGCCGCTCAGGACTCTCGTCGGGCGCCGATGTCGATGAGCGCCAGGCCGGTCTCGGGATCGCTGCGTTTCGCGAGGGCTCGAGGTGATTCGGTGAGCACGAGCTCGAGGGTCGGCCATACCCGAGCGCTCAAGACGTGGCCCCCATGCGCAGAGCCGTCGGCCTTGCCGACCACCACATGGGCATGAACCTTGGGATCGCCCTTTTCCAGCGCGATGTCGCCGGCGAGCGTCAGTACCTCGACTTGCTCGCGCACCGGGATCCGAGTGTACTCCCGGCGCTCGCGGTCGAAGTAACCGAGCATCACCTCGCTGAACGCGCCGATGGCCGTGAAATGCGCGGCACCCATTCGCTCGCGCCTGACGAAGCTGGTCAGTGTGGCCATCAGCTCGTCGCCCTTGTCGAACACGAGCGCCCAGGTCTTGAGTCCGTTTTCGTGGAGCATCGCCGCCCTCATGGATTCCTCCTCACGGCCCGCTCGCGAATGGAGGGCGAGAGCGGCGGCCGCCTGCCGTTGTCCGAACAGCCTCGGCCGCACCGGCTCCTGGACCATCCGTTCAGCGGAGACACTAGCAAGCCCTGTGCCGCAGGATCCGGGACGATGCAATGCCGACACGGCGACGAATGTGGCGATGCCGCGGATTCAGACGCATGCAACATTTACACGCTCGGGTAAAACCGCTACGACAGCCGGACGACGTGGCCGCGGCTTCGCGCCAGTGTTGCCCATGGCGTGAGCGCCGTCAGATCGGATCGCACCGAGCGCCGAAGGTTGGGGAGAGTCGAAGCGGGATCGCGCGCGACCCTGAGCAGCGAGACCGTTCAGTCGTAAGTGGAGCGCGGCCAACGGGCAAGGCCTGGAACCCGCGACGGGTCACAGGCCTCACCCGAGCCACCGTGTGCATGTCCAGCGGCGAGGAGGGAGCTAGCCCGTCGGACGACGCAGCGGCGATTACATAGCGTTGCCGCCCACCCTCGCGCCCCGCACGCTACGCTCCTACCGCGAGCTCCTCGAGCAGCACGTGCTGCCGGCGTTGGGCGCGAGCAACCTACAGGAGATCCGCCGCCGACACGTGAAGGACCTCCTCGCCGACAAGAGCCGCGCCGGGCTCTCCAAGAACACCATCCGCCTCATCCGCACTGCCCTGTCGGTGGTCCTGGGCGACGCCGTCGACGATGAACTCCTCGAAGTGAACGTGGCGCTCGGCGCCGGGCGGCGCGGCCGCCGGCGCCCGGACACGATGAGCGCGATCGAACGTCGGCAGGCCATCCGACCGCTGACCTATGAGCAGCTCGCGACGTTCCTGAGCGTGGCCGAGGCCCGCGGCTCCCGGCTGGAGGCGACGCTGTTCCTCGTGTTGGCGGACGCCGGCCTGGGACCGGGCGAAGCCTTCGCGCTCTGCTGGGACGATGTCTCGCTCGTGGATCGGACCCTGCGCGTCGAGCGGGCCGTATCCGCCGGCCACGTGCAGCTGACCAAGACGGACGACTCGCGGATCGTGGACCTGACCGCACGCCTCGTCGCCGTCGACGCCGTCGTGGCGTTAACCGCGGCAGTGTCGTTTCAATGACAGCCTGTAATTTTTTCTTTACCTCCTCGACCGGGCGAGCGCGCCTCGCCCAGCGATCTCGCGGGGTTTGCGGCATCGCGCGCTGGCAACCGGTTTGCTCTTGGGAGTCAGGGTGGAACCACCACCGTGGATCTGCCCGACCTGTGCTCGGACGATTTCGCCGGAGGACACCATCGTCTTCGGCTTCGGGCATCTCGGCCATCTCGATTGCCATCGCCCTCGTGTTCTGAGCGCCGAAGAACGCATACTCCTCG
>Ga0209160_1003900_pt1 | contig 12067 bp, 12 predicted proteins | sample GraSoiAngelo_153_FD_186167 | JGI IMG/M metagenome (GOLD analysis project Ga0209160, IMG submission 186167) | Grasslands soil microbial communities from the Angelo Coastal Reserve, California, USA - 14_1009_12_40cm (SPAdes) (version 2) | ecosystem: Environmental > Terrestrial > Soil > Grasslands ...
GTCCGCGAACAGCCGAACGCGCGACCCGGCGAGGTAGGCCGCCGCGTAAATCGCCGCGACGACGATCAGCAGGGCCTGGTAGCCGGTGACGAGCGCGGCGTACTCGAGCACGCCACCCACCATGGCACCGATGAGGTTGGACGCGAAGGCCATGTCCGCCGTCTTCGTGTCTTTAAACGATGCGGTGAAGACGAGATTGGCGAAGAAGACCGGCGCGAAGGCGATGACCGCCGCCGCGAGGTAGCGCAGCCAGGCCGGGTCGAACAGGAGGACCGACGGCGGGAGTAGGTACGCGCTGAGGAGGGCGACACCGAGGCCCGAGTACAGGATCGCGCGGGGCGGCGTCGTCACAGCGTTCACGGCGATCGCCAGCAGCACGCTGGTGAGGATCGCCGCGAAGGCCATGGCGTTGACGGTCCAGGTCGTGCCAAACAGAAGGCTGAAGATCGTGAGGCTCCGCGTCTCGAGCAACAGGAAGGCCGCGCCGAGCAGAAAGAAATGCGGGCTGAACGCCGCGAGCGGCACGGTCGTCGCCCGCGCGGCGAGCACGGCCCCGAGGCCGGCGACGAACAGCACGAAGGCGAGGGCGATGACGTAGTAGGAGGCGATCGCGCGATCGCGGAGATAGAGGAACGGCCAATCGTCGGTCGCCGCCTGCGGTGGCTCGCTCACGCTCGCGAGCGACGCCTGGCCTGAGACCGGAAGCACCGCTGCGCTCGCCGCTAGTACGGCCGCCGACCCGATCGCCGCGTCGTACCGGCGCACCAGTGGTTTGGTCTGGAAGACGTCCGCGAGCATGCCGGTGATCTTCGACAGCAGCCACGGCTGCCGGTAGTAGTTGTAGAGGACGAAGACTCCATCCGGCGTGAGATGGTCGCGCGCGCTGGCGAACGCCTCGCGGGTGAAGAGGAAGGACTCGAGGCGCACGTTCGCGCTCGTGCTCACGAGCGTCAGCGAATCCGGCAGCGCGAAAACGATCAGGTCGTAGCGCTCTGAGCTCGAGCGCAAGAACGCGCGCCCGTCGTCGACGTATTCGTGCACGCGCGGGTCCGAGTACGGGTGATCGGGATGCTCGCGTTCGCCGAGCTCGAGGATGCGCGGGTCAATCTCGACCGCGTCGACCGCCCGCACCTTGTTGGCGAGCGCGTACGCCGTGTCCGTTCCGCTGCCGGCGCCGACGACAAGCGCGCGCCCAAACGTGCGACCCGGGAACCACTGGTAGATCTGGTCGTAGAAGGGCTCGCTCACGGCGTCGGCCGTTCGCACGCCGTGCATCGCCTGGTGCGGAATCCCGTTCACGAGGATCGTGGTGTCCGACCCGGCCAGCCGCTGCACGGTGATGCGGTAGTACGGCGACCAGAGGTCCCCGCTCGCCGTGGCGCCGAGCACCAGACCGCACGTCGCCAGCACGAACGCGGCGTTGATCAGCGAAAAGCGCGTCAGGCGACGCGCCAGCGCGAGCGCCGATAGCAGGATCGCGAGGACGCCGAACCAGACCGGCGGCTGCGAACTCAACACCGCGAGCCCGGTGAAGAGCGCGATACCGGCGATCGATCCGGCGATGTCGAGCGCGTACGCGCGAAGCGGCGGCATGGCGCGGAGGAGCGAGCCGAGCGGCAGCGCGAGGGCCCCCATCACCGCGGCGACGAGGACGAAGACGAGCGGGAGGACGGCGAAGTTCACGTCGGCCGCGTGGCTCTCCGCGAGGCCGAAGAAGATCTCGTCGCTCGCGCGAAGCTGCACGTCCAGCTTCGCCCCGAGGATGAGACCGACCACCAGGAGGAGCAGAGCCGGGAACGGAGACCAGGCGATGTTCGCGAAACGCCTGCCGAGGAGGATGCCGATGCCGATCCCGAGGAAGCTCGCCATGAGAAGGAAATTCGAGAAGAACCCGATGTAGGTGACGTTCGCGGGGATCCACCGCAGCAGGACCAGCTCGACGAAGAGCAGCGTTCCGCTGGTGAGGACCAGGCGAACACCCGGCCGGTGGAGGAGCTGCACCAAACTAGGCCGGCTCGATCACGACGGTCACATCGGCTCGCACGTCGGGTAGAAGGCGCACCTCGACCTTGTGGATGCCGAGCGATCGCAGGGGCTCGTGAAGGAGGATCTTGGTCTTGTCGATCTGGGCCTTCGCCTCTTTCTTGAGGGCCTCCGCCACTTCCTTCGCGGTGACGCTACCGAAGGTCTTGCCCTGCTCCCCCGCTTTCAGCTTGAACATCAGGGTGACCTCGCCGAGACGTTTCGCGAGCTCTTCGGCGTCCTGGTGTGAGCGATCCTTCTTCGTCTTTTCGGCCTGGCGTTCCTGGGCGAGATGCTTGAGCTCGCCGCCGGTCGCCTCTATGGCGAGGCCTTTCGGCAGGAGGTAGTTGCGCGCATAGCCGTCGGCGACGTCCTTGATCTCGCCGGTCCGACCGAGGCCTCGTACCTCCGCCTTGAGGATGACGCGCACGCAGGTCTAGGAGGAGGTGGACGCCTCGTCGAGCGCTGTGTCGTGCTCGCTGCGCCGCAGCTCCATTTCCCAGGCAAGCACCGACGCCGCGACCGCGACCACGCCCATCACCGTCAGAGCGCCGACGATCGCAAGCAATGCTTCGATAACACCAAAGAAGCCGGGACCGGAGTCGCGGTCGCTCATGTATTTCCCCTCTTCCGACCTGTCGTCTTGCGCTCGCGCGTGCGGAGTCTCTCAACAGTATCGCGGACCTCGCTGAAACGGTCCCCGAGGACGCGCTCGGCGGTGGCGATGTCGCGGCTCAGCTGATCTTTGTCCTGCGAGATCCTCGCGAGGTGCTCCTCGACGATGTCCGCGGGTGCGCTGCGGATGAAGAGGTCGAGACCGAGGAGCACGACGGCAAGATCGTCGAGCTGTCCGAGAACGGGGACAAAATCCGGGATGAGGTCGATCGGAAAGAAGAGGTACGCGCCGATTCCCACGAGGATGAGCTTCTGCTGCGCGGGGACCCGGCCATCGCGGATGAGCGCCCAGACCAGACGGATGTAGGTCGGGAGGCGGCGGATGAGATCGAGGACCTCCGTCATGTCCTTCGGCGCTCGGATCCGGTTAGCCAATATGGACCTCCCCCTGCGGGAAGCGTGCCCGAAGCGCGTGCAGGGCCTGCGCCAGTGCCGCGTCGCGATTCGTTGCCCAGAACGTGACCAGGTACTGCGCTTTTCCGTCGGCGACGCTCCGGAGCTCGATCGACGGCGGAGGCTCCGCCGAGATACCCTCGGCCTTGCTCAGCGCGGCGCGCACGTCGTCGCTCGCGATCGCCTTCTCGTCCGCCGGCAGCACGAGCCACGCGGACGCGCGTCGAGTCGGGAATCGCGTGAGGTTCACGACCGCCGAAGTCATGAACGTGCCGTTCGGGACGATGACCTCGCGGCCATCGTCGGTCCGCAGCTGAGTGGTGCGGAAGGATATTTCCTCGACCGAACCGCTATACCCCGCGACCTCGATCATGTCGCCGATGCGGAACGGCCGCTCCACGAGAACCCAAACCCCAGCGAAGAAGTTCTTGAGGATGTCCTGCAGGGAGAGACCGATAACGAGGCCGACGACACTGAACGACGTGAGGATCCAGCCAAAGGTGTCGCGGGTGTAGATCGCGACGATCGCGAGAATGCCGACGGTGACGATCGCGAGCTGGGCGAGGTTGCCGAGAAGGATCGTGACGTTCGCCTGAGCGCGGTTGCGGGCGAGCATGCGCATCGTCGCGCCGCGCACCCCCCTCGCGACGAGGAGCGTGATGAGGGCGACGACGAGCGCCCAGAAAGTCCGTGCGCCGTAGTCGAGGAGATTGTCACGGATGACGGCCGGATCGAGCGGCATCCGGCGGAGAATACGAGCGCGCTTGACAACTGAACATCCGTTCGGTTAACCTCACGGCCAAGCGTGACAAAGCAAGACCAGCAGCGGGCGGACCGCATCCTGGCGTTCATCCGTGAGGCTGTCTCCGAGCACGGCTATCCGCCGAGCGTCCGCGAGATCGCCGAGGCCGTGGGCCTCGCCTCGACATCAGCCGTCCACCACCACCTCACCAAGCTCGAGAAGGACGGGCGCCTCAACAAGGAGGCCACCCGGTCGCGAGCGCTGAGTCTCCCCGGCATGAACGGCGGTCGGGTCGTCCAGGCCCCTGTCATCGGCGAGATCGCGGCAGGCCAGCCTATCCACGCGTACGAGGAGCGCTCCGAAACGATCGGACTCCCAAGCGAGCTCGCCGCGGGCCGCGGTCGAGAGACGTTCGTCCTTCGCGTTCGCGGCAAGTCGATGATCGAGGATCACATCGACGACGGCGACTTCGTCGTCGTGCAGGAGCAGAGCACCGCGCGCGATGGGGACATCGTCGTGGCGCTGCTCGAGGACAACGTCGCGACGCTGAAGCGCTTCTACAAAGAGAAGGACCGCATCCGTCTGCAGCCCGCGAACGGCGCGATGTCTCCAATCTTCGCGCGCGAGGTGCAGATCCAAGGGAAGGTCATCGGCGTCATCCGCAAACTGTCCTAGTTTCATCGATCGATGCCCGCACGCGTTCCCTCGCTCACCCTTCGTGAGCTGAATCGCGCGCTCCTGGCGCGTCAGTTTCTGCTGAGACGCCAGCGGCTGAGCGTGGTCGACGCCGTCGAGCGCCTCGCTTGCCTTCAGGGCCAGTGGGCCCCCTCCCCGTACGTCGCGCTGTGGTCGAGGCTCTCGGGATTCGAGCGCAGTGACCTGACGCGACCGATCGACCGCGGCGAGATCGTCAAGGCGACCCTCATGCGGGCGACGCTGCACCTCGTCTCTGCGCGGGAGTACCCGGCGTACTCGCTGGCGACGATGGAAGGACGCTTCGGTGCGTGGCGACCACCTGGCGGGCCGGCGCTGGCGGATCTCGACAAGCTCCACCGCTCTGTTATGACCTTCGCCGCCAAGACGCCACGCACGCGGGTTGAGATCCAGGACTTCATCGCCGACCACCTGCCACCGAGCGCTGCGAAGAACGAGCGGCTCCGCAACTGGTTCAGCTGGGCCGCGGTAGCCACGAGCGGGCTCATCTGGGAGGCAGCGGGGGCGCATTTCGACCACCGGCAGCTCGGCCGGCACGTGGCCCCGCCAGCCACCGTCGCCGACATCGCGACCTGGAGCAGCGTCCGCGTGCCGAACATCCGAGCGGCGCTCGCGGGCATGAAGGACCTGCGCCGATTCGCGGACGACCGGGGCCGCGAGCTCATCGACCTCGCCCGCGCGCCGCGCCCGTCCGCCGAGGTCGTCGCCCCGCCGCGATTCCTGGCGCGGTTCGATGCCGCGATCCTCGGCCACGCGGCGCCCGAGCGGACCCGCGTTCTGCCCGAGGCCTTCCGCAAGCAAGTGATCTTCTCGGCAGAGGTCTGGCCCACCTTCCTTATCGACGGCTTCGTCGCGGGCCGCTGGACGATCGCGGTACGGCCGAAGGAATCGGTTTTGGAGCTCAAGCCATTCAAGCCGCTGGCCCGCGCCGACCGGGCCGCGCTCGTCGATGAGGGCGAGAAGCTCGTCCATTTCTACGCTCCCGACTCAAAGACCCACGCGGTGCGCGGATGACAAAGCCGAGCGGCCAGGAGCGGCCCGTCCTGACCCTCCGAGAGCTGAACCGCGCGATGCTGGCGCGGCAGCTGCTCCTCGAGCGCGCGCGGATCGGCGTCGTCGCGGCGATCGAGCGTCTCGCGGCGCTGCAGGCGCAGTGGGCGCCGTCACCGTACATCGCGCTGTGGTCACGACTCGAAGGCTTTCGACGCGAGAAGCTCTGGTCGGCGATCGAACGGCACGAGGTGATCCGCGCAAGGCTCATGCGCGGCACCCTTCATCTCGTCTCCACGCGCGATTTCTACGCGTACGCGGTCGCGACGCAGGACCTGCAACGCGGCGCGTGGAATCGCCTCCAGATCGGGCGCGGCGTCGACCCAAAGAAGGTCGCCGCCCTCGCGATCGAGTTCGCCCGCCACCCTCGCCCGAAGGAGGAGGTGCTCGAGCACCTCCGGGCGCGCATCGGAGGAAAGTTGGGGGGTCCGTTCAACTGGCTCGTCTGGCGCTTCGTGAGTGCGCATGCGGACCTGGTGAGCGCCCCGCCCGGCGGGCACTGGGGCTACGGCGGCACGGACGCGCCGTACGTCGCCGCGCGGCACTGGATCGCGGAGGGAGAGCGCCCGTCCGAGAACGACGCCCTCGAGATCCTGGTGCGGCGCGGTCTCGCCGCGTTCGGGCCGGCCACACTCGCGGATATCGCCAAGTTCGCGGGGCAGGTACCGCCCCGCGTTCGTCCGACGCTCGAGCGGATCGCTCCGAAGCTCAGGACCTTCAGCGACGGGGACGGCCGCGTGCTGTACGACCTCCCGCGGGCCCCGCGTCCCGCCGCCGATCTCCCGGCCCCGGTCCGCTTTCTCCCACGGTACGACGAGCTCCTCATCAGCTACCAGCACCGCGACCGCGTCATCGCGCCGGCTCATCGGCGCGCGGTCTACGCAAAGAACGCGATCGTCGAGGCCGTGGTGATGGTGGATGGCTTCGCGGCCGGGACCTGGGCCCTCACCCACACGAGGGACGAGGCCGTGTTGCGCGTGTCGCCATTCAGGCGCCTCGCACCGAAAGAGCGGGCGGCCGTCGCGACCGAGGCCCGTGCGCTGCTCTCGTTTCTCGCGCCGGAGGCGAAAACCGTCGGAGTGCGGTTCGCATGACGCGCGCGATCCTGCACTGCGACCTCGACGCGTTCTACGCATCCGTCGAGCAGCGCGATCATCCGGAGTACCGCGGCAAGCCGGTGATCGTCGGCGGCGACGGCCCAAACGAACGAGGGGTCGTGATGGCCGCCTCGTACGAGGCGCGTGCGTTCGGCGTCCGCTCCGCAATGCCTCTTGCGATCGCCGGACGGCTCTGCCCGGATGGAATCTACGTCCCGGGCAACTTCGATCGGTACCTCGAGGCGTCCGACGCGGTCATGGCGATCTTCGAGGAGCAGACACCGCTAGTTGAGCCAATCTCCCTGGATGAGGCGTTCCTCGATGTCACCGCGACCGAGCATCTCTTCGGCGGAGCGATCGCCATGGCCGCGCAGATCAAGCGGGCGGTGCGAGAACGCTGCGGTCTGGTGGTGTCCGTCGGCGTCGCAACGAACAAGCTCTGCGCGAAGGTTGGCTCCGATCTCCGCAAGCCGGACGGTCTCGTTGTCGTGCCGGCCGGCGGCGAGGCCGCGTTCCTCGCGCCGCTTCCGCTGGAACGGCTCTGGGGGGTGGGTCCCCGGACGCGCGAAGTTCTGAGCGGTTGGGACCTTCGGACGATCGGCCAGCTGGCGACGTTTGACCGCTCGGTGCTCGAAAGTCGCCTGGGCGAGCACGGAACCGACATCTGGGAGCGCGCGAACGGGATCGACGAGGGCGACGTGCACAGCGAGCACATTCCGAAGTCGGTGGGCCATTCGCACACCTTCGACCAGAACACCCTCGATCCGGCAAAGATCGAGTCGACGCTCCTCCGCCTTTCGGAAGGCGTCGGCCGCCGGCTACGCGATCACACCCTACGGGGCCGAACGATAACCATGACGTTGCGCGTCGCTCCGTTCGAGACTCGAACAAGACAGCGCACGCTTCGCGAGTCAACCGATGACGACGTCACCATCTACCGAATCGCTCGACAGCTCCTACGCCAGGCGCTGGCCGAGGACCGCGAAGGCGGCCGCGCCAGTCCGGTGAGGCTCGTCGGCGTTTCGGTCTCGGGCGTGACCGCGGGAGAGCAACTCGGATTGTTCGACGCCGCGCGCCACGCGCGTCTCAACGCCGCGTTAGACGCGGTTCGCGCCCGTTTCGGAGACGGCGCACTCGATCGTGCGGGCGCCCGCGAAGCAAAAGAGCGTCGTCGCTTCAGCGGACAGAGGTTCCGATGACCACCACACGTTTGGATTTTGCTGTGGATTACGCGGTGCGGGTTTGTGGAGAAGTCTGTGGAGAAGTTCGTGGACAGATCGTCTTGTTCGCGGACGACGACGTGACGATGATGCGCGGGGCCGACAAGGCGAAGGGGAAGGAAGGGGTGCCCGAAGAGCGAGTCGCACAGGTAGCGATCGATTTCATCTCGTTCTGCTTGTCGCGGCGAGCTGTGGAATGGCCGTTCCTGTATGACGAGATGTGTTACGTGGCGTCGAACAAGCTCTATCGGGGACTCGGATACGAGGAGCTCCGCGAGGTCGGTCTTGACCTCGCGCTTAGCGGCCTCGCGAAGACGAGCCGTATCGCGAACGAGGTCGCGCGGCAAGTGCGCGTTGGGGACCAGCCGCTGCGGGGAGAGCTCCTCGTAGCGAGCTGAACATCAGTTGGGCCACACCGGCGGGGCGGCGAGTGAAAGGAAGCGCACTCGCCGCCTCTTTTTCTTCATAATGGAGTGAGGGGAGAGCGCGAAAGCGCGCTTTCTTCTTGATTGGTCCCGTGGTGCAGCGGCCTAGCATACGTCCCTGTCAAGGACGAGATCGCCGGTTCGAATCCGGTCGGGACCGCAGTATCGAACTTGTCAGATGATCCGGCCCTCACGGATCGCGACGCTCAATTGGCGCTTCCACCGCGGCCGCCGGGCCGGAGTCGCTGCAGACAGCGCGCTCGCATGACTGGGAAAGAGTTCGCGAAGAAAGTGCGTGCATGGCGGCCGGCGGGACTCTGGCGGCACCACGATTTCGTGCGGCTGTGGACCGCCGCAGGGATCAGTGCTGCGGGCACTCAGGTGACTCTCCTTGCGCTCCCGCTGACGGCGATTCTGGTGCTTCACGCGAGCGCATTCGAGGTCGCCGCGTTGGCGACGGCGGCAACGGTCCCGAATCTTGCGCTCGGGATCGCGGCCGGTATCTGGCTCGATCGTGTGCAGCGGCGTCCGGTGATGGTCGCCGCGGACTTCGGCCGGGCCGTCGTGCTTGCGTCTGTGCCGGTCGCGTATGTGTTCGGCGTGCTCAGTCTCCCGCAGCTCTACCTGGTCGCGCTCATCGGTGGCTCGCTCAACGTTCTCTTCGACATCGCATCCGGGGCCTACTTGCCCTCCGTCGTGCCGCGTGTGCAACTGGTCGAGGCAAATGCGAAACTGCAGGCGGCGATCGTCGTGGCGCAGGCGGCGGGCCCGAGCATCGGCGGCGCCCTCGTGACGCTTCTCAGCGCGCCGATGGCGATCGTGGTCGACGCCGCCTCGTTCCTCATCTCTGGATCGCTCATCGCCTCAGCCAACGCACGCGACCAGGTCCAGCGCGAGCCGCAGCCGAAGATGACATCGCTGCGAACTGAACTTCGCCAGGCTGCAAGGTACCTGCTCTCCGACCCATACCTGCGGCCGCTCCTGGTCGGGCACGCTCTTGCGAATCTCGCTTTGGGTCTTCTGTGGGCGATCGTGATCGTCTACGCGGTGCGAGTGCTCGGGCTGATGCCGGGCACCCTCGGCGTAATTCTCTCGCTCGGACAAGTCGGCGGAGTGATTGGCGCGGCGTTCGCGCACAGGATCGCTCAGCGCGCCGGGGTGGGGCGTGTTGTCGTCGCGTCCTTCTTCCTGTTCGGCCCGGCGACCCTCCTGATGGCCACCGCCACCGGACAGACCGCGATCGTGTTCGTCACCGTGGGCTGGACCCTCGAGAGTCTCGCGCGCTCGCTCTATGGCGTGTCAGCGACGAGCGTCAGGCAAGCACTTGTACCGGACCGGCTGCAAGGACGCGTTATCGGCCTGACCACAACCGCCGGGACCGGCGCATTCCCGCTTGGAACCCTTCTCGGGGGCGCACTCGCAGGAGCATTCGGCCTGCGCGAAGCGATGTTCTTCGCTGCCAGCGTCGCGGTGCTGCCGTTCATCGCCGTGGCGGCGTCGCCTATCCGAACTCTCCGCGACTCGTGGACCGCGAACTCATGACATGTGGCCAAACCACGGCTGCTCGTGATTCAGGTCACCGTGCCCGTCAGGCGAACGAGGTCTTCGGCGTCATCGCGAGAGCGGGTACGACATCCGATGGTTGCGGGATTACGGTGTTCAACGCCGGAACTCGTCCACGGGGATCCGAGCTGGAACGAGGGCGAGTAGTCTCCCGCCGTGAGTCCCCGCCTCGCGCTCACGATCGGCGGCGTCGCCGCGCTGATTTTCGGGCTCGCGCTCTTCGTCTCGCCGGAGTCGATGCTCGCCGGCTTCGGCGTCGCCACTCCCGTCGCCGCCAAGGTCCTCGCGCGGGACGTCGGCGCGACGCTCATTGGTCTTGGCGTCATCAACTGGATGGCGCGGGACGCGACCGGCCGCGCGCTTCGCGCGCTTCTCGTCGGTAACGTGGTCGTACAAGCGCTCGAGTTGCTCATCAACGGCTACGAGATCGTCGTCGGCGATCTTCCTACGCAAGCTGCCGGAGGACTCCTCATCCATCTGGTGCTCGGTGCGGTCTTTGTCCTCGCGATGCGCTCGTCGTCAGCGCGCGCGTAACGCGTCGCTCGGTCGCTCGCTCGAGTAACTTTTCGATTCGATACGCACGGGCCCTTCCCCAGTCGACGATCCGCATATTTAATCGATCGCGTGAGCAGGGGGAAGGGTCTCGCGGCTATCTGCATGCTTGTCGTCGTCCTCTCCGGATGCGCGCGAGCCCGAGCAAACGAGGTCCCGAGCGCAGACATCGTTCTCGCCGACGATCATCCGCGCCACGCGTCGGCTCCGGTGGACATGCTGCGCTGCACCGACCGCGCGACGATCCCCGCGCTCGATAACGTCACCAACATCGCGTGGTCGCCCGACTCAAACGCGGTTGCCATGTCGCGCATCGCCGTGATCCCCTCGCGCACCACCATCACCGGCTACGAGGAGGAGCTCCGTCTCAGCGTCTACTACCTGGGGAGCGGGAGGGTCCAGGAGATCGGACAGGGCAGCCACCCGCAATGGTCCGGATCCGGCGCGTATCTCTCCTACTGGCGCGACGATGGCTACCTGTACGTGAATCTCGACGGCACGATCGCCGGGACCATCGAGGCGTCCTCTCCAGAAGTGCGATGGAACGGCGACGACCTCTACTTCTGGTACGCGGATGAGATCCGCCTCTGGCACGAGGGGGTCGCGCGAACGATCGCCCACGTCGATCCGGATCTCATCCCGCGCTATCCGCGCGACGATTCGTACTTCAGCGCGGACGCGACAGGATTCACAGTCACGCGCTACTCGCTCGATGGCACCACGGAGCGGTACGTCGGCGTGACCGCCACAGGCGGGATGACCAAGCTCGACGATCCGGATACGACGTTCACCGAGTGGGCGCCCCACGGCGAAACCCTTCTCGTTCGTTCGAACGACAAGCTCGCGCTCATCGACGCGATCGGAGAGCAATCAGCGCCTCTCTCGACCTTCACCGGCACGGTGCACGGGTGGACCGCCGACGGACATCTCCTCGTGGGCATGGTGTCCGCGACCGTGCCCGGCGGAAACGTGTTCGATCGCATACCGGTGTGGGACCCGACCGACGAAGGGGATAAGAGGATCGCGACGCTCCCGAATCTCTTCGGAACGCGCTCGTTCAGCCCGGACGGCCGCTGGTTCTCGGGCGTCAGCCGGACTGGGTTGTACGAGACGCAGCTCGAGCTCTATCGGTGCGGCGTCGCGAGCGGGCAGGGCGTCGACCTGCGCGCCGACCCGGCCGCCCGCTCGCGCCTGACCCGCATCGAGGACGCCTCGCGCCGCTTTGTCCGGCCTGTCTCCGGCGCGGTCAGCCAGTTCTTCCAGGGACACCACACCGGCATCGACATCGCCGCGCCCTACGGCTCGATCATCGTGGCTGCGGACGACGGCGTCATCGATGCGGCCGGCTGGGTCCAGGTCGGCGGACGCCGGGTCTGCGTGCAGCACGCCGAAAAGTTCGAGAGCTGCTACTACCACACGTCCGCGGCGCTCGTCTCCATCGGGGACCGCGTCGCGCGCGGGCAACCCATCGCGCTCATCGGCATGACCGGTGCGACGACCGGGCCGCACGTCCACTGGGAAGTCAAGGAGAACGGCCGGGTCGTCGATCCGCTCTCCCATTAACGTCTAGCGATGCGTGCTCTCGCCGCCCTCGTCGCGACACTCGCCGTGCTC
>Ga0209160_1003901_pt1 | contig 12066 bp, 10 predicted proteins | sample GraSoiAngelo_153_FD_186167 | JGI IMG/M metagenome (GOLD analysis project Ga0209160, IMG submission 186167) | Grasslands soil microbial communities from the Angelo Coastal Reserve, California, USA - 14_1009_12_40cm (SPAdes) (version 2) | ecosystem: Environmental > Terrestrial > Soil > Grasslands ...
GAGCAGCGGCCACCGCGCGGCGCGCAGCGCGAGCGCGCAGAGCCCGACGACCACGCCCAGCACGGCGATCTGGCTGCCGATCAGCACGAAGGGCCGGGCGTCGGGCGTGTCGCCCAGCGCGCCGAGGGCCAGGCGGAACGACAGCGGCCAGTCGGGCTGCTCGTGGCGCGCCGGCGGCGAGACGCCGAGCGCGGTCACGACGCCGAGGATCGCGAGCACGCACGCGGCCTCGACGGCCACGGAGCCGGCCAGGCGCCGCATCGCCGGGCGCCCGACCGTCGTGGCCTCGCCGCCGAGCGCGGGGAGCAGGCGCCGGCGCCCGAGCGCGGCCGCGGCGAGCGCGGCGAGGACGAGCGCGAGCTTGAGCACGAGCAGCCGCCCGTAGCGCGTGCCGAGGAGCGCGCCGACCGAGCCGACCTGCGCCGCGGTGATCAGGAGGCCGGTGGCGAGGAGCGCCGTCATCAAGATGAGCGCCGCGCGCGAGAAGCGCCGCGCGGCGAGCACCGCGTACGGCCGCGCGTCGGCGCCGGCGTCGCGGCTGGCCGCGCGCAGCAGGAGGACCAGCGCCGGCAGGGCGCCGGCCCAGACGCCGGCGGCGAGCAGGTGGCCGACGTCGGCCGCGATCGCCGCCGCCGCCGACGGCTCGACGGCGGCCGAGTGACCGGCCGCGCCGAGCGCCGCGAGGGCCAGCGCGCCCAGGAGCGCCGTCTCGCCGCGCGCCGCGCGCCAGTCGAGGGCCCGTCGCACGTCCAGGCGCAGGCTCACGAAGACCCCGAGGAGGAGCAGCAGCCCCTGGCGCACGAGCCACACGTGACCGAACCGCGTCTCGAGCGCCACGCGCGCGAGCGCTCGCGGCTCGAACGCCGCCACCACGCTCGACTCGAGGATCGCGGTCTGGTGAGCGAGGACGGCGACGCCGGCGCCGAGCGCCAGCCAGATCAGCGCGCGCGTGAGCGCGACGACGCGCGACTCCCAGGCCAGGGCCGTCGGCCGATCAGAGCGGCCGGCGAGGAGAACGAGCGCCGCGCTGCCGACGATCAGGATGGACGCGCTCAGGTGGACGAACCGCGCGAGGAGACCGAGCTCAGTCACTCCCAGTCGAAGCTCAGCGTGATCGGCCTGGCGAAGCGTCCCGCGGCGGCGCCCACGGTCTTGACCGCCGCCGCGCCGAGGGTGAGCGTGATCTTCGTCGTGTCGTCGGCCAGCGTGACGTCGGCGCCGTAGTGGAAGCCGGAGCCGCCGATCATCGGCCGCAGGCGCACCGTGCGCGCCGCGCGTTCTTCCGCTCGGATCACCGCGGTGACGGGCAGGTAGGGCACGGGCTCGCCGGTCGTCGCGTCGGCGACGAAGACCATCAGGTGGCCGGTGGGCTTCGCCGGCGCCGCGCCGTGCGCGTGACCGCCGGCGGCGCCAGGCTCCGTGTACTCCACGCGCACCCTGTACGGCCCCGCCGTCTGCTCCTGCGGCGCGTTGGCCCCGTGATGATGCTGATCGCGGTCGCCGCCGTCGAGGCTCTTGATGTACGCGACGAGATCGACCAGCTCGGCGAAGGTGAGGCTGTCGCGGTAGTCGGGCATGATCGAGCGCCCGTCCGGCCCGACGAAGCCGGGGCCGGCGAGGATGACGGCATTGGGATCGACGATCGATTGCGCGAAGTACTCGGCGGGGTGGTGAGCCCCCATGCCCGTCAGCGCGGGGCCGACGTCACCGGCGCCGCCGGTCTTCGGGAAGTCGGGCTTCACCTCGTGGCACTTGTTGCACTCGAGCTTGGCGAAGACCTCACGCCCGGTCTTCGGATCGCCCGACGGCAGCGTGAACTTCCAGCCGCGCGGCACTCCACCGGCGCGGTGCAATTCCTCCATGCTGATCGGCGCCGGCGGCTTCGCGACGGGCGCCGGCGCCGGTGCGGCGTGCTGGCCGGCGTGCTGGGCCAGCGCGAGCCCGAGGCCGAGCGTGGCGAGCGTGGCGGCGGCGGCCGTCGCGACCGTCAGGGTCCAGAGGTTTCGGCTCATCGTGCTCCCTCGCCGAGCGTCAGCGTCTGCACCACGGTCTTGATCGAGGGGAACTGCTCCTCGTGCCACACGATGATAAACCCGCCGGGCGTGGAGACCACCGCGGGCGCGAAGGCCTTGATCGCCGGCGAGAGCGACTGCGGCGGGCTCAGCGTGCGCCCGCCGTCACGCGTGGTGCGCATGACGACGCGGCGGCGCACGGCCGTCGAATCCTCCCACACGATGACGGCGCGACCGGCGGCGTCCACGGCGAGCCGCGCCTGGTCTGGGATCGAGCCCGGCGCCGTGTGCAGCCGTCGGGGCGGCGAGAACCGCCGTCCATCGGTCGACGTCGCGAAGAGCACGTCCGGCCGCCCCTCGGTCGCCTCTGTGTACCAGACCGCGTAGAGCCGGCCGCGCGCGTCGCTCGCGACGCTGCCGCCGCGGTGCGGGCAGGCGGTGATCTTCCAGCCGTCGGCGTGCACGAGCGCCGGCGCCGCGAACGTCCGCCCGCCGTCGCGCGACACGGCCAGCACCATGTCGCGCACGTTGTCGGGCAAGACCTTGCGCCAGAGGACGTTGACGCTGTCGCCCGGCCCGGCGGCGACGTCCACGCGGCAGCACACGCATGTCTCGCCGGCGTCGAGGTGGATCGGCTCCGCCACCCGCGCGCCCCGCTCGGTCACGCGCGCGAGCATCGTCGCCGCCTGGCCCTCGCGCGTCTCGATCCAGGCCACGAGCACGGTGCCGTCGGGCGCCACGGCGAGCCCCTCGAAGGAATGCGACGTCGGCTGATCGTCGTTGAGCCGCACGTGGCCGTTCCAGGTGGCGCCGCCATCGAGCGAGCGCGACAGCATGAGATCCGAGGCGAAGAGGCCGCCGACCGGCACGGGCTTGCGCGCCGACCACGTGACGTAGATTTCGCCGTGCGGCGCCGCCGCGATCCCCGGCGGCTGGTGCAACGAGTCGACCGAGGTGCCCGCGGGGTTCACGCGCACGGGCGTGCCGCGGCCGGCGCGCGCGGCATAGAGGACGTTGTCGTTGCCCTCCTGCGAGGCCCACGTCACCACGGGAGTGCCGTCAGCGGCGGCCGCGACCGCCGCGCCCGAGAGGTGGGCCTCGTGGCCCCGGCCGGGGTGGGTGATCTCGAGCCGCGGCGCCTGCGACGGTATCGGCTCCACGAGCAGAGCAGGGACGAGCAGCAGGCCGACCACGCGCCTCATCGGAAGCGCCACTCGAGCCCGCCGTAGAATGCGCGCCCGTCGGCCGGCTCGAAGAAGCGACGGTTGGCGGCGTCGACGACGACCGACGACGTGTACGTCGCGTTCGTCAGGTTGCGGCCCTCGAAGAAGGCCGAGAGCTGCCACGGCGTGTACGTGTAGCCGAGGCGCGTGCCGAACGTCGTGTAGGCCTGCGTGCGCGCGTTGTTCTCGCTGTTGACGTAGTAGCCGTGCGGCACCACCTCGACGTTAGGCGCGATCCACGCGCCCGAGCCGTGGTCGTAGCGCAGCTCGCCGCGCAGGGAGTGCCGCGGCGCGCCCGGCAGGTCGTTGTTGCCGAAGTTCACGTCGTCCACGAAGACGAAGCGCGAGAAGGTGTAGGCGCCGCGCAGCCGGAGCGCGTCGCCGGTGGCCCCCAGCCCGATGCTCCGCGCGATGTCCTGCACCAGCAGGAGGTCCGCGCCGGCCTCCAGCCCCGTGTGGCGGGAGCGGTCGATGTTCCGGTAGCGCGGAATGGTGAACCCCGCGCCCGGGAAGGGCAGCACGTTCACGTTCTGGATCTCGTCCTCGAGCTCGATGTCGTAGACGGCCAGGTCCCAGCCCAGGCGCGTGCCCCAGTCGCCGCGCGTGCCAAGCTCGAGCTGCCACGCCTTCTGCGCCGCGAGCTGGCCGAGCTTGCCCTGCAGCTGGCCCGGCGCCGTCAGCTCGAGCAGCAGCGGCGGCTCGTAGGAGTGGCTCGCGTTGCCGTAGACCTGAACCGTCTTCGCCGGCCGCCAGACGAAGCCGACCCGCGGCGAGACGGCGAAGAAGTCCACTGAGTCGGAGTCGTTGCCGTCGCGGTCGCCGGCGCCATCGTTCTTGATCATGCGGTCCCGTACGGACCGGATCGAGTAATGGACGCGGCCGCCGACCACCGCCGTGACGGCGGGCGTCACGTCGAACTGATCCTCCACGTAGAAACCGACCGAGTCCGCGACGTTGATCTGGTTCTTGGTCTTCGCCGGCGGCGTGCCCGTGACGTTGGTGAAGTTCACGTCGATCTGCCGCGTGCCGAAGTACTGCAGGCCGGCGGTCAGGCGATTGCCGTGGCCGAAGAGCGGCGCCGCCTGGATCCAGCGCAGCTCCGTCGAGTACGCCCACGTCGTGTCGTCGATGACGGCGAACGACAGCGGATGGTGCAGGTCCTGGTAGTTGAGCTGCGTGGCCCACTCGAGCGCCTGCGTCTCGGTGAGCGGCGTACGGATGGTCACAGCCCCGCGCCCGTAGTCGTAGTCGCGAGCCGCGCGTAGTCGCAGCGCGAGGTTCGCCGGGTCGGCGCGTCGGGGATCGCGGTCCAGCTCCTGCTGGGTCAGCGCGCCCGGCAGCTGCTCGCGGCTCTTCACGTAGTTGAGGTCGAGACGGACGCTGGTCCCGCCGGGGACCCGCCAGCCCCACGAGCTGTAGACGCGCTCCCGATGCTGGCCGGAGTTGTCGCGATAGCCGTGAAGCTCGACATCGGTCAGGCCGAGGTAGACGTCGAGCGGGCCGTAGACCTGGCCGGTGGCCGCGTGGTTCTTGAGGAAGCCGAACGAGCCGGCCTCGCTGCGCAGCTCGACGAGCCCGGCGTCGTAGCCGGTCTTGGTCACGAGGTTGATGGCGCCGCCGAGCGTGAAGCCGCCGAAGCGCAGGGCATTGGCGCCCTTGTAGACCTCGACGCGCTTGGTGTCGAGCAGCTCGAGCGACTCGAAGTCGGCGAAGCCGTCGGCGTTGCCGTAGGGAAAGCCGTCGATGAGCACGTTGACACCGCGCAGGTGGAAGTTGTTGCGCAGCCCCGAGCCACGGATGGAAATCTGGCTCTCGTCGGCGGCGCCGAACCGCGGGCGGATCCAGACGCCCGGCGTGAAGTCGAGCACGTCCTTGAGGTTGGCGCCGCGCGACTCCTTGATCTGCTGCTCGCCGATCAGGTCGACGCCGCCGGGCGTGCGGCGGATCTCCTCGCGCGCCTCGCCCTCCGGCGCGGTGCGCTCGGGCGTCACGCGCGCGCCCTCGACGACCACCGGCGGCAGCTGCGGCGTGGGCTGGGCCGGCGGCTGCTGCTGCGCGAGCGCCGGTCCGGCGATGAGCAGCGTCATGACGACGAGCGGTAGCGTCTTCATCAGCGTCTTGATCGCAGTCGGAACTCCACGGGTAAGAGGACCCACATCGCCACGGGTTCACTGCCGCGCCGCGCCGGCTCGAAGCGCCAGCGCCTGACGGCGTCCGCCGCCGCCGCGTCGAGATCGGGATGGCCCGCCGACTGCTTGACCACGACATCGCCGACGCGGCCATCCGCGCCGACGAAGACGCCGAGCAGCGTCGTGCCCTGGATGCCGGCGCGCCGGGCGCTCATCGGGTACGAGGGCTTGACCTGGTAGCCGCCGCGCGGCGCCGCGGTCTGCGTGATCTCGTCGGGCGGCAGCACGGCGACGCTGGGCGGCGCCGGCCGCGCCGGGGCCGGTGGCCCGGGCTGCGTCGGCAGACCGTCGCCGGCCGTAGTGATCGGCGCGTCGACGGGCGCCAGCGGTCCACGGCCCGCCGCTGCCGCCGGCTCGGGCACGGGCACAGGCGCGGGCTCCGCCGCTACGAGCGCGGGCGGAGGCGGCGTCTCGAGCGTGGCCGTCTCGACGGGCTTGTCGGCGAGCTTGGGCATCGGCGTCTCGATCGGCTTGGGCAATTTCAGCGGGCGGCGATCGGGCTTCGGCGGCTCGGGGCGCTTCTCCGGCGGGGGCGGCTCCGGATCAGGGACCAGCTCGGCCAGCAGCACCGACTCGCGCGGGTACATCAAGACGGGCGCGAGCAGCATCGTGCCGTACGCCGCCACGTGCAGCAGCAGCGACGCCACGATCGTCAGCACCCTCAACATGAGCCACTGAATCGAGATCGACATCTGAGCGCTCGCGCGCCTCCCTCGTCGTGAACGATGTGTGCGGTCGCCGCGCGGCGACGATCGCCGGCGGCACGGTCGGCTACGACGGAAAACGAGCTAGGCGGAGGGCGGAGCGCGCCCGAGATCGGGCGCCGAGGACCGCGAGGCGGCGCGCGTGACGACGTGCGCGGGCACGGCGAGCGTGACGACGTCGGTAGGACGCTCGACGGCGACAGTATCGACGGCGATTCCGCCGGTGTGCGAGGAGACCGCGGCCACGGCGCACTTCGCCGCGTCGGCCTCCCTGAGGTGGTGCACGGAGTGCAGGCCCGCCTCGAACACGCCGAACGTCAGCAACACGAGCAGCGCCAGCATGAGCGCGCGACGACGGCGAAGCGTGAGCGCGAGCGCCACGGCGATTCCCGCCGCGAGCAGCCACGGGCCGGGACTCGCCGGCATGTCCGGGCTCAGCGTCTCGGGACCGAAGACGGCGAGGACGGGGTCCGGTGTCGTGGGCGCCTCGACGTGGGCCCAGGCGGGACCCGCGACCGCGAGCGCGGCCAGCGCGACGACGACGGTCAGGAGCCGGCGGCTCATGGGGGCATCCTACACGATCCGTTAGCGCAGACGAAACTCGACCGGCAGCTCCACCCACATCGCGACGGCCTCCGCGCCGCGGCGCGCGGGCTCGAATCGCCAGCGGCGCACGGCGTCGGCCGCCGCTCGGTCGAGATCGGGATGCCCGGCCGACTGCTTCACGACGACCTCACCGACGCGTCCCGCGGCGTCGACGAACACGCTGAGCAGTGCCGTGCCCTCGATGCCGAGCCGTCGCGCGGTCGCCGGATACGAGGGCGTGATCTGGTAGCCGCCGCGCGGAATCGCCGTGTGCGTGAGGGCGCCGGGCGCGGCGGCTGGTGAAACGGGCGACAGCGCTGCCACCGCTGGTCCGGGATGCTGCTGCGAGGACGGAGTGACCGACCGATTTCCGCCGCCGGGTGTTCCGTCTGGCGCCGGTGGCGCGGGCACCGACGGTGCTTCGATCTCTTCGCGCACGGTCGTGTCCCCGACCGCGACGATCGCCGGCTGGGCGGGTGGCGTCTGCGTCACTCGGCCCGTGGGTACGGAGACCACCCGCGGCTCGGGGACGTCGCGCTCGATCGATGGTTCGATCGTCGCCGCGCTCTCGGGCCTCGCGCTCTCGACGCGACTCTTCGGCGGCTGCGGCCTCGCGAGCGGTCGGGGTGGGGTAACAGGCTGGGGAGCCGGGATGGCCGGTGCCGAGGGCTCACTCACGATGAGGGCGGTGACGATGAGACCCGTCCGCGGCGGGGGCGTCCACGCAGGGGCCAGGCTCAGCGCGCCGTACACGAGTACGTGCAGGAGGGCCGAGGCCGCCAGAGCGGCCGCGCGAAACGCGACGTCGCTCGTCAACACGACCGTATGGTATTACCTCGCGTGCCATGGTGATCGCAACAGGACATCATCGCGGAACGGCCCTGGCGTCCGGGCTGGCCCCGCGCTCGGCGCCGCGCAGAGTCCGCGTTTCGCGGCTAGAAATGGACCGCGACCCCGCCGAGGAAGGAGCGCGGCGTGCCGGGCGTGAAATGCACGTCGTTCACGCCCCCGAGCGGCTCGCCGGGTAGCCGAGACGGGAAGAAGAACTGCGCTTCTCGCCACTGGACGTTCGTCAGGTTCTCGATGCTCAGAAAGGCCTCGAGGTTCCGGTACCGGTACCGCGTGGTCGAGGTGAAGAGCGTGTAGCCGCGGGCCGTGAAGTGGCGGTCCTCGTCGGCGAAGCGATCACCGAGATATCGCATCTCCAGGCTCGAGGACAGCCCCCACGGCAGCCGCGCGGTGATGTCGGCGCGCGCCGTCCAGATCGGTGCCAGCGGAATCGCTGCGCCGGTGTCGACGAATTCCGCCTTGCTCGTATACGTGAAGTCTCCCGTGAACGTCAGCCAGTCCAGCAGACGGACCTTCGCCCCGACTTCCAGTCCCTCACGGTGAGTCGAGCCGCGAGCCTCAGTCGTGCCGTCGTCCCCGACGAAGACCAGCTCACTGCCGAGATCGAGGAACCAGTAGGTCGCGAACAGCTCCGTGCGCGGGAGCGCACGGGTCCGGAACCCGAATTCATAGCCCGTCGCCGTGGGCAGCGCCTCGAGCCTGGAGTTGCCGAGCACAGCCCGGGCGTCATTGCTGTGGAATCCCGTACCGAAGTTTCCGAAGAATTCCGTAGCGATCCACGGTCCCAGGATCAAGTTCGCCTTGACGTTCGGACGCGCCCTGGTGACGTCGCGGGTCCCGAACGGCGCGCTGTCGTTGATGTGTTGGGTGCCTTGAAACCGGAAGATGTCGCCGCGCGCGCCCGTGACCAGGCGCACCTTCTCGAGCGGCAGCAGGTCGAACTTCACGAACGGCGAATAGGACTGCTCCACGATGTTCACGTCCTGCACACGACCCACCTGGTGCCGCTGGATGGCGTTGGCGAGCACGACGTGCGGCGTGTCGATGCGGTACTGGAATCCCACGGTCGACGTGAGCGGGACCCCCAGCGGCTGGCTCTTGAGCTCGTACTGCGTGTCGAAGCCGGCCAGGACGCGACGGTCACGCTGGTTGATCATGTCGCCGTGTTCGGGATCGTTCAGGAATAGGGTGAAGTCGTTGAACAGGCTGAGCGAGTAGTAGGTCGCATAGGCGTGCGCGGTCAGACGCTGGGCCTCGGTCACATTCCAGCTGTAGTCGACGTTGAGATTGGTCCGCTGCGTGATGCCGCCCTCATTGGGGTCGATCGATCCGAACCGGTCGATCAGGCCGGCGCGGAGCGCGCGCGACGGTATCTGTCCCGAGCCGTGCCACTCGGCCCGGTGGTGGGACGCCCACACCGAGAGTTTCATGTCCTCCGCGAGATTCGTGGTGGCTTTGCCGAAGAGGTTGGAGCGGAGATAACCGTTCGGATGCTCGAACGGGCCGTCGTTCCGGTAGCCCTCGAACGCGATGAAGGTTTTGAGCGCGTCGCGGGTCGGGGACAGCAACGCCACGTATCGCTGAGTGTTGAAGCTGCCGCCCGCTATCTCGACGGTATTTTCGTCGACATAGTCTCGCGTCAGGAACGTGACGGCTCCGGCCGTGTCGAAATCTCCGTACTCCGGGAAGTACGGACCCTTCAGGACGTCGACGGCCTTCACGGTCTCAGGGATGAGAAAGTGCAAGTCCGCGTAGCCCTGGCCGTGAGCGTGGCTCCTCATGTTCACGGGCAAGCCGTCCACGAAAATCGCGAGGTCGGTTCCGTGGTCGGCGTCGAATCCGCGGATCAGATACTGTTCGGCCTTGCCTCCCCCCTGATGCTGATCGATGATCAGGCCCGGCACGAGGCGGAGGACGTCGGCCGGGCGGCCCTGCGGGCGGATCTCGAAGTCTCGGCCGGGGATGATCTGTTCGGACGAGGACGCCACAGGCGGCGGCGCCGTGACGGTCACGGGTGGCAGGACGGGAGTTGGAGCAGTCGGGGGCGCCTGTGGGTCCTGTGCCCAGGCGACCGCTGAACCGAGGAGGCCACACAGGATGGCGACGGCGTGTCGACACCGGTGGCATATTATCATCAGGGCGTTCGTAATATCACGATGAGACGCGTACGGCAAGGGACGACGCGGCGCTCGCGACCCGCGAGTGATGGGATCGTTCGGTTCACCGTGTCGCTCCCGGCTTCCCTCATGCGCACGCTCGACCGGCTGCGCTCAGCGCGCCGCTACTCCAACCGTAGCGAGTTCGTCCGCGATCTGTGCCGGGCGGAGTTGGTGAAGAAGGAGTGGCACGAGCAAGCGGGGGAAACGGTCGGCGTCCTCGTGCTGGTGTATGACCACGACACCCGCGCACTCGCCGACAAGCTCGCTGATATCCAGCACGACCGTCACGAGATGATCACGTCGGCTCTGCACGTCCACCTCGACCGCCACACCTGCCTCGAGGTCATTCCGCTCCGCGGCGCGGCTCACGCGATCGAGCGGCTGGCGAACGACCTCCTGTCGGTCAAGGGCGTGCGGTACGGCCAGCTCGTTCCGGCGACGACGGGGAAAACGCTGACGTGAGCCGCGCTGCGGTCTGGCGATTCTGATCGCCGCGGAACCGGAAAGACAACCCGCCGGTTCCCGCGGTACAGTGTCGGCCATGGTGCGCCCGCTCCTCGCCTCGTTGGTGGCCGCCGCCGCGCTCCTGCTGTCTGCGGGCGCGGCCGGGGCACACACGGGCGCGGCCGGATCCGAGATCGCCACGGCTCCCGTCGCCACGCCGATCGTCCTGCCCGCCGTGGATCTTCGCGCCGCCGTTCCCGCGTCGGCGACCGTGCCGGCGCTCGTGGCGGCCGTGGTCGCGCTGACCGTCTGCGGCTCGCGGCGGCGCCTGGCGCTGGCGCTCGCGGTGCTCTCGGCCGTCGTCGGCGTCGACGCCGCGGTCCATTCCGTGCACCACCTCAACGATCCTGGCGCGGCCGCCACCTGCGTGCTCGCGTCCGGCAGCACGCACGCGCCCGCCGTCCTGACCGATGGTGTCATCGTTGCCGTCGCGCCGACGCTGGCGCGCGACGCGTACCCCGACGTTGCCCCGATTCGCGCCGACGTGCGCTCCTCGCGTCCCGATCGGGGACGCGCGCCTCCGTCCTCCGCCGCCTGATCGTTCGCGCAGCTCAGAACGACTCTCGCACCCGGGAGGACGCCCATGCAGTCGAAACACGTCGTGCTCGTGTTGTCTCTGGCCGCCGCGCTCGCGGCCTCGGTGGGTTCGGCCGGCGCCCACGGACTGGCCGGCAAACGGTTCTTCCCCGCCACGCTGGGGATCGACGATCCGTTCGTCGCCGACGAGCTGTCGCTGCCGACGATCTTCCACATCCAGAGGCGTGGCGAGGGGGACCGACCCCCGACCCGTGAGACGGAGGTCAGCGGGGAGTTCTCGAAGCGGCTCAGCCCGAACCTCGGATTCAGCCTCGGCGGCGCCTGGCGGCTGCTCGATCCGGACGACGGCAAGTCGTTGTCGGGCTTCGACAACCTCGAGGTCTCGCTGAAATACGTGTTCTTCAAGAGCGACGCGCACGAGACGCTTCTGTCCGCGGGGATCTCGTGGGACGTCGGCGGCACCGGCAGCCGGAAGATCGACGCCGAGCGCTTCGATACGGTCACGCCCGCGCTCTTCTTCGGCAAGGGCTTCGGCGACTTGCCGGACGCGCTCGACTTCGTGAAGCCGGTGGCGGTGACGGGAACGTTCGGCGTCTCGATCCCCACGCGGCACGCGACGAAGCACTTCAACCTCGACGAGGACGGCAACGTCGAGGTCGAGCGGGAAGTCAACGCGAGCGTCGCGAAGTGGGGCTTCACGGTGCAGTACAACCTGCAGTATCTCCAGTCCTTCGTGCGCGACGTCGGCCTGCCCGCGCCGCTCAACCGGATGATCCCGATCGTGGAGTTCGTCATGCAAACGCCGCTCGACGATCCGAAGAACGCCGGCCGCACGACGGGGACGGTCAATCCCGGCATCATCTGGTTCGGCCGCTACCTCCAGGTGGGCCTCGAGGCCGTGATTCCCGTCAACGAGCGCAGCGGCAAGAACGTCGGCGTGATCGGGCAGATCCACTTCTACCTCGACGACGTCGCGCCGACGATCTTCTCGTGGACGCCGTTCCACGGGGTGCTCGGTCCCACGCAGTCGCGATAGGGTAGAGTGGGGCATGCGCGGCTGCCTGCTCCTCGCCGCCCTCGTGTGCGCGCTCGCCGTCGTTCCGGACGGCGCGCTTGCGCACGCGTTCCTCGATCGCGCCGAGCCGCGCGTCGGCTCCACGATCAAGACGGCGCCGGCGCACGTGCGGTTGTGGTTCACCGGCGCGCTCGAGAGCGCGTACAGCCGCGTGCAGGTGCTCGACGAGGCGGGTCAACGGGTCGACCTCGGCGACAGCGCGCTGGACGCGGAGCGCCGGAACATGCTG
>Ga0209160_1003902_pt1 | contig 12062 bp, 10 predicted proteins | sample GraSoiAngelo_153_FD_186167 | JGI IMG/M metagenome (GOLD analysis project Ga0209160, IMG submission 186167) | Grasslands soil microbial communities from the Angelo Coastal Reserve, California, USA - 14_1009_12_40cm (SPAdes) (version 2) | ecosystem: Environmental > Terrestrial > Soil > Grasslands ...
TCCTTGTCGAAGTAGTTGACCGCCATCCCCGCGTCCAGGACGATCCCCTGGGCGTTGATCGCCGACGCGCGCTCGCTGAGGAGAAACGCCGCCGCGTTGGCGACTTCCTGCGTCGTCACCCCTTTCTTCCGCAGCGTGAGCTTTTCCGCGTACAGATAGTAATCCGCGTAGCCGGGGATGCCAGCGGAGGCCGAGGTCTTGAGCAGTCCGGGGTTGACCGAGTTGAAGCGGACGTTGGAGAACGGGCTGAAGGATTTGGCCAGGAAGCAGATGGTCGAATCGAGCGCGGCCTTCACCGGGCCCATGATGCCGTAGTTCTCGGCCGCCATCTTGGTGGTGGAGATGGAGACCGCGACAACTGACGCATCAGGTGCGAGGTTATCCTTGAAGGCGTTCGCGATGGCGATGAGCGAGTAGCAGGAGATGTCCACGGACTGGAGGAAGGCCTTCCGGGCCGTCTCATGGAAGGGCCTGTTCCCGCCTTCGTAATCCAGAAAAGCGATGGAGTGCACGAGCCCGTGGATCGTCGGATGACCGTTCGTGATGTCGCGGGCCACGGCCAGAATTTCCTCGTCCCGTGCCACGTCACAGAGGTGAATCTCGGCTTTCGGGAGCAGCTTCGCCACGCTGTCCTTACGTTCCTTCGACCGGACGACATAGACGACGGTGGCGCCTTCCGCTTCCAGCACTTGTCCGATCTGGTAGGCGACGCTCTTCTTGTTGGCCACGCCGAAGACGACGATGGTCTTGCCGTCGAATCCGAGAAAACTCACGCTAGCCCCCTGATGTCAGGCCCCTCGCCGATGTCCGCCATGGCGACGACGAACTCGGTACGCAGCACGTTCTGGCCGTTCACGCTGACCGAGCCTTTCATGATCAAGGCGGGTCCGACCTCCTCCACGATCTCCACCTCGATGACCAGCTTGGCCCCCGGAAAGACGGGCCGCCGGAAGCGGGCGTTCTGGATCTTGGTGAGCACCGGGACCTTCTGCGGATCGAGCCCGCCCCGGCCGAACAGCAGCGCCGCGCCCGCCTGAAACACGCATTCGCAGATCAGCACGCCGGGCATGAGGGGCCGGCCAGGATAATGCCCGGCCAGGTACGGCTCATCCGGGTGGAGAGTCTTGGCGGCCTTGATGTGCTGGCTGTCTCGTTCGAGGATCTCGTCCAGAAAGAGGAACGGCGGGCGGTGAGGGAGCAAGGTGAGAATCTCCTCCGTGCGGTGGCTCACGCTACAGCCCTCCGTCCACCGAGAGGACCGACCCCGTGATGTAGCCGGCCTCCCGGGAAGCCAGGAACAGCACGCAGGCCGCGACCTCGTCGGGCGTCCCAAACCGTTTGAGCGGGATCGAGGCCAGGTACTCTTTGCGAAGCTTCTCCGAAAGGCCCGCCAGGAATTCCGTGTCAATGAACCCCGGCGATACGCAGTTCACTGTGATCCCGCGGGAGGCGACCTCCTTCGACAGCGAGCGGGACATCGCGATCTGGCCGGCCTTGGACGCGGCATAGTTCGCCTGCCCTTCGAACCCGAAGCGGCTGGCCGGTGACGTGATCGTGATGATGCGGCCGTAGCGGTTCGCCATGAACCGGTGCACGGCCAGCTTGGACATGTAGAAGACGCCGGTGAGGTTGACGTCCAGCACCTTCTGCCAGTCCTCCGGCTTCATCATCGCCAGGACGGCGTCCTTGCGGATGCCGGAATTGTTCACGAGGACGGAGAAATTCTTGTGCTGCGCGTCCAGGTCCTTGTAGAAGACCTCGACCTGCGCGTACTCGGCGACGTCGAACTTGCACAGATGGAGATTCTTAGCGGCCGGTCCGAGGGAATTCCTGAATTCGTCCTTCGCCGCGTCGTTGGCCGTGTAGGTGGCCACGACCGTCGCGCCGGCGTCGAGGAAGCGCCGGGTGATGGCCCGGCCGATGCCGCGGGTGCCCCCCGTCACAACCACGGTCTGATCGCGAAAGTCAAACACGACGCGCTTCTGTCGCGCTCAGGGCCAGGGCCGTTGCGTCTTCGGCTGACGGCGATGACCCTGGCAGCAAGTACTTGTCCACCTCGTTCGCCACGATGACCCCGTAGTTGATGGCGCCCAGCCAGCCGGACATGATGATGCCGACGGAGCCCGCGTGAAAGAGCCCGCCGATCTGCTTGGGCAGGTTCTGGCTGATCTTCAAGCCCTCGAACTTCGTGCCGAACGACGCACCCGCCACGTGGCGGGTGTAATACTCGAAGGTCCGCGGGGTGGACGCTTCCAGATGGTCGATCTTGGCGGAGACGCCGGGGAGATATTTCTCAAGGGTCTCCACCACGCCCCTGATGAGCGTCTCCTTCGCGCGCTTATAGTCTTCTTCCGACAGCTTCATCCAATCCTCATAGTTGGCGTTGGTCGAGCAGACGATCGAGTAGCGGTCGGATACCGGCCGGGTGTCTGGATAGTAGAAGGAATAGGTGCGACTCGTCACCTCCATGGCGTTCAGGGCGTCCGAGTCGAACACCGGATGGGTCGAGGTGAAGAACAGGTCCCCGATGTAGGGGATGGACTCACCTTTGCGGATGCCCATGTACACCTGGCAACTGCTGCTGTTGAGGCGGACCGCCGCCGCCTCCCGGAGGAAGTCCGGATCGAAGTGCTCATCCCCTACCAGCTTGTGAATGGTGGATCTGAGGTTGGCGTTCGAGAGCACGGCCTTGGCACGGATCGTCCGTCCGTTACAGAGCGCGCCGGTCACCCGGCCCTTCTCGACCAGCACCTTCTCCACCAGCGCATGGTGGCGGAGGTCCACCTTATTGGCTTTGAGCGTCGCCTTCATCTTCATGATGAGCTTGTCCGTGCCACCCTGGAAGGTGTAGACCCCCTTGCTCATGAAGTTGGAGAAGACGATCCCGAAGGTAATGGCGGGGTCGTCGAGCGTGGAGCCGTTGGCGTAGGCGATGGGCTCCATCAACAGGCGCCACACGTCGAGACGGCCGGGGAAGTAGCGCTCGAAGAGCTCGCGGGTGGTCATCTTCTGGTCGTCGTAGAAGTTCATGCCGCGGGTGAACTTGAAGAACTCCTCGACCCGCTCCGCCGGGATCTTGAAGTGGGTGACCAACTTGTCGGTGAAGTCGGCCCTGTCGAAGGTCGTCGTGAAGGAGAACTGGGGGTTGTCGAAGCGGATGCCCTTGAGCTGGACGACGGACTCCGCGATGTCGGGCGTCCAGTACTTGCGGCAGGTCTTGACCATGCCGATGGGAAAGCCATGGAGCGAGATGTCGAAGATGTGCCCACCCTTGCGCTTGAACCACGTCGCCATGCCGCCGAAGTTGTAGTGGTGCTCCAGCAGCAGGACTGCATAGCCGCAGGTTGCCAGCCGGTTAGCGGCGGTCAGGCCGGCAAGCCCCGAGCCGATGACGATCACGTCATACTCGGGCTTGACGTCTCTGAGCCAGTCTTGCGCCATTATTTTTTCAGAACGTGCAGGTTGGCCATCGAGATGCCGCTCAGCATCGCGCCCACGATCCCCAGGAACCCCTGGTCGTTCCCGCAGATGAACAAGTTCTCCAGGTGCGTGCGTCCCGTCTTGATTTTGCCGGGCATGCCGTACACCGCTCCGTTCAGGTGGCCGGTCCACTGCTTGATGGTCCGAGGCGTGAAGAAGTCCGTGAACACGATGCGGTCCCGGAAATCGGGGACGAATTGTAGCACTTCCCTGTGGATTCTCGGAAGCCATTCCGCCTTGGCCGCCACGTACTCCGCCTCCGGGAGCCCGCTCCAGCCGTCGAAGTTGGCCAGGCAAGTCATGCGGATCATGCTCTTGGGAAGAGGCTTATCGTAGAGAAAGTTGTCGGGACAGCAGATGACGCCGCTCCGCGGGTCCACGAGGTCCTTGGGCACCTCGTAATGGAAGGCCTTCGCGGTGTTATAGAACACGATCGTGGTGTCGTGGCCGAGGTGTTTCAGGGGCGCGTCCAGAATGGAGATGATCTCCACGAACGACAGCCGTCCGGCGAGCGGGGCGAGCGGCTCCGGCTCGCAGTCGTCGCAGAGCCTCAGGGTCTCGACGTAGCCGGCGGAAGAAAGGATGATGTCGGCCGTGAGCGTCTCATCGCTGTCCAACTCAACGGAGCGGACGCGGCCGTCCTTGACATGCAGGGCCTTCACCCCGCACCTCATCCGGACGGTGCCGCCGACCTCCCGCACCTTCCGGCGCAAGACGTTAATGATGCGCCGGACCCCTTCGCGGGGCCGGGCCAGACCCTCGCAGAAGATGCTCTTGAACATCACCACGAACTGGCCGAACTCCATGTCGCGCTCTGCCGCGTTGCCGTAAATCATCAGGGGGCAGAAGAGCATGTCGATCAACAGGGGATCGGTGAGGTAGCTCGAGACCACCTGCCGGCCGGACATGGGTTTCGCCTCGAGGTCGAGCTCGTCGTAGTCTTGGATGCAGCGCACGAGACGGAGGAAATGGTCCTTCTGGGCAGGGAAGTGCTCGATGACCTCCTGGATGAAGCACTCAAAGTCGTTGTTGAAGCGGAGCGTGATGCCCGGAAACCGGATCTCGGACTGGTACTGGGGCACTAAGGCAAAGTCCTCAGGCCTGAGCCGCAGTTGCCGGCAGATCTTCGTGAGAGGGGCGCCGCGGGTCCCCGGCGGCACATAGTTGGTCATGGCGTGCAAGCCGACGTCGAACTGATAGCCGCCCAGCGCGTAATAGGAGTTCAGGCCACCGGCCGCGTAGTGGCGCTCCAGCACAAGCACCTTCCTCTCGAAGTAGGCCAGGCGGATGGCGGCAGCCAGGCCCGACATGCCCGCGCCGATGATGATGACGTCGTAGTGAGTCGGAGCCATGGCAAGGGAGGATTATACAGGCTGTCTGCGGGAAAACTCTATGGTTTGTCATTGCGAGGAGCGCCGCGACGAAGCAATCCCACGGGAGATTGCTTCGCTACACTCGCAATGACAGGATTTACTTGGCTGTGAGTTTGGGCGCGAGGTAGGCCACGCAACTGTCCAGGCTGGCCAACTGTCCATAGTCGACTTCAGGCACTTCGACGCTGTACCGCTTGCGCAGCTCCATCACGATGTCCAGGAAATCCATCGAGTCCAGTTCGAGCTGATCTCGGAGAGGCACGTCGCTCTTGAGGTGGGTGAGGTCCTCATCGGGCGCGATTACGCTGATGATCTGAAGGACGGCTTGCCTGATCTGCTCGTTCGTCATATCGAGACGTCCCCGAGGTCGGCCGGTGGCAGTTGGCGCCCAAAAAATACACGAATTACGTCCGTTTTACAATAACTACCGAGTTGATGCCCAACATGCCGGACGAATTGTTCAGGATATGGTTCACCATGGGCAGTTTTTTCGGGGTGTTCAGCACCAGATTCGGGATCTCGCACTGGGGGTCCAGGTGATCCACGTTGATGGTCGGGTGGACGAGGCCGTCGTCGAAAGCCGGCAGATTTCCAGCCAATTCGAGGGCGCCGGCGGCCCCCATGGCGTGGCCGATAAAGCTCTTGGTGTTGTTGAAATGCGTATTGGGGCAGTCGGCAAACACCGTGCGCAGCGCCTGGCACTCCTGGATGTCTCCGAGAGGGGTCGCCGTCGCATGCGTGCTGACGATGTCGATGTCCTGCGGGGCGATGCCCGCCCGCTTGAGCGCCGTCTGCATGCACTCGACGTGGCGCTGAGCGTTGGGGAGCACGAAGTCCGAGGCGTCGGAGTTCATGTGGTAGCCCACGATCTCGCCGTAGGCCCGGGCACCGCGGGCTTCGGCGTGCTCCAGGCGTTCGAGCACGAAGACGCAGCCACCCTCCGAGCACACGATGCCGTTCCGGTCGCGGTCGAAGGGCCGCGAGGCCTTGGTCGGATCAGGGTGGCTCGCCAGCGCGCCCTGACTCGCAAAGCTGGCGAAGATGCCGAACGTATGGATGCTCTCCGAGACCCCGCCGGCCAGGGCTACGTCCACCTCGTCCAGCAGCAGCATCTGCACGCCCTGGATCAGGCCGGCGTTCCCCGCGGCGCAGGCGGCGCCGATCGTGTAGTGGGGCCCGGTGATCCCCATGTTCAGCGTGACCTCGCCCGCCGGAGAATTGGCCACCGTGCGGGGATTGTGATGGTGGGACCAGAACTTGGTGTCGTAGTTGAACTGGCTGAGATTATAGATCTCGTTTTCGGTCTCGACGTTGCCGTGCTCGGTGACGCCCAGATAGACCCCGACCCTGTTCTTGTCGAGGGCCGGGACGTCGAGCCTCGCGTCCGCCGCCGCTTCCTGGCAACAATAGATCGAGATGGAGCCGGCCCTGGTGCCTCGCCGCACCTCCTTCTTCATCTGATACTTGAGGGGATCGTAGGTGCAGACGCCCGCGAGCACCTTGCCCATGTAACGGGTCTCGAACCAGACGACTCCGGAGACCCCCTTGAGGAGATTCGCCCGGTACTCGGCGAGGGTATTGCCGTTGGGCGACGTGAGGCCGATGCCGGTGATGACGATGCGGCGGTGGTTGTTCATCGGGGCCAGATCATGCGGCCTTCCAACTCTTCAAGGTGACCTCCAGCCCTTCTTCGGTGCTGATCCGCGGCTCGTACCCGAGTTCCCGCCGCGCCTTCGAGATATCGAAGTAGTGCGACGTGGCCAACTGGTCGGCCAGAAACCGGGTCATCCGCGGTTCTCCCCGTAGCGGCAACACAGTATAGACTATTTCCAGGACGGCTCCAACAGTCCTCGCCGTTCGGTAGGACATTTTCCGCCGGACTCGGGGGAGACCCAGCTGTTCGAGGATCATGTTGATCCAGGCCCAGAGCACCACGGGCGCTCCCTGGGAAATGAAGTACGCTTGGCCGTCGATCGGCGCCCGGCCCAACCGGTCAGCAGCCAGGAGGTGCGCGTCGGCCGCGTTCTCCACATAGACGACGTCCACCTTGTTGGCGCCGTTCCCCACCTGGATCAACTGGCCGTTCCGCCCCCGATCGATGATTCGCGGCAACAGATGTGGGTCCCCCGGCCCGAAGATCAAATGGGGTCGCACGGAGACCGTCAGGAGGCTGTCCACGCCGTTCGCTTTGAGGACGAGCTGCTCGGCCAGGGCCTTGGTGGCCGGATAAGGACACTCGAACTTTTCCGGGTAGGGCACGCGCTCATCCACGTGCTCCTGATTGCCGGGGGCCGACACGACGCTCGGCGTGCTGGTATAGATCAGCTTCCGTACGCCGGCCTTCCGGCAGCCGCTCAGCACGTTCTCTGTGCCGACGACGTTGGGGCCGTAGTAGGCATCCCATGGGCCCCAGTAGCCCGCCAGCGCTGCGACATGGAAGACGGCGTCCATCCCGAGACACGCGTGCTCGACGGCCGCTTTATCCTGAAGGTCTGCGCTGAGCGTCTCCACGCCTCTGGCTTCCCAATCGGGATAGGACCGGCGCCCCAGGATTCGCACCCTGTCGCCGCGCGCCAGCAGCTTCATCACGATGTGCCGGCCGAGAAAGCCGCCGCCGCCGGTGACCAGCGCGTTCATCCTGGTTCCCCCTCACCCCCACCCTCTCCGTGACCCATTGCAGTGGGCAGAGCAATGGGTGCCCCGGGAGAGGGGTTCTGCCGTGATGCCCATGCTGCAAGTTTGTCTCTCGAAATTTTCACGTTGTGGCGCACGTCGACCGGAAAGGCCCGGTGGAACAGCACCGTGGTGATCGCGGCCGTGACCGGAGAGGCCGCTCCCAACTGCAGCAGCTCGTCCCTGAATCGGGTGACCTCGTCAGCCGTCGCGGGAAACCTGCCCGGTTGCGGCTCGATGACGATCACCGGACGTTGGTGCCCCACAGACCCGACCCCCACGAGGCCCGAACGACACACGTCCTGGTGCTGGTTGAAGATCGCCTCACAGGGGTCGGTGAACAGCGTGCCGGATGTGGTCTGCACCCGGTCGCCCTTGCGCCCGCAGTACCAGACCCGGCCCTGCTCGTCCAAGTAGCCAACATCGCCCATGCGGTGCCACCAGGCGTCGCCGTCCTTGATCTTGGCGAGCGCGCTATCCCGCTCGCGCCGAAAATATTCGCGGGTGACGACGGGGCCTTTGACGACCAACTCGCCGATCTGGCCGTGTGGAAGGACCAGCCGGTCGTCCCAGGCTGGGAGCGCCTCGTCGGTGATGCGGATGACCCGCAAGGTGATTCCCGGAAACAGCTTGCCGACACAGGTCCCTTTGCCGGCGCGGGTCTTCGCGGCGGTGTCACGCAGGACGTCGCGCGCGGTGATGGAGGAGACCGGCAATGCTTCCGTCGCGCCGTAAGGCGTGTGGGCATCGGCGGAGTCGGGCAGGATGCGATGGACCCGCTCCAGCACCGTTGGCGACACTGGCGCTCCGGCCATGAGCACGCGCCGGAGAGAGGGGAGCGTCAACTGCCGCTCCACGCAGTAGCGGCCCACGCGGTCCCAGATGGCGGGCGAGCCGAACGACTGTGTGACGCGGTACCGCTGGATGGCGGCGACGAACGGGGCCGGATCCACCTGAGCCGGCCGGGTCGGGTCCAGGTCGGGAATGACGACGGTCACGCCCATGGCGACACTGAAGAGGGCGAAGAGCGGAAAGGGAGCCAGGTCCACCTCGCCTTCTTGGATGCCGTAGAAGGCGCGCAGTTCGCGGACCTGCGCGGCGAACATCCCGTGCTCGTACACGACGCCTTTGGGGGCTCCTGTGCTGCCGGAGGTGAAGACGATCGCAGCGATGTCGCTCACACGTGTTGGGGCGCAGGGAAACTCCCGCCAGGTGGCTTCACGGATCCGGGCCAGCGTGGGGCCGCCCCAGAACCACCGTCGCCCGACCGTGACCGCCAGCTTCACGCTGCGGAACGCACGCGGGAAGAAGACGCGGGCGGCGTGCGCGACGGGGACCGCGATGCAGGCTTCGGGTGCGGCCTCCTCGATGCAGCCCAAGAAGTTCGCCTTGCCCATGCCGGGATCGATCAGCACCGGCACCGCGCCTAGCTTGAAGAGGGCGAAGGTCAGGCTGAAGAAATCCTCGCCCGGTTTCACCATCAACAATGTGCGGGTGCCGTGTTCGACACCTAGGCGGGTCAGCCCCCAGGCGTAGCGGTCGCATTCCTCGTTGAGTTGCCGGAACGTCAGGTGAGCGCCGACTTGGGGATGAATGACCGCCGGCCGGTCGGGGCGCCGATCCGCCAGAAGCGGGAGGTGGGCGGCGATGTTGAGGAGCGAGGAGTCCGCCCTGGTTTCGGTTTGCGGGGTAAGAGCAGCCATCGTTAAAATCGTCTCCCTGTTGTCACCCTGAACAAAGTGAAGGGCCTCAGATGCTTGTAAGCTAGATTCTTCGCTTCGCTCAGAATGACACGTACCGTCATGCGGTTCTCGCGGGAGGGGCCCCCGCAGACGCCCCTCCCGGACCCACCGGATGCTTGGCGAGGAACTCGCGCACCCAGGGGATGATGCGTTCGTGCGCGTCCTCCACGACGTAATGGCCGGCATCCGGCACCAGACGCACCTCGGCCTTCGGGAACCGCGCCTGCCACTCTTTCAGGAAATCGGTGGTGAAGCACCAGTCCTGCGCGCCCCAGATGATCAGCATCGGATGGCCCTCGAAGAGCGCCAGCCCGCGTCCGATCTCCGCCAGCAACTGGTACGTCGGATGAGACGGACGCATGGGGATGTCCTGCACGAAGCGCAGGATCGCAACCCGATGCGCGTAGCTGTCGTACGGGGCGAGATAGCCGGCCTTGACGGCCTGGGTCATGCGCTCGCGTTTGGCGCAGGCCATGGCCGGCGCCAACCCGGCGAAGGCGTTCAACCCACGCACCGCCAGCGCGCCGAAGCCGGGCAGCTTGCAGACGTTGATCCGGAGCGGAATCCGGGACACGGGAAACGCCGCGGTGTTGAAGACCACGAACCGTTTCACCCGTTCCGGATGGCGCAGGGCGTAGCCCATGCCGATCGGCCCCCCCCAATCATGCAGGAACAGCGTGAGCCGCTCCAGCTTGAGTGTGTCCAGCAGGGCTTCCAGATTATTGATATGTTGCGCGAGGGTGTACGAGTACGTGGGGGGCTTGTCCGACAGCCCGCAGCCCATGTGGTCGGGCGCGACGACCCGGTGCGTGGGGCTGAACGCGCCGAGCAGGGCGCGGTAGTAGAAGGACCAGGTCGGGTTGCCGTGGAGCATGACGAGCGGATCGCCGGACCCTTCATCGACATAGTGGTACTTCCAGCCCGAGAGTGTCAGGTACTGGGAACGAAACGGGTAGAGGTCCCGGAAGGGCACCACGCGGCTTACCAGACGACGCCCAGCATCATGCAGTTCAGGCCGCTGCCGATTCCCAGCAGGGCCAGCTTCTCCGCGCGCTTGACGTGTCCCGCTTCGAGGCTAAGCGCCATCGTGATCGGCAAGGACGCGGAGCCCACGTTGCCCAGGAACTCGACGGTCGGGTAGTCGATCGCGGGGTCGAGCTTCAGGGTCTCGAAGAGCACACGGCGGTGCGCGACGCCCACCTGGTGGCAGAACGTCTTGGTCACGTCGGCGTCGGTCCAGCCCAGCTCCTGCTTGAAATCCGCCCAGGTCCGGCCGGCCAGCGCGCATCCCCGGTGCAGGAGCTCTTCCGACTGGGTGGACATTTCCGGCTGGCTGCTGGAGTCCAGGCCGGTATCCGCGCTGCCGCGGCATAGGTAGTTCTGCTCCGAGTCGGTTCGCACGATGCCGCCGGCAAGCTGATGGCCGCTCTTGGACACGGAGGCGTGCGTCATGACGATGGCGGCTGCGCCGGAGCCGATGGTCAGAGAGGCGAAGGCGTCCTTGAATTTCTTGCGGGTCATGGTGTGATCCGCCAGCAGTTGGCGGATGGTCGTCTCGACCAGCGGCTTGCCGTTCTCCCCGGCGACGAGGAGCCCGCGCGTGATCTGGCCCAGCTCGATCATGTTGGCCAACACCGCCATGCCGTTGAGCATGCCGAGGCAGGCGTTCGAGATGTCGAAGAGCGTGGCCATGGGCGAGATCTTCAGGCGCTCGTGGACGACCGAGGCGGTCGCGGGCTCCAGGAAGTCCCGCGAGACGGAGCAGTTGAGGATGCACTCGATCTCATGGCCGAGGATCCCGGCCTGGTCGAGTGCTTTGCGTCCCGCCATGGCGGCGGCGGCGCTGGGATTCACGCCGTCGTCCCAGAACCGCCGCTCCCGGATGCCGCTCATCATCTCCAGCCGCCCATAGGGGAGCTGGAGGCGATCATACAACGGCGCGAGGCGTGCCTCGATCTCGGCCGACGTGACCACGTGCTTGGGTAGCTCGTACCCGATGGACTCGATGCAGACGGTGGAATAGCGCATGGATGGCTAGCTCGAAGGTATGGTAAAGAAGACCGATGAGAGGGTCAAGGATTCAGCGTGCTCTCAGCGAGAGGTAGGCGGGCAGCCGGGTCTTGTTGTCTTTTCTGGCCATCTTGAGCTGCTCCCAGACCAGGCCGTTCGCATCCGTAAGGTCGGCGCCCAGGAGGTCTGCTCCATCAAAGCGAGTTCCACTCAGAAAAGCGCCTTGAAGATTTGCGTTTCGGAGTCTTGCCCCGTTGAGGCTTGTGTTTAAAAGGAAGGCGCCTTGCATCTTCGCGTCTGCAAGGTTCGAATTCTCGAGGTGAGCCGCCCTGAGAATCGCCTCCTCCAAGCCGATCCCAGCCAAGTTGGCTTCTTCGAAACGAACCTCGCTGAGGATGGTCCCTGCTAGCTTTGCTCCGGCTAAATTAGCCCGGCGCAAATCCGTCCCCCGTAAATCGAGCCGTTGACTTTCTCCGTCCCTATAGGTGTGGCGACGTCTTCCAATGACATCGAGCGCGGCTTGAATATCGGGAGCGAGGCGCAGGGGCGGCTCCGGCGGCGGTTGGTTCTTCGTCACCGAAGCGCGTTCTCGTACGAAGGTGGTCAGGATCTCCATAATCGGCCAGTACTCACTTTCAGAAGTTCTGGCGAGGCGCTCGAGGGCATAGATGCCGCCCAGCCGCACCTCAAGGTTCCCGTCTCTGAGCTGATCCACCGCCTGGGTCAGCCGATCTGCCAGCTGAGCTTCCAGGGTGTCCTTCAATTTGTCGAGGGTGAGGTAGAG
>Ga0209160_1003913_pt1 | contig 12048 bp, 8 predicted proteins | sample GraSoiAngelo_153_FD_186167 | JGI IMG/M metagenome (GOLD analysis project Ga0209160, IMG submission 186167) | Grasslands soil microbial communities from the Angelo Coastal Reserve, California, USA - 14_1009_12_40cm (SPAdes) (version 2) | ecosystem: Environmental > Terrestrial > Soil > Grasslands ...
ACGGAGGTGATGCGCTCTGACAGAAGTCCTCCGGTACAGGACTCGGCGACGGCTAACGTGGCGTTACGCATTTGCAAATAATATCCAACGATCTGTTCGAGCGAATCGCCGTTATCGGAAAAAACCAGATCGTCGAGTTCCTCTTCAATCTTTTCGACCAATTGATCGACGCGTTCCTGGGCGGCTTCAAGTGAGTGCGAGCGGCTCTTGAGATGTACTTGAATTTCGCCGGCTCCGGCCAGGACCGTGGTCTGAACGTCAACAAAGCGGTTGTAAATAGGCGCGATACGGGCATCGCATTGCGACTCTGCCATCATGGCGATTTTTAGAGTACGAGTCGCAATGAATTGTTGCGGCACCTTCGCGCGTAACAGATCCATACATTGCTTTTCAAACAGAGCTTTGAGCTCATGCGGTGGGCCGGGCAGTAAGACGATAATTTTCTGACGTCCATCGGAAGACCCGGTGAGCCACTGCCCGGGCGCGGTGCCGTTTGGGTTCGGCAGAACGATGGCTCCGGCAATGACCTCTGCCTGCTTGAGATTGTTGGCAGACATCTTCATTTTGCGTGCCGCGAACCGTTGCTCGAGGCTACGAACGATTTCAGGATCGCGATGAAGCTTGAGCTCCAACGCCTCGGCCACTGCTTCCCGGGTGAGATCGTCTTCCGTCGGTCCAAGGCCGCCCATGAATATGATGATGTCGGCACGCGATATGGCCAGCCGAGCCGCGGCGGTGAGATGCTGGCGATTGTCCCCCACAATGGTTTTGAAAATCACTTCCACGCCCAACTGGTTAAGTTTTTCGGTGAGGTAAAGGGAATTCGTATCCTGACGGAAAGGAGTCAACAGCTCCGAGCCAATGGCGATGATCTCGGCGTTCACGAATAAAAGTGTAAACGATAGCTGTTACCTATCAAGCGGACCGAAGATGATCACGAAAATTCAGGATGGCAGTTCCGACAACGGAGGCAACCCCTGAATGCCCCACGAAAGATGGTGGACACCGTTGGTGGTGGCGAGGACTGCTGAGCGCCCCGGCGCGAACGCAAGGCCAACCAAGCCGGGGCCGGCGACCTCCAAAGATGCCTTGCCGTCAGGCGTGATCTTCACAATCCCACGCTTGCCGGAGAGCGATGCCGCCACGTAGAGATTTCCTTGCACATCGAAGGCGAGACCTTGGGGACGCCCCAAGCCGCGATAGAAAGTTGAAACGCTTCCTTGCGGATCGACTTTGTAAACGCAATCGAAGCTGGAAGTGGTTGGTCCAGTCACAAACAGATCGCGGTGCGGACCAAAGGCCAAGTGGTACGCGGAGACACTGGCTTCGAGCGTAGCGAAAACAAAGATCTGACGATCGCGTGCAATCTTGAAGATGGTGCCACTGCGGTCGCCGACATAGAGATTCTCATCCTTGTCGAAGGCCATACCAGTGGCGATGCCCATCCCCTCGGCATAGGACGACATCGTCCCATTGGGCGCGACCCGATACACCGTGCCATCGAATCGAGAAGAAACATACATCTGGCCGGCGTGGTCAAAGGCGATGGCAGTTGGATTCATCAATTCGGTGAGAAAAGGTTTGACGTTGTAGTTGGTATCAATCTTGTAGATGGCTACTGGTACTTTCTGTCCACGCGGTCCCGAGAATGTGACAAAAATATTGCCTTCGGCATCCAACGCCGGGTTGGTGACCGGATGCAAGTTCTCAGCAATTGCGACTGCAACCGTCATCTGATGGGGATTGCTGGCGTGACCATTGGTCGAAACCACAACCGGGCCCGAAGCCGCACCGGGCGGAACTCGAGCGATGAGAAACTCGTCCGAGCTGATTACTACTGCGCCTTCGATGTCGCCAAATTTCACGCGTGGACGGCGCAAATCGAGCGGCCGAAGATCACTTCCGACAATTCGCACTTCGCCACCAGGCAGAGCCGCAGCCGGGTGCACAGCCGTGATATGCGGCCTGCCATTGACGTTCTTCTTGCTCATCAGACGGTCGGAAATTCCCATGGACTTCAATTTCCTTACTGCGCGTGCACACCAAAAGGCTATTTCAACAGGCCAAAATGCAGCCCGATCTGCATACAAGCCAGGGCGTAAAGACCCGCTCCCACGTCGTCAAGCACAATACCCACGCCTTCGCGAAGTTTCTCGAGGTGGCGTAGCGGCGGCGGCTTTACAATATCGAACCCGCGAAAAAGTATAAAGCCCAGCACCAGAGATTTCCACGTTGCGGGTACGGCGATGAAGGTAATGAGCTGCCCCGCCACTTCGTCAATGACAACAAACTGGGGATCTTTGAGAGCAGCGGCCCAGCTGACGCGGGTAGCAGCGGGTATCCCGATCACGACAGCTAGGCAAGCGAGAACGCACGTGATGGCGGTTTGCCATCCAGGATTGAACCAGCGGGTTAGGAGCCACCAGAGCAGTACGGTCGAAGCTGAGGCCCAAGTGCCGGGGCCGGGACGGATGCGACCGATCCCGATGAACGTAGCGACCAGCGTAGCCCATCGTGGCGCGCGGGACAGAGCCGGCGGGACGCCAGCGCTACGGTCGAGAGTATTGCCGACACTATTCTTCGGGGTCATCTTTTTTCCCCTCCGAGTCGCTTACATCGAGCAGGGGAGACGAGATTACATACGCGCCACTGGCCCACTTACCCAGGTCGATCAGGCGGCAACGTTCGCTGCAGAAAGGGAACTCCGGATCTTTGGGGGTTACCAGCTTTTTGCAGGTGGGGCAGTGCAGTCTAACCGTGCGTTTGCGAACCATAAAGCCAGGCTTTGGTGCAGGGTGCTCGCTAAACTAGAATTTTCGCCACAAGGTCATAATCGTGAGTTTCGGTGATCTGGCAACGGTAGAACTGCCCTGCTGCCGGGATGATTTCCTCGGGCAGATCGGTTACAAAAACTTTGCCGTCAATCTCAGGAGCGTGCATCACGGTACGTCCTTCGAGCAGCAAGTCGCTTTCCTCCGACGTGCCCTCCAGCAGCAAATCCAGTTCTTTGCCGAGTAGGGCTCTTTTTTTCTTCTTACTGATGCCGCGCTGAATCTGCATCAGTCGTTTGCGACGGCGTTCGATTTCACGGTTCGGGAGCTTCTTTTCGATGGAGAAAGCTCCTGCGCCTTCCTGATCGGAGTAGCCGAAAGCTCCCATCCAGTCAAACTCCGCCTCGCGAACGAACTCGCATAGTTCTTCAAACTCATTCTCAGTTTCACCGGGAAAGCCCACGATGAACGACGTACGGAGCGTGACATCAGGAATGGTCCGCCGCATTTCCTGGATGGAACGTAGAAAGATATCCGCGCCACCGCCGCGTTTCATGCGCTTCAGCACTGCCGGTGAAGCGTGCTGCAGAGGCACATCGATGTAAGAGCAAATCTTGTCGTGGGCCGCAATGGTTTCCAGCAGCCGGCGGCTGATTTTGTTGGGATAAGCGTATAAGAATCGGATCCAGCGCAGCTCTTCGATGTTGGCAAGTTTTTCGAGCAGCAGAGCCAGGCCATCTTTAAGGCCGAAATCCTCTCCGTAGCAAGTTGTGTCCTGGCCAATGAGAGTAATTTCACGCACGCCGGAACTGGCGAGACGTTCCGCCTCAGCAACTACGGATTCAAATCGACGAGAGCGGAATTTGCCACGCAACTGCGGAATGATGCAAAAAGTACAGGGATGATCGCAGCCCTCAGCAATCTTGATATAAGCCGTGTGGTTCGCTGTGGCGAGAATTCTGGGGGTTGCGTCGTCGTATAGATAGTTAGGTAAATCGGCGATGGCGCCTTCCCAGGATTCGCGTGAGAAACGCCCTTGCGCTTCGCGAGCATCTCCCTCAGCACGCGAGGTCAGGATTCTGAACGGAGAATTTTCAACTGGAATTGGCGCAATTCCGGCGGCCGCGAGGATATTTTCCAGTTCTCCTGTGCCGACCACAGCATCCACTTCCGGGATGTTTTTCCGTATGTCGTCGCGGAAACGTTCGACCAGGCAACCGGCAACTACGAGTTTCCGAGCACGGCCGGAATTCTTATGGCGCGCCATTTCGAGGATAGTATTGACCGATTCCTGCTGTGCACTCTCGATGAAGGAACAGGTGTTGACCACAAGGATGTCGGCATCCTCGGCATGCGGAGTCAGTTGAGCGCCGGCCTGTGCCAGCATGCCCATCATGACCTCACTGTCTACCAGATTTTTCGGGCATCCCAGACTGACGAAGCCAACTTTAGGCGGCGGGGCGGACGAAGTCTTACCACGAGCAGGCGCGTCCTGAATCGCCACAGATGAGGGTTTTGGTGACATGCGATCTCTTAATTCTAACATTGTCCCAACCGGCAGCCTTGACGCAGTGACAGGTGCGGACTTTGACGCACCACCTGAGCCATTATCCACAACAAGCTACGTCGCAAGGGCGTGCTACCCTGGTCGCGCTCACCATAAGCCGCTTTAAAGGGGAGAGGAAATGGCGCCGAAATTCTTTGGGTTCGCGATCCTGGTGGCGACGACGATCTTTGCCACGAGTGCCGTTGCCCAAGACAGAAATGAGCTGACAGGAATTATCGGACGCACCTTCATCAGCGACCAGGGTGTGAGGGGCGCGACTGGTGCCGACACGGTCCTACACTCCGGGAATGGGCTGACATTTGAAGTGAACTATGGCCGAAGAATTTGGAGCAGCCCCTTGGCCGCACTGACCTTTGAAGTTCCCTTCGCGCTTACCCGGATGAAGATTTACATTTCAAGCAGAATGTCATACCCGTAGGATATCGTTCGTATTTTATTACTCCGTCCATTCGCGCCAACCTGTTTCCGTCCAATGGGCTTTCGCCATGGATCAGCTTTGGCGCAGGCTTTGGCCATTTCAGCGAAAAATCCGAGCTCGAATTTGGTGGAGTCAACCCGGGTAAAACTGGAACTAGCACGGGAGTATTCCAGATGGGCGTGGGAATAGACTTGAGGATTTTCAATTACCTAGCGTGATTTTAATTCTGGCGTGCCCCAGCTCAACATAGACACAGGCAAGAGCCGTCAACATAACTTATTTGTCGGGGCCGGCGTGGTGTGGCACTTCTGAGCCCTCAGCGGCGCGCGGTGGCGGTTATCTCATCGAACAATTCTGGCAAACGGCCGGCATCCTGAGCGCAGTCTCCGAATCTAGCGCCTTCATAATGCCGAGTAAAGCGTGCCACCGAATCTCGAACCGAAAAATCCTGAATGCAGGTAACAAACTCTGCCGGGGTTTGTGCTGGTGATTTGCGCCACCCACGCCGCTCTACTACCCGGGTCATCCGCTCATACCAAATCGAAGCAGCTAACCGTGCTGCTTTTTCCGGGTGGGCGGCAATGCGCCTGGATCGTAATCCTAGTAATAAACGGCGGAGGTTGACCAGCAACAGAAGTGGAACTGAGACTATAAGTCCGACGATGCTCCAGCGTACCGGCGAATCCACTGTTTTTTTCTGAATATGCCGGGCCGCGGCCATCAATGCCAAGTAGCGCTGTCGTGCCCAATTTCGTGCCTGCTCGAACCACTGGCGGCTGTTGCGAACCGCTCCTTGGCCAAGAATCTGTTGGTGGCTGGTATCGAAATTGATGATCCATTCCCGCCAGAACGATTGCATGGCGTCCCAATACATCATCATCCGGCTCCAGCGGCCGTGCGCCGTGCCTGGACCAGCGGGGGTGGGATCGAAACTTACCCATCCATAGCCCGGGAAGTAGGCCTCGACCCAGGAATGGGCATCGCTGGCGCGAACCAGATACTGGGATGTGAGGTCATTGAACTCGCCGGTACGAAATCCGTTCACCACCCGCGAAGGAATTCGCAGGGTGCGAAGCATGACTGCCATTGAGGAGGCAAAGTATTCACAGTGTCCCTGCTTGCGTTCAAAAAGAAAATTGGCCAGCGGATCGCGCTGGATTGTCCGGGGAAGTTCCAGCGTGTAATGGAAATGAGTACTGAGGTAGCTCTCCAGTGCCCTGGCTCGGTCGTAATTGTTGTCAGCGGAGGTTGTGATCTGCTGGGCCAACTGTGGAATGCGGGGATCGAGCGGTGGTACCTTCAGGTAATTCGACAACACGGGGGCAGGATAAGAGTCGGATAAGGTGCGGAGAAGCTTCGGTTCGGGGTTTGTGATAAGGGATGTAGCCTCGTAGCCGCCCACGGGATGTTCCAGGTCGAGGTCAAACAGCGCAGCGCCATTGTCGATGGCGATCAGGCTGTAGTTCCCGCGTAAGGTATGAGGCATGGGGGCCAAAAAGAAAACATTCACACCGATCGGTTCCATCAGAACTCGATAATGAATCGTTTTCTGTGTTTCTCTTGGTTTCCCCTTCCCCTCCTGGTGGAAAAATGAAAAGAGCCCATCGGGGCCCGCCGCCAAGACCTGTTTCTCCTGAGAATTGGTCCATGTCCGGCCATCGAATAGATCCAGCGTTACCCCTCGCCAGTTGAGATCGAATCCGCCGCCGTGATCGCCGTTAATCTGGATGTGCATGACCATCGAACTGGACTGCTGGATCTGACCGATGCTCCCCAGTTGGACTCGATCATTGAAGCCCGTGGTCAATTCACCGACCGGCGAATAGCCGCTCAAGTACCCTGCGGAGATGCGGGGTAAAACGAAGAAAATTGCCGCGCCTCCCATAAGAATGAGCACCACGAGCAGCGGAGTAGCCAGGGCCAGCGAGAAGGCCATGTGACGATACGCCCTCAAGTCGCTCGATTCTTTGCTTTGAATTGTGGCTTTAGCGGAGGCTCGCTTCATCTCCATAAGAACGAACGTGGCCACAGCCATCAGGAGAAAGCCGCCGAATGCCAATAGAAAAACGCTGTCCACGGTCAGCAGGGCGGCGGCCAGCACCATCAGAAACGAGATCACCGAAAGGAAATAGTGATCACGATCGCGTTGTGTGGAGAACAGCCGGACCACCATGACGAACAAAACAAGGTGGACGGTTGCGTTAAGAAAGTTACCCGAGATCAAAAGATAATCGACGAGATAAAAGGCCACATAAATAACGGTGAGGACCGCGGTCCAGCGCTCCGGGATTACCAGAACGCGGCGCTTGGTCAGTGTGTAGCCTCGAACCAAAAGCGCGCTGCTGACCACCACCACCGTGGGAATATCTAATCCGCCGGTCGATGCAAGGGTTGCGAAGCCAGTGAATACCAACAGGTAAAGCGCAAGTTCAAAGTAGCGATTGATGGCTACCGGAAGAGGAACCGTCGCGGAACCTTGTTCGGGGCTTGTTAGCACGGGTGTACTCGTATTGTTCGTGATTTCGGTGAGGAAGGGAAGAGCACGTTGGGTACTGTCGTACTGAGGTGGACGGATCGCTAGTGCGAATCGCAACGCAAGCCGTCGACTTCTTAACGAATGTTAGAATCGGATAGGTCAGGCATCGGTCCCGCGCGACGCGTTCCCGCCAACCCCGCCAGGTCCGGAAGGAAGCAACGGTAACGGGCTCTTGCGTGTGCAGTGGGTCTCCGGTGCCTGACTTTTTATAGCGGGCAAAGTTGGACATTGCCCGATGGCTGCGTCACAATAACCGTTTTACATTTCAACCGGAGATCATAAAGAGTGAGCCAATCTGTGCGCGCAAGAGCAAAGATCAGCGCTCTGGGCACTTACGTCCCGCCTCGCCTGTTAACCAACGAAGATTTAGAGAAAATGGTCGACACCAACCATGATTGGATCATGGACCGCACCGGAATCCGTGAGCGGCACATTGCTGACAAGGGAGTAGCCACCAGTGATCTCTCGGTTCAGGCGGCCAAGAAAGCACTTTCAGAACGCGGACTGAAGCCTGCCGACCTCGAAGCCATCCTGGTAGCGACGGTAACTCCAGACATGTTGTTTCCCTCCACCGCCTGCCTGGTGCAGCATAAATTGGGAGCAAAAGGAGCTTGGGGATTTGATCTTTCGGCAGCGTGTTCGGCTTTCGTCTACGCCTTGCAGGTAGGAGCTCAATTTATTGCCACCGGCGCTCACAAAAGAGTCATGGTAATTGGGGCCGACGTGATGTCCTCCATCATCGACTACACCGATCGCGCCACTTGCGTGATTTTTGGCGACGGCGCCGGCGCGGTGATCCTCGAACCCGCCGAAGATGATTCAGTGGGCATGATCGACTTCATACACGAGGTGGACGGCTCCGGAGGATGTTCCCTCTACATGCCGGGTGGAGGCAGCCTGCATCCAGCCACTCACGAAACGGTGGACAAGAAGATGCATTACGTTCACCAGGACGGTCAGGCGGTATTCAAGTTCGCCGTGCGCAAGCAGGCAGAAATATGCGAGAAGATTCTTCAGCGAAACGGACTAAAGGGGAGTGATATTGACGCCTTCATTCCCCATCAGGCCAACCGGAGAATCATTACCGCCACAGCGGACCGCCTTGGATTGAAGCCCGAAAGCGTAATCATCAACATCGACTGTTACGGCAACACCACTGCAGGCACCGTGCCATTGGCGATGGATACGGCGCGTCAAGAGGGCAGATTGAAGAAGGGCGATCTGGTGCTGCTGGCCTCGGTGGGAGCGGGATTCACGGTGGGCGCTACGTTATTGCGTTGGGCGTATTGAATTTCCTGAGCCTGCTAGCTGTTTTTCTGTTGTTCGAAGGGTTTTTGTAAATATTTCCGCGCCTCTTCCTGCGCGCCCTGGGTGTTGTCATTGGTCTGCAGAGCCTGACGGTATTCATTGGTTGCGCGTTCGCGTTGTCCAGTGACGTCGAAGATCTTGCCCAGCTGAATATGACTCCAGACCTCGATAGGCATTGGCCGCGGCCTGATAATTGCGCTGGAGAAAAAAAACCTCGGCGACACGATAGTGAGCCAGGGAACTGTTCTTGTTGACTTCGAGAGCTTTGTTGAACTCCAGCAGCGCTCCGGCAAGGTCGCCTTGTTGCACTAACCCCTGCCCGCGGAGAATTGACGCGCGCAACTTGACGTCGCTGGAATTCTTCAACACACGGTCGTCAGGATCGACCGAAATACGTCGAGGCTTGCCAAAAGTCTCAATCGTGAACGGCGAATTAGTGCCCACTACTTCCACGCGTTTGTCTTCGCTTTTGCCGTTAGTATCAATTTTCAATTGCACAGGCATGCGGAAAAGGTCCAAATCTTGCGAAATCTCCCCCACCACACGAAAACCTTTGTTGTTCCCAAGGCGAAACACCGTGTACTTGGTTTTAAATTCAGGCGCGCCGGTGGAATCGAGCCACTGGGAGAAGAACCAGGTCAGCTTATCACCGTAGTTTTGCTCAGCAATCGCGCGAAAATCGTCCAGAGTCGCAGATTTGCCTGCGAACTTCGCGGCAAAAGTACGCATGGTCTGATCATACTTCTGATCGCCAGTTACCCAGCGGAGCATATGCAGGATCATTGCACCTTTATCAGTGACCAGCGACTGGAATTCAGGCGAGAAGACGTCGAGCTTGCCCGCGCTGGAAAGAGGAACGGTATCGTAGGCCAGCGCGCCCACTGACATATCTTTTACAGCTTCCTCAAGACCTGCCGTCCCGGCAGCATTCTCCACATAACGAGCTTCGGAGTAACGCGCAAAACCATCACTCAGCCACCAGTCGTCTCTCGATGCGGGACTGACCGAAACGCCCCACCATTGGTGGGCGATGGTGTTCGCCAGCAAACGATAATTGACTTTGTCGGAAATCCCTCGACTGGCGATAGCAGCGATCTCAGGCGCCCAGGCTGATGGCACCGTGTCATCGGGTATCTCAATGACTTTTAGTGTGGTAGAGGGGGCGGGTCCATACAGGGTCACGTAGTAAATAAATTCTTTGACCGCGGTTTCTGTGTAAGTCGCTCCCATTTTCTGGTGAGACGGCTTGAAGAAGACGTGAAGATCCAGTCCAGCCTCGGTACTTTTGAACTCCTGGAACATTCCGGCCACGATAGTTCCGGGGAAACTGGGCTTATCCCAGGTAAAGGTGTAGGTCTTGGTAGGCACTGCTGCTGTCGCTACTTTCTTCGACGGCGGAGTATTGCCCTGACTTTCCTTGCCGCTCCCAACCACCAGCATATGGCTGGGAACAGTGATATTCATGGTGGCGGTGAAGCGATTGATCCCGTAGGCGTTCACCGGAAACCAGCGTCCCGCATACAGCAGGTAGCTGGTTTCGTCGCCAATGGACGCGAGCTTCAAGCCTTGTACCGGACTATCGTCCGCGCTCTCGAGAACACCCGCGTAGTCGAAAGTCAGTGTGGTGGAATAATCCTTTGGCATCGTCGTCGGCAGTTGCACTCGAATCGTCGAGTCTTGGGTACTGCGCTCTGCAGTCAGGGGCTTGCCCGCCGCGTCGAGCACCTTGCTCACCCGCAACCCATTATGGAGCTCGAAGGTTGCGACGTTGAGATCTTCCAGCGCGGTGAACTTCACGTTGGCACGGGCCGCGATCTTGTGAACATGAGGGAGGAGTTCGGCATCAATCTGATAGTCGTCCACTCGCAGGCGCATCTTTTCCGCCGCCCACGTAGGGATCGTGCTGACCAGAAGCAAGCAGACCAAACAGATTTTGAGAACCCGACAGTTACGCCGGGGATAAGAGATCATCAAAAACAGTCTCCTGGAGAGTGCCTAATTTCTTTGATGAGGATTGTTACTCAAAAGATGCTGTGGGGACAAGAGTTACAGGGGTTTTTGCTGCTTTTATTCGCCGCTAGCCGGCCGGTGCTTCTACCCGACCTGCGAGCCTCCCGTGAAGGAGTTCGAGAACCATCGCAGCAGCACGGTCAGTGGGATGGCTCGCCCCGGTAGGCGATCCCCGCAGTCGAATTTTTACGCCGGCCAGACCCTCGATCATTTTGTCGCGCCCCGGACCGTAAGGAAGGATTTCGTTCATTCTGGTTACAACTTTCTCCACCGTAAAGTCGTGCTGCACCAGTTCTGCGACGACCTGTTCTCCGGCAATCAAGTTCACCATGGCGAAGTGAGACACCTTGATGCGTGGTCGTCCCAGCAGGTAGGTAAGAGCAGAAACCCGGTAGACCATTACGAACGGCGTACCCGTGATTGCGGCCTCGACCGTGGCGGTACCACTGGCAATGATTCCAGCCCGCGAATGGAAAAGCGCCGGCAAAGCTTCAGGCACGAGCTTGATGGTCGGGCTGTTGGCGATCAGCGATTCGAGAAAACTGCGATCCAGCGTGGGTGCGACCGGAAGCAGAAACTCGTATCCCGAGCCCAGCTTGGCGGCCGATTCCCGTATCACGGGAATATTCATGCGTACTTCTTTCATGCGACTGCCGGGCATGAGAGTGATCCATGGCTTAGCTGAGTCCAGCTTATGTTGCGCGGCATAGTCGTCGCGCTTGACCGTGGGCAAGGTTTGATCGCTGAGGGGATGGCCGACAAAGGTCGCATCCACCCCACGGTCGCGATAAAACTGTTCTTCAAATGGGAAAATGACTAGGGCTTTGGTGATGTATTTCCGGAGCAGCCGAACGCGTCCCTGGCGCCATGCCCAAAATTGCGGGCACACGTAATACACGACCGGAATTCCCCGTTTGTGCATCTGCCTGGCGACTCGCCAGTTGAAAGCGGGAGAATCAATGACGATAGCGAGATCCGGACGACGCTTGTCCGCTTCAGCAATCAGCCGACGAAAGCGTCCGTAAATCTTGGGCAAGTGACTGAGAATCTCGGAGATACCCACTACAGCAAGGTCTTTGGCGTCTACAACCGCGTCGCAACCGGCGGCCCGCATGCGGTCTCCACCCACGCCAAAAAACTCCAGCGACGGATCGCAATTCCGTAGAGCCTTGATGAGCTGCGCACCATACAGTTCACCAGACGCTTCTCCGGCGGAGATTAGAATTCGCACGCCAACATTGTAAAGTAGCGCCGGCGTCCCGCCGGCATCGATCCGCCAACCGCAAAATGTTCATCGCTACTCTCGAGGGTGCCCCGCTCAAGCTCTGCTTGGGCGGTCGTTTTAGGTCTTTGTAATCACAGACGCGATCCTGGTTTCTGTCTCCATGCCCGGGTGACCGAAACGCTTCCTACCATAGTGGCGATGCGGGTGCGATCT
>Ga0209160_1003914_pt1 | contig 12047 bp, 11 predicted proteins | sample GraSoiAngelo_153_FD_186167 | JGI IMG/M metagenome (GOLD analysis project Ga0209160, IMG submission 186167) | Grasslands soil microbial communities from the Angelo Coastal Reserve, California, USA - 14_1009_12_40cm (SPAdes) (version 2) | ecosystem: Environmental > Terrestrial > Soil > Grasslands ...
CTCGGCGTCAGTGACGAGGCGGAATCCAATTCCCTGATGCCCCGCCCCGGCCGCAATGTCGATGTCAGCCTGCTGCAGACCGGCCTCGAGCTCGAGGTCGAGGTCGAGCTCAATCTCCCTGGGGTGCTCGCGAACGCCGCCCTCGTCGAGGAATGTCCTCAGCCGCTCCGACTGCTCGGTCGCGAAGACGACCGTCGATGAAGCAGCGAGCGCGGTCAGCTGGGCGGTCGCCTGCGGCCGGCCCAGCAGAGGCTCAGCCTCCGCCCAGCCGAGATCGATCGCGCCGTCTGCCCCCTCGCTCGCCGTGATCTCCAATCGCGCATGGCCGGGAATCGCCTGCAGCCGCTCCGCACGGACCACCGGCAGCGCGAACCCGCGGGGAAGCTCCGCGCCTCCAGACTCGGCGGCGGCGAGCATCTCCGTCTCTTCGACCAGCACTCGCGCGTCCGCGAGCTGGCGGCCGGGTTCGAAGTCGAGGACCGCGAGGCCTTCGGGCAGGTGCTCGATAAGAGACGGCAATGTCGGATCGAGGTAAGCGGAATAGAACTCGACGCCAGGAAACGCACCTCCTGCCGCGAGCCGCTCCAGCTCCTCGTCCCAGTCCGCGCGCACGTCAGCACGCAGCGTTTCCAGCGAAACCCCCTCCTTCACCCGATTCGCGGCCGCAACGCCTCGGCGCGCCCCCAGCAGCAGCTCGCGACCTGGGTGGATCGAAATCGACGGCACGGCCATCACCGAGCGCTGGTTTTCGGGATCGAAGAGACGAAGCGTCTCGATCACATCGCCCGACCACTCGGCACGGACGGGCGAGTCGGCCGCCGCCGGAAAGACGTCGAGGATCCCACCGCGCAGCGAGAACTGGCCGTGCTGCTCAACGAGCGGCTCTCGCGAATAGCCCATCTCGACCAGGCGGCCCGCGGCCACGACCGGGTCTGGGCCTCCGCCGGGCGCAAGGACCAGGGTGCCCTGTGCAAGGTCGGCGGGAGAGATGGTCGCGCGGGTGATGGCCCGTCGCGACGACACGACGACAGATGGGGATGCTCCCGGCGCGAAAGCGTTCAGCGCCTCCATCCGCTTGCTCACCGCCTCGTCGAAAGCGGGCGGACGGTCGAGGAACGAGACCGCGACCTCCGCGAAGACGTAGGCAGGGGGCCGGCCGGCGAGCCAGGGCCGCAAGTCGTCGGCGAACCGATCCGGCGCGGCCACCAGGATGAGCACCGAGCGGCCGGCGTCGACGGCGGCGCGCACCACCGAGCCCGCCACGATCGGCCATGCGGGCCTGGGCAGTCGCGCGATGCGGAGTTCGCCGGCGCCCGGCGACGAAGTCCACCGCCGCAGCTCCGGCGCCGCGTCCAGCATCCGCTCCCACAATGCCGTCACGCCAACTCCTCGCAGCCGAGCGCGCCGGCGCGATTGAAGCGATCCATCGCTCTTTCTATGCCCGCGTCGAGGGCAAGCTCAAGCGCGTCAGCGACGCCGTCGACGATTTTCGGCAATCGCTCCGCTTCGGCCTTGGTGAAGCGGCCGAGCACGTAGTGGCGGCCGGCCTGCGATCCCTTGCGAGAAGGCTTCCCGATGCCGACGCGAAACCGAACGAAGTCCGGCGTGCCGAGCGCGCTGATGATCGACAGCACGCCGTTGTGGCCGGCGCCGGATCCACCGAGCCGAATGCGCATGCGGCACAGGGGCAGGTCGAGCTCGTCGTGCACCACCCAGAGCTGCTCCGGCGTGAGGTTGGTGTCCCGCAAAGCTTTCGCCACCGCCTGGCCGGACAGGTTCATGTAGGTCTGCGGAAGGACGAACCAAACGCCGCGCGACTCCGAGCGGCCAGCCAGCGACTGCCATCGCTTGCGCTCGACCTTCACGCCCATGCGCCTTGCGAGCTCATTCACGCACGCGAAACCGAGGTTGTGGCGCGTGTCGGCATAGTCCGCTTCCGGATTGCCCAGCCCGACGATCAATCGCTCTTCCTGACTCAACTCAACCTTTTCGAAATAGACGCGGAAAGGCCCGCGGCGAGCGCCGCAGACCAGGTCGTTGAGTTTAGAGCCGCCCTGGGGCCGGCGTCAGCCCCGACAGCGCGAGAGCCGCACGCGTGAGGCGGTTCATCTCTTTCCGCTCCGCGGCGGTGGCATGGTCCCACCCGAGCAGGTGAAGCAGCCCGTGCACCGACAGCAGCGCAAGCTCCGTCTCGACGTCGTGCCCGTACTCATGCGATTGGCGCAAGGTCGCCGGCCATGAGATCGCGATGTCGCCGACGTGGCCGCCGGATCCGGCGAAGGACAGCACGTCGGTCGCGTGATCCTCGCCGGCATAGTCGCGGTTGAGCTGCGCCATTTCCTCGTCGCTCGTGATCCGGATGGCAACGGTACCTCGGTCGACCGGCAGGCGAGCGGCCACCTCGGGCACCTTTGCGGCGCGTGTGACCACGCTCCGGACGAACGCCGGCGTCACGTCGGCGCGCACAGCCTTGACGACTTCCGCTTCGATTACAGTCACCTCGATGAAGATTCTCGTCACTGGCGGCGCTGGTTTCATCGGCTCTCACGTCACCGATGCGTACATCGCCGCGGGCCACGAAGTCGCGGTCCTGGACGACTTCAGCACCGGCAGCGAGGCCAACGTCAATCGTGAGGCCGAGATCCTCCGGCTCGACATCCGCGACAAGGAGGCCGTCGCGGCCGCCATCGCCGCCTTCCGTCCCGAGGTGGTCAACCATCACGCAGCCCAGTCAGAGGTCCCGAAGTCAGTCGCGGACCCCGGCTTCGACGCAACGGTCAACATCGTCGGCGGCCTGAACGTGCTGCGGACGAGCATCGATGCCGGAGTCAGGAAGTTCATCTTCATCTCGACCGGCGGCGCGCTTTACGGAGAGCCGGACGTGGTCCCGTCGGACGAGGACCATCCTGTACGCCCGCTGTCGCCATACGGCACGAGCAAGTTCTCTTTCGAGCAGTACCTCGGCACGTTCCACCGCACGTTCGGGCTCGAATACACGGTGCTGCGCTACGCGAACATCTACGGCCCGCGCCAGGATTTTCATGCCGAGGAAGGCCGGGTGATCGCCATCTTCGCAAGTCGAATGCTGGCGGGAAGGCCCGTGACCATCGATGGCGACGGCGAGCAGGCTCGTGACATGCTGCACGTCGCCGACGTGGCTGTCGCCAACATCGCCGCGCTGGATCGAGGCGCAGGCGGCACATATCACATCAGCACCGGAATTCCTGTGACCATCAACGAGCTGTTTCGTAAGCTCGCCATCCTCACGAATTACAAGCTGGAGCCCAGCTACGGCCCGCCGCGCAAGGGCGACGTCTACCGCATCGCACTCGATAACACGCGCGCCCTCAACGACCTCGGGTGGGAGCCGAAGGTAGAGCTCGAGGAGGGCTTGAGCCTGACGGTCGATTACTTCCGCGAACAGGTGTTGAGCCCCCATTAGTTGACCGACTCGCTCGTCTTCTTCCACGCGGTGGGTTCGCGAGCGCTGGTCGCCTTCTCGGTTGCGCTCGGTATCTGGGGCACGTATGGATACTTCCGCCATGCGCAGGTGAGCGGTGGGTTCCGCTCGAGCTACCTGATCATGGCCGGCCTGACCGCCTTCCAGGGACTCTTCGGACTCGCGCTCTTGGTAACAGGACACCCGCCCTCCCGGCTCTTGCACGTCGTCTACGGAATCTTCGCTGTGCTGTTCCTTCCGGGCGCATACCTGTATGCCCATGGTGGTTCGAAGCGTCGCGAGGCAGTCGTCCTCGCCGGCGCGGCGTGGATCGCGGCAATCGCATACTTGCGTGGAATCTCAACCGGCTGAGGGCCTATGGCAAACGACACATGAACAGGTCTAAGCCGCCCAGCGCACTCCCGGTCCCCGCGCACGCCGCACGTTCACACGATCAGGTGGGATGAATCTGACTTCTTCGCCAACTTTGACCACCTGCCACCCACCTTCGTGAACGAGTCGGTGGTGGTAGTAGCAGAGAGGAAGTAGGTTCGGCAGGTCATTCGGCCCGCCCCGCGACCAGAACTCGATGTGGTGCGGGGTCGTCCAGTTGATGGGGCGATCGCAGCCCGGGCCGCCGCAGCCGCGATAGCTGGCTTTCAGCCCCCGGCGCTGGGCCGGCGATATTGATCGCGTCGCCCGGCCGACATCGACTACCACCGAGTCCGCTTTCAAGACCCGCGACAAGGTGCCGTCGCAACCCAGCCGCTGCACCGTCTTGCTCGAGATCGGCATCCCCGACTCCAGCTCTGAGGCTGCCGCCCCTAGCTCCCCCTTCAGGCCTTCCAATGTCGTCGTCACCGTGATGTGCGGGCGGACCCCGTTGCGCTGGGGCAGCTTGCCCTCGTCCAGGGACTTGTAGACGATCTCGGTGAAGGCGTCGACGCGGCGCTGCTTGGGCGTCCGGATGTCCTCCTGGCCGAGGCGCTTGGCGAGCCCGTCGATCGCCGTCTTGAGGGCGGCGCCACTCTCGGGGTCGAGGACCCCGCTGAGGTGGTACATGCCGTTCATCTGGCTGATGTGGAGGAAGCGCTTCTCGTAGTCCTCCTCGGTGTCGCGCTCGAAACCGTCGGGGTCGACCGCGTAACGCATGTGATTGCCGATCCAGTTCAGGTCCTCGATCGAGTGCTTGCGGGCAAAACCGACCCACTGTTCCTCGTCCAGGCAATCGCTCTTCTCGCCCAGCTTCTCGCGCTGGTGACAGATCACCGACGCCGACTGGTAGCTGATCTCGCCCTTGGAGAGGGCTTCTGCGACCAAGGGCAGCGATTCCAGCTGCTCGCCGACGCAGAGCCGATCTTTGGCGGCAGGTACCGACATGCCGCAGATGCGGCTGATCCAGGTGGCGGCGCTGATGTTGCCGCCGATGCGGTGATCGCCTGACCGCTGAACCTCTCGAGCCTCTCCTGCGAATTCGGCTTCGAGAGCGTCGATTCCGGCTCGCAAGCCTTTCAGATCTACCCGGCGATCCTCGCGAGCCTGAAACTCGCGGATCGCGACCTCTAGTTTCGAGAGGGCCGTGCCCCCCTCCCCCAGCATTTGGTTAGCATACCAAACATTTGTTTGGGAGTCAATACGTTAACACCAAACCAATCTCGCGGCCGCCTAATCGCCACCTCAACTCCCTTTTCCCCGTCCGTCCTCGTCCCCTAGATCCTCCGAAACGCTCGGCTTGACGCAGCAACCCCGGCCGCGGCGATCTGCAGGGCGCCGCTCAGAACCAGGGTGAGGGTGACGCTCACCTGGGCGACCGCACCGGCCACGGCCATCGATAGGGGAGCCGCCCCGAAGGCGCCGACATTCACGAGTGCCATCACGCGGCCGAGCATGGCCGGATCGGTACGTCGTTGGAGCCAGGTCGGCGTTATCACGTTGACCAAGCCCATGCCGGTTCCGATGATGAAGAACAGGGCCATCGCCACGGCCAGGATCGAGGTGAACGCGAGGATCGCCGAAACGATGCCGACGTAGAACGGAACGAATATGAACATCAGGCCGACGCGGCGCGGCCTGAAGGTGCCCCCGGCAAGGGTGCCCAGAAGCGAGCCGACGGCGCCGGCAGCCAGCACGATTCCAAGCGAGCTCGCGCCGCCCAAGCGCTGCCGCGCAATCAAAACGAGCCCTATCTGGAACGGTCCGGTGAGAGCGAAGTTCAGCGCGATGACTATCGCCAACACGCCGAGCAGGGCGCGATCCGCCCAAGCGTAGGCGAGGCCGGCCCTGATGCTGGCTAAAAGGTCTTGCGACGCGCCTTTGACCGAGGCTGGAATCCGCAATTGGAGCAGCGCGATGGCGCACAGCAAGAAGCACGCGCCGTCGATCGCGAATGAAGACGCCGGCCCGAAATGCGCGACGACCAGTCCCGCTGCGGCCGGGCCGATCACACGCGCCGCCTGTAGGCCCATGTTCATCACGGCATTGCCGGCCTCCAGTAGATCGCTAGGCATCAGGCGCGGGAGCACGGTCCCCTGGCCGGGAATGAAGAACGCCCCCAGCGTGCCGAACAGCACCGAATAGACGTAGAGGTGCCAGAGCTGGACATGCCCCGCGGCAACATCCAGTGCGATCGCTCCCATGAGCACCGTCCGCGCGAGGGCCGACGCGCTCATGAGCCGGCGTGCCGAGAAGCGGTCGGTGAGCGCCCCACCAACGAGCAAAAGCGCTGCTCGCGGGACTCCCTGTGCGGTCAACACGATGCCGAGAGCCAGCGCCGAGCCGGTGAGCTGGAGGGTCAGCCAGCTGATCGCGATGAAGCTGAAGAAGTCGCCGCCGACCGACAGCGCCGTCGCCAGCCAGAACCACCTGAAACCGCCGATGCGTGCCGGCGCCAGCAGCCGGCCGACGGCGCCGCGTGTCGCGAGCACTACAGCTCCGCGCGAACCTTCGCCGCCGCCTGGGCCAACGCCGACAGCTTGCCGAACGCTTTCGCCCGCGGCAGGTATTTCATCCCACAATCCGGGGCGAGGATCAGACGCTCCGGTTCCACGAACCGCAGCGCGTTGCGGATCCGCGCGGCGATGGTGTCGACGTCCTCGACCGGGCTGTCGTCTGCCAGGTCGATCACCCCGACGATCAGCGTCTTCCCGGCCAGGCTCTTCAGGACGGACAGATCGACCTTCTGCTGAGCCGACTCCATCGAGATCTGGCGCGCCTTGACGTCGGCAAGCTCCTCGAGGAACGGATATCCGTTCGGGCGCGAATGGACGATGTGCGCGTACCCGAAACACGTGTGCAGGGCCGTGGTCCCGGTAATCCCCTGCAGCGCCCGGTTGATCGCCTTGATGGCGAAAAGCCTCGCCTTCTCGGCCCGCGCCTGCAGGTACGGCTCGTCGAGCTGAACGACGTCCGCGCCCGCCGCGAATAGGTCGCGCACCTCCTCATTGACGGCTTCCGCGAGCGCCATCGCCAGCGCCTCTTCGTCGTGGTAGTAGTCGTCCTGGGCCTGCTGCGACATCGTGAACGGACCCGGCAGCGTCGCCTTGATTGGTCGCGTGGTATTCGCGCGCAAGAACTCGACATCGCGCACTTCGACAGGATGTGTGCGGCGAATCGGCCCCACCACCCGAGGCACAGGATTGGGGTGGCCGGTCCGGTCCAACGCGGTGCCCGGGCTGTCGAGATCCATGCCGTCGAGGGCGGTGGCGAATCGGTTGGAGTAGCTCTCGCGGCGGATCTCGCCGTCGGTGATGATGTCGATGCCGGCGCGCTCCAGGTCGCGGATCGCAACCACTGTAGCGTCGTCCTGCGCCTGCTCCAGGTGCTCCGAAGCGACTCGCCAGATCTCGAGCGCCCGAGTGCGCGGCGGCAGGCGGCTGCCGAGCATGGCTCGGTCGACGAGCCAATCGGGCTGGGGATAGCTGCCGACGACGGTCGTCAACAACGCTTCCGGCATCATGCCAACCTTAGTAGAGAGCATGAAAACGCTGCGCCTGAAGACGGTGGACGCCTACGTGGCGTTCGATTTCGATTGCCCGACCAGCGCGGGCGGGACGCGACTCGCCCCGGACGTAACCGAGCGCGAGAGCCAGCTTCTGGCGCGGGCGATGACCTACAAGTTCGCCGTCCTCGGCGTCAACTTCGGCGGCGCCAAAGGCGCCATCCGCGCGGTCCCCGCCGATCGAGATGACGCGGTTCGGCGCTACGTGGACGAGATCCGGCCGCTGGTCGAGTCGGGGAAGTTCCTGACCGCAACCGACCTCGGCACGGTCCCCGACGACTTTCGCTCTCTCCCCGGCACCGACCAGGCGGACCTCATGCACACCGACTACATGGGCATGCCGCTCGACGCATACCTCACCGGCCTCGGCGTCGCGACCGCCGCCGAGACGGTCTTAGGCGGGCTAGAAGGGCGCACCGTAGCCATCGAGGGTTTCGGCAAGGTCGGAGGCGCCACCGCCGTGGAGATGGCGAAGCGTGGAGCCCGGCTCGTCGCCTTCTCGACCATTCACGGCAGCGTTCGGCGTCCGGTCGGTTTCGGCGTCGACGAGCTCCTGGACCTGCGCGCCCGGTACGGTGACCGCCTGGTAGACCACCTGGGTGCTGTGGTTGGGCCCGCGGCAGACCTGTTCAACGTCGACGCTGACGTCATTGTCCCCGGCGCTCGCATCGGCGTCATCGATGAGGCACGGGCGCGCACGCTGAGTGCGCGGGTCGTGGCGCCGGGAGCAAACGTGCCCTATACGGCCGGAGCCCTCGAGGTGCTCAGAGAGCGCGGCATTCCGGCGCTGGCCGATTTCGTCACCAACTCCGGCGCCACCATCGGGTACATCACGGACGGCCTCCAGACGGCTGCCGAAGCCGTCGACGCGGTCGAGAAGCGCGTGCGCGAGCTGACTCGGGCAAGTCTCGAGGACCCGCAAGGCCCGCTGTCGGGAGCGCGCCGTGTGGCTGAGGCGCATCTGCGGACATGGCTCGGTTCGAGCCAGATGCCGGACGGGCCGGCAGTCGCATGACGCAGCACACGATCTGGGACCGCGAGGTCGAGACCGAGACTCATACGCTCGCCTTCGCACGCGCATCGGCAGCGTGGGAAAAGCAGTTCCGCCATCTAATGGACCACTCGTCTTTCTATCAGCGCAAGTTCCGCGATGCAGGCATCACTCAACCGAACCTGACGCTAAATGAGATCGCCCGCCTCCCCTTCAGCACGAAGGACGAGCTCAAGGGTGCGATCGATGAGAAACCTCCGTTTGGGAGCAATCTTTGCGTGGCGCCCGAGATGGTCAAGCGCGTCTACCAGACCAGTGGCACAACGGGGGCTCCGAGCGTCCTCGCCCTCACTCGCGCCGACATGGAACTGTGGACGACGGTCGGCACCCGGACCTATTTCGCGACCGGCATTCACGAAGACAACAGCGTGCTCACGACTTTCGGCGCCGGGCCATTCGTGGCCGGTCACACCCACTTCGTGCTGTCGCGCATCGGGTGCAGGTCGGTGCCCGTAGCGCCGGGTGACACGGACCGCGTCATCTTCGGATTGAAGGCGGGCCTGGCCGACACGCTGCTTTCGACGCCGTCCTTCGCTCAATACCTTGCGAACAAGCCGGAGATGGCGGGGTCCAAAGGAATGGAGCTCACGCATATCGTCACCGGCGGCGAGCCTGGTGGCGGCATCCCCACCATCCGTGACCACATCCAGGATTCGCTCGACGTCACCGTCACTGAGGTCATGGGCATTGGCGACGTGGCGCCGTCATTGTTTGGAGAGTGCCCACAGCAACAGGGGATGCATTTCTGCGGAGGCGGTCACGTCTGGGTTGAGCTCGTCGATCCGGACTCTCGTGAGCCGATGACGATCGAGGCCGGAGCGGTTGGCGAGCTCGTCTACACGCACCTCACGCGCGAAGCGATGCCGGTCGTGCGATTCCTGGGCGGCGACATCGTACGCATCGAGGGCTCTCCGTGCGAATGCGGTCGGGCGACATTCCGGATGCGCGTCATCGGGAGGCGCGACGATATGTTCATCGTCCGCGGCGTCAACGTTTACCCGTCTGCGATCCTCGCCGTAGTAGGCAGGTTCCGGCCGCGTGTCACCGGTCGCGCGCGCGTCGTGCGCAAGACCACTGAAGTGAGCGTGACGCCGCCGGTTCCTGTCGAGGTCGAGGTGGTCGATGGCCACGACGCCGACGCGAAGCTGCGAGCGGAGATCGAGGACGCGATTCACTCCACGCTGATCTTTCGTGCGAAGGTGGACCTCATCCCGGAGCACACTTTCGGCGAGAGCGGCTATAAGACGAAGCTCACGGTGAAACGGCCGTGAGCAAGCAGCGTAAGAAGCTGAAGTCGGACCTGGGCTGGAGCACGACCGACCGGATAGTCGTGCGGGGTCACGACCTGGTCGAGCTCATCGGCAACACGTCGCTGGGCGACTTCGCATTCCTCGAGCTGAAAGGCCGGCTGCCGACGCCAGAAGAATCAGCAGTGTTCAACGCGATCGCCGTCACGCTTGTGGAGCACGGCCTCACCCCGAGCGCCATCGCGGCGCGCCTCACCTACTTCGGCGCGCCCGAGTCGTTGCAGGGCGCGGTGGCAGCGGGCCTGCTCGGAATGGGAGCGCGTTTCGGTGGCTCGATCGAAGAAGCGGCGCGAACGCTCCAGGAGTCGCTTGGGTCCGCCACACCCGATTCCGAACCGCGCGACCTCGCGCGCGAGATCGTGGCCCGCTCTCAGAAAGCGAAACAGCCCATCGCGGGACTCGGGCATCCCATCCACAAGCCGGCCGATCCCCGCACCGCCCGGTTGTTCGCGATCGCCGCCGACAACGGCCTGTCCGGGCGCCACATCGAGCTCATGCAGCTGATCTCCGAGGAGGCGAGCGCGGCTTACGGCCGCGACCTGCCGGTCAACGCGACCGGCGCCATCGGCGCCATCCTGGGCGAGCTCGACTTCCCATGGCAGGTGGGCCGCGGCCTTGCGGTCATCGCGCGTGCGATCGGCCTGGTCGCGCACATCCAGGAAGAGCTCGCGGAACCCCTCGCGGGTGAGATCTGGAGCCGGGTCGACGAGGAGGCTTCGGAGCTCAACCGCAAGCCCTAACATGGATTGGCCGTGCCTGCCAACGTGCCGGGAATCCACCACGTCACGTGCATCACAGGGGACGTCCAGAAGAACGTCGATTTTTACGTCGGCGTCCTCGGGCTTCGGTTCATAAAGAAGACCGTCAACTTCGACGTCCCCGACACGTACCACATCTATTTCGGCGACTACCTGGGCACGCCGGGCAGCGCCATGACCTTCTTCGGCTGGCCTCACCTCCCGTGGCGGCCGGCGGGGAGCGGGCAGGTGACCGTGGTTTCGTTCGCGATACCAGGACGGTCGCTCGAGTTCTGGTCGGGTCGGCTTCGCGAGCTTGGCGTCGAGTTCACGCGGGCGACGCGCTTCGGTATCGACACCCTGGTGCTCAAAGACTTCGACAGCATCCAGATCGAGCTCGCCGGCGAAGCATCGGAGGAGCGCTGGAAGCCGTGGCCAGATGGGCCGGTCGATCCGCACCATGCCATACGAAGCTTCCATTCGGTCACGCTGACCGAGGAGTCGGACGAGGCGACCTCCCACTTCCTCACCGACACGATGGGCTTCCGCAAAGTCGGAACGGAAGGCAATCGCACCCGGTTCGAAACCGGCGCCGGCGGTCCGAGCTCCGTGGTCGATGTGCTAGACGCACCGGAGGCGCCCGTCGGCGAGGAGGCGGTCGGCACCGTCCACCACGTCGCCTGGCGCGCTAGCAACGACAACCACGAGCTCGATTGGCGCGAGGTCCTGGTCAAGGCGGGCCGGAACGTGACCCCGGTGATAGAGCGCAAGTACTTTCGCTCGATATATTTCCGCGAGCCCGGCGGCGTCCTGTTCGAGATCGCGACCGACCAGCCTGGCTTCACCGTCGACGAGCCCGCTGACGCGCTGGGCACTTCGCTGCAGCTGCCGCCCCAATACGAAGGGCGGCGCGAAAACCTCAAGTTCAACCTGCCGCCCATCGTCGTACCGACCACCGCGGCGCGAGGGGCAGGACACTGATCGGGATTAGGGGTGGTCTGGATTTGACCTCTGGAGGGAAGTGAGCTGATGAGCACTGCGGTAATCGCTCCGGTCAACCCGATGTCGGCGGAGGGCAAGGACACGGTCATGAACGTCATGCGCCGCGACCGCGCCAACTTCACGCGCCTGGTCTCCGACCCGAAGAACTGGAACGTCATGACGCGCTGCACCGGATGGGAGACCCGCGACCTGGTCGGCCACATGATCGACGTCATGGAGGGGTACTTCAAGAACTGGGACGCGGCCAAAGCCGGCAAGGAGGGCACAGCCCTCGGCCTGCCCGTGATGGGCGAGACGCTCAACGACCATGCGCTCGACTTCCGCAAGCTGCCGCGCGAGGAGGCCCTGGCGCGTTTCAAGAAGGACGCTGAGAAGCTCGACGGCATCTTGTCCGCGCTCACGCCCGAAGAGTGGACTGGCTTCATGGTGTACCACCCGTTCGCGGGACCGGTGCCCGCCGGCTTCTACGGCACCTTCCAGATCATGGATTACGGCGTCCATCCGTACGACATCG
>Ga0209160_1003919_pt1 | contig 12040 bp, 8 predicted proteins | sample GraSoiAngelo_153_FD_186167 | JGI IMG/M metagenome (GOLD analysis project Ga0209160, IMG submission 186167) | Grasslands soil microbial communities from the Angelo Coastal Reserve, California, USA - 14_1009_12_40cm (SPAdes) (version 2) | ecosystem: Environmental > Terrestrial > Soil > Grasslands ...
GAGAAGAAGGCGTTCGTCCTATCACACGGGAAAGATATGCTAGTCCTCAAACTGGTTGGGTATGGAGACGATGTGGTACGATACTACAAGCTTGAGGATTTCAAGGCCAACATATGGATCGGACATCATCGTTATCCGACGAAAGGACGGGTCTGGCATCCTGGAGGCGCACACCCGTTCATCGGAATGCACGAAGCACTCGTGCACAACGGCGACTTTGCGAACTATCACTCAATAGTCGAGTATTTGGCGCAGCGTGGAATCCGTCCACTGTTTCTGACTGACACTGAGGTTTCTGTTCTATTATTTGATCTTTGGAGCAGGGTCTACCATTATCCATTGGAATATCTTGTGGAGGCGATGGCTCCGACAACCGAAAGAGACTTTCACATGCTTCCGGTTGAGAAGCAACGATTGTACGGATTGGTACAAGCGACGCATATTCATGGCTCGCCTGATGGTCCGTGGTTCTTCATCGTCGCAAAGAACGATCCTAGAACTGGGGAGAAGCAGTTGCTCGGGATCACTGACACGTCGATGTTGCGTCCTCAGGTTTTTGCTATTCAAGACGGGCCAGTGAAGGTTGGTGTTATTGCTTCGGAGAGGCAGGCGATCAATGCCATGTTGCGCCGTTTGGCTGAGGATGGGAAGGTCCCGGCGAGATTTGCGGATGTGTATTGGAACGCTAGGGGCGGAAGTTACACGGACGGGGGGACTTTTGTGTTCACTTTGAAAGATGCTGATGAAGGTGTCAAAGGGTTGGAGTGCACTGACAAGTTCGGTCGGGAAGTCGTGGTGCCCAGCGGACAATATCATCAGTCAGTCTCGTCTCAGTCAAGTTTGAGTCTGAGTGCAAGTGTGGCTCAACAACTTCAAGGCCTTGAACAGATGCATGCAGATAGGTCGAGTCTCTTTCAATATCTCGGTCCATTGTTGAGGAGTGGAAGCTTCGACTATGTAGTTGGTTTGGTCGAGGAGTTGGAGAGGCTGGGTTCTAGGGGTGAGGGGAGCTTCTGGTTTGCGGTCGAGGCTTTGACTATGTTGTACGATAGGATCTATGATAGCGGGGAAAAGAGGCGTGCTTCTCTACTGCAAGTGTATGATGATGCGCTAACTAGGATGTTCTCGTCGATTCCTCTGTTGGATGGGGATCACGCGCGTGAGTTTGTAAGGTTGGACTGGGCTTCGAGGAAGAGATTGCTTCCGCTCTTAAAGGTGGATAATTTGTTGGCGGTAGACGCGTTGGATTTTCCAGTTGAAGGTAGTGAGAGTATGGCGAGGTATCTTGTCGAGTGTTATCAGAACGGCTGGAGGAGATTGGTGGCGTTTAATCTTCGTGGGCATCGGTTCATCGCGAACGGGCTTGGGCCAGGGACGAGTGGCCTTCGTCTTGACTGTTATGGGGACGTGGGTGATTATGTTGGGTCGGGGATAGATGGTGCTGAGGTGAATGTCCATGGTGCTGCTCAGGATCAGGTGGCTCAGATTATGAAGAGTGGGAAGCTTGTGGTTCATGGAGATGTTGGGCAGGCGTTCATGTACGCTGCAAAGGGGGGAGATGTCTATGTCTTGGGAAATGCTGCGGGTAGGCCTTTGATCAATGCTGTTGGTCGGCCACGGGTGGTGATTAATGGGACTTGTTTGGATTATTTGGCTGAGTCGTTTATGGCGGGTGATCCGTACAATGGGGGAGGGTTTGTGGTTGTGAACGGATTGAGACCTACGCATGATGGACGTTTTGTTGAGCAGGCTTCACCTTATCCAGGTGGTAATTTGTTCTCTTTGGCATCTGGTGGAGCGTTGTATATTCGGGATCCTCATGGTTTGTTGTCGAGTGATCAGTTGAATGGTGGGCGGTTGGCTGAGTTTACTGAGAGGGATTGGGGGTTGGTGAGGCCGTATTTGGAGGAGAATGAGCGGTTGTTTGGTGTAGGTATTGAGCAGGACTTGTTGACTGTGGGGGGTGTGGTCTTGTCGCCTTCTAAAGTGTATAGGAAGGTTGAGCCCGTTATGTTGCAGGAATTGATGTAGGAGATGGGTGTGAAAGTGAAAGTGTTCCTGTCTGTGGCTGTAGAAAAATAATGGGGGGTGGGGATCAATAACAATTCTTAGGGTGAACTTGAAAAGTGCCTGTAAAACTTTTTTCCTCGTGGATTTTTTGGGTCTTGAGTTTGTCCCTCTCAAGATTGGTGGGGAGGACGCGTGGTGGGTGTGAAAGTATTGGGAAAGTGTCTTTCGCGTCTTGAAACTTCACAATCTACCCCCCCTTTTTTACAACTTTATTTTTTTAAGCGCCTCAAAATGAGCGAGATCGGCTGAAATTCGCGTATTATGATAAGAAAAGCATTTTGCGGAAACGGTATTATTCATTTAAACATAGCGGAATTTCACGAGGGGAACATCGGGGGCCAGAAAACATGTGCGTATTTTGGCAATCAGGGCTCAAAATGAACGAGTTCAGGTGCAGGGCGAGTCGTCGACTCTAATTTTCTTAAATGAGGGCTACTTGAAGGTCTTTGGGGTCCAGGGTTTTTCCTGGCGGCTGAGAGGGCCTTCTCTGGTGAACGTGGGATGGCAGCCGATGTGCAATCATCCATGCCTAAGATTCCACCTGACCGATCGATGATTCTTTTTAGCGAGAACCGTTGGCACTGGTCTTTTCTTTGATGAGGAGTAATGAAAATGGACTCCGGGTCTTTATCCTCCGAGGAACATGAACAGGTTACACGACTAAACAGACGTGACTATATTGTGGCATATGCCTCTGCGTCTATTGCCTATCTGCTCATCCTCATCCCTCAGTACAATACAGTTGAACGGATACTCTCTATGAATGCTCGGATTCCCGAATCTTTTCTCAGTAGTTTGGTCCAGCTGTACGGACCAACGCTTGGTGTACAGCTCAGCATACTGTCTACAGTCATCGCGTACCAGGTAATCTCGGGAGTACTGCTCCTTTTGACTTCTAGGATGAGCAAGGCTCGTGTGGCTTGGAGATGGAGGTACATGATTGCCAGTGTGAGTTTCATAGGTTATGCGGGGTATATGCTCGGTATAGGATTCCTTACATCACTGGGATGGACGTCTGTACTTGCTAGTATGAACGTTGACGTCTCACCAATACTCCAATCATACTACATGTTCAACCTCGGTGCAGCGATCTGTTATCTAGCGATCGTCCTGGTTCTAAGACGAACGTATACCCGATTGTCCGCGTTGGAAGCTAAGGATTCGTTGACGACTAGAAAGGGAATTTTGTTCTAATTTTGTTCTAGGACCGAATTTTCAGAACCAACGAGACCAGTTCGTGTCAGGATGTGAAGATCGGAGTAGGTGCTCGAGCAAGATTCATAACAATCTTGTTTCTCCATCCCTTGTACTTCTCATGTTGTTTTCTTTCGCCTTCGCAGGAGTGTGAATAAAGTAGTTTGGAAATGAGGGTCCGGCTCGCAAATCCACCAGTAGGATTAGTCGCGAAGTACACGAAGAAGGAACGGGACTTTTTCTCCGACTATGCCAAGACAGTTCTCGGACTAGTCTCTAGTCCCGAGGTCCGAATACTTCTAGAGAAATTGATCAATTTGGAAGGGATACGGTCGAACAGTCTGATCGATCTAAGAGTGATGATGTTTCCCGCCATGCCCTTGAATGGACGACCTAGGAACGTACTCCATGGTAGCTACAACCATGACTTCTCCCAGATCAGCCTCTACCCGTTGAAACTGTCGAGAGATTGGATACGGAAGATTGGTTGTGAACTGTTCAAGATCCCGGTCGCGGGTCTCTCGGATGATGCGAGAAGACTGTTCCGGGAGATACAAGTCTCCTGTCTCTCAACCCTCGTCCATGAAGTGTTGCACGTAAAATTCGGCGATTCTGGGATGTCTAGATACGTGGAGGAGGCGATCGTTAGGAAGCTAGAGAAGAAGTATATTCTGGAATGGAAGATGGAATTGGACAGTCTTCTCGTTTCCTAGTTGATCCTGGCATATGAGTCGATTATGCTCGCAATGTACTTCGTTCCAGCAATGAAATGGTCCGTGGTTGTGTACTCGTTGGGTGCGTGAGCATGCGAGTAGGCTGATGGTGGTCCACTGCCTGTCCAGATCGAATCCAATCCTAGTCTTTTCGTGAAGAGATAGTCCGGACCCGATGCAGCCATTCTAGGATAGACGACAGCGCTCGTCCCGTACGCAAGCTTTGCAGCCTTCTCGGCCGCCTTCGCGATCGGAGCGCTGGGGCTGGTCCTTGACGGTTCCAAGAAGCCCAACGCTTTCACCTTGATATCGTCGAAGCCTTGACTGTGCAAGTGATCCTTCAATCGCTGCAACTGTTTCCGCGGGTTCTGGTCGTAGACAAGTCGGAAGTCCATCTTCAACATCGCATTTCCCGGTAGAACTGTCTTGGAACCCGGTCCCTGATAGCCTGTTTTAAAACCACAGATCGTAGCGGTTGGTTCAGTAAGATAATGTTGCAATGCTTCGCGCGAGTTCCGAGCGTTCAAGAATTTTTTCGTCCCGAATGCTCTGAGGAAGTTCTCTCCATGGAATGGGATCTTTTTCAATAGACGCGATTGTTGTGGTGTGAAGGGTTCAACCTCATCGTACCATCCCTTTACTTTGATCCTGCCGTCAGGGCTTTTGATCGTGGAGAGGGCCCAGACAATTCGCCATGCAGGGTTCTGAACTATAGGCGCATAGGATGAATGAAGATCTTCCTTCGCTTTCTTACAGTGGAGTTCCACATACAACAGTCCTTTCACTCCAAGGCTGATTTTTGCCCGGCCGGTCTCGTCAAAATCACCGTCATAACAGACGACCGAGTCAGCCTTCAACCTGTCCCTGTTCTCTTCGATGAACCCGGGAAGATGCGGGCTCCCGATTTCCTCTTCACCTTCGAAAATGAACTTGAGATTTAACGGAACGTCCCCGTTTACCTTGAGGAAGCTTTCCGCGGCCTTGATGCAGGAAGTTACGTTGTTCTTACTATCCGCGGCTCCTCGAGCAACTACCTTCTTCCCATGAACTTCGGCCGCGAAGGGTTCAGAAGTCCATTTTTCCAATGGTTCAGGCGGCTGGACGTCATAGTGACCGTAAATGAGCAGTGTTTTTGAAGAGCCATTCTTCGACTTGACTTCTCCATAAAGAACGGGATTGCCACCCTTTTCTGGGAGTATTCTAGTCCTGATTCCACCATTCTCCATTAGCTTCTTGACGATTCTAGAACATTCATCCAATCCTTTCCCTTGGGCCGATACGCTGGGTTGACGGAGAAGAGTTCGGAAATCGCGAAGGAAAATGTCACGGTTATCGTCGATATGATCGAGGACTTCTTTTAGGCTCAAGTGTCTTGCTTTTTGAATGTTCAATTAGGGGTTATAGAGCCTTCCTATGCAGAGAATAGGACGCAGGCAAAAGGACGGCCCGGTTATTTGCCGACGTCTCATTCCAGTCCTAGCAGGTTTGTCCGAACTTTCCTGCTGTAAGCACTAAGTCAACGATGTTGGTGATGCCGTCGTTGTTCAGGTCGGCGGCGGAAAGATAACGTGGATCACTGCTCTGAAGTCCGAACTTGGCGCCGATGGTCGAGAGATCGACTATGTCGACCCTACAGTCGCCGTTGACATCTCCCTGCATCCTCACACTAAACTGCCCTGCTTGGATCTTGTTGTTGGCCGGGTTGGGATCGCCGGGAACGGGCTGAACCTGTCCAGTGATGTTGTAGGTAGCCCTTGCCTGAAGACTTGGTTGCCAAGCGAACAGCACATTTTGTGACAGCCGAGAAGCTAGTGTGACGTTCTGTTTTGCTATTACGGTATTGTTGGCGAGTATCATCACCCAGAAGGTCTCGTTGGATAGACCATAGTTAGAGACGGTTAAGTTGAGGGCAACCAAGTTGACCAGCGAAACACCAACAAACGCCGTGTTTCGCGACATAGTCAAACGCACGGCGGCAGTGTTATGGAATGGGGCGAAAACCTCGACTCGATTGTCCGCCGTACCAGGGACGAGCAGGTTCGTGTCCATGACGTAGACATTGTCCATTGCGTCCACAGCGACTCCTTCAGGGTGGACCAACTGGCCATTACCCGAGCCAGCGCTGCCAAAAGTTGTGAGAAAAGTTCCGTTCCCAGCAAACTGCTCGACTCGACTGTTGTAAGTGTCTGCCACGAACAGGTTGCCCGCAGTGTCCAGTCCTATCCCCTTTGGAGAGTTGAATTGTCCATTTGCTGAGCCGATGGACCCCCATGCCAGGACGAAGACGCCGGAGCCAGTGAATTTCTCGATACGATTGTTGCCCGTGTCAGCGACATAGACCAATCCGCCAGCATCTACCGAAACACTCTGCGGACCATTGAACTGACCACTACCATTCCCAGTAGTACCCCATGCCAAGAGGTAATTGCCGGAGCTGTCAAATTTTTGGACTCGGTCGTTGCCGTTATCCGTTACGTAGATATTATTCGAAGAGTCAGCACCGATACCGATTGGACCGTTGAATTGTCCGTTACTAGTCCCGAAGCTGCCCCAGGTCTTAATGAAGGCCCCAGTCGAAGAGAACTTCTGGACTCTGTTGTTGTTGTAATCGTTGACGTACACGTTCCCACTGTGGTCCACGACAATTCCAGACGGACCATTGAACTGTCCAGTTTGGTTCCCGTATGATCCCCACATTGTAAGGAATGTTCCGTCGAAAGTCTTGAACTTCTGAACTCTTTCGTTACTTTGATCCGTCAGGTATAAGTTGCCCAAACCGTCCACGGCTGAATTGAACGGAGTGGAAAGAAGTCCCGATCTTTGATATGCGAAACTTGCTAAGTATGCTCCAGTAGTACTAGAAAATTGTTGAACGTTGAAATTCAGAGGGTCGGCTACGAATAAATTTCCCTGATTATCGACTGCTACGTCCATCGGCTGGGAGAATTGACCAGGAAGGCTTCCCCAAGAACCGAATGTCCGCAAGAGCTTCTGAGTGTTGCTGAACTCTTCGACCCTACTCTCACCATCGAAACTGTCAGCAACGTACACGTTGAATGAACTGTCGACTGCCAAGCCTTGCGGGTAAAACAGGGTCCCACCTGAGTTGACCCCGCCCCAGGAAGAGACGAGGGCTCCATTCTGGGTGAACTTTGTGACATTTCCCGAGAAGCCGTCCTTGAACGAGGTGTTTGCATCGTCCACATACACGAATCCCTGCGAGTCTATTGCAATCCCCATTGCCATTGTAAAATTGCCGGGGGGACCAAGCCTGAAAAATTTCGTGAAGGCTCCGTCGTTTCTGAATATGCCTATTCGCTGGTTCCCTTGATCGACCACGTACAAGTATCCCGTCCCATTGATAGCAATGCCTTGGGGATGTACGAATGCCCCGTTCGAGGTCCCGTTAGAATTCCATGATCTCAGGAAGGTGCCAGTAATCGAAAATTTCTGAACGTTGCTGTTCACAGAATCCGTCACGTATATGTTCCCGGCGTTGTCGACGGCGATCCCGATTGGATTCTTGAACTGGCCTGGCCCCGATCCCTGCGACCCCCAAATACTGAGGAAAGTGCCGCTCCCAGACATCTTGCCAACAGCATAGTTCTGCGCATCTGCAACGTAGATATTTCCTGCTCCGTCCAAGGCCAAGCCGTTGGGCCCTGATGGCCCTCCGAAAGAGGCCCATTGCCGGGAATACCCATACGTTGAATTGGACGGTCCCGCGTTGAGTACGGGAACCAAAGGACCGAGTTTATGGATGGGCGACGGAACGATTGAGAGTATGAGTACGATCAATAGTAGGAACTTGTACTGCTTTTCCTTGTTCCCAGATTCTGTTTGCCGGAACAAGGTAGATCCTGTGTCTCAAAGCACGACTCACCATTTAGCTTTGACTGATACCCATCTATCTCCAGATCTATCTGTTGTGGGTTGGGTTTTTTCATTAATTAGGTATCGGGCTTATGTTGCCCCTGTCTTTCAGAATTATCTCAAGAACTGCGGAGGAAAACCATAGTGCCATTTGGCATCATTGCTCTTTGAACCGTATAACCTCGGCAATCATTATCTTTCCACAGATATTTCCCAATACGCATTACCACAAGCGTTAATACGAAAGCAACCTCCCGTCTGCCTTCATGAAGAAAATACTAAGTATTACAGCAGCTCTAACTATCATGTCGATAATGCTTGTAGCCCCGATAGGAACGGGCGCAAGCATCAGTGATTTCAATTATACAGTCAACCCGATCGTGGTTCCACTTGGAGCCTTGGGAAACACAGTCCTACCGAACGGTCTGCCGCTCTGCAAGAGTGCTTCCCTCGGCAGCATAGTCTGCTACTCGCCAAAATTCATCAAGAAAGCCTACGGGTTCCCGTCTACTTCAACCCTTGATGGTTCTGGCCAAACAATCGTAATCGTGGACGCATTCGGAAGCCCCACAATTGCTAGCGACCTTGCACTCTTCGACGCTCGCTTCGGAATTCCAGCCCCACCATCCTTCACCATATTCTGCGGCAATTCTGCGACTCCCCTCGACCCCACTACCTGTCCAAACGTTAACATTTTCGCGAACGCCTTTCACGGCGAGTTCGGTTGGACTATAGAGACAAGCCTCGACGTGGAATATGCACATGCCATGGCACCCGGCGCGAATATCGTGCTTGACGTCGCCGCGACATCATCTGGCAATGCAATCAACGCAGCGGAAGCTGCAGCCATTGCCCAGTATCCAGGCGCAATATTCTCCCAGAGCTTCGGTATCCCAGAGATCTTCCTTCACGCCAACAATGGACAAATCAATCAAGCACAGGCCAACTATGCGAACGGAGTCGCTGTCGGCGATACGTTTTTCGCTTCAGCTGGAGACACAGGTGCAACCTTTGGTTTCAGCACTCAAATGGGCAACTTCCCCGCATCCGACGTGCACAATACCGGCGTAACCGGGACGCAGGGATTGCCATACAACGCAACTGGGACCCTACAGCCATGCCCGACCGCTACACCATTCTCCTGCACTTCAGGACTCTCTGCGTACCATGGACCATGCGTCTTGGGACGAACCGTAGCTCCAAACTGTGTCGCTGACGGTTATGGCGGCGAGCAGGTTTGGAACGAGCCTAGTTTTGGCGTGGCCACGGGTGGCGCTCAGAGCCTAATAGTCGGCGTTCCCTCGTACCAAGCCGGACTTGGCTTGAGTGCTAGGGGCCCTGACGTTGCCTACAATGCAGCTATCGACGGCGGAGTTCTCGTGGTTTATGGGGGTCTAGGATTTCCTGTACTGTTCATTGTTGGTGGAACCAGTGCTGGTTCTCCGCAGTGGGCTGGCATCGCTGCCTTAGCGAATCAGGCCCGTGCCAACGTGGGCAAGGGTCCGATCGGAGACCTCAACCCCGTACTCTACAGCATCTACCACAGCTCACGCTACTCCAGCGACTTCCACGATATCACCGTAGGTAACGACCAATTGGTCGGCACTCCTATTGGGTATGCCGCCGGACCTGGCTACGATGTAGCATCTGGCATCGGCTCCCCGATAGTCAGCCAATTAATCGTCGACCTAGCAGCTGCATAAGACCAGAGAGCTGAACAAGGGGAGGACGCGAGTCTTCCCAAACCCCTCTTCTTTCTCTTTCTTTGTATTCTGGGACAGAGTGACGTCCAGTTCGGTATAGCTGGAAACGGCGGTTATCTTTCGTGGACTTAGTTGCTAGGCGGTTGTCAGCCGCCGCCTACTCGAGGCATCGGGCGTGATGGTATTCGAGATCCCGGACAATTGACAAGTAGGTTTGATGGTAGTTGGTAGCAGTAGGGGATGATGTAGGGGCCGTAGGCTGATTGGAGGTGTATGTTGGCTCCAATGTAGACTTGGAGGTCTGTTTGGTTGTGGGCGTTGACGAACGGGACCAACTTGGATAGGGTGTCATTGAAGAGGTCGAATGTGCTTGTTACGTTCAAATTGCCGTGCGATGGGATGGCTTGTTGGAAGCGCTGGCTTCCGGTTCCTACCTCGGTGGATCCCTGGACTAGGAACGGTTGGCTTGTCGAGTTTACGTAGACGGTGTAGTCCGCGTAGAAGATGTTCAATCCGTCGAATCCTCCAGGATTGTATAGATGAGCGGTCACGATGCCGTAGGGCACGCCCGCTGGACCAATCATGTTGAAGCGGAAGGCGACGTGGTCTATGCGCAGATCTAGATTGTAAGCGGTTGAGAACCATTGGACGTTCCCGTACGTTTGTGCCGCTGCGAGCGTCGTGGCGAGTAGGCCGATTATAAGATATACCAATGCGGCCATCTTCTTCCTTGTCAGGGTTCGGCTTCGGGAAGAATTGTCTTGCAGGGGAAGTACATCCAGAGCTTGTTACATGTCTTGGGGAGACTGCGTGATTTATGGATTGTTCTCGCTTGGATTGGGATAATAACCGCGATAATGCTGAACAGCTTCTACAATAGGAACTGCTTCGATTTTATGGAAGGAAACTTGACCAACCCCTGTCAAACAGGGGTCGACTGGATCTTCTTCTTCGTGGCGGCACTAGGGGCCGGCGCGACTTTGAGCAATGAGGCGGTCCGAGTGTTGGGCTTTCTGATCGTGCATACGAGTGCGACGATAATCTTCATCGCCGCAGTGATTCTGCCTTTCCTGGTCGGCGCGACTGATAAGACACTGTTCAGCGTCGTCTTCACCCAAGCGCTCACAGTCTCGTTGGTGTCACAGTTCCCGGTGCCATTGTTTCTCTCTCTGATCGGTTCATTCTTCGGCTTCTATTTCGGGGGGAAACTGGGCGATTGGGGTCCAGAGGAATAAGCCGAGATAGACGATTGATCTGTTTGTCAGATCGCTTCTAGCATGTTTGACCAAACGTGCCTGCGACGATGACAAGGTCGACTATGTTGATGATTCCATCGTTATTCAGATCGGCGTTAGTATTGAAGCCTGAGCTTCCTGCTTGTTTGCCGAAAGTCGAGCCGACACTGGCTAGATCGCTAATGTCAACTCTGCAGTCACCGGTCACATCTCCCTTGAGTCTGACAGTGAAATCTGTAGGACCGGTGAACGAGTTGTTCGCCGTGCTCGTCTCGCCAGGAACAACCGTTGCCTGAGCGGTGAGAATGTAGGTGCCTCTTGCCAGCGAGGATGGGTTCCACTGGAAGTTAACAATCTTGGATGACGTTGCTCCCAACGTCACGGTCTGGTTTCCGACGAGAGTTTGATTTGCCTTGACACTGACGAAGTACGACTCAGTGAACGTGCCTAGGTTCGTGGTTGTCACGTTGACCTGGATCGGGTTGCTGGAGACTCCGTTGTACGCGAAAGTTCGTGATGATATTATGTTGGTCACGGCGACATCATGCCCAGTGACGATGAAGCGTCCAAACATCGGCGGGCCGTGAAAGAAGCAGTAGTAGAGGTAGATGCCGGGATTAGTCGTTGCAGTGAAGGTGTACGTAGAATTGATTGTGAACGTATTGGGAAATACAGGAGGGTAGAGAGGCTCGCCTGGATCTGGATTTGTATTGTTGTTGTAGTCGACTCCCCAATCGTGGCCGACGTCCGCAGTAGCTAGGTGCATCGTAACCGTGTCGCCGGGGTTGACGACTATGTCTGGGCCGGGGGAGCTGATGGTTGCTTTGCTGAATCCCCATCCGTTCGGTAGGGTTTGAATTCTCCCGACGAGCGTGAAAGTGTCTGTTGCCGCTGCCACCGGATGAGGTGGGATCCATGTTGATATCGGTAAGCCATCGAGAAGGGAGAATAGGACTAGGAGGATCATGATCGAGATTTGCTTGGGTTGGTGAAACTGCATAGTATGGAGGATTGGTTATTTTCCTCGGTGAGTCCTAATAGGAGTATGCCAGAATCTGGCGTTTGTTTGCTAAGCGTCTTTCGTCGTAATAGTCTTCTTTATGAGAACGTGGGATGCATTGGTTGGTGGGGTCTGACGGGTGGGGGCTGAGAAACGTGTCCCGATCGAGACTCGCGATCAGTCTTCTGCTGAGAGGGTTCTTGGGGGCTTGGAGGTTGAGGTGTTGTTGAAGTTGGGTCGTGAGCATCTCTT
>Ga0209160_1003928_pt1 | contig 12022 bp, 12 predicted proteins | sample GraSoiAngelo_153_FD_186167 | JGI IMG/M metagenome (GOLD analysis project Ga0209160, IMG submission 186167) | Grasslands soil microbial communities from the Angelo Coastal Reserve, California, USA - 14_1009_12_40cm (SPAdes) (version 2) | ecosystem: Environmental > Terrestrial > Soil > Grasslands ...
TGGGAGCAATCTCGGCAATGTAGTTGGGCGATATGACGGACGCCGCCCCAATGCCTAAACCGCCAATCAGGCGCCAGGCCACGAACTGATGGAGGTTGGCGGCGAAGAGCATGCCGGCCGAAGACAGAGCGAAGCAAACGGCGCAGAGAGCGAGACCTTTCTTTTTACCGAGATAATCCGCCACGGTTCCGGCAGCAGCGCAGCCGATGATGCACCCGATGAGAGCGCATCCCGCGGCCCATCCTGTGCCTGCCGCGTCAAGATGAAAGAGTTGGGTCAGATAGCCAATGGCGCCGCTGATCACAATGTTGTCGTAACCGAAGAGCAGGCCGCCCAAAGTAGAGACGCTGGTCGCAATGAGGAGTGGACTACGAGAATAGGGCTGGATGGATGAGGATGACAGTTTAGCGGCCTCGGTCCGTGGATTCCGCCACCTGTGCGCTGGGGTGGTTAGAAGACTCAAGCATTGCCTTTACTGCTAAGATGAACCCCAAAGTGTGAGCCATCCCGGCATGCCAGGGAGCTGCGCAGGACATTTGCGGAGCATGATCCGGAATGATCACACCGTCGAAGTGGTTGCGCTCGAGAATAGACAGAATACGGATCATATCCACATCGCCTTCGTCGATGAAGGTCTCTCGGTAGTGTGGGACCTTTCCCGTCACATTCCGAAGATGCAGGTAGGCGATCTTTCCTTGCCTGCTGTAGCTGTCGACAGCATCGTAAACGTCCCCTTCCGTCATTTCAGCGATGGTTCCCACGCAGAGCTCCAGTGCGTTGCAGCGGCTCGGAACCAAATCAAGTAAGCGTTGATACATGTGCGGTTGGTAGACCAGACGCGGCTGCCCGCGCATGGTGGGCATAGGAGGATCGTCTGGATGGGCTGCAAGTTGCACACCTGACTGTTCTGCGACTGGGATCACGTCTTCAAGAAATCGTTGGAAGCGCCGCCAGAGCTCTTCGTGGGAGATAGGAGGCAAGGTCCCGGCGGGAGCGTTGAGATCGTAGATCATATTCCACACCATGCCGTTCGGGACCGGCTGGTCATCTGCTGGTCCATCCATTCCCACCGTCATAGCCCTGCCGCGGCCGGAGTGCGTCGTCACCCGTCCACACACACCAGCGAGACTGAAGTTGTATCCCAAAACTGGAATGCCCGCTTCTCCCATGCAGCGTACGAGTGTCTTCGCCTTGTCCACCTGTTGGGAACGCTGCGCTCCATCTAGGAGAATGTCGTGCCAGTGTGCAGGATCGAGATTCTCAATGGCCGCCAGCACCAGGCCGGCATCTTCGATTTCGTGGCGAAGTTTCTCCAGTTCGTCAACGGCCCAGAGCTTCTCCGGGTCGCCGGCCACACCCCAGGGCTCATACTTAGCGCCGGTCGGCTGATTGTTGCGAGGATTCGTGGCGCCTTTGTTGAAATAATCCACCAGGTGGACAACCACATGAGTGCAACCTGCTTGCCGTGCGAAATCGTAGTATTCACGTGTAAGCATGTGCCGGTATAGCCCAAGACCCACTTTCATAGCCGGTTCCCGACACCCGACCCGTAGTCGGCACTTAGAATCTGGCCGCTGATCTCGGAGGCCAGCGGCGAACACAAAAATACAAAAGCATCCGCGATTGACTCCGGGCTGTTGCGTTTCCCAAGAGAAACACGGAGAACAAACTCCCGGTAGGCGGGATCTTCTTCGAAAACCTTAAGCGAACTTCCCGCCGCAACATTCCCGGGCGAAACTACATTCACGCGGATGCCGGTGGATGCATACTCCAGAGCCATACATCGCGCAAAATTTTCGAGCGCGGCTTTGGCGCAGGCATAGGAGGGAATCTGGGTGTGCGGCACACGTGCCACATAGGAGGACGTGAATATAAGGTGGCCGGGGATCTTGCGTCGCACCCATTGTGCGAACACGGCGCGCGTCAGGAAGGTCTGTGCGAAAAAGTTGAATCGGAAGATGCGCTCGAAGTCTGCTTCTGACGTGGTGCCAAAGGGATGAAGGCCGCATCCTCCGGCGTGGCCCAGTACTGTATCCATGCCCGGAAAACGCTCGAACGATTCATCTACCGCGCGAGTCAAGCTTAGCGAATCGGTGACATCTGTCGAGTAATAGAGATAGGACTCAGCGGGAATCTGCCAATCACGCAGCGTCTGCCGCGCCTGTTCCGTCGGTTTGAGATCGATCAAAATCAGCGTCGCACCCGCGGCATTCAGTTTTTTCACCATGTGTTCGGCAATCGCTCCCATTGCTCCTGTAATCAGAATCACCCTGCCGGAAAGATCGATGTAGATCATGGTTGTTATTTCTGTCTTTGGCGCCCCTCTACATGATTCCGTGCTTTTCAAATGCGGCGACTGCGCTACTTCCCTTCTCCAGAGCCTTTTTCACCAGCTTCTCGCCGCGAGCCTTTTCGAGCGCTTTCGTGAAAGCCTCCGCGGCCGCTTCCACCGGGATGACGCAAACTCCGTCGATGTCGCCAAACAGGAAATCACCGGGGCGCACGCGAGCCGATCCGATTTCGATTGGGATGCGAAAGTCGACTACCTTATATCGGGGCGCGGAATCCTGCGCGTACGAACCCCAACAGAAGGCGGAAAAGTTCATGTTAAGAACGGCCTTGGTATCGCGCACATAGCCGTTCAGCACAGCTCCGCTCGTGCCCAGCTTGCGAGCACGGATGCTCATTAGTTCGCCCCAGAGGGCATTGCGAGGAGAAGATCCCGTGTTGACATAGACCTCATTGCGCTGCAGGTCATCCAGAGCCTCGAGCATCAAGCCGAAAGGTTTCTGACTCAGCTTATTGGCGGTACCCGTCACTTTCTCTTCAAAGACATCGACCGATAGTACGGGCATGGCGCGTCCAATCACGACCATGTCTGGCCGTAAAGGCCGAATCCGCGGCGGCAGGAATTGGTGCTGGAGACCCATTTTGTCCATGACGTCGCCTACGACGCAGGTAAACAGTTCCTGCCGGATGATGGCGAAGAGTTCTTCGTCTGTGCGCCAGAGTTTCATTGTTTCTTCGGACAAATTCTACCGGATGAGTCCACTTCAAATCGTCCAGCTTAGTCCGCCGCAATCGCTGGCCAGCCCTTCATTCAAAAAAAGGTTCGCCTTTGCGGGCATACTTGCGGGCAACGCGTTCATTCAACTTGATACCAAGCCCCGGCTTTTCAGGGAGTGCTATAAATCCGTTCCGGATAATGGGCTTCGGCACTCCTTCGACCAGGTCATTCCAGAAGGGAACATGCGAAGCATGGAATTCGAGCACGAGAAAATTCGGGATGGCAGCGCAAAAATGCGTGGCGGCCAAAGTTCCAACTGGGCTGCTTATGTTGTGTGGGGCCACCGGAATTGTCTGTGCGTCCGCAAAATGCGCGATGTCATTCGCCACCGCCAAGCCTCCGACCTTCTGCAGGTCTGGGGTAACGATGCTCAGGGCATGGGTCTGCAAAATCTCTCGGAATCCCTCAAACAAGTAGAGATTTTCGCCAGTTGCCACCGGGATCCGGATTTGGGAACTCACTTTTCGCAGGGCATCGACGCTTTCAGGAGGGACGGGATCCTCGAGCCACAAAAGCCGGAAGGGCTCCAAGGCGCGTGCAACTTTGACAACGTCAGTAACGCTGTAGCGCCAGTGGCAATCGACGGCGATGTCCGTGTCTCTGCCAACGGCTTCGTGAACGGCGCCAATCAGAGCAACCATGCAATCAATCGCTCGATTCGTAAGACAACGGTTGTACGGATCCGAACCCTCGGTGCCCGGCACATCGAGATCGAACTTTAAAGCCGTGTACCCTTGCGACCTCATCGCAATCGCTTGGTTGCGATAATCTTCCGGCAATGATGGCCTGGCGCCCTCCGCCTGACCGAAATAATCCTTCGGAGTTTGCGTGCGTCTGTGCCTAATCCACGACGGCTGACGAGAACGAAGAACTTCGTCCAGGTTTTCGAGCGCTCCGCCTCCATGGCAATCGGCATAGATTCGTACCTTATCCCGGAACTTTCCGCCGAGCAGTCGATAAATCGGTACCTCTAACCATTGTCCTAACACGTCCCACAGAGCGGCTTCGATTCCGCTGATAGCGTTATAGACAATGCCCGCCACCGAACCGGCCCCTGAGGCCGCAAGCTGCAGCTTGCGGAACAACCGATGCACATCACGGGGATCTTCTCCCAGAATGACAGGCTCCAGCGAGCGAAGAATGGAGCTCAGGCCGGGAGCGAAGAAACACTCACCCAAACCTTGAATTCCCTCGTCGGTCTCGAGGCGGACGAAGGTCCAGTCGAAGTTGCCTTCTACTACGGCAGTTTTCAGGCGAACGATCTTCAATCTTCCTCCTATCTCTGCCGCTCAAATCCGCAATGCTTCACGCTAGGTTGCGTGCAAAGTGACGCTGGCGATCGAGATGGTAGATGCCCTCGATTTGGCCCACCTCGTCCACCGAAACACGTTATACCGTGCGATCAAGCGCGTGCAGTTGGATCGCCATCCAGATGCAATGATTTTCTGCGTAACATCCCTAATGAGGGGATATGGCGCTCCCATGGTAACTCGTGTCCAGTTTGTTTCTGGAGGATCATTTGGCCCCAGTCGCCCCATATTCCCTTGGAAACAAGACTCAGCTGCAGCATGGTCCAATAAACTCATCGTTCTAGCTGAAGTGATCAAGCAGCCTTAACGACGCCCCTGTAATACCTTGCTCATTCATGACGGCAGGCTAGGATTAAATAGACCACGTTGCGCAGCTCTGTAGACAAACTGCTGTGGGAAAGAGCCAAGTTCGTAGCGACCGCCTGGTCGCCGTTTAGCATTCATCACTTGTTCACCCTGGGGTTGCTAGAGTCCCTCTTGACACGATATACAGAAACATTAATATACAAATATATGACAATACAATTCAAGGAGAGTCCCGCCATGACAGCCGTCAAAATCGGGGTCACCCGCCAGGTGGTTATCCCCAAGAAGCTTCATGACCAGCTCGGCCTGGCACCGGGAGACTACTTGGAAGTTGAGCTTGAAGGCGACCATCTGGTCTTCACGCCGAAGGCCTTAATTGAGAAACGGCTCGCCGAGGGTCTCGATGACATCCGAAAAGGCCGTGTGCATGGCCCCTTCACTTCGGTATCGGCCCTGGTGCGCTCCCTCAAGAGAACTAAGAAAACTAAAACCTCCTAAATGCGGCTGCTGTACACCGAGCGCTTCCGCCGGAGCTATGCCGGCGCTCCTTCCTCCATTCAGAAGCGGTGCGACAAACAACTGGCGCTTTTGCAGCAGAATCTGCGCCATCCCTCGCTCAGAGCCAAGAAGTATGACGAGGTCAGGGACATCTGGCAGGCCAGAGTGAACCGCGGCTGGCGTTTATATTTTGTGATTCGCAGAGATCTCTACTACCTAGTTGAGCTTATTCCGCATCCCAAATAGTTGTCCGGCGGCTTTTACGAAATCAACAAAAGCGGTGAAATTCGCTAGGCTCGACCAGGAACTCCGGCTGGAATTCCCAGCGGCGTTCGGGAGATAGGACGATATCCTGATGTCCCGGACTTCTGCTGAAATCTCGGCCCCTGGTTTCGGCGCACGCGGATGAGAATCTTCCCGCTAGTCCTGGAGGTCCTATGGGCAGCGGCCCTGTTGGCGGGCGCCACGACGTTCGCCCACAGCCAGGCGCCCGCCCCGGCGAAGTCTTCTCACGCGCCGGGCGCGCTCCCGCTGACGAAGTTCTATGACACGCCCAATCCGCTGCCCGCTGACAAACCGGGCAAACTGATCCGATCCGAGCCGTTTGACGAGTACGTACTGCCATACCAAATATCAGCCATTCGCATTCTCTATCATTCGCGCTCCCCGAGAGGAGAAGATGTAGCCCTATCGGGCGTAGTGCTGGTTCCGGATGGAACACCGCCGGCGGGCGGCTGGCCCGTCATCGCCTGGGCCCATGATTTCATCGGTTCCGCGCGGCAATGTGCTCCCTCACTACAGAAAAACCTGAACAAAGGACCACTACTTTCCATGTACGTCGGCCTCGGGTACGCCATAGTAGCCTCCGACTACGCTGGATTGGGAACCAGTTTTCCGAATGCAGCCCAGGATATGCGGTCCAACGCGCTGGATGTGATCTACTCCATTCCGGCAGCGCGCGTCGCGGTACCCCAGCTTGGAAAGAGGTGGGCGGTCGCGGGCTGTTCCCAGGGAGGTCTCGCGGCCGTCGGAGTGGCCGAAGCCGAGAGTGAAATTGGTGAGCCCAACTACCTCGGTGCCGTCGCAATTTCAGGGGTTGCCGACGCGCAGGATATCTTTGAACGACTCGCCCAGGGGCCTGCCCACCGCACGCTCGTATTTCTGGCGCAGGGAATCAAGACTGTCTTTCCCGAGTTTCGAGTTGAGGAGATGCTGACTGACAAGGCGATCCCGCTCTACCGGCACATCAGCCACGCTTGCGAAGCCAGTTTAGGGCCGGAGCTTGCAGCCAATGAAATGTTGAAACCCGGTTGGGAGAATAACCGATACGTCAAAGAGTTTTTAACCAGGAACACGCCTGGCCGGAAGCCCGCCCACGGTCCGCTGCTGTTGATCAGCGGCGAAGCGGATCCTGAAGTGCCAGCCGCCAGCACTGCCACCACCGTGGCGCGACTATGCAAACAGAAAGATCGCGTGCTTTTCATCAAATATCCGGACCTCAATGCGAGCGCCGTTATTGGAGCCTCAGTCAGCGAGCAGATCAGTTGGATCCGGTCTCGATTTGCCGGCGATCCTGCCCCCAGCAACTGTCCTTGAACTGATGTAACTCCGGATCGCTGGCATGCTGGACCTCTTGCTCTGTGGCTCGCTCACGCATATTGATGATCATCGTCCGAGAGCACATGCGCCGTGTCCGTACTTACTGTGTCCATGGATCATGGCGTTCGTAAATCGAGTCGACGAAGCGGCGAGAAGGGTGGCGCACGTGAATTTTGCAATTAAGACATGGACTGTCGCGTCCGTGTGTTTAGTGTTTAGTAGGCTTCTTTCCGATGACGTCTAGCGGAACTTCCCTTTTGACTTGTGCCCGGATACCCATGCCGAAATCCACGCGAATGAAAGCACTTTTCAGTATCTTGCTATGTGTCTTTGGCGAGGAGCCGGGCTTCACCTAGATCGAGCTCGTGCTCAATCTGCCTGAGTAATTCGTCGCTGATACGGCGTTGATTGCGAAGTTGAACGGCCGTTCGCCTTTCGACCCGCACGAGTTCACGCGACAGATCAATAAAACGTTTGTAGAAATTAGGGTTTACACCATCGTCGCCGTCACCGCCTTCACTTAGAGTCGCCAGGCGGTGTCGGTAATGTTGGGTCAAGTCATCGTAGATTTCGGCGGTCTTGGGATCGCCCTTGCTCCGGGCTTCCTCCAGGTACGCGAGTGCCGCTTGCAAGATGGCGCGACGAGCCTCTTTCTCTTCAGGGTGGCGTGTGGAAACGCTGGCTAGACCGAGCGTCCGGATTAATGGCGGCAGGGTGAGCCCCTGAAGCACAAGCGTGACCAAAATAACGCTGAAAGCGAGAAAGATGATCATGTTCCTCTGTGCGAACGGATCACCATTAGCAAGAGTCTGAGGCAGCGCAATCGCCGCCGCCAGCGAGATGACGCCGCGCATCCCCGTCCAGCCGACCACAAAAATTTGACGCGCGGCGGGCAGGCGCTCGTTCTGATGAAGAATGCGCCTGCGTATGAGATTCGCCAGGTATGCGCCGGGGAAGATCCACGTCAGACGCAACAGAATAAGGAAGGCGCTGAAGACTGCGCCGTATACGAGCAACATGCGCAAATGGTGGTCCCGAATTGCTTCTAGCACATACGGTAGTTGCAGTCCGATCAGTACGAACACCAGTCCGTTGAGGATGAAAGTAAGAGAATCCCAAACCGCCCACGCCTGCAGTCGCACACTCGGCGAAAAGAAATGCGAACTTTTGCGGCTGAGGTAGAGTCCACAGGCGACGACAGCCAGTACACCAGAGGCACGAATCCCATCGGCAGCAAGATAGGCAACATACGGGGTCAAAATACTGAGCGCGATCTCGATGGGAGCATCGTCGATGCGGTGTTCAATCAGGTGTACAATCTCTCCGATCACAAGACCCACCACGATGCCCACAGTGGTCAGATAACAAAGACGCAAAAGGCCGGAGCTGAGGGTCGGTGTGTAACCTCCCACGAGCAAGGCGATCCCGAATTCCAGTGCGAGCAGGGCGCTGGCATCATTGATGAGGCTCTCACCTTCGAGAATGTCGACAATACGTTTCGGTAGCCCGATGCGCTTGGCAATTGAGGTCGCTGCAATGGCGTCGGTAGGTGCGACTACGGCGCCGAGCACAAGTCCCACCCGCCAGTCAAAACCAGGAAGGAACCACTGACCGACCTGGGTCACGCCAAACACGGTAAACGTCACTAGTCCAAATGCCAACAGTAAGATGCTGACCAGATTGTAAGAAAATTCACGCCACGAAGTGAGCCAAGCGGCGTTGTAAAGAAGAGGCGGCAAAATCACGAAAAAAATAACGTCCGGGTTCAGAGTGATTTTTGGAATGCCGGGAACGAAGCTGAGGAGTAGTCCGCCGAGCACAAGAACGATGGGATAGGGAGTCCCAAGTTTTCGAGCCAAGGCACCGAAAACTACAACGAAGAGGAGCAGAAGCAGGAAGACGATCTCGACTGCGTGAATACTGCCCTGCATTAGGCCTCCGTCGTTCCAAAATACATTAAGATCGGGCAGAGCGTGTATATCCCGGTTGCCCATTGGCGATAACGCCTAGGCCTCGCTTTGGACGGCAGACGGCAAGGTCCGCGGCTATTCTCCGCGCTAGAGAGGCCTCGGGAAAAATTGCCTGAGCGACTGATATCATTAAGGTGCGTGACGTGCCGATACCATTGCCGATCTCTGGCTCTTCTACTTGTCGGCACCCTCACGCTTTCGTCCGGTATTTGTTCCCAAGTCGAAACGACTGCCCCCGCCCCTGTCGGTGCCCACGAACATACGAGATCCCAGATCGAAGCTATGGTTCGGCTGGGCCCCGCTGCGAATACTGCAGCTACGTCGCAAGATCAAGCGAGAGTCGCCGGAAAGCTTACGAGCACGTCGAAACTGTTCGCCGCGCTGAGAGCGGCTGGCACCCCTCCGCGCGTCGACACGGGCGGGTTGGTTCTCTCAACGTCGTTCTTGCGTTTCTACTCGTCCTGCTTGCGGTTCGTGTCTGGCCGTTCCCCGCCATCCGATTCCAGCACCCAGCTCTAAACAAGCTCCAAAGCAAGGCATCAGCGCCAGATCTGTAGACGGCGCATTCTTCCACAGTGAGGTATTGAGATGGATTCCGGAACGGTAATGGTATTGGTGTTAACTTTGGCGGCGGTAGTGCTTCTCGTCCTGGCAGAAAGGCACTGTCGACGCAACGACGCCAAGCGCAAGGCTGAGTCTACCGTCAAGACTGGGGCGGGCAATCCCTCAAGTGAGGCCGGTGCTGCCCAGACAGGGCCAAAAGTCTGACAATACTAAGGCTTGAAGCCTTCGACATCAGACGGGTGCCACAGATGGAATAGGACTGTTGCGAAGGAGGTTTTGTGGAGGCGAACCCGGCATTCTTTCGGGACCTTGCGTACGTCTTCCTCGCTGCCATCACCGGTGGAATGCTGGCTTGGAAGCTGCGGCAGCCCATCATCCTGGGCTACGTGTTGGCGGGTGTGCTTATTGGTCCATTCACGCCCGGCCCTACGGTTACTCACGTCCACACGCTCGAACTCTTTGCTGAGATCGGCGTCATCCTCCTCATGTTTTCGGTTGGGCTCGAGTTCTCGATCAAAGAGCTTCTGCGGGTCAAGTGGGTTGCGCTCGTTGGCGGCCCGGTGGGGATCTTGTTGTCAATGGGCGCAGGCCTGCTTAGCGGGCGCTTGCTGGGATGGACGGCCACCCAAGGAATCGTGGTCGGAAGTGTGATTTCAGTTGCCAGCACTATGGTTCTGACGCGGCTCCTGCTTGACCGCGGGGAGCTGAGCACGGAGCACGGTCGCGTGATGGTCGCCATCACGCTCGTAGAGGATCTGGCGGTCGTAGTTCTTATTGTCCTTCTGCCCAGTTTTGGAAGTCTGGATGCCAGTCGCTGGCTGCCCCTGGCCAAAGCGTTAGGCAAGGCTATCCTTATTCTTATTCCGGCCTTGCTGGTCGCAGCCAAGATAGTCCCTCCGATTCTTCGGGCAGCCGCCAGAACTAGAAATCCAGAGCTGTTCTTTGGCGTCGTCCTCGCGATTTGTTTAGGAACTGCGGCTCTAACCCAAGGAGTCGGGTTGTCTCCCGCGCTGGGGGCTTTTGTGGCTGGACTGATGATCAGTGCGTCGGCCTATGCACAGGAAGCCCTTGCGCACCTGTTCCCCCTCAGGGATTCGTTTGTTGCGTTGTTTTTCGTAACTATGGGTCTTTTGGTCGATCCCAAGGCTCTAGTCTCCAACTTACCATTGCTGGCTGCGATGATTGGGTTGGTTCTGGCGGTCAAGTTTGTGATCTGGACCATAGTGGTGCGCGTGTTCGGTTACTCGATTTGGACTGGGGTAGTCGTGGGAGTCGGGCTTACCCAAATAGGCGAGTTTTCATTCATTCTGGTGCAAGTCGCCAGGAACGCCGGACTAGTCGGAGCAGACGTCTACAACGCGACTTTGGCAGCTTCGCTGGTGACCATCTTGGTGAATGCCGCACTCGTCCGTCACGTTCCCAACTGGATCGGACGAGTGCGGCTGGCGCGACATGCGTCAGGGCGCGTCAGGGTTCCAATTCAGAAACTGGAGAAGCACGTTGTACTCTGCGGATTCGGTCGCGTTGGGAGCGAAGTGGGCACGGCGCTGGACACTTTTCACGTGCCATATGTCGTAATCGAAGTTGATCCGGATATTGTGGAGACCCTGAGAAGTCGAGGAATCTTGTGTTTGTTCGGTGACGCGACCCATGAACGAATTCTGCAGGAAGCGAATGCCGAGAGTGCATCTCTCATTATTCTGACATTGCCGGAGGGAAGTAAGAATCAGTTGGTCATCCGCAATCTTCGACGCCTGAATCCCAGTGTCGGCATTCTTACTCGTTCTCATTCACGGACCGATCATGAAGGGCTTTTGGAGGCGGGAGCGTCGGAGATCATTCAGCCGGAGCTTGAGGCGTCTGCCACCATGATCCGGCATGCACTTGACTACCTCAAGTTGCCCGCTGATCAGACTCCCGCCTATTTGAGGCGGTTCCGTGAGGCTGTGGGGGCCGCGCAGATAGTTCCCTCAGTCGCGCAGATGCCGTTACCTGATGTCTACGAATTCGACGTTGATGGCCCTCCGCTCGCAAATCAGTCTTTGCGGCAGGCTCGGATTCGGGAACGTTTTGGTGTCACCGTCGTGGCTGTTAGGAAGTACTGTGGGGAATTGGTGGTCAATCCCGCAGCGGATACCATGGTCAATGCTGGAGACAAGATTCGAGTGTTTGGCCTCCGCGACCAGATCGAAAACTTCATGCCATTGCGGAATCAGGAAAAGCCGTCACGCGAGAAGGAGCCTATGGGAACCACGGAGTGATTCACAGCACTCGGTTTGACGATTTCTGCCGCGAAACCCCGTCCAAAGTGCGAAATGTCTAAAAGGGGCTTAGCGAGCTAATCCGGGAAGAGTATGGCCTCAGGACAACGTTCTTGCTCATGGCCGCCCTCGTAGCTAGCAACCTCGAGGATGTCGTCTCGGAATTTATCGGGGTAGCCAGCAGCTTCCGCCTATTCGGGGTCCGTAAATTCATCAGTGTTCCGAGTGCGGCTGCATTGGTTTGGCTCTTGATCGTATTTGGTAAGCCGCCAGTCGTGAAAACTATCCCAGCGCCGTGCGGGTCCCTCCGATATTCAGCAGAAGCCCCTCAGCCGATTCAGGACCAATGCACGTTCCCCGTCTATGAAACTCATCGTTCTTGCGACAGCACACTCATCCACAGCCTCCTTAATATATGCGTTGACACTTTCTGGCAGGTACGTACTG
>Ga0209160_1003929_pt1 | contig 12019 bp, 15 predicted proteins | sample GraSoiAngelo_153_FD_186167 | JGI IMG/M metagenome (GOLD analysis project Ga0209160, IMG submission 186167) | Grasslands soil microbial communities from the Angelo Coastal Reserve, California, USA - 14_1009_12_40cm (SPAdes) (version 2) | ecosystem: Environmental > Terrestrial > Soil > Grasslands ...
TGGCGATGCGAAGGATCCAGGTCGTCGGTGAAGCGGCGGCGCGGAACTCGGGCAGCGCGCCCAGCACCTTGACGAATACGTCCTGCAACGCGTCCTTCGCTTCCGCGTCGTCCTTGAGCAGGTAGCGGCAGCGGCCGTACACGCCGGCCGCGTGCTTCTCGTACAGCTCGGCGAGGAGGCCCGCTGGAGTGGGCGCGCCGGGCGCGGCGATTTCGCCGGCCCGGCCGCCCACCACTACGCGGAGTCCTCGCACGTTCATGGCGCCGACTTCGAGGAGAACAAGGCGGCGCTGTACGCGCACTGCTTTTCGGCACCCGAGTCCGGTCCGCCCCAGGGAGCCAGCATGATCTTCAGGCTCGAGGAGAAGTACGTCACGATGAAGGGCGCGGGCCCCCAGCATTCCGAGAGCGAGATGTCGTACCCGCCGCCCAGGCCGGCGACATCTGCGCGGCCGCGGCCGTCGTTCTTCCAGCGGGAATGCACGGAGAAGCGGTCGCCCGTGGTCGTGTTGTGCATGGCGAAGTCCAGGTCGCCGCCGCCCGTGGTGTCGTTTGCGTACGTGTACACGATGTTGTTTCGCTGGGTGGGCTGCTTGTCGTCCCTCGCGCCCGTGAAGTTGACCTTGAGCTTCGCGGGACCGACGTTGGAATACTCCGTCACGTCCATGGAGCCGGTGACCTGCTTGTCCTGCGCGGGATCGCCGAAGATGGCAAGGTTCGCGGCCGCGTCGAAGTCGATCTTGAACTTGCCCGATCCGTGATGCCGCTGCGGCCCGGGTGTGGCGACGCCGCTCGCGAAGGTGATGAAGCTCGTTCCCGGCTTGACGGCGCCGGAGAGCGCCCAATCGAAGCTGACGCCGTCCGCGTCGCGCGAGACCACGAGCTTGTAATCGACGCGGCTGAGCGCGTCCGAGCCCGCCCAGGTGCAACTGTTCGCGTCGCAGTTGGTCGGGTCGTAATCCTCGACGACGTGGCGCAGCAGGTCGAGGAATGCGGCGGTGGGAACGTTGAAAACGAAGGCCACCGCCACCGTCAGGTCGTGGAACTGCGAGCGATCGCCGGCGGTGGAGTTCTGGGCGATCGTGCTCCCGGAAGGGCTGCTCGCCTGCTGCTGCACGGGTGGCGATCCCATGGAGATCGCTTCCTTGCTCGGCATGGCGTCGCGGGCCTGGTCCTTGAAGGCGCCGCCAGCGCAGGCGACGGTAGCGATGAGGGAGAGGGCAATTCGCTGGAGCATTTCCATCGTCTCCTTGGCGGGCGGACGCCGCCCTGTCCGTACCTCTGGACACAGCCCGCCCCATCGGATGGAAATGCGTCGTAAAACTGCCGTGTTCCCAACAGCTTGCATTGCGGCCGAGGCGGCGGGCGCCTGGACCGTGCAATGGTGCCGAGGTGGCCCCTTCCTGTGCTTTCTGCGCCATCCTCCGGGGTGAGGTTCCGGCCTCGTTCGTGCTGCGGGAGGCGAGTGTGGCGGCGTTCCTGGACGCGCGCCCGGTGTTCAAAGGACACGTCCTCGTGGTCCCGACGGCGCACGTGGAGGACTTCCACTCGCTTCCCGCGGCAGAAGTCGGACCGTTCTGGTCGGCAGTGCAGCGCGTCTCGCGCGCGGTAGAGAGTGGCCTGGAAGCGCAGGGGACGTTCATCGGCGTGAACACCAAGATCTCCCAGAGCGTGCCGCACCTGCACGCGCACGTGGTCCCCCGGCGGAAGGGCGACGGCTTGCGCGGCTTCTTCTGGCCGCGGACCACGTACGAGTCCGATGCGGAACGCGACGGATTCGCCGCCCGCATCGCGGCGGCCTTAGGTTGAAGGCATGCAGCGGATCCGTGGCCGCAAGGCAGACATCCTGGCGTGGACGAACCCCGACGAGATCGAGGGCGTCGCGCTCGAGCAGCTGAAGAACATCTCCTCGCTGCCGTGGGTCTTCCATCACGTCGCTGCCATGCCGGACGTCCACTACGGCAAGGGCGCGACGGTCGGTAGCGTGATCGCGATGAAGGGCGCGGTCAGCCCTGCCGCCGTCGGCGTCGACGTGGGCTGCGGTGTCGGCGCGGTGAAGACCAGCTTGACCGCCAAGGACCTGCCGGACGACCTGCGCGCATGGAGAAGCGCATTGGAGCGGGCCATTCCCGTCGGGTTCAACGAGCACCGGGATCCAATCGACCGCCCCCAGGACAAGCCGTTCTGGGAGGAGTTCCGTCTGCTGACGCCCGCGGTGAAGGATCTGATGGGCAAGGCGCGCAAGCAGCTCGGGACGCTCGGCGGGGGAAACCACTTCATCGAGCTCTGCCTCGATACCGAGGACCGGGTGTGGATGATGCTGCACTCCGGCAGCCGCAACATTGGCAAGTCGCTGGCGGAGATCCACATCCAGCGGGCGAAGAAGCTCGCGCACAACCAGGACCTGCCCGACCGGGACCTGGCGGTGTTCCTCGCCGGCACCAGGGAGATGGACGAGTACCGGCGCGACCTGTTCTGGGCGCAGCGCTATGCGATGAAGAACCGGGAAGCGATGCTCGATCTCTATGGATCGGTGCTCCGCCAGTTCCGTCCCGACGTGCGGTTCGCCGAGCCCGTCCTCTGCCATCACAACTACCTCGCCGAGGAGACGCACTTCGGCGAGGAGGTGCTGGTCACGCGCAAAGGGGCGATCCGCGCCGGCAAGGGCGACCTGGGCGTCATCCCCGGAAGCATGGGAACCCGCAGCTACGTGGTCCGCGGGCTGGGCAATCCGCAGAGCTTCGAGAGCGCATCGCACGGAGCGGGACGCCGCATGAGCCGCGGGGAGGCGAAGCGGCGCTTCTCGGTCAGGGATCTCATGGCGCAGACGAAGGGAGTCGAGTGCCGCAAGGACGGAGGCGTCCTCGACGAGATCCCCGCGGCGTACAAACCCATCGAGCAGGTGATGGAGAACCAGAAGGACCTGGTCGAGGTGGTCGCCGAGCTGCGTCAGGTGCTCTGCGTCAAAGGCTGAATAAAATCTGGTTGGACTTCCGACACGGCTGTCACAAGTCCCGTGCACAATTGTGTGACAGAGCGCACACGCAGCCGTGCAAGTCGCGGGAATCCCGCGGTTCGAAAAGGGTCTCTGAAACTGGCACCGCTCTTGCTCGTGTTAGGGAGCATGAGCCTTCTTCGCACCATGAGCCTGATCGTCGGCGCCGCGCTGATCGCGCTCGGCGGCAGCGCCGTCGCGTTCTTCCTCTAGGACGCCCGCGGCGAGAATCCGCCGGGAGCGCGCGTCCTGGACGAAAGCAACCACGCGCGGCCGTCTCCAGGAACCATCCAGCGAAACGGGTACCTCGTTGGTCCAACGATCAGCGGCGGCGGGGATGGTCCCGCCGCGCTGCAGCGCGCGGACTACTGCGGTATGCGCGAGCGCGCGGCCCGCATTCTCGCCCCGCTCCACCCTGCTGACCAGGCCATCCTCGACCACGGCCACCATGACTTCCGCGTCAGAGTGCCCGGACAGTCCGGTGACGGCGATCCGAACACCTGACGGAGTCGCGGTCAGCCGCAGGGTACCGTGAGGCTCGCGCCCCGCCGCCGCGACGGCGCGGACGATGGCCCGCTCGTCGGAACCGAGCACGTCGGCGCGGCCGTCCACCACCGCCTGGGGCGTATAGATGTGGCCGCTGTACTGGCCCTGGCGGTCGCTGAAGAGGGCGGCGGAGAACGGGTCCTTCCAGCCCAGGCTGTTCCAGTAGTCCACGTGCTCGGAGAGCACGATCAGCTGCACGCCGGGGACCGGCTGCTCGCGATGCAGTCGCGCCAGCACCGCGTCCGCAGGAGGGCAGCTCGAGCAGCCTTCCGAGGTGAACAGCTCGACCAGCACCGCAGCCGCAAGGATCGGGGTCATCCCGGTACTCTACGCGCGACTTTTACCGCCGGTTACGCCATACTGAACGCAGTGTCAGGGAGCTCTGGCAGATTGCGCGCATGAGCGAATCCAACCTGCTCGAGCTTCCATTCAGCGCGCCGCCTCCTCCCGAACTCGGGCGCATTCTCGTTTCCGACGCGTTCGAGCTCCTGCGCGGTCTCGCGCCCGAATCGGTCGACCTGGTGGTCACCGATCCACCCTACGAATCGCTGCAGATCCATCGCGCGCGAGGCACCACCACCCGACTGACCACGAACTGGTTCACCACTGTCCCCAACGAGCGCCTGCCGGAGCTTCTACGCGAGGTGTATCGCGTGCTGCGCCCCGACCGGCACTTCTATCTCTTCTGTGACGAGGTCACTGCCGACGTCATCAAGCAGCAGCAGAAGGTCGGCGCGGCGCGGCTACCCAACGGGGGACGCAAATGCTCCTGCGGGTTCGTGTACTGGAAGGAGATCGTCTGGGCGAAGACCACCCTGGACGGCGGGCGCATTCGCGGCGGCACCGGGTACCACTATCGGGCGGCCAGCGAACGGATCCTCTTCTTCGAGAAAGGCAAACGCGCCCTGAATGATCTCGGCATCCCGGACGTCCTGATGGCGCCCAGGGCCGGGGTACCGGGACCGGCGGTGAAGCCCGGCGCGGTGGTGCGAGCCCTGATTGCGCAGAGCACGTCGCCCGGCGAGCTGGTGTTGGATCCGTTCTGCGGCTCGGGTGTCGCCGGTGTGGAGGCGCGCGCCCTCGACCGCCGCTTCCTGCTCGGAGACATCGATCTCGCGTATCTGGATCCCTCTCTTGCCTCCCTCGCGCCGGCTGACGCCATCGTCGCGCGCGCGGCGGTGGTCATGGAAGAGCCTGCCGAGCCGCCCGAGTTGGAAACGCTCGCAGATGGAAGCGCGGCGGAGGACGAGCTGGATGCCGCGCGCGCCTGCGGCTGGCTGGACGCCGACGGCGCGACGGCGGTGCTGGATCAGTTCCTGGACATGCGCCCCATCGAGCGTGAAGCGGCGGTGCGGAGGTTCTTGCGCACCGAGCCGCCGCGGCCGAGGGAGCCAGACCGGCTGCGCGCCTGGCGCGCGTGGGCGCTGAGCGGAAGGCGGAGATCGTGACCGAATCGAACGTGCTGCAGCTCGTCCCTCCACCCCGGCAGCTGCCCGAGCTGATCGCCGCGCTGCGTTCGTGGGAGCCGGGCGGCATCGGCAGCTGGGTGCTCGCGGCGCGAGCCCAGCTTCCGGTGACGGTGGAGGAGTGCCGGCTGCTGGCGCAAAAGATCGAGACGGTGGAGCTGTCGTCGCTGGAGTTCGAGCGCGTGATCGCTCTCGTCGGCATCTCGCTCGGGCTCGATTACCGCCGCCGCCTGACCGTGGGGAAGACCATCTACGGCAAGGATCGCGAGGTGGACGTGCTGTTCCGTGATGCCCGCAACGGCAACCGGCTCGCGGTGGAGGCCAAATACCAGCGCGTCACCGGAACCGCCGACGAGAAACTGCCCTACGCGGTGCTGAACCTCGCTACGCTGCCGCTGCCTGGAGTGATCGTCTACGGCGGGGGCGGGTTCCACCAAGGAGCGCTCCACTGGCTGTGCGCGAATACCCGCGCCACGGACATCTGCCGGCTGGCAGATTGGCTGACGGTGTTCTTCGCACTCTGAAACCTATTTCCTGGACCGATCAGCGGGAATTTCGCCGCGAGCTGCGTCCCGATTCGTCTGCTCGGCGTCTTCGGGCGCGGGCGGCATCGTCGAGCGTCGCCAGCGTGGCTTCGCCAAGGGTGCGCAACGCGGCACGCTCGAGGAAGAACCCGACAGGAGCGCCGAGCAAGGGCCAGAACCGGGCGGCGCGCGGCAGCCATCCCAGGCCGAGGCGGCGCAGGATGGCCTTGACCAGTTCGGGGTTGAGCCGGCCGATGATCCGACCCGGAAGTGAGCCGCGCAGCACCCGGTCTATGGCGGTTGCGCCCGCGCTCATTCCGATGCTCTTCGCCGCGTCGGCGAATCCAGCGCCAGCCCAGAGCGCGTAAAGCTTGAGCCGGCCCTGATCTCCCTCGGTGTCCAGGCCGTACAGCTCGAGCAAGGCGAAGATCAGCTCCGCTTCGAGGAATAGTGAGGCCGCGATGCCCGCCGGAAGCCCCAAGGGCAGCGCCACGAGCGAAAGCGTTCCGGTAGCGGCGCCGGCGAAGCCGGCGCGCAAGGCCATCTCACCCGCGAGCGTACGTCCCAGCGCAACCTCGTCCTGCCCCGGATGCTCGAGCCGGAGCGCTGCGACGCGAAAGCGCGCTCGCTGACGTGCCTTTTCCACGATGGCGTCGAGCCGTTCCATGGTCACCCACCAGGGATTGTATCGCCGGGCAGGGTCGCCCGGAGCAACTTGTCCCGGGACGGGACGCAGCGCGTCGATCCTGAAAGGCGGATCGTCGCTTGACCGATTAGTGCCCGCCTGGGTCGCGTTCCCCGGCCCGGATCGCGACCGGGAGCACGTTCTCACGCGGTGGGATCGGGCAGTTGTAGAGCGGCGAGAAGGCGCAGGTCGGATTGTAGGCGCGGTTGAAGTCGAGCGCGTAGCGATCGCCGCCCAGCGGTTCGGCGTCCACGTACCTGCCCAAGGCGTAGCTCTCATGGCCGGTCGTCGCGTCGCGGAAGAAAACCGAGACCGCCGATTCGCCGGTGCCGGGCTCCAGGAGCCGCAACGCCGTCAGCCGCAAGAGACGCCCCTGGAAGGAGAACTCGAGCTTTCCCAGGCGCAGTGCGCGGCGCTTGTTGCCGCGGGTCGAAAGCACGATCTCCTCGCGGGGATTCTCCTCTCGGATCAGCCTCGCCTCGACGCGCGAGGCGGGATCGGGATCGAACCAGACCGGAAACGGACCGGTCTCCAGCCGCGGGCTCTTCGGGTCCAGCACGACGACGGCAGGAAAGTTCTGGTGCGAGAGGCGCAGCGTGTAGCGGCCAAGCTCCACCTTCGCGCCCGGCGCCAGACGCTCCTTGGACCCGCCGCGCTCAAGCTCGAAGCCATCGCGGAGCGGGCGCACGACTGCCGCACGCCCCACCACTCCTTCGAGTTGCACGTCGGCATCCGGGGCGCTGCCGAACGTCAGCGGACGGTCGCCGGCGAAGTCGTGCCGGGCGACGGCCGCCAGGGGACTCGTGTGCGGGTCGCGGAACGACGCCACCGTGCGCTGTCTTTCCTTCAACAGCGCATCCACGTCCAAGGGGATCTCTCCTCCCGCAGCGGAGAACGCCACCAGGAGCATGGCGTAGCGCGCGGCGCCGCGGAGATCCACTCTTTGCGCGGGCACGAGGCTCCTCGAAGGACGCGCGCTCAACGCTCGCGCCTGCGGTCGCGGATCCGCTCCCGGATCCGGTGCTCCTGTTCGGGACTGCGCATCTCGCGGCGGATGCGGCCGGGCTGCTCCCCCTCCCTGGTCCGGCGCGAGCGCACCCACTCCATGAAGCGATGGCCCTTTTCGCTCTCCGCGTCGAACGGCCGCGGCGGCTCCGCTTCCCGGCGGAAGCGAAGCTCCGTACCGGCTTGCAGCGTCGACGACTACCAGGATCGCGCCGGCCTGGATGGGCGCGCCGTCCGCCGTCACCGTCCCCTCCACGAGCGTCGCCGTCATCGCCTCGCGGGCCGGGGCGGAGATCAATGCAGATAAAAGACACCAGGTCATCCGGCGATCCTCCGATCGAGCTGACACGGATCGTGCCGGATCGGTGAAAGCGCTGCCAGCGCGGCGATGTGCGCCGGGGTGGTGCCGCAGCACCCGCCCAGGATCGAGGCGCCTCGGCCGAGCCAGCCTGCGGCGCGGGCGGCGTAGTCTTCCGGTGAAAGCACGGGCGTCACCGGCCATCCGGAGTGCGGATCCACTTCGCCCATGTGCGCGTACGCCCCGAACGGAAGCCCGCTGGCGGCGGCGGCGCCCAGTCCGGCGTCGACTCCGGCCGGGGGTACGCAGTTGATCAGCGCCGCCCGGGCCCCCGCAGACCGGGCGTCGCGGAAGAAGGCGCGGAGATCGTCTCCACTGCGCATCGAGCCGTCGGACATCGCCAGCGCGGCGACCCACACCGGCAGTCCGCTCGCGGCGGCGGCGCGGACCGCGGCAAGCCCTTCGTCGGCGGCCACGACGGTCTCGACCAGCAGCAGATCGCAGCCCGCCTGCGCGAGGGCGCGCGCCAGCTCGCGGTGCTCGGCTTCGGCGATCCGCGGCGGCGGGCGCAGATCAGGGCGGTAGCAATCCTCGACGGGCGCGATCGACCCGGCGACCTTGGCGCCGCTCTCGCGCGCAATGCGCACCGCGATCTCCGTCAGCTCCCGCCATCGCCCGCCCGCCTTGCGCGGATTGGTCCGGAACGTGTTGGCGGTGATCACCTGCGCGCCGGCCTGGACATAGGCCGCATGCACGGCGCGAAGCGCAGCGATTCCTTGTTCCGAGAGCAGCGCCGCGGCCGAGAAGAGCGTGCCGCGGGTATCGACACCCCGCCGGCCGAGCTCGGTTCCCGTGGCGCCGTCGAGCACGATCATCGCTGGCCAACTCCGGGTCCATCTGATACGCCGCTGCTCATGCCCATGCTCAACGTAGGCGACATGGCGCCCGATTTCACGCTTACCTCGAACGAGGGCAAGACGGTGAAACTGAGCGACCTGCGCGGCAAGAACGTCGTCCTCTGGTTCTACCCGAAGGCGGATACCCCTGGTTGAACGATGCAAGGCTGCGGGCTCCGGGACCGAGCCCGTGATCTGCAGGCGAAGAACGCAGCCATCCTCGGGGTGAGCTTCGATACCGTGGAGGAGAACAAGCACTTCGCGGAGAAATTCAAGTTTCCCTATCCGCTGCTCTCCGATCCGACGCGGGCAATGGGCGTGCAGTACGGCGCCGCGGAGGCGGGGCAGAAAGGAAACGCGAAGCGCGTGGCGTACGTCATCGGACCGGAGGGAAAGGTGAGGAACGTCTTCGCCAAGGCGAATACCGCGACCTTCGCGGCCGACGTGCTCGCACTGCTCTGACTCTAACTGTACAGTCTAAAAGCCAATAGTCGCTAAACCGCCTTCGGCGGCCGCGACCAGCCGCCTTCGGCGGAGCGGCCAACCGGACGGGCAGGCCTGGGCAGCTGGCGATGAGCAGGTTTCCAAGCGGATGGCGCGGGCGCAGCTCATCGACTCTATTCGCGAGGCGGCGCACCTCCTCGGCGGAACACGGCGCGACTACGATCCACTGCTGGAGATGGCCGTCGGAGTCCGCTTCGTGCTCCTCGGAGAGGCGACGCACGGCAGCCATGAGCTGTACCGCGAGCGGGCGCGAATCACGCAACGGCTCATCAGCGAGCAGGGATTCAACGGGGTGGTCGTCGAGGCCGACTGGCCGGATGCCGACCGGGCGAACCGCTGGGCGCAAGGGCGCTCGGACGATGAGAGCGCGCAGGCGGCTCTGAGCGGGTTCCGCCGCTTCCCCACCTGGATGTGGCGCAACACCGTCGTCTTGAATTTCCTCTCCTGGTTGCGCGCGCACAACGAAGGGGCGCGGCGGGCTCCAACCGTGTTCCACGGAATGGACCTCTACAGCCTCTACGCGTCGATGGACGCCGTGGTGAAGTACCTCGAGCGCCACGACCCTGCGGCCGCGGAGCGCGCCCGGGAGCGGTACGCCTGCTTCGAGATGCCGGGGACCGGAGACGGCGGCGAGGGCTACGGCCAGGCGACGCGCTTCGGCGCCATGGAGCCCTGCGAGGAGCAGGCGCTGAAACAGCTCGTCGAGCTTCAGCGGCGCAGCGCCGGTACGCTGGAGCCCGACCTGTTCTCGGCGGAGCAGAACGCGAGGCTCGCGCGCAATGCCGAGGTGTACTACCGCGCGATGTTCGGTTCCCGGATCTCCACCTGGAACCTGCGCGACCGGCACATGGCGGAGACGCTGGAGGCGGTCGCGGCCTTCCTGCAGCGCCGCGACGGGTTCGCCCGCGTCGCCGTCTGGGCGCACAACTCGCACCTCGGCGATGCGCGGGCCACCGAGCTCGGCGAGGAAGGCGAGCTGAACGTGGGGCAGCTCGTGCGCGAGCGCCATGGCTCCGAGGCGCTGCTGGTGGGTTTTACGACTTACGAGGGAACCGTCACCGCCGCCCACGACTGGGGCGGCCCTGCCGAGCGGATGAACGTGCGCCCTGCGCTCGCGGGCAGCGTGGAAGAGCTGTTCCACGACGTGTCGCTGCCCCGCTTCCTCCTTCCCCTGCACAACGCCGGCGAGGCGCTCGGCGAGCTGCGGGAACCGATGCTCGAGCGCGCCATCGGCGTCGTCTACCGGCCGAGGACGGAGCGCTATTCGCATTACTTCGAGGCGCGTCTGGCGGCGCAGTTCGACGCCGTGGTGCACGTCGATCGCACCCGCGCCGTCGAGCCGCTCGAGCGTTCGCAGGCGTGGACAGCGGAGCCGCCCGAGACTTACCCCACCGCGCTGTAACCCGTAGACTGCTGCCGTGTACGACGTCGTGGTCGTGGGAAAGGCGAACATCGACTACCTCGTTCGCGGCCCCCGGCTGCCCGCGCCGGGACAGTCGTTGAGCGGCGATGCCTTCCAGGAAGCGGCGGGCGGCAAAGGAGCGAACCAGGCGGTGGGCGCCGCGCGACTCGGCGCCCGCGTCGCGATGGTCGCGCGCATCGGCCAGGACCCGCGCGGCGACGCGGTGCTGGCGAAGCTGCGCGACGAAGGCGTGGAGACGCGGTTCATCACGCGCGACCCGGAAGCTCCGACGGGGGTGGCGCTCTGCCAGGTCGGCGCATCGGGCGAGAAGCAGATCCTCTCGGCTAGCGGCGCGAACGCGAGGCTCACGGCCTCGTGCGTGCGCCAGGCCGCGGCGGCGTTCACCTCGGCGAAAGTGGTGCTCTGTCAGCTCGGGGTTCCGCTGGACGCAGTCTGGGAGGCCATCCGCCTGGCGAAGAGCGTACGGGCGATGGTGATGCTCGATCCCGGTCCTCCGGCCCCGGTCCCGGACGACTTGATCGCCCGGATCGACGTGATCCGGCCGAACGCGTCCGAGGCACGGATGCTGACCGGGATCGCCGTCAGCGACCGGGCCAGCGCGCGCGAGGCGGCTCTCGATCTGCTGCGGCGCGGCGCGAAAGCCGCCGCGGTGCAGGCGGGCGAGGACGGCGACGTGCTGCTCTCGGGCGGACGCGAGGTGTGGCTACCCCGCCTCGAGGTAAAGAGGGTCGACGCGACCGGCGCGGGAGACGCGTTCGCGAGCGGACTGGCCGTCTGCCTTGCCGAGGGCAAGCCGCTCGAGGAGGCGGGCCGCTTCGCCAGCGCGGCTGCCGCTCTCTCCACGACGGTGCTCGGCGCGCAAGCTTCCCTCCCCCGCCGCCCCGCGGTGCTCGAGCTGCTCTCGCGAGCGCAAAAGTCTTGATCTGGCGATTCAGTCCTTGAGGAGCTTCGCCGTGAGCACGAGGGCGGCGGCGCCGACCGGGACGAGCGCGAGGATCTTCACCAGCTTCGCAATCCGGTGCTCCAGCACGTTCACCCGGTCCGCCAGCAGCAGCATCATCCAGTGCCTCGCGCGGGTCTCGCGCGTCGAATAGGCCACGCGCCGCAACATGCCGGAGAGGCCGTGCAGGGGCTGCGCCGTCCCAAAGACCGGCGTCATGGAGCGGAGCTCCTTGCGATGGGTCAGCCCCCGGCGGGGACGCATGTGCTCGATCTGCTCCGGCGCGGTCGGCGTAAGGGGGCGGGCCTGGTGCTCCATCGGAATGCCGGGGCGCTCGTCTGGCGCCAGGTCCGCTCCGGCCACCGGCCGGTCGAGGTGCTCGTGCATCTGCCGCTGCCTGTCGGTCATGGGATCCTCCTCGGTCATGCGGCGGGCGTGAGCACGCACTTCACGCAGCCGTCCTTCTTGTCCGAGAACACCGAGTACGCCTTGGGAGCTTTCTCCAGCGGGAACCGGTGCGTGATGATCGCTTTCGCGTCGATGCGTCCCTCGCGGATGTGCTTCAGCAGATGGGGCATGTAGCGGCGCACGTTGCACTGGTTCATCCGCAGCGTGAGGCCCTTGTTCATCGCGGTCCCGATGTCCACCAGGTTCCAGGGCGGCCCGTACACGCCGATGATCGACACGTTGCCGCCCTTGCGCACCGTCTGGATCGCCCAGTTGATCGCCACCGGAACG
>Ga0209160_1003930_pt1 | contig 12015 bp, 9 predicted proteins | sample GraSoiAngelo_153_FD_186167 | JGI IMG/M metagenome (GOLD analysis project Ga0209160, IMG submission 186167) | Grasslands soil microbial communities from the Angelo Coastal Reserve, California, USA - 14_1009_12_40cm (SPAdes) (version 2) | ecosystem: Environmental > Terrestrial > Soil > Grasslands ...
CGCCGCATAGAACGTCGACCATGAGCGCCAAACCGTAACCCTTGTGTCCAGAAAACTCCTCACCCTCCCCGCCCAAGGGAAGAAGCCCTCCTCCCAACCTCTTCGCCATAGCAGCCAACACTCTCGCAGGATCGGTCGTCCCCTTTCCAGTCTCGTCTACAGCCCAGCCAAGGGGCATCTTCTTTCCTGCACGATCTAGCACCTCAAGTTTGCCACGCGGGACGACCGAAGTTGCCATGTCCAATACGAACGGTTTCTCTTTCATAGCCGGGGCAACGAGACTGATCGGATTGGTGCCGAGGACAGCTGTACGTCCGAATGTCGGGACAACTAGTGGGGCGGCGTTGGTCATGCACATCCCGATTAGATCGTGTTCAAGGGCCATCATGGCATAGTATCCGGCGATTCCGAAATGGTTCGAATTCCTGACAGTTACAATTCCGACCGCTGTCTCTCGAGCCTTGCGGATCGCCAATTCCATACCCTTCCGACCCGCAACCTGACCTAAGCTCTGACCAGCATCTATGACAGCAGTGGCTTTGGTCTCTTGGATCGTCCTGCCATTGTACACGGGGTGAATGTACCCGTCACGAAGACCAGTCACGTATCTTGGGAGCCTTGCGACTCCATGAGATTCAATCCCTCGTAAATCTGCGATCACAAGAACCTCGGTCGTAACGCGGGCGTCTTCCTTTGATACTCCATGCTTGATGAAGATCTGCTCGCAAAAATGCTGTAGGTCTTTCTCAGGGATTCTTACCTGTTGGCTTTCAGGCGGGACAGTCATCAACTGTCAACAAGCAGAGCGGAACGACAGGGTGTTAATCATCTTATTGCTCAAACTCGTTACTAACTATCAAATTTCGGGCTGGCTACCCATAATTCCTCTGGGAAAAGTAATCGTATCCAGTTCAGATGCGATAAAAGTGCACGATTCGCTAATACGTCCACAACACCAGAGTCACAGAAGACCAGAGGCAAAGTCCCTGCCTATTCTGCCAGTGAGATTAGATCCACGTCGGAAGTAGTCCTCAAAGAGCTCATTGACTAGCTTACGCGTAATTCCAAACCCTTTCGGTATGATCAAGATGCGAAACTCATGTTCGATTATGACTTTTCGCCTTTCAGCTTCTTTGGAAGGGACAGCCGATCTCGTAAGGTCGAGAACTTCTATCCGGAGCCCATCATCTGCCAATCTAGCAAACAGTCCTACACTCGATTAATGAAAAATCTTGCATATCGGGAGCCACCTCGATAGCGCCTTCGTTCAGAACACAAACACACATACACTATTATCAGTTCATACCGGTACGTTCAATGCGAGAGTAGCATTACTGCAATAGCTTCGAAGGTCTAGTTAACCGCGAGCAGTATGAGTGCCTCGCATGCCCCCAGCGGGACAACTACCGTTCAGGACGCAAACCAAAACGACACTCTGGACGACATTGTCAGGGTGCCAACAGGCATTAGAGGCTTCGATCATCTTATTGAAGGAGGTTTTCCAAGGGGAGACCTCATTCTAGTTTCAGGAAACCCCGGCTCGGGCAAGACGATTTTTTCCACCGAATTTCTCTGGAACGGACTCTCGGAATTTAATGAGCCAGGGATCTACGTTTCTTTCGCGGAAAACCGGCAGACCCTCCTGAGAAACCTAAGGAGATTGAGTTCGCTGAAGATGGACTTTCAACAATACGAGCGAAAGGGCATGTTCAAGTTCTTGGATTTCGCTTCAATGACTGAAAAGGGCATTGAAGACGTTCTCGGTATCATACTGGAAGAAGTGCACAGACTTCGTGCAAAACGACTTGTGATAGACTCTTTCTCCGCAATAGCACAAGCGTTTCTTCACCAGAACGATGCCAGGATAATAATGCATACAGTTCTTGGCAAGATGCCCCGTTCAAGCGAGGTTACGACGCTCATGATCTCGGAACAGCGACTCGGGAGCGAATTCTCGGGCTCAGGAATGGAGGAATTCGTGGCTGACGGAGTTGTTCTGTTCACTCAATCGACCAAGAGGGACTATCTAGCGAGGAGCTTGAAGATTCCAAAGCTGAGAGGCACGAACGCTGTCCGAGCAGAGCTTCCATACGAGATAGATGATAGTGGAATCCGAGTCTACCCACCCCTCGGAACATTACCAGCCAAGAAGACCATCACTGAAAAGATCAGCACTGGCATCGAAGGCCTTGACAAAATGCTGAATGGCGGTCTTTACCCGGGCTCCATTATGCTGATAGCTGGAGCGCCAGGAACAGGCAAGACGACAGCGGCGTTGCAATTCATCGCGCAGGGAGCATTGAAAGGTCAGAAGTGCTTGTACATTACCTTCGAAGACCCGGCAGATCAGTTGGTAAGACTGGCGAATAGTTTCGGTTGGAATTTCGGCGATCCTGGCAAGATGAACAATGTCGCTTTCTATGAGTCAGATCTTGAACCGGGTCGAACTCACATCCCTTTCTTTGAAGCGGCCGACATGGTCGAAAAAGTCAAGCCAAAACGATTGGTGCTAGATAGCGCATCAATGCTTCAGAAGGTGGGGTCCCGAGATGATAATTTTAGATTCATCAGGTCTCTTCGGTCCCGCATCAAAGCCGATGGGATAGCCGCCGTGTTCACGGATGCCGCACAGTCATTCACGTCCACAACTGGCTCAGACATTTCGACCTTGGTTGATGTGATCGTTTCACTCCGGCATATCGAGCTTGAGAGCAGCCTAGCGCGATCGATTGTAGTCTTCAAGGCGTCAGGAACTTCGAATGATGCGGGCATACGACAATTCGACATTGGGCCGAGTGGAATTGTCGTTAAAGAGAAGTTTTCTGGCGCAGAGCAAATACTCAGCGGTTCCGCCAGACGGACATCTTCTGCAGCCTGGACCAGCGCGTTTTCGGGCAAGAAAAAATGATCAGTCAGACCATATTGATGAGGCGCGTGGGTATCATAAGTGTGCCAACCCTGCTACTAGCGATTACGATAGCTTGGTTCGAAAATCTGGACGGAATATTTAACCCTCCATTTTTCATTGCGGCACTAAACGTTTCACTTGTAACTGCTGTATCAGTAATTGTCGCATATCTGTCGGCGAAGAGCTACTTAGAAAGTGGTTTGTCAGCGGTAGTGTTGCTCGGAACGGGTGTTCTTACCTACGGAGTGGGCCTTTTTCTTACGGGAATCGCGTTTACCACCAATCTGACTATCGGGGTCTCAATTGCGGTGGTCTCGTGTATACTTGCCGGAGCTCTTCAACTTGCAGGTTCATCAATGACCTGGAAGGGAATCGAACGGTACAAAGGCAGACGACAGCTACGATTGGCTGCGAGCTATGGGGGAGCGATCCTTATCTTAAGTCTATTTTTGTTCATGTTCGAGACTGGAATCCTGGCAGCACCATTTTCCATCGGAGACGTTTTGTTTCAAGCGGTGTTTGGTGTAGCCATTATTCTTTTTGCGACATCTGCTCTGATGATTCGAGCGGCCTATTCTCGAACGAAGTCGCCTGTGTTGTTCTGGTATTCTCTCGCGTTGGCCTTGATTGCTGTGGGCATTTTTGGATTTGATGTTGCTAATGATGTTGGTGACATGACCTCCTGGGCGGGCGCATTAGCGAACTACATGGGATGCCTGCTATTTCTCCAATCCATCAGGACCAGCCGGAGTTTACCGTTACCCAACACTTGAGGGAATTGCGAGATGGCAAAGATCGAGTTCAAGCTATCAGCCCCCTGGGATCTAGAGAGTTTCTTGCGGAGTTCCTGAACTCGACGAGATGATGGAAGGAGGCTTTCCAAGAGGAGGCTTCATTCTTGTCGTAGGCAATTGCAGGAGCTGGAAAGAGCGCTTTGCTTCGCGGTTCCTGTATGACGGGCTGACAAGGCTCGACGGTCTAACCGTCTACGTCTGATCTGGCGAAACCTGACGCCCTTGCTTTTCAACATGAGGAGGTTTGGATTGAGCCTCGAAGACTTGTACTCGACACTATTATTTCTCGAAAAGACAGTCTAACAAAGGCCGTTGACTCCCCAGCGGTGCCCTTAGAGGTGAGAGCTTGTCGCCCTCAAGTTCACTGTCTGGCGGGCTGATTGATTAGCAACCAGTACATACCTGCAGTTGAGACTGCCTGTACGAAATCTTCGAGGCCGAAGGGCTTCACGATGTAGCTATTGGCGCCGAGTTCGTAGCACTTCTTGAGATCAACGCTCTCGCGAGAGGAGGTCAAAATTACGACAGGGATATCTTTAGTTCTGTCATCCATCTTAATCCTCTTCAGGACCTCTGTGCCATCGATCTTGGGAAGTTTAAGGTCCAAGAGGATAACCTTCGGAAAACGGTTGAGCTCAACTCCGTGCTTGTCTTTTTGAAAGATGTAATCTAGTGCTTCTTTACCGTCCCTCGCAACGTGGACTTTGTTAGCTATGTTGATCTTCTTCAAAGCCCGCAGGGATAGCTCCAAATCGTTGTCGTTGTCCTCTACTAGGAGAAGTTCTACGTCCTGGAATTTGCTCATTGAGCCTCACTCGAAACGGGTAGTTCCACGTAGAAGGTTGCACCTTCACCCTCTTTCGCTTCTGCCCAGACTTTTCCTCCGTGCCTAGTGACTATTCTGTTCACGATTGCAAGTCCGACACCACTGCCTTCGAATTCGTCGGCGGAGTGGAGTCGTTCGAATACTCTGAACAGCTTATGGGCGAATTCCATGTTAAACCCAACTCCGTTGTCTTTGATCGAGTACACCACATTATTCTTGTCAAGCGTACTGCTTACTTCGATCTTAGCCTTGTCCCTGTTTCCAGTAAATTTCATTGCATTAGACAGGATGTTCTGCCAGACTTGTCGGAATAGCGTGGGATCGACCCGCGCGTCGTGAATCGTGTGCATCACGAATTCAATATTCCGTCCGGGGAAACTCGGCTTCAGGAGTCTGAAGACATCCTTAATCATGTCACTCATTTCGACCATTTGTGTCGAAATCTCGGAACGCCCCAAGCGGGAGAGGGTGAGAAGATCGTCAATGAGCTTCCCCATTTGTCCCGTATTGTGTCGAATTATCCCGAGAAGCCGCTTTGCCTCGGCGTCAAGCTTGCTTGAATGTTCGTCGACGAGAATTTTCGAGAAACTATCAATTGCGCGGAGAGGTGCTCGAAGGTCGTGTGAAACTGAATAAGTGAATGATTCTAGTTCGCGATTTGATGATTCTAGCTCAACTGACGCTTGCTTGCGAACTGTGACATCTCTTGCTGCGGCGAAGACGCCTAGAACGTTGTCCTTGTCGTCCCTGTAGACTGAGGCGTTGTAGAGTACATCTGTCAGTTTGCCGGTGGTCGACCTTATTGTTAAGGGGTAGTCCTTGACGAATCCGATCTTGAACACTTGCTGGTATCCTTCCCGAGCTTTTTCGGGCTCGGTAAAGTTGTTCGAAAAGTCTGTTCCTATCAACCGATCTCTCATTACGCCGGTGACTCTCACCGTGGCTTCGTTGACATCTGTGATCTTCCCATCTGGGCTAATTGTAACCAGAGGATCAAGACTTGACTCGATCAAGCTACGCGCATATTGTGAGGCCTTCTTGGTCTCGGTCACGTCACGTGCCGCGGCAAATACCCCTCTCACCTTACCCGCGGCATCGCGGTAGACCGTAGCATTGTAAAAAACGTCAGTTACTCGACCAGAGGAGTGACGAATAGCGAGCGGATAGTCCTTGACGTATCCTTCCTTGAACACCTTCCGATAACCTTCTCTTGCTTTTCTTGGTTCGGTAAAGTAGTTCGAGAAGTCGGTCCCATTCAACCATTCCCGGGAAACGCCCGTGATCAACTCTGTCGCATGATTTACGTCCGTGATTTTACCTTCCGGACTGATTGTGACTAGAGGATCAAGACTCGCTTCGATCAAGCTACGGGCATATGCTGATGTTGCGTGGAGCAGATCCTCTGCCTTTTTTCTTTCGGTAGTATCCCTGGCGGCAGCGAATACGCCCAAGACTTTCCCGTCGGCATCTCTATACACGCTAGCGTTGTAGAGGACGTGGGTTATCGCCCCTGAGACATGTAAAATTGCGAGTGGATAGTCTCTCACGGATCCTTCTTTGAACACCTGTTCATATCCCAACCTTGCCTCCTCCGGGTCGATGAAATAGCTGGAGAAGTCGCTGCCGATTAGTTTCTCCCGTAAAACACCTGTCACCTGTACGGTTGCCTCGTTTACATCTGTAATCTTCCCATCAGGACTGATCGTGACCAGAGGGTCAAGACTCGCCTCTATCAAACTCCGCGCATACTGCGAAGCCTGCTTCTGACCCGAAATATCTCTGATGATCTTGGAAATACCAATGATTTCTCCGACGTCGTCCTTGATTGGGGAAATACTGAGAGAAACATCGAAGATCGTCCCATCTTGCCTCTTTCTCTTGGTCTCATTATGCTCGATACGATGACCAAGCTTTATTCTCGAGATTATCTCGGGCAGCTCATCGGGCCGGTCGGTCGGATATATCATTCGGACCGATTTGCCTGTTACGTCCTTCGCGCGGAAACCAAACATCTTCTCGGCACCGGCATTCCAACTAGTGACAATGCCATCGAGAGTCAAACCCAAGATAGCGTCTTCCGAGTACTCAACAATTGCTGCCAGGCGCAGTCGGTCCTCATCTAACTTTCTCCTGACACTAACGTCTCTTGCAACGGTCGATGCTCCAATGATCCTTCCTGTCTTGTCCCTGATTGGAGAGATTGCGAGAGAAACATGAAGTGATTTACCTTCTTTAGTGATCCTCACTGTCTCGAAGTGATCGATAGATTCTCCCCGTCTTATTTTTTCAAAGAAATCGGTTACCTCATCGTGGCGCCCACGGGGTACGAGCATGCTTATCGGCTTGCCGAGCGCTTCCCTAGCAGAATAACCGTAGGTCTTCTCGGCTCCATAGTTCCAGCTTATGATCGTGCCTTTGAGGTCCTTTCCGATAATTGCGTCTTGAGACGATTGAACGATGGCCGCGAGGATATTCCTGTCTTGCCCTACTTCCTTTTCTTCAGTGATTACGGGAACGGTTTCCCTTTCGGGTCTTGATTCAACGGCCATTCTACGTGCCTCCTACGGAGCTCTTGTGAGCCTCCGATGCTGAGTAGTAGAATGGTCGGCTCGGTGCGCCTCCTAGCAATTGTTCTAAGCCGATGAAACGTTCTTTCACGATCATTCCTGTCGAGGAAATGTCAAATTCTCGAATGTCACGATCGTGAGACTGGCCTCTTGCTTTGAATATGACAAGCGACCTTTTCAGTCTACTTTCAATCTCGACGTTCCTCAGTGATACAACGTTATCGATTAATGTGGACGAGTCTCCCTCGCGGCCCTGTTCGTAGGGTGATGAGGAGACGAGAAGGAGCGTGGTTCCAATCTTCTTACAGTATGAGATGAATGCTGTGACAAATTCTAGATATTCTAGCGGGGGGAAGAATTTCTCGATGAAGCTAATACTGTCAAGGACAATTCTCTGGGGTTTGATTCTTTCGATTAGATCCGTTATTCTCATGAAAAGCTCGTCGATTGCGAGCTGATCGGCCGTTAGAGACTCTATCCTCCCAGGCCCGTCGGTCCATAGGCTGGTGGTCCATCCGTACATCGTGATCTGTCGTAGAAGTTGTTTCTTAGGTTCCTCAAGTGTAATGTACAATCCTTTCTCACCTCTGTTCGCGCCTTCGTTGATGAAGTGGAGCGCGAGAGTTGTTTTTCCTGTGCCAGCGTATCCAGTCACTAGAGTCGATGAGCCTCTATACACTCCACCGGATAACATTCGGTCAAGCCCATCGATACCAACCTTGATTCTGTCTTTGAACGCCTCGCCAGAAATGTCTAAACTTGGAGGCCCGTAGAGCGCTATTCCTCTGTCGCCGATCGCATAGCCTAGTTGTGACTGGTTGACCCTTGTGCCTCTTAGCTTTACTATCTGTGCTCGTCTCCTCAGCCTTCCACGCTCATTCGAATAGGTGAGGGCAACTACCCCGTCAGCCACAAATTCCTCCATGTTCTTTCCGAAGTTTTCCCCAAACGGGCTCTCTGAGAGGACAAGTGTTGTTACCCCATGCTGCTGAGGCAATTTTCCCAAGATTGTGTGGAGGGCGGCTCGAGCCTCGATCTTGCTTGCGAACGCTTGGGCTAGCGCGGAAAATGAGTCTATGACCAGTCGCCTTGCCTTGAGAGTCAAGATTTCGCCAAGAACTGCCAACAAGACCTCTTCCACTGCGCCTTCTTTGACCTCTAGCATTTCCATAAAACTGAACTTTCCGCTTCGCTGATATCGATCGAAGTCCATTCCCATCCGAGCCATGTTCCTCTTGAATGCAGCTTCGTTCTCTGAGAAGGAAACATAGATTCCTGCCTCTCCGTTCTCGAGGCCGTGATACAGGAATTCAGCTGAGAAAATCGTCTTTCCAGTTCCTGGGTTTCCAATGACGAGTATTGTGTCCCCTCGAAGGAAGCCCCCCTCTATGAGATCGTCAAACTTCTCGATGCCCGTTGGCGCTCGATCTTCTCTATTCAATGACTTGCTCAATTAACGTCGCCTCTCTTCTTCTGACTCTTGCGTAGAGCTCGTAACTCGACGAGATGAACTACGTCTAAGAGACCCTTACCGTTCAATTGTTCAGATGAAATCCCCGCCTTTTGGGCGAAGATCTTGATCGTAATCCTCTCGAAGATACGAGTTCCAGAGCCAATTAGACTCTGAAGAACCTGCAAAAACTCGTCAATCCTCTCTGCTACTTCATCTCTGGGAATAGATTTTTCCTTAGCGAAAAAATATAACGACTCCTTCACGCCAATTCCAAAAGTGTCCAGCCCTGCCTCGATCGACTCCGACAGGAGCTTGGTGACATTACTTCCCATAGCCATTCCTTTAGACTTATTCTAGAGCACACCTCTTTCCGAACCTAGGCCGATGATTTGCACCTTCTGTAACTTTTGGAAAGAGAAAGAAGAGGCACTAATAGTAATGAGTGTGTGTGTGTCTATTTTCTTTCGAGATAGGGCCCACTCGGACTGAAAAAGGTAAGATCTTCCGCAGGTAACAAAATCTTCTTCATAACAGCAGTACAACCCCCAGTCCAAAGCGCCCTCGATTTGTGAAATATGTCAGATGATAGTGAACTGGCCGCGTTCTCAGGACAACCTTCCGCATTGGGACATTACATTTTCTTCTATGACAACGATGTCTACAAATTCAACGTTCTATTCGACTTTCTCCGCGCAGGTCTAAGACGAAGGCAGACATGCATCTACCATAATCCCCTAGATAATAGACAGAGGCTGTTGAGATCTATGAGAAAGTTCGGACTCGATCCTTACAAGTTAGAAACACGCATCCTCGTATCAGACGAATTCACGATCATTCCCCAAGTAGAAGCAGCCCTAGCGACTGGGAAAACACCGAGAGGACTCCGCTTAGTTTCCAACGCCCAAGAATACCTTTACCGTAAGAACAAACCTTCACAGATCGTCGAGCAAGAGCAAACTCTAGATGAATTAATTTTGCATCGCAAAGTATCCGTTCTATGTGCCTACGACAGCCGGTGGTTCAACCGGCCTTCATGGTTCAGAGTATTTCCACCCATAATTAGATTGCACAATCAAGCAGCCTTCGCTTCACGGAGAGGCACAGCAGTTATGAGGAATTTGAACACTACTGGAAACAGGAGCGAAGTAACGTTGCCCGAAGGAGCATGACAAGGAAAAGTAATCTAAATGCCGAATTGGAACGCGTCAAGTTTCGGCAGACCCCGTGCTTCTGAACAGAGCGCCTCGGAGGATTATTCCAGCGTATGAGAACAGCTAACGTTTCGATCTTTCACGAAACCGTATCATTATGTTTTGATCGGGCAATCGGAATTCTTGGCGACGGAATCAAGAAGACTATCTATTACTATTTGGCTCGCAAAAAGATAAATCGCGATAGTATCTCTGAGAGATTCCGCGACGTGGAATCCGTGCTCACCGACCTATTCGGTTTAAGCTCCAAGAGCGTAATGGTATCTACACTGATGGAGTTATGCGACGAATACTCACTGGAATTGCACCTCGAATATGCCGATTCACTTCAGTCCAGGCTGAAACAGATATGCTCCCGTGTCTTGACCGACATGAATTTACCAAAACACTATTGCAAATCCCAGGACATTGATGCCTTCGAGGAGAAGAGTGGTACATATGCGCCCTGGACCGACTAGATTAGTGTGTGCTCTTGATTCGCTTAGATGAGAAATGGATTCTCGGCAGGTTTGACTTCCAGATATGGCCCAAATTCTAGGCTACTGCAAGATAGAGGGTTCGTGAAAATCTGCTCAACAATTCAAGCATAGTAAGAAAAGTTCTACGCGGCACACAGTCGAACCCAGAAGAGGCCGATTCAGTCTAGCTTCGACCTCGGACAGAGCCGAAGGATCCTAGCATGAGGAACATGTTGGACATGTTGGACATGCGTTAACAGAACATTGTGACGAGTTCTGCGTTGCGTTCCAACCCTTCTCTTTCTGAAAAACCTACTTTGTCTGCGTCTTGCCCTCCCTTCTCGTCGAGCTATGCGGAGCTGAGCGTTCATTGGACGTTATCCTACTAGGCGGTTCACTCGTGCCAGTCGGAGGTGAAAAGTGCTCATACTCTGTCCCCAGCAATCGGTTCATTGGAGCGTTCTGCGAGATATCGGGGTCCTCGAAAGCTTCGGGTCTATTTCCAAACGGTTTTTTTTCAAGAGCCCTCTTGATTTCAGCTCTATCCTTAAGCAGATAGTAAGTTGCTTGGCGCGTCCTGAGGCTTATCCGGCTTATTCCACTCGTCACTAGTCGGATGAGACGTGTGGGATGCACCTCGACATCGTCCCACCTCCAGCCCATATAGCCCGGAGAATTAAGTCCCATCTCTTCATGTGCAACAGCGAGTTCCAGGACTCTGTGATAGATTGGGAAGGAATCTAGGAGTACTAATGTCCGAGACGGAGTAGCCTCGCTATGGCTTTCGGGGATACGGGGCTCTTTGATTGCTGCAGAACGTGGCAAACAGAAATAAAATACTACAAGTAATCATAAAAATAGAACGGTTGCAAACACAACTTATTGCACACAATCGTCTTTCCAACCTCTACAGATAGATAGAATTATCCTGCTACTCTGCAATTTGGGGGACCTGGCGACCTTTGGCTGTGGCAGTGTTGTGTTCGGCGAATCTCCCCACAACCTCGTTGGCACCCCATTTGACTTCAATCTCGACTCCAAGCAAATCCTTGAATGCGGACCTCATGCTTTCAGCGTAGTAAACCGACCACTTTTGCCCTCTCGAATGAAGAATCCTCAGGACATGGTCCGAGCCATCCATGTAATGTTCGAAAGAGAAGAAGTTCTTGTACTTCTTGGCCAACACTTCGTAGCCCTTGATCAAAGTGTCGGAACTAAGTTCTTTGAAGATCTGCCATACAAATCTGCGCGAGAAATTGAAAGTGGACCACTTTGCTAGTTCTGCCATTCTTTCAGTAGGCACAAGCTCCATGAGCTTTAGCATGAAAGTGCTGGGCACCTGTTCCATCTCAATACCCTCCATCAACGCATCAGCAGCAGCCTCTCGAAGCGCATCTGCTACAAACTCGTTCAAACTAACATTCTTCTGACGAGCGACCTCGTGAACGGTTCTGAGAAGATCCTCATCCAATCGGAAAGTCCGATTTATTGATTTCATTTCCCTCAGAACTACCGAATAAGTATGACAATATGGTTCTTTTAGAATAATTATCTCTCGACTGACAGAGGTTAAGGTTATCGCATGCTCAAAAAGCGAGGGTAGAAAACGCTCCACTTCGACTCAAGCGTCCCTAAAACGCTCTAGGGGCTGGCTACAACATAGCCCCTGTCAAGAGCTTAAGTCACGAACTTTAGATCCGTTAATCTGATTTGCAACTCAAGACGCATACTCACGAAGAACGCCTGGAAATCGCACGACAGTTATCCGAGCAGATAGTCAGAACCCACGTGGACAAAG
>Ga0209160_1003931_pt1 | contig 12013 bp, 11 predicted proteins | sample GraSoiAngelo_153_FD_186167 | JGI IMG/M metagenome (GOLD analysis project Ga0209160, IMG submission 186167) | Grasslands soil microbial communities from the Angelo Coastal Reserve, California, USA - 14_1009_12_40cm (SPAdes) (version 2) | ecosystem: Environmental > Terrestrial > Soil > Grasslands ...
ACAAAGCACCGACAGCGGGCGTCGGAGCATGAATCGAGCATACACCGCGGCCCAACGCGGGCGAAACGAGAACGACTAGGAGGGGCCGCATCCTTACGACGCGGGTTTCGGACGCCTCAGGCCGGGTATGCCCGAAGACATACCCATGCGCTCCTTAACGGCGCGGAGCTCCTCGTCGGACGTGATGTTCGGATGTGATGTGTTGTAGCGGCAGAACGTCGACGCACCCCGACGGCTGGGCTCCTCTCACGAGCAGTGACACGATTCCCGCGGTGCCCGACGCCAGTCTGAACTTCAGCGCGGCAGTGAGCCAGGACTGGGCGGACTTCGGCGTGACGCTCGCTCGGTCCTACTACACCCGCGCACGCCGGATCAGCCACGTCTTCACACCCTGCGTCAGCAGCATGTACGCCAGCAAGGTCAGCGCCAGAAGAAGCCAATACAGTGGCGGGAGCGTCGTGAACCCGAGGTAGGGTCCGATCGAACCCGAGCCACACGCCCGGTTGCGCGCGCTGATCATCGAGCGCATCCTGCCAAGCGAAGGAGGCGCAACATGGGCAAGCTGGAAGGCAAGGTCGCCGTCGTCACCGGAGCGACATCTGGGCTCGCATTGGCGAGCGCCAAGCTGTTCGTCGAGGAGGGCGCGTACGCATTCATCACCGGCCGGCGCCAGGAGGGTCTGGACAAGGCGGTCAAGGAAATCGGGAGAAACGTCACCGCCGTTCAAGCGGATAGCGGCAATCTGGCGGATCTCGACCGTCTGTACGAACGGGTCAAGGCTGAAAAGGGTCGGATCGACGTTCTGTACGCGAGCGCCGGCTACGGCGAATTCAATGTCCCCCTCGGCTCCATCACCGAGGCGAACTACGACCAGACGTTCAACACCAACGTAAAAGGCACGTTGTTCACGGTGCAGAAGGCCTTGCCGCTGATGCGGGACGGCGGATCAATCATCATGACCGGTTCCATCGCCAGCATGAAAGGCTTTGGCGGCTTCAGCGTCTACAATGCGAGCAAGGCCGCCGTTCGTTCCTTCGCACGCACCTGGACGGTCGATCTGAAGGCCCGCAACATCCGCGTGAACGTCCTCAGCCCCGGCACGATCGACACCGGCGTATTCGTCGGGGTTCCGAAGGAGATCAAGGATCAGTTCGTGTCCCTCATCCCGATGGGCCGGATCGGCCTGCCTCGCGAAATCGCCACGGCGGCACTCTTCCTGGCCTCGGATGATTCCAGCTTCGTCACTGGGATCGAGCTGTTCGTCGACGGCGGCACCGCGCAAATCTAATTAGCCACCCTCGGCCGGTACTGTCGCCGTGAGCTTCGGATACGGGTTGGCTGGAGAACCTACACATTCCTCCAGGGATCGGGCGGGCGGTTAAAGGGAGAGGCCGGCTTTGTGGTGAGCACCTCCCGCACCTTCTCGGTGAGGCGCTCGCTGGTGAACGGTTTGAGAATGATCGGCGCGTCAGGCTCACTGCCCGACGCCGCGTCCGAGAACTGCTGCTGTCCCTTGACGAGCGCAAAGGCTGTCATGTACAGCACTTTCATCTCGGGCCGCTGAAGGCTGAGCTGCTGCGCCAGCTCGCGACCGCTCGCCCCCGGCATCACCACGTCAGTCAGCAACAAATGAATCGGCCCGACGTGGCCGGTCGCGACGCGCACTGCCTCTTCTGCATTGAGCGCGTTCAGAATCCGGTACCCTTCCAGCATCTTCCCAACGATAGCGAGGACTTGGGCGTCATCATCCACGACCAGGATTGTTTCCATCCCGCCGCCTCCTGCTCGGAGCAGGCCCCTACTTGGGCCGTAGGCGCTCGCCGGACGGCCCCCCCGGCGGAGACGTCGTAGCCGGATTAGCTCGACAATCGATGGCGACCGTTACGCGGTTCGCCGCCGGGTCGGTCGTTAAGGCCGTTACGGAAGGATCGCAGGATGGCGAGAGCCTGAATCGCGTCCGGAGATCGGCGGGCGCGAGCTGCTGAACTTCGATGAACTCGGGTATGGTCATCGCGAGGGTCACGGCAAGCACGAAGAGGCGGAGGCGCGGCACCCACCAGATGTACCGTGTCGCGCCTGAAGATTCGCTGAAGGTGGCTGACACTCGTCGCGCTGCCAGCCGTCTACCGAGTCGCCGAGAGACTTCGGAAACCCTGACGGTCGGCGTCGATCGCCGCGCGGCGCGTCCGGGGGGAACGTGCGCTACGCCGCGATCAGGACGCAACGGGGAAACGAATGCGAAAGGTCGCGCCGCGGCCCACCGCGCTCTCGACGGACATTTGGCCGCCGTGGTTCTCGACGACGGCACGGGAAATGGCCAGCCCCAGACCGAAGCCGCGGCTGTCGGTGGCCCTCGCGACGCGACCACGATAGAAGCGCTCGAAGACCCGGGAGATCTCGTCGGCCGGGATACCGGGGCCTGCGTCGGAGACGGCGACAACGACCGCCGCGCCTTCAGCCGCGGTATCGATGACGACCTGACCCCCGGGCGGTGAGAACTTCACGGCGTTGTCGAGCACGTTGGTGAACACCAGGTCGGCGAGCCCCTCCGCGCACCGGACGGACAGCGACAGCGTTTGCGACGGGTGGACGGCGATCGTGACGCGCCGACGTTCGGCCTCCGCCGCGAGCCGCCGAACCACGCCCTCGAGGAGAGGCCCGAGCGACACGGTGCCGGCGGCCGCGGCCCGGCCCTGCTCGGCATCGAGCCTCGCCAGCGTCAACAGCTCTCTCGTCAAGATCGAAAGGCGTTCGACCTTGTCGAGGCACGATCGCAGGGTGTCCTCGTACTCCGCCGTGTCGCGATGTCGTCGCAGCGTCACCTCGAGCTCCGTCCGCAGGCGCGAGAGAGGCGATTGGAGCTCGTGGGCCGCATCAGCTGTGAAGCGTCGCTGGATCTCGAAGCTTCCCTGGATGCGACCGAGCATCTCGTTGAGAGTGTCGACCAGACGCCCGATCTCGTCTTGCTGGGCCGGGCGCGGAAGCCGTTCACTCAGGCTTCCCTCGCCGATCTCTCGCGCCCGGCTGACGATGCGATCGATCGGACGAAGGGCGCGCCGGGTCAGGAGCGCCCCGATCAGCCCGACCCCGACCAGGATGCTCACGGCCATGCCCGTGAACAAGAGCCGCGCAGAGCGAAGAACGGCGTACGCGTCGTCGAGCGACATCGCCACCTGAACGGCGTAGCGGGTGCCCCCCGTGTCGACCGGTAGCGACACCATCCGGACCGGCTCTTCGCCGAAGTCTTCGACCGTCTCGAACACCGTCTGACCTTCCTGGAGTCGGGTCAGCAGGCCCGGCTTGGTGGGCAATCGCGCGCTCCCCAGGGTCACGCTACGCGCCATGACCCCGCCGTCCATGCGCACGATCTGGACGAACTTGTCGAGCCGGGCAAACGAGGGGGCCGCCGTCCCCGGGGCCATCTCGTGGACATGCGTGGGGGGGTGAGGCTTCTCGACCATCGCCGCCGCCTCGGCCTCGGCGAGAGCGAGGATCCCCGCGTCGATGATCTGACTCAGCACGGCGCGAGACAGCGCCCAGTTGGCTGTCAACGCCGTGCCCACCAGGATGAGCGCGACGGCGACCAGGTGAACGAGCGTCAGCCGCGCCTTGAAGCTCAGCGTCATCAGCGAGGTGGTGGTCCCAGGCGATAGCCGTGACCCCGCACGGTGTGGATGAGCGGAGTCACGGGGCCTTGATCGACCTTCCTCCGAAGGTGGCTGACGTGGACGTCGACCAAGTTCGTCAGAGAGTCGTGTTCGTCCTCCCACACGTGCTCCCCGAGGTAGGCGCGGCTCACGACTTCACCGGCGTGGCGCATCAAGGTCTCGAGAATCCCATACTCCTTGGGCGTCAGGCTGATAGGTATGCCTCCCCGCATGACCTGATGGCTGCGGGGATCGAGCGTGAGGTCCTCCACGGTGAGAAGGACCGGGCGCGTCAGTTCGGACCGGCGCAGAAGGGCGTGGAGGCGAGCGAGTAGCTCGGCAAAGGCGAAGGGCTTTGGCAGGTAGTCGTCAGCGCCCGCGTTCAGACCGAGAACGCGGTCCTCGATCGCATCCCGCGCCGTCAGAATCAGGATGGGGACGTGGAGGCCGCTCCCACGCAGGCTCTGGCAGACTGCGATGCCGTCGCGGTCGGGGAGCATCCAGTCGAGCACGATGGCGTCGTAGGTATTCACGCTCGCCATCTCGTCGCCGCTCTCGCCGGAGAAGGCGATGTCGACGATCCACCCTTCCTCGCGCAGGCCCCTAGCAAGCAGCCGAGCCGCTTCCTTGTCATCCTCAATGAGAAGAATGCGCATCCGGAGGAAGGTAGGCGCCGCCTCGGTTCGTCGTCAAGACGCAACGCGAGTGGAGATTCAGGCGGTCTTCAGGAAATCTTCAGGTTGAGTCCAGTACCTTGGCCGCCATGCCGGCCGTGCCGCTGTCATCCGTATTAAAGCGCTCACGTCCAGTCGACGCGTTCCGCAGGGCGTAGCCCCGCCGCGAACCATGCGCCGGCGGAGGAGGACTCGGTGATGCTGTCGCGGCCCACGTTGCATCGACTGTCCCGCCGCAACTTGCTCAAGCTGGGGGGCGCTGCGGCAGCCGCGGGCGCATTTGGTTTCCGGCCGGGCGAAAGTTTCGCGGACGGAGACCCGCCTCCGGAGAAAGCCAAGCAGCCAGATCGCGGAGGCACCTTCCGCATACGCATCGCGCAGTCGCCCGCTCACTTCGATCCCCACCAGACGGCCGCCTATTCGACGATGGTGCCACTCTCCTTCGCGTATAGCCGACTGGTCATGATCAAGCCCGGCACGACCATCGTCCCGGGCACGCAGCCCCTCGACAGCGACCTCGCGCAATCCTGGGACCGCGTGGGAGATACGGTTTACGTCTTCAGACTGCGACAGGGCGTCCGGTGGCAGCCCAAGCCGCCGGTCAACGGGCGCGAGTTGACCGCCGATGACGTGAAATATACGTACGACCGTTTCCTGGCGACGAAGGGCAACCCGAACCGGGCCCTTCTGGAGATCGTGGACAAGGTCGAGGCCCCGGACAAGTACACGGTGAAGTTCACGCTGAAGGAACCCAATGCCTGGTTCCTCGACCGCATGGCCTCCACCTCGACCTGGATCATTGCCAGGGAATGCGTCGAAAAGTACGGCGACCTCAAGAAGTGGGAATCGGTCGTCGGGACCGGCCCGTGGATGTTGGAGCGTTACGAGCCGGGCGCGAGGCTCAGCTTCGTCCGCAACCCGAACTGCTTCTATCCCAAGCTGCCGTACGCGGACGCGGTGGAGCTCACGATCAACCCCGATTCGAACGCGGCCTTGGCCGCGTTCCTGGCGGGAAAGTTCGACTTCGGCCCGGAGCCCGGCATGACGATCCGCCGGAGCGACGTGGCTGCCGCCAAGAAGAAACTCGGTCACTGGTGGCTGCCGCTGCAAACCCGCGAGTTCCTGGTGCCCTCCGGGAGAATCGCCGCCATGAAGCTCGACCAGGATCCGCTCAAGGACGTCCGGGTTCGCCGGGCTATCGCCATGGCTGACAACTGGCGCGAGATCCTCGAGCGCAATCCGTTGGCGCAGGGGAAAGGCGCGCCCAGCCCGGTCATCCCCGCCGCGCTCAAGGAATGGTCAGTCCCGATCAAGGAACTGCCGCCCGATGGCCAGAAGCTCTATGAGCCCTTTGATCCGGTGGGCGCTAGGCAGCTGCTCACCTCGGCCGGCTATCCGGGCGGCATCAAGATCCCAGTCGAGACGACGGCGGGGTACGGGCCCGAATGGATGGACGCTGTCCAGGCCACCCTCAAGAACTGGAAGGCTGCTGGCATCGAGGCGGAGCTCAAGGTGCAGGACTACGAAGCCTTCGTCTCCAGCTCCGTCTACGGCAAGTTCGACAAGATGATGCTCGCCGTGCGCGACGGCGCAACTGACCCCGACTCCTATCTCGAGGCGCTGCTGCCCGGCGACGCGCTCAACGCATCCGGCGTCAATGACTCCAAGCTCACGGAGATGGTCAAGCGCCAGCGGCGCACATTCAAGGATAGTGCGCGTCGCGACATCGTCTACGACATCCAGCGCTATTGCTCGCAGCAGGTCTACTACGTCTGCGGGCCTTCGGCGAGCGTGGTGGCCGCGTGGATGCCGAACGTCAGGGACTTCGGCCCGAACATCGGGCCCGACTACGGAGGGCGGCTGATGTCCGCCTGGCTCGACAAATCAACTCAATAACGCGCCCGCTCGTCCTCGCCGTCTTGCTCGTCCTCTTCGCCGGGTCCGTCGCCTCGGCTCACGACGAGAGGTTCTCCACCTCCAACGTGGAGATCAGGCCGAACGAGGTTCTCTGGACGGTGGACGTGGGAGTGGCGGGCCTCGAAAAGGTTGTGCGGCTTCCGGCCGGTGAGCTCGAGCTCACCGAGGCCCAGCTGCAGGCGGCGAGATCGGACATCATCGCCTACCTGCTCGAGTGTCTCAAGGTCGACATCAACGGAAACTCGGTAGAGGCCGAAGCCGGAGCGCTGGAGCCGGTCTATGCCTCCGGACCGACCGGCCAGAAGTACATCTCGTACGCGCGACAGCATTTCCGGTTCCCCTCGACCGCCGAGGTGAAGCGCGTTCAGCTTTCCTCCGCGCTCTTCTTCACCGTCATCAGGAACCACCAGGCGGCGGTCATCGTCTCGTGGCGGGGCGCGCAGAAAGTCTATAACAAATACGGTCCGTACCAGCTCGACCTGACCTTCGCGCGACTCAACCCGACGATCCTGGGCACCGCCGTGGAGTTCATCCTGTGGGGCATGCATCACATCTTCGTCGGGTACGACCACATCGCGTTCCTCATGGCGTTGCTCCTCGCGGCGCAGCGGCTGCGCGACATGGTGCGCGTGGTGACGTCGTTCACGGTCGCCCACAGCATCACGCTGCTCCTCGCGGCGCTCGATCTGATCCGTCTGCCCGGCGCGGTGACCGAATCGTTGATCGCGGCGTCGATCGTCTACGTGGCCGTGGAGAACTTCTTCATCACCGAGGGGCGGTACCGGTGGGTTCTCACGTTCGCGTTTGGCCTGGTCCACGGGCTGGGCTTCTCGAGCGTGCTGCGTGACCGGCTGCAAGATCTTCAGTCCATCCTGATACCCGTCGTGTCGTTCAATCTCGGCGTGGAGCTGGGCCAGATCTCGATTCTGCTTGTCGTGCTCCCCGTGCTGACTCTGATCCGGAGGGCGCCCGACGACAAGGCACGGGAACGACGCCAGTGGTGGTTGGTCCGGGTGGGCTCGGTGCCGATCTTCCTCCTCGGTTCCTTCTGGCTCGTCGACCGCGTCTTCCAGCTCGGCCTCATGCCCTTCTGAGGCCGGCCTGTGTTGAACCGCACCCGTCAGCCCGGCGACGCGGCCCTCACTTCGCCGGCGCGATCTCGGCGCGCTTGGCCTTGATGATTCGCGCGCGCGCCTCCATGTCTCGTGCGACGGCGGCTCTGTTCGTCTTGCGCAGAAAGCCCGCAAAGTTCTCCAGGACGGGGGCCACGTCGGGGTGCTCCGGTCCCAGCGCCTTCTCGAGGATGGCGAGCGCACGCCGATACCGCGGCTCGGCTTGCAAGTACTTCCCCTGAGCCTCGTAGAGCCCGGCCAGGCTGTCGAGGACCGTCGCCACGTCGGGGTGCTCGGGTCCCAGCGCTTTTTCTATGATGGCGAGCGCGCGCCGATACCGCGGCTCGGCCTGCGCGTACTCGCCCTGGGCCTGGTAGAGCTCTGCCAGGCCGGTGAGGCTGCTAGCGACGGCCGGATGCTCCAGGCCCAGCGCCTTTTCCCTGATCGCGAGCGCACGCTGATATCTCGGCTCCGCCTGCGCATACTTGCCCTGAGCACGCTCGAGCTCAGCCAGGTTGTTCAGACTCGTCGCCACGTCCGGGTGCTCCGGCCCTAGCGCCTTCTCCTCGATCGCGAGCGCGCGCCGTTGCAGCGGCTCGCTCTCTGCCGACTTGCCCTGGGCGGCGTAGAGCAGCGCCAGGTTGTTGAGGTTCGCGGCGATGTTCGGGTGCTCGGGCCCCAGCGTCTTCTCCCCGATCGCGAGCGCCCGCCGATACAGCGGCTCCGCCTCGGCGTACCTGCCCTGGGCGTGGTAGAGCCCGGCGAGATTGTTCAGGCTCGCTGCCACTTCCGGCTCCTCCGGCCCCCGCCACTTCTCTTCGATCGCAAGGGCACGCCGATACAGCGGCTCCGCCTGCGCGTACTTCCCTTGAGCGCGGTAGAGTCCAGCCAGATTGTCGAGGCTCGCCGCCACGCCCAGGTTCTCCGGCCCCCGTGACTCCTCTTCGATCGCAAGGGCACGCCGGTACAGCGGCTCGGCCTCCGCGTACTTACCTTGAGCACGGTAGAGCCCGGCCAGGTTGTTGAGGCTCAGGACTAGAGCGGGATTCCCCCGCCCCAGCGCCTTCTCTCGGATCGCGAGCTCCCGCCGGTAGAGCCGCTCCGCCTCACGGTAGTTCCCCTGAGCGCGGTCCAATCCCGCGAGGGCGTCGAGACTCGCGGCCACGTCCGGGTGCTCGGGCCCGAGAGCTTTCTCCTGGATCGCGAGCGCACGCTGGACGAGCGGAATCGCCTCCACGAGCTTCCCGGAGCTGTAGAGCGTCGCGGCCTCCTGATTCAGACGCCGGGCCTCGGCGAGCTCATCGTCGGCTCGAGATGCCTGGGCCAAGGCGATCGACGGTGGCGCGAGAGCGAGGCCGGCCAACAGCAGCACCCATGTGAGGTACACGGCGGGTCCCAGGCCTGGCGGGCCTGACCTATTCGTGGGTGTGCATCGGCAACCCATCATGCACGTGCGCTCCGATGCGATGATGACGGTCCCCGCCCTGCCCATCGGGATCGACGTGAACTGTCATGGTGCCCAGATGCGGCAGGTGGTGCAGGAGTTGGTGGCGTACGGCCTTCGCGACCTCGTGACCCTCGCCGACCGAGAGCGTACTCGGAACGGTGATGCTCAGGTCTGCGTGCAGCCGGTGACCGATCCACCGAGCTCGCACGTCCGTGACTTCCGTGACTCCCGGCACGTGGCCGGTGGCGCGCACGATATCTTGAAGCGCCTGGGTTTCGACGCCGTCGAGCGTGCGCAGGAGGATCGACCCGGCTGACTGCCACACGAGCACGAAGATCGCGATCGAGATCAGCAGGCCGACGACGGGATCGGCGAGTGGATAGCCCGCCCACACGGCGATCGCCCCGACCAAGACCGCCAGACTCGTCCATCCGTCGATGCGGGCGTGGTAACCATCGGCGATGAGAGCGGCACTGCCGATCTGCCGGCCGACCTTGATACGGAAGACGGCAACCGCCTCGTTGCCGACGAAGCCGATCGCCGAAGCCACCATGACCGCCCAGAGCCACGCGACGGGTTCGGGGTGAAGTAGCCGGTGTATTGCGGCGTAGGTGGCGGCAATGGCACTGGCGAGGATCGTCACGATGATCACCAGCCCCGCCAGGTCCTCGACACGACCGAGACCGTACGTGAACCGCGGTGTCGCCCCGCGACGGGCCAGCCAGAACGCCACGCCGAGCGGGATCGCGGTGGCGGCGTCGGCAAAGTTGTGGATTGTATCGGCGAGCAAGGCCACGCTGCCGGACAGCAGCACCACGCCGGTCTGGATCAGGGCGGTGACCATGAGCCCGCCGAATGACCACTTCAGCGCCCACATCCCCCGGTCATTGGAGGCGATGGACGGATCGACGATGCCGTGCGCGTGTCCATGACCATGTCCCTCGCCGTGGTCGTGCACATGGGCTTCCTTGCCCGGGTCATGATCGGCGTGGCGATGTCTCATCTCGGCTCGATCCCGCTCAGGCGGTCGGCGATCCGACGAGTCGCCAGCGATGCAAGAGCGTCTTGGCGCCACCCGGGATGAGAAAGACGCCGGCCGTAGCCAGCATGGCGGGCCCGGTCGGCAGCGAGAAGACGAACGACAGATAGAATCCGACGAGCGCGGCTGACACGCCGAACACGACTGACAGGAGGAACGCGGGCCCCAGCCGCTCGGTAAGCGTCAAGGCCGCCGAGGCCGGGATGACCATGAAGGCGAAGACGGGCAGCGCCCCGATGGACATGATGGATACGGCGATCGTGAAGGCGATGGTCAACAATAAGATCCGGTTGAAGAGCCGCGTCCTCATCCCGCAGGCGGTCGCCGTCTCCGGATCCAGCGAGGTGAAGATGAACTCCTTGTACAGGAGGAGGTGGATCAGCAGCACCGCGACGGCGGTCACCGCCTGCACCCGCAGCTGCTCGACGGAGACGAAGACCGAGTTACCGAAGAGAATATCCTCGATGGCGTGCGCTTCCGCGCTCAACAGGTCGAGGACCACTAATGTGAGACCGGCCGGCAAGACGTAACCGATGCCCAGGATGCTCTCTCGCGTGATGCGCTTCTCGCTCACCTGCCGGGCCAGGAGAAGCGCCGCCAGGCAAGCAAATACGACCGACGTCAACCCCGGACCGCTCAAGAACTGTGATTTCACCTCGCTCGCGTGATGGCCGAGGAGGGCGGCGACCAGGAAGGCGCAGGCGACGCCGAGCGACGAGATCTGGGAGATCGCCGCGCTGACGAACACGATCCGCTTGAGAATGACATAGACACCCAAGAAAGCGCTCACGAGCGCGACGAGCAGGCCGGCCAGGATTCCATTCTGGAGGATCGGCAGCGCTTCGAGGAACGTCATCCCGTTCCGCTCGACGAGGAAGAGGTTCGACAGGACGGGGATCGATCGCACGAAGTCCATGACTAGTTGTCTGCCCTCGGTTCGCTCGACCCGTGTGCGAACAGGAATTTCCGTCCGCCGAATGAGTGCACGTCGACGCTCAGCCGATACACTTCTTTGAGCGTCTCGCCGTTCAACAGCTCGTCGGTCATGCCGGTTCGGAAGACGCCCTCGTCGCCGTGGATGAGCATCAATTGCTTCGCGTGGTTCGCGACCAGGTTCAACGAGTGACTGATCATCAAGATGGTGAGGGCAGATCCTCGGTGCAGATCGGAGATCAGCTCCATGATGCCGGCCTCTCCGGCGATGTCCATCCCATCGGTGGGCTCGTCGAGCACGAGCACATCCGGCTCCGGCGCGAGCCCTCGGGCAATCAAGGTTCGCTGTTTCTGTCCACCCGACAGCGACCGGAAGGGCTTGCGGGCGAGGTGGGCGATCCCCACCCGCTCCATGTAACGAAGGGCGAGCTCTCGATCGGCCCGGGTCACTCGTCGGCAGGGGCCGATGCGCGGGTAACGCCCCATCACCACCACGTCCAACGCGGGCAGCGGGAAAATATCGTCGATCACGCCGCGCTGGGGCACGTATCCGAAGCTCAAACCCGCGCGGCGCTCGATCCGCCCGCCGAGCGCCGGGATGATCCCGAGCAGCGTCTTGACGAGCGTAGTCTTGCCGGCGCCGTTGGGACCGACGATACCCCACCAGTCGCCCTGGTCGATCGAGAGGTTGATACCGGACAGAAGAGAGGACCCCCCGTAGCCGATGGCGAGCTCGTCTACCGCGAGCAGCGCCGACATCAGGGAAACGCTTTGACGGCGTTCAACGCCTGCGCCAACCATCCATACAGTTGATCGAAGAAGGCGAAGTAGTCGTCGATACCGTCGGCCTGGCTCACCGACGACGGCAAGATCACCACGGCGGCCCCGGCGGCGCCGGCGATCTCCTTGAGCAGGGCCAAATCCTGATACGTCTCGGCAACGATCAGCTTTGCTCGGCTCTGCGTCATCCTCGCGACGAGCACGGCTTTCTCGTCCCGATCGGGCGGGTTGTCCAGGTTCGTGGTGCTGAGCAGCAGCGGCTCGCTCGGCTCGATATAGCCCACGATCTTCAGACCGTGCCGTCGGGCCAGATACGTCCAGCTCCGATGGTAGCTAGCGATCTCCGTCCCCTCGAAGGGCTTCATCTGCGCATCCCATACGACGAGCTTCTCCTTCAGCTTCGCGGCGAACCGCTCGTAGTTCGCCTTGAAGACGGTCGCGTTCGATGGGTCCAGGAGCACGAG